>Ga0116149_1006775_pt1 | contig 10192 bp, 10 predicted proteins | sample AD_UKC057_MetaG_FD_89787 | JGI IMG/M metagenome (GOLD analysis project Ga0116149, IMG submission 89787) | Active sludge microbial communities of municipal wastewater-treating anaerobic digesters from USA - AD_UKC057_MetaG | ecosystem: Engineered > Bioreactor > Anaerobic > Digestate | place: USA...
GATATTTTAAAGACAATTCTCGAACCCGGTTTCAATGAGCTCTTAGTATTGGGAGGCATCGTGCTGCTCCGTACCGTTTTATCATACTTCCTTAACCGCGAGATTCAGGAAATAGAAAAAGACCGGCACGAGCATCCTGAGCTTTTCTTAAATATCTGATTTTTTTATGAGAGGAAGGGTGTCTAAATACTGTAAGCCCCTTTCTTCTGCGTAATCGCGGGCTTTTTGAGCTAGGGCAATGACATCCTTAGGGCTGTGAGCGTCCGCATTGCAGACAATTTTTACGCCCTTTTTCCCTGCCATCTCCCAGAATTTGTCGACCGGGTACTGGTAGCGCATTACTCCTTCGCTTTTTACTTTTTCTCTCGATATTCCTAATCCGTTTACTTCAAGAGGAACACCGCAGTCATAAGCAGCATTTATTATTTCTGCAAATCCGTCTTCTATTTCTTTGCTCCATTCTCTGCCGAATGCCATAATAAGATCCGGGTGAGCAACAAGCGAAAAGATGCCGCTGTGTATTGCACCTGCAAAGTTTGTAAAGTAGTCTTTTATAACCTTGGTGCCCTTAATTTCAGGAGCGTATTTAAAGTCGCCGTCAATATAAACCCAGTGAGGTCCGTGCACTAAGTAATCGCAGCCGAATTCCCCTAAAAGAACATCCTTATACCATGAAGCATACATGGGGTGCCATTCGCATTCGAAGCCTGCAAAAACCGGGAAGGGGGCTTTTTGGGCCGCATCGCGTATCAGATGTAAATATTGAGCGGCCTCTGCTTCTTTCATTCTGATATTTGACCAGGTGTCCCTTTCATCGCGAGGGTATGGGCAGTGATCGCTGAAACCAAGAGCACTGCAGCCGTCTTTAATTGCCTGTTCTATATAATCTTCCGGAAGTCCGTCTGCATGTTTGCAGTATTGGGTATGGGTATGGTAATTTGAAATCATACTCCTATCTTAACGTTTTTCGAAAAAATGATACAGTCCTTTTTCATGGTAAAATACACAAGTGCTTGACTTTAGGATGTAATCGTGTAAGATTAAACGTTGGTTTTTTATGAGGAGCGTTTATGCAGATACGATTGGAAGCCCTTGAAAAGTCATATAAAACAGATTCTTCCCTCATTAAGGCTGTACAGAGTATCAGTTTAGATATTCCGTCAAATACAGTATTCGGCATCATTGGAAAAAGCGGGGCGGGTAAATCGACTCTTGTGCGCCTTATAAGTCTTTTAGAAAAACCGGATTCCGGTTCTGTATATTACGGCGGCGAGCGGGTCGATAATCTTGAAGGCATGGATCTTATTACTAAAAGACGCGGCATAGGAATGATTTTTCAGAATTTTAATTTATTCAGCTCGCGGACTGCAGCCGGAAATATTGCGTATCCTTTAGAAATTTGCGGAATTCAAAAATCTGTTATACATGAGCGTGTAAAAGAGCTTTTAGCCCTCGTCGGACTTACAGACCGGGGCAATGCTCCTGTCAGCACCTTGTCGGGCGGTCAAAAGCAGCGGGTTGCAATAGCCCGTGCTCTGGCAAATAATCCCGGCATTTTGTTTTGTGATGAGGCGACGAGTGCTCTTGATCCTCAGACAACAAGATCCATTCTTTATTTACTGCGCGAGATTCAAAAAAAGATGAATCTGACCATAGTCATGATAACTCATCAGATGGAAGTGGTTAGGGATGCCTGTGAATATGTTGCCGTTCTCGATGACGGGAAAGTTTGCGAGCAGGGAAGGGTAACAGATATTTTTACTCATCCGCAGTCACCGGTTACAAAAGATTTTCTTTCTCATATTTCTTTATCTCTGAGCGAAGATGCACCCTGTCCGGACGGTATTGTCCGCTGGTCGCAAGACGGAGGTCATTACACGCTGCGTTTTCTCGGCGATAAAACAGGTGAACCGATTCTTTCCCGCGCTTCCAGAATATGCAGTGTCGACTTTAATATACGCGCCGGAGGCATTCAGCACGTAAGCACCCGGGATATTGGTTCTTTAATTGTTGATATTGAAGGAAGTCAAAACGGCATAGAAAAGGCGCTTGCGTATTTAAAAGAGGAAGGCGTTATTGTAGAAGACAGGGAGGGAAATATACTATGAGTTCAATTCAAATTATTGTAAACCTTGTAGGCACTGCTGCACTGCAGACTCTTATAATGGTGTTTGCTTCTACAGTCTTTTCCTTAATTTTAGGCTTCCCTCTGGGCATACTGCTGTGTACGGCGGATCCATTAACCGGTATAAGTCCTAAACCTGTTTTACATCAGGCATTAACCCGAATTGTTAATGTGCTCCGCTCCTTTCCCTTTATTATTTTAATGATACTTCTGTTTCCCTTGTCGCGTGTCCTTATAGGAACGAGTATTGGTACTTCGGCCGCAATTCTTCCTCTTTCAATAGCTGCGGCTCCCTTTGTTGCGCGCATCATAGAAACTGCCTTAAAAGAAGTTGATACAGGCGTAGTACAAGCTGCACGCTCAATGGGTTCGACAAATATGCAGATAATTATTAAAGTTCTGCTGCCGGAGGCTCTTCCGTCCCTTGTTTCGGGTATTACTCTCACTATTATTAACCTAATAGGGTATTCAGCTATGGCCGGAGCCATAGGCGGGGGCGGCTTGGGCGATCTTGCCATCCGTTACGGGTATCAGCGGTTCAGGACCGATATTATGATTGCTTCTGTTATCATTATTCTGCTTTTAGTTGAGATTATTCAGTTTACCGGATCAAAAATAAGCAGCGCCTTACAAAAATCCCGTTAATTCTACTAAAAACCTAGTAAAAAAGTATGAATAATGCTTTTCAAAGACCTGTCTATTTGTTATATTTCTCTAGTCATGATGAGTGTTTTACATAAATCGAGAGATGTTGAAAAAGGAGGAATGAATGAGAAAATCAATTTTATCGGCTGCTGCGGTGCTAGTAACAGCGGCAGTACTATTATCAGGCTGTTCAAAGAAGGATGACAGTGTTCTGTCTGTCGGTGCAACACCGGAGCCTCATGCAGAAATGCTTAAACTTGTGGTTCAGGATTTGAAGGATCAAGGGTATACTTTAAAGATCATCGAGTTTACCGATTATGTTACTCCAAATGAAGCTTTAGAAAGCGGTCAAATAGATGCAAACTTTTTCCAGCATTTACCCTACATGAACTCATTTAATGATGAAAAGGGCTACCATTTAACAAATGCCGGTGAAATTCATATTGAACCATTTGCAGTGTACTCTAACAAGTATAAAAAATTATCGGATCTGCCCGATGGCGCTGTAATTGCCCTCCCTAATGATCCTACGAATGAGGGTAGAGCCTTTCTTCTTCTGCAGTCGGCCGGGCTTATAAAACTTAATGAAAAAGCAGGTATTACTGCTACGCCGCTCGATGTTGCAGAGAATAAAAAAGGTTTTGTGTTCCGTGAAATAGAGGCTGCATCGCTTCCCCGTGTGCTGGCGGATGTTGATGCTGCTATTATTAACGGTAATTATGCAATTCCGGCTGGCTTAATTGCAAGCAGGGACGGTTTATTTGTAGAAGGATCAGATTCTCCCTATGTTAATATTATCTGTGTTAAAAAGGGTAATGAGGATTCTAAAAAAATTGAAGCCCTTGTTTCGGCATTACGGAGCAAAAAAATTGCAGATTTTATAGCTGAACGGTATCCTAACGGAGAGGTTGTAAAGGTATTCTAACAAAAAAAAAGGCTGCCCCGGGGCAGTCTTTTTTTTTGCTGCAGACTTATTCTTTTGGTATGTATAACTGGATGAGCTGAATAAACTGATGAATCATCTTGTATATTTCTATGCCGGTGTCTCTTATTGGTTTATCTACAAAGCGGTCAAGTTCTTTCCAGTTTATGAGCATCTGGGGCTGAGCTTTTTCGCGGTCTTCTAAAAGAGCTTTTACAGTGCGTGCAAAAATAACAAGGTTCTTGGCTCCGCTTGTTATAAGAAACAGAGCCTTTTCATTGGTATCTTTAAGCACCGAACGTATAATTCTGCCCGCTTCTTTATCGCGGTCTGCTTTTATAAGAAGATTTTTGATTTTCATTCCCTGTTCTGCTTCGTCCGAAAGTTTTTCATCGAATTCTGTTATTTGATCGGAAATAGACAGCAGCGTCTGGTACGATTCAGACATTTGACCGGAGAGAGTTGCCGTAACCCATTTACCGCGGACGAGTATGAGATCTGTGAACTCTCTAATATTTTTCTTAAGATAATCTATTAGAAAGGCTTTTATATAATTGAGCGGCTGATGATACTTGTATCCGGGAACCATTTTTTTTTCAAATGCAAGATTGGCCGTTTCTGTGTAGTTTTTCAAACGTAAAACCACTGTTGTACCAAATATTTCATTTAAAAGATTTTCAGCCTTAGAATTAGTTTTTTCCTGTTCAACTTTCTTTAAAGTAAGATCTGCCTGTGTCTTTAATTTTTCAAAGTAGGGTTCAAATACTCTTTCCTGCTTTGCAGTAAAAAGGGGCGCATAAGAGGGGTCATGGGTTATAAGCTGAATAACTTTTTCAAAAATTTGAGAGTTCTGCATATCGCGGAGTTTTAGTACCGCCTTTGCCCATACGCCTGCTGCTACTGGTTCAACCCCTTTTAAATCCCTGAGCAGAGCCATCATGTCGCTCCAGTCATCCGAGAGAGGCAGCGACCATGCAACTGTAATAAAGTCTTTAAGATCATCTGCTATGTACTCGCCCCGTATGGCTTCAAAACGCGGTATATAGTTAAAGTCGCGCTCATGCAGATTTGAATCAAATTTCTTTAAGAGAAAATAATAATCAAAGGTGCAGAAAGCACTAAAAAGCATGAGTTTTGAATACAAACGGTCAATTTTCTGGATTTTTTCAATATCAAATTCATTGGAAAGAGATGTTAAATTATCATTTATTTTTGCTTTTAAATCTGTGATGGGTATGGTTCTTGATTGTTCAAGTATTGATTCTTCTGTTAAAAGTTCTACCATTTGTTTTTGTTTTTCGTTCAGCATAAAATCAATTACTGCAAATTTAAAAGTATTAGGGTTTTGACTGCTTTGAAACATTAACTGGGCAGGACCTATTATTTTATACAAGTCATGAAAAAATTTAGCAAGTGCAGGGAGTGCTTCTTCTGAAGGAAATTTATAAAACTTATATTTACTGTGAGATAATTCCTTTGCTATAGACTTAAGGAGCCGGCGTTTTTCAACTTCCGGGTCAGCGGAACCGAAGATTGCAGAAATAATTTTTTGAAAGAAATTTTCGCCGGTATCGTTTTCGTTTGCCATTATTCTATAATGCGTTATAACAGAAAATCTGTCAAGTAATAGCATTTTGTCAGTGAAAAAGTATAAAAAAAGCTGCCGGATGTTTTCCGACAGCTCTTTTATTCAGTTTAGCATAAGGCAATTATCAGCGTAAGTATAAAACATTAGTCGGACATGCTGCAACACAGTCGCCGCATGAATTGCATTTTTCATAATCTACAACCGGTATACCGTTCACCAGGTGAATAGCGTCTACCTGGCAGGCTTTTTCGCATTTACCGCACTTAATGCACCCTACCTTGCATCCTTTAAGAATCTGCGGTTTATTCGGATTTCTGTTATTACAGCGGGCAAAGGCGCCCTTGTCTGTCTTATTAAAATGTACTAAAAGATTTTGAGGGCATTCTGTAATGCACATTCCGCATCCGGTGCATTTTTCTTCATCTACATGAGGAAGACCGTCATCGCCCATATGAAGTGCATCAAACCGGCATACAGCAACACAGTCGCCGAGCCCCTGACACGCCCATGCGCACATTTTAATGCTGTTTGTACTCAGTTTTGCAGCACGGCAGGTCTGTACACCGCTGTAAAAACCCTTAGGGACAGCATGATCTTTACTTCCCTGGCAGGCAAGAACAGCGACAGTTTCAACAATATTTCCTGCGACTCCCATCACAGCGCATACCTTTTCTGCTGTCTCTCTGCCGCCGGCAGTACATCCTGTTGCCGGGGCTTCGCCGGCTGCTACTGCCTGTGCAAATCCGTCACAACCCGGGTATCCGCAGCCGCCGCAGTTTGCACCTGGAAGGCTTTCTCTAATTTTTGCTACAGTAGGGTCGGTTTCCACAAAAAAGATTTTCTTAAAAAATCCGAGTAAAAACCCGAGAATCAGTGCAAGAGACGCTGATACTGCCAATGTATATAAAATAACTGTCATATATCTTCCTTTACTTTATGAGGCCCGAAAAGCCTGCAAATGCCATTGATAATAGACCCGCTGCAACAAAAAGAACAGGAGTTCCCTTCACAAAGGCCGGAATTTTGGCCAGCCGTATTCTGTCGCGGATTCCTGCCATGAGAACCATAGCGATTATAAAACCTGCAGCGCTGCCTAATGAATACACGATGGATTCTGTAAACGAGTAGGATTTGCTTATGCAGTTGAGTGTAACTGCAAGTATGGCACAGTTTGTTGTTATGAGCGCCAAATACACACCCATTGAGCTGTACAAGGCCGGGGCCGATTTTTTAAGATAGAACTCAACAAGCTGTACAAGAGATGCGATTACTAGAATAAAGGTGAGTGTCTGTAAAAATTCAAGACCAAGGGGGAGCAGAATAAAATTATACAGAGGATACGTTACTGCGGTTGCAAGAACCATAACAAAGGATGTTGCTACACCCATGCCGTTTGCTTTTTGAACATCAGTAGTCATTCCAATAAAGGGACACAGTGCTAAAAACTGAATGAAGACTACATTATCAATGAGCATGGAAGATAAGAATATTTTTACGTACTCGTTCATTTTTGTTCTCCTTCAGTGAGCAGTGTGTTCTTCATCTGAACAGCACAGGCTTTTTTTTCTGCCATCAGACGGAAGGCCCTGCTTGCTGCAATGAACATTGCAAATACAAAGAAACCTCCCGGAGCCCGTGAAAAAAAGGCGATGGTGTACTCTTCGCTTAAGACGGTCATGCCTATGAATGTTCCGCTTCCCAGGAGTTCACGGACAATTGAGATGCCGGTCAGTACCCACAGGTAGCCGATTCCCATTCCCAGGGCATCAACAGCTGCTTCTCCAACGGTTCGTTTTGAGGCGAATGATTCAACCCGTCCCATAATGATGCAGTTTACAACTATAAGCGGTATAAAAACACCAAGGGCCTTCGCCAGTTCGGTCATATACGCTTTCATCAGGAGATCTACAATAGTGACGAATGTCGCAATTATAATAATAAAAACTGGAATACGGATGGAATCCGGTATCAGTTTTCGTAACAAACTGATAAGTACTTCGCTCATAAAAAGAACAAAGGTTAATGCGAGTCCCATGCCTAAGCCGTTTTCAAATTTTGTCGTTACAGCCAGGGATGAACAAAGTCCGATCATTAATACCAGAAGGGGATTTTCCCTCATGAGGCCGTTTTTAAACAGAGTCCAATATTTGTTCATTAGTTGCTTCCCCCGTTATGTATTGCCGCAAGGCCGCTTTCAACAGCGCTTGAAATGATTGCAATAACTCCCTTTGTTGTTATTGTCGAGCCCGATATTGCATCAATGTCATCACCTAGAGCAAAGTTGTCATCAGCAGACTTTCCTGTAAACTGGTCCTTGAATGCAGGTTCTGCCGCTTTTTGTCCGAAGCCCGGAGTATCGGTCAGGGATAAAAACTGAATAGAAGTTATAGTTTTATTGGATGTAATACCTACAAGGATGGTTGCCTTGTCATAGGTACTTCCTGTTGCCTGAACAACGGATCCTATAACAGTTCCGCCTTTTTCAGCCATATATACTGCATCAATTGTTACACCGGCAGCAGCTGTAAAAGTACCTTGTGCCGGGCTGAATGCATCAGCATCAGCAAACACGGTACGCAATCCCTCGTTTAATTCTTTTTGAGCAGCTCTTTCAATCGCACCCGATGTAAAATTGCTTACAAGGGCCAGTGAAACACAGGCAACCGATGTAAAAAGGGCCAGAATTAAGCCTAATTTTATCATCTGCTTCATTTTACGGCCTCCTTTGTCTTTTTCGGTGCCGGAACAAAGCCGTATTTTTTCTGAATAAGCTTATTGAGGAAGGGGACGACTGCATTCATAATAAGAATACTGAACATAACGCCTTCCGGATAACCGCCGAACTGTCTGATTAAAAATGTTATTACACCGCAGCCTGCACCGAAGATGAGGCGTCCGGTTGTTGTTATGGGAGAAGTTGCATAATCGGTAACCATAAAAACGGCTCCAAATAGTAAGCCTCCGGCGAGCATTGCCATTACCACGTCTCCGCCTGCAAGGAAGGTAGCAAGCGCTACAGTTGCGATCATTGCAAGAGGCGCCCTCCAGTCAATGATTTTTGTCACTGCTAAAAATGCAAAGGCAAGAAGAATGAGCAGAATGTTTGATTCTCCAATGCATCCTGCCCTGTTTCCAAGGAGAAAATTCATATAGGTGTCAGCATCTTTAACAATATCGGCACCTTTTAATACAGATAAAGCAGTAGCAGAAGTTACTGCATCGGTCACGCCGCCTGTGGCAGATGTAACTGCTTCTACAAGGGGCTGCGCATTTTTCGGCAGCGTCCATGTTCCCATTGCGGCAGGAAAACTGACAAAGAGGAAGGCACGTCCGGTGAGTGCCGGATTAAAGACATTTGCGCCTATTCCTCCAAAAAAGGCCTTGGCTACTATCATTGCAAATGCAGAGCCAAGGATTGTCATCCATACAGGAAGCGACGGAGGAAGAACCAGTGCGAGCAGTATTCCCGAAACAACTGCAGAGCCGTCCTGTATTTGTATTTTCTGTTTCGAAGCAAGCTGAAACAGCAGTTCAAAAACCACACATGAACACACTGCAGTTATAATCGTAATAAGTGCGGGAATACCGAACAAGTACACACCGTATATGCAAAGAGGCAATAACGACATGATAACTGCCGCCATAACGCCTGTGCTTGAATTTTTTGCAGAGTAATGAGGACTTGATGAAAGATAAATCTCGTTTAAGTCTGATGGAGCTGCCATTATTTGCCTCCTTGTAATTCTGCAGTTTTTGCCTTGAGGGCCTCTGCTTTTTGCTGTTTTTTCTGCATATCAATTCTAAAAAGCTGCTTTCCTACACGGAAGCGCTGAACAAGCTGAATATGCGCAGGGCAGACGTAGCTGCAGGTTCCGCATTCAACACAGTCCATTAAGCCGTATTTTTTGGCATTTTCCAGATTTCCCGCTTCGAGTTCTTTTGCAATCATCACAGGATACAACCGGCAGGAGCAGACCGTAACACACTTGCCGCAGTTAATGCACTGATTTTCTTCGCGTAAATCTGTTTCATTTGCTGTTAAAAAAAGAACGCCGGAAGTATTTTTTGCAATTGGAAAGTTTGCGTTAGCCATTGCAACACCCATCATCGGGCCGCCTGACAGTATTTTTACAATTCCGGGATTAAGCTTAATAACAGAGGGTATTAAATCTCCAACAAGTGTTCCTACCGGCACCCGGAGATTTTTCGGGCTGGCGCACGCGCCTCCCGAAACTGTTAATCCGCGGTCTATGAGGGGTTTACCCAGTCTGAATGCATCCGATATTGCACAAAGGGTTCCCACATTGACAATAACACAGCCAATATCAGCAGGGAGACCTCCGGAAGGTATCTCTTTTTTGAGTGCCGATTTAACTATATTCTTTTCACCGCCCTGAGGATACTTTGTCTTTACAAGAACAACGTTAATATTTGTGTAACCGGATTTTGTTATAGCTGTTTCTAGTGTAGAAACAAGATGCGACTTATTATCTTCTAAAACAATAAGACCGCTTTTTGCTCCGGTAACCTTGATGGTTATGGCAACGCCGTCTACGAGGGTATCGGTGTTTTCTGTCATAGTCCGCTCGTCTATGGTTAAATAGGGCTCACATTCTGCCGCATTTGCCAGAACGTGTTCTATAACCTTGCCTTTAGGAGGATTCAGTTTTACATGGGTTGGAAAGGCTGCTCCTCCCATTCCTACGATGCCGGCATCCTTGATTCTTTTAAGTGCTTCTTCTTTTGAGCAGGTAAAGGGATCCAGGCTTTCCATAAATGCGGTTTCGTCTGAACCGCTGCCCTCTATAACAATGCAGGGCACATCAATGTTTCCTGTTACTGCACGGAATTCAATTTTTTTAACTGTGCCCGTTATGGAAGCATGAACAGGAGCAGACATAAAGGCATCTGA
>Ga0116149_1006776_pt1 | contig 10192 bp, 5 predicted proteins | sample AD_UKC057_MetaG_FD_89787 | JGI IMG/M metagenome (GOLD analysis project Ga0116149, IMG submission 89787) | Active sludge microbial communities of municipal wastewater-treating anaerobic digesters from USA - AD_UKC057_MetaG | ecosystem: Engineered > Bioreactor > Anaerobic > Digestate | place: USA...
GGCTTGCCCGTGCGGAGCAGGGGAAAGAGATACTGGTACGTATTGTCCCGATGCGGGTGGGCTTGATCCGCAGCACGTCCGCTGATCGTATCCATGAGGAACGGGCCGAATATGAGGCCGACGACCGGCGGTTAGCGGATTAGGATTACGATTAAGATTACGATTAAGATTACGATTAAGCAGGGTATCCACCAACAGAACTGCCATGCGCCCGCCAGCCCTAGAGTTCAATGAATCCGGGGTTGTTGCGCACAATCGCTCGTGTTATAGTGAGCGGCGTTATTTTTAAACAGTTTCTTGAGGCGGCTCACGGGGGAGTTATGCGGCAGAACGAGTTTTCACGGCGCGGTTTCTTGAAAGGGAGTGCTGCGGTCGGGGCGCTGGCCTTTCCGACGATCATTCCGGCGCGTGTGCTGGGGCAGCACGCGCCGTCCAAAAAAATTCAGGTCGGCATCATCGGATGCGGACGCATCGCGGGCGGCATGGATATTCCCGGCGTCTGGCACAATCAGGACTTGGCGACCGTCGTGGCGCTCTCCGATTGCGACCGTCAGCGCATGGCGACCACCCGGAACAAGACCTTAAAGCTGTTTGACGGCGACCTGCCTGAACTGGCCTTGTACCAAGATTATCACGAGTTGTTGGCGGACCGCTCGGTCGACGCCGTGATGATCTGCACGCCTGACTTCTGGCATGCGCAGCAGTGCGTGGACGCCGCGCTGGCCGGCAAAGATGTGTATGTCCAGAAACCGTTGGCCATGACCGTGTATGAGAGCCGGGCCATTGCCACGGTCATGCAGCGAACCGGACGTATCTTCCATATCGGCACACAGCAGCGTTCTGAGGGCAAGAGTACCTTCGGCGCGCAGTTCCGTAAGGCGGCCGAGTATGTCCGCAACGGACGCCTGGGCGCTGTCAAGCGCATCGAGGTCGGCCTGCCACAAGATCCGCCGGAACCGGCAGATCTGCCGCTGGTCCAGCCGGTGCCCGACACCCTGGACTACGACAAATGGTTGGGCTACACGCCGGCGGAACTCTACAGCGAATTGCGCACGCACCCGCAGGGCAAGGATGGCGAGGCGAATTTCGGACGGCCCGGCTGGATGGTGATGCAAGCGTACAGCATGGGTATGATCGCCAACTGGGGCGCGCACCACATCGACATCGCGCAGTGGGCGCTCGGCATGGAAGCGTCCGGCCCTGTCAAGGTGCGTGGCCGGGCTGAATTCCCCAAGCGCCGTCTGTGGGACGCGCATGGCAAGCTGGACGTCAGGATGGAGTACGCCAACGGTACGCTGCTGCACGTTGCGGACGAGAGCCTCTACCCCAACGGCGTACGGTTTATCGGCGAGAACGGCTGGATTTTCTGCGGGCGTGGCTCAGTCAAGACCATGTCGAACGACCCGGGCGCGGGCGGCAAGCACGGCCGCTGGCGGCCGCTTGAGGCCAGCCGCAAGGAGCTGATCGAAGGCGAGGTAGAGCACCCGCTGGCGCGCAACCCCTCGAACCACCACCGCATCTGGCTGGAAGGCATCCGCACGCGCACGCCGACCCACGTGCTGCCGGAGGCGGCCCACCGGACCACGTCAGCCTGCATTCTGGCCTACACCGCGATGAACCTCAAGCGTCCGCTGACCTGGGATCCTGCAGCCGAGCGGTTCGTGAAGGACGACGACGCCAACGCCACGCTGTCGCGCCCCGAGCGCGCGCCTTACGGCGTGCATCGTGCACTGGCCCGCGCCGGCCTGGAGATCTGACATGGACGTTCTGATCTACACACGGAACCACACGCCTGACGGCAAGGGTTTCGTACACGACAACATCGGGACCAGCGTGGATGTTCTGCGCGAGCTGTGCGCGTCGCACGGTCTGAAGGCCGGGGCTTCGGATGACCCCGCGCTGTTCACCGAGGCGCAGCTCAAAGGTTTGAAAGCGGTCATTTTCGCCAACAGCAATAACGAGGCCTTCGCCACCGATGCCCAGCGCGGTGCGCTGCTCGATTACGTCTACCGCGGCGGGGCGTTTATGGGGCTGCACTCCGCCTCAGGCTCCGAGCGAAAATCCGAAGCCTTTCGGCGTTTGCTGGGAGGACGCTTCCTGTGGCACCCGCCGCTTCAGCCTTTTACCATGCGGGTCAACGACCGCCGCCATCCGACCACTGCGCATCTGAGCGCGACTTGGGCGTGGACCGACGAAGCCTATGTCTGCGACTGCACGCCGGACATCCATATCCTTTTAGAAATCGAAACCGACAGCCTGCAGAAAAAACCGCGTGACCAACGGCTCGACAGCTTCAGAAACGGCCGATTTCCGCTTGCCTGGTGCCGACGCCACGGCGCCGGACGTGTCTTCTATACCGCCCTTGGACATTTGAAAACGCACTATCAAGATCCGACTTTTCGCACCCATCTGATTCAGGGACTGCGATGGTCGATGAAGGTCAACGCATAAACGGAGCCCCATGACACCCATCACACGCCGCGCATTCCTTCAGGCCGGCAGCTTTGCCGTCGCAACGCTCGCCATGCCGACCCTCATTCCGGCTCGCGTCCTGGGACAGGCGGCCCCCAGCCGCATCATCCAAATCGGCGTCATCGGCTGCGGGCGCATCGCCTCCAGCATGGAGATCCCCGGCATCCTCAAGGTACCGGACCAAGCGCGTATCGTCGCGCTCTGCGATCTGGACGCCAAGCGACTCGCCGTCGCACGGCAGCACGTCGAGTCCGCCTATGCACGCGGCACGGTCCCCGCCGCTCCCGTCAAGACCTTCGCGTCCTACCGCGACATGCTGCGCGACGCGGCGATCGACGCGGTGATGATCTGTGTGCCCGATCATTGGCACGCGCTCTGTGCCCTTGAATGCGCGTTGGCCGGCAAAGACATCTGGCTGCAAAAACCGTTTTCGCAAACGATTCACGAGGGCCGCATTTTGGCCGAGGTCGTGCGCCGTAACGGCCTGGTTCTGCAGGTGGGTTCGCAACAGCGCTCCAGCGCGCAGTTCCGCACCGGCTGCGAGCTGGTGCGCAACGGCCGCATCGGCCGCATCGCGCGCGTCGAGGTCGGCTTTGGTAAAGATAAGGACGGCGGACGCAAGGAGGAAATGCCGGTCCCCGCGAACCTGGACTACGACACGTGGCTTGGTCCGACTCCCCTTGCCTATTACACCGAGGACCGCGTCCACAATCAGGACACCGCAAAAATTGCTGATCGTCCCGGCTGGATTCAGATGGAGCCGTACGGCTGGGGTATGATCACGAACTGGGGCGCGCACCACCTAGACATCGTGCAATGGGGCTTGGGCACCGAAGACCGCGGCCCGCTGGAGGTGTCGGGCACGTGCCAGTGGATGGACCGGGGCCTCTGGAACGCGCACCGCGAGTTCGACCTGCTCTACACCTATCCCGGCGACATCAAAGTCAGCGTCTGCCACCGCTATCCGAACGGCGTGCGTTTCATCGGTGACGAAGGCTGGATCTTTGTCAGCCGCGGCGCCGCGCGCGTCACGGCCAGCGATCCCGCGATGCCCGCCACAACCCTCAAGGCGCTCGACGCGAGCGACCCGAAGCTGCTCAGCGCGCCGCTCGGCGCGAATGCCGTGCGGCTTCATGTCAGCGGCAACCACGTCACCGACTGGCTGCACGCGATCCGCGGACGTACCAGCGCCGCGACCAGCGCTGAGATCGGCCATCGCTCAACCTCGGTCTGCACGCTGGGCCATCTCTGCATGAAGACCGGCAAAAGTTTGAAATGGGACTGGAAAAGCGAACGCACTGACAACGAGGAGGCCAACCGCCTGCTCGTCTGTCCGGAGCGAGGGGCCTTCAGCATCCCCAAGATCCTGAAAGCCGCAAATCTGCAGATCACCGTGTAACGTCCGTCCCTATTTAGTCATCACGTCAACCCACAAACGAGGAACGCATGAAAACGAACATCATCCTGTGCGCCAGTGCAGCAGCCGCGCTGCTTGCCGGCTGCGACAAGAACTCCAAAGCCTGCTGCAGCGCCTGCGGCGAGGGCGCGATCAAACTCATCACGCTCGACCCCGGGCATTTCCACGCGGCGCTGGTGCAGAAGCGCATGTATCCGCAAGTGTCACCCGCCGTCCACGTTTACGCGCCGGAAGGTGCCGATCTGAAAATGCACATGGACCGGATCAACGGTTTCAACACGCGCGCCGAAGAGCCGACCGCGTGGCAGAGCGTGGTCTACACAGGGCCTGACTTCTTCGAAAAAATGTTGAAGGACAAGGCCGGCAACGTTGTGGTTCTCGCCGGCAACAACGCGCGCAAGACCGAATACATTCTGAAAAGTGTCCAGGCCGGCTACAACGTGCTGGCCGACAAACCGATGGCCATCACGCCGAAAGATTTCGAGCTGCTCAAGCAGGCGTTCGATACGGCCCGCGAAAAAGGCGTGGTTCTCTACGACATCATGACAGAGCGCTACGAGATCACCACCCTGCTGCAGCGCGAACTCTCGCGCTTCCCCGACGTGTACGGCGAGCAGGAAAAGGGAACGCCCGATGATCCGGCCGTGACCAAAGAGAGCGTGCATCACTTCTGCAAGCAGGTGGCCGGCAAGCCGCTGCAGCGGCCGCCATGGTATTACGACACCACCCAGCAGGGCGAAGCGATCGTCGACGTCAACACGCATCTCACCGACTTGATCCAGTGGGAAACCTTCCCGGAAGTCACGTTGACGCCCGCCGACATCAACGTGGTTCAGGCTCGTATCTGGAACACGCCGGTCACGCTGGAACAGTTCACGACCTCCACGTCGCTCACCGCCTGGCCGGACTATCTGAAGAAGGACCTGGATGCCAACGGCGTGCTGCAGTGCAAGGCAAACGGCGAATTCACCTACTCGATCAAAGGCGTCTTCGCCAAGGCATCCGTGCTCTGGAATTTCCAAGCTCCGGCCGGCGCGGGCGACACGCACTTCTCGCTGATGCGCGGGACGCGCGCGTCGCTGATCATTCAGCAGGGTGAAGCAGAAGGGTACAAGCCCGTGCTTTATGTCGAGCCCCGCCGCGCGCCGGGCGTGAAAAAAGAGGAGCTGGAAGCCGCCCTCAAGACGGCCATCGCCACACTGAACAAAACGTATCCGGGTATCGCTTACGAAGCGCACGAGACCGGTTGGCGCATCAACATTCCGGCGAGTTACGCGGTCGGTCACGAAGCGCACTTCGGTCAGGTCATGGAGAAGTACCTCGGCTACCTCCAGAACGGCGACATGCCGGCATGGGAAGTGCCGAACATGATCGTCAAGTACCACACCTTGATGCAGGCGTACAGCAAGAGCCGCTGAAGAAGAAAGAGGGGGGAGAAGGAGAAAGGAGGAAGGAGGAAGGGAGAAGGAGTCGGGGATGGGGGAGGAACGCTCAATGCTCAACTTTCAACGTTCAAGTCAGAACCACGCTGGAGCATGCAGGTCCGCACAACTAACTCCTAATGTGAAATCACAACTGCGTCTTTCCTCCCGCAAAGGCGCAAAGACGCTAAGCTGTTCCAAACCACTTGGCGTCTTTGCGTCTTGGCGGGAAAACAACTTGTTTTTTATCGCTATTGTTGGTTTGTAAGGCACTAACTCCCTCCTTCCTCCTTTCTCCTTCCTCCTTTCTCCGTCTCCCCCCTCTCCGTCTCTTCATCTCTGCGCCTCTGTGCTAAAAAATACCGCCCGTCAACGCGCTATTTGAGGATCAGCGCGGTGCCGGGCGATTTTGATTTGATCACGCCCGGCCCGCTGAACACCTCGGGATGTGTCGCGGTGCCGTAACGGCCGCCGACGTAGCGCACGCCGTTGATCACCAGATCGCCCACGGCGAACACGCCGGATAATCCAGCTCCACTTGCGCACCGGTCTCGATCGTGAGTATCGAAGTATCGCTGGACAGGGTGGCGTCCACGCCTTCGGCCTCCGACACGCCGCTGACCCGCACGTCATCGATCAGCGTGCACGGATCGCTGCTCGGAGCCGGCAACTCCGCAGACCCCTGGAATTTCAAGATGTGCGTGCCGGTCGCGACATGACCCAGCGGCACCGTCTCCGTGCGATAGCCGATCTGCGTCACGATCACGGTGCCGCGCAACGAGTCCGCCAGCAACACGCGCACCACATGGTTCGTGTACCAGATCGCATTGTAATAGCGTGGGCAGCGGGCAAATGTCAGCGTGTAGCTGCCGGTCACGGGAAAATCGAGCGCCACCTGCATCGAGGCGTTCCTGCGCACGAAGGCGGTCTGGACGCCTTCCGGCGCGTGCGCCAACGTGGTGGTCGAGAAATAGCTGCCGTTACGCTGATAGCCGGCATCACCGGACGTGAATGTCCAGCCCGGACAGCCGGTGGCCGCCGTGCCGCGCCGATCCATGTCGGTCGACGGTGCCGCCAAAGCCGGCAGCAACGGATCACTCTCAAAGCCCGCATACGGTACGCTGACGGTGACCTGGGTCCGCGCGCCGCGCACCGCGAACAGCCCTTCGCTGACGGTGAGGGCACCCGTGAACGGCATGCCGCCCTCCCCGCTGTCTGTCAAGGCGAGCGTCCCCTGCCCGAGTTTCCGCCACACCCCGTCCAGCGCGTTGACCGCCAGTTCGGCCTCGGTCACGCGCACGTCCACGCCCTCCGCGTCTTCGCCCACCAGCCGCCGCAGCGTCTGCCGGTGCAGCAATTCGCCGACCGCGTTGGTCGCGCCGACGACCTCCAGCGCCGCGCCGGCCGATACCTTGACCGCGCTTTCAGGCGCGAGCAGATTGGCCAGCGCGTTGGACGGACTGGCCAGCGCGAAATCGAGGCGCAGCGTGCCGTTGGAGACCAGTGTCGCACCGCTGTAGCTCATGGGCGTCGCAATTTTGAGCATGCCGGTACCCAACTTAACCAGCGCTCCGGTTGAACCCGGCGCCTGTGCGAAACCTTTACCGCGGATCGCGACCTCATAGGCCATCGTGTCAAAAATCGCACCGCCCTGACACAGCAGCGGCGCGGCCGAGGCTTCAGAAAGATTCATGAAAAGATCGGTGCTGCGAACGGCTTCGATCACCGTGCCGTTGAAGAGCAGCGGACGCAGGCTGAGATGTTGATTGTTGGCATTGGCCACGCCCAGAACAGGCAACCGCAAGCGGCCGCCGTCCAGCGACACCTGCGAGGCATTCCCGTCCACGAACCGGAGTTCGTTGCCCACCGACACAATGGCATCATTCGTGATGGAGACCACCGCGTTCGATCCGGCCATATCCAGCCAATCCACCGTAAAGGCACAGCCCTCTCCGAAGACCACGTTGCAGCCGTCCACGGTCTCATAGCCGCACGCCAATTTGCGCATATGGCCGCGCACATCCGTCCAGCGGTGCAGCGCGGCCCCGCTGCCGGGCAATGCGTCGCCCAGCAGATAGAGATCGAGGTAGCCGAGCTGCGCGCCGTCCATATTGACGACCGTCAGCGGCCCCCCGTCGTCATGACCGCCAAGAAAGCGCGACACGTCATCGCGAGGCTGGATCGCAAAGCCGGCGAACGTGTGGGCGCGCGGGACTTCGATGCCGCGCGTAAAGGTGACCGTCGAGCCGGACGGCGCGACAAAACGCGTCGTCCGGTCATTGGCATAAGACTGGTTCGGCACATAGACCATGCGGTCGAGCGTGCCGCCCGCGCGCGGCTCGAAACGTCCGCCCGTGCCGAAGGAGAGTCCGCCGTTGCCGATCGCGTCGACGCCATCGGCCGCCACCACGCCGCGCCCCACATGCAGACCGCCCGCCAGCGCGAGCGGACCTTGCAGATCAAGCCGGCCATCACCGGCTTTGACCAGCGTCACAGGCCCGTCAGGCCGGTCGCCCAGCACGGCGGCCGGGACGGTATTCGTCTCACCCGCCGGCACGCCGAGCGTGAGGCTCACCGGATACGCGGCCGTTGCATTCGTCACGCTGCCGAAGCCGCCCGTGCCCGGCCGCAGGCCACCGTTGAGACGGACATCCAGCGCCCCGATTTCCAGCGTCGCGTCAACCGCCAGCGTAGCCGGTCCCGAAATTTGCTTGGCGGCCGTGCCGGTGGCAAAACGGAAACTGCCCGCGGCCACACCGTACACACTTTGCGGCGTCAGGGCGACCGTCGGAAACACCAGTGCGCCGCTCAGCGTGCTGTAAGCGCCGGGAAGGAACGTGATCGCACCTTCACCGTCATTCAGCGTGCCCGCCAACTCGCCGACGCCCGCTTGAGCGGCCTCGATATAGCGGTCGTTTCCATAAAAGCCGAATGTCACCAGCGCATAGTCGCCCGGCCCCAGCGTGACCGGCTCGGGCAGACGGTGGAAACGGAAGCCGCCTTCAAGCGGATAGGCCTCCATAGCGGCCAAGGCCGTCACGGCCAGCGGTGTCCCGCCGCCGCGCGAGAAGATGGCAACCTTCTTGAAATTTTCGATGCCATCTCCTCCGCTATCGTACGCGCCAAGGTGCGTGACGGTGATCGTCCGGTTGAGCCGGAAATCCGTGCGCAAAGACAGCGCGCTGCCGCCTGAGCCGATGTTGTGCAGGGCTGTGTCGGCGGCATACGCCTGGAAGAAACTCGGCGACGAATCGCTGAAACGCAGCACACCCTCTTGAACCGCCACCCCGCCGAGCGTGGCGGATCCGGCCAAGACAGCACCTCCGGCACCGGCCTTGGCCAGCGTCTGCGCACTGATCACGTCGGCGGCCAGCGTGACCTGAGAGCCGGCCGCGACCGTCACGGCCGGCGCGGGTCCGCTGATATCCAGCACGCCGTCCGCGACGGTGCGCGCGGCACCCGCGACGGTCAACGTTCCGATATTTTGCAAGCCGCCTTGCAGCGAAATGGTTTGCGGCGTCGCGACATCATTGGTGATGACGGCGTTCGCGCCCGTGCCTCCGGCACGGACGCCGTCCTGCCAGTTGGCGGCCGTGGCCCAGTCTGCATCCGCCGCGCTGCCGGTCCACACGCCGTCGGCAAGCTGACTGATCGGCCCGTCGGCCAGCACCTGACGGGCGTGCGACGCATACACTTCGCGCGGATCATACGCGTAGGCGGTCAGCACCTGCTCGCCGTTGCGACCGTCATCGTCACCCAGACGGTAGAGGGCACGCGCCACGGCCAACTCTTTGAGGCAGCGGTTGCGTTCCGCGTCGGCCTCCGTATTCGAATAGGCGGGGATGAGCGGCGCCACCACGGCATGCGGCAGCGCATACCCCTGCACGAGCGGCAGCAACGAGGAAAGCTGCATGACGGCGGAGCCGCCGTCGAGGCTTTCGCTCGCCAACGCGACCGCGCGGTAATGGGAGAAACGCGATGCGGCGTCGAACAGGGCCGCCTTCGCCAGCAGCGTCGCGATGCCGCCCGGATCCAACGTGCGTCCGAGCGCGATCAGATAACTGTCCATCATGCTCACCGAACGCCCGTATTGGCCCATGCCTCGGAAATCCCAACCGGTATCCCACGGATTTACACTCACGACATCAACCAGCGTTTGCACGCCGGTCGGATCACCCAGAAGACCGAGGACATGCGCATAGATCAGACGGTCCGCCGGACTGTCCGCACCGGCATACGCCGCGCGCAGCATCGGCAGCGCGCCAACGGTGTCGGCCAGCACCGTGTGCAGCGTGGCGTACGCATTGGTCAAGCCTGTGACGGCCTGCTGAATCACGCCGGAAGCGAGCGGAAAGTTGTCCGTGTTGTTGGTGTGGGCCGCAGCGATGATGCCCGTATCGACCAGATGCGCCTGCAGCGCCGCCATGTCCACCGCGCGCACGGCGACACCGGCCTGAACGGCCAGTGCCGCGGCGCGGCCGGCCGCATAGCCTTGGTTCTGCACATCGCGCTGCATGCGCAGCAGCGGCATGGCGTCGCGGTGCGCGCTGATACCGAGACCTGTCACCAGCAGGCCGTCCAGCGACTTGGGCAGCAGTGCGCGGAACGGCAGGTTCGCCGTCAGATCGACCGTCCCCGGATCAGCGATGAAAAACAGATCGTGAACCGTGAAGCCGTGCGAATCAAAATTGCTGATCGGCCGCACGATCGTGTCGGGCCACGTGCGGTTGTTCAGGATATCGATCGGCGTAACCGTCACCGCGCCCACCAGGCGCCGCCGCTCGCGCGTCGCGGGATTCTGTCCGGCGTCCCACGTCGACGCCGGCATGCTTTTGCGTGCGCGCCGCGCGAAAAAGAAGACGTCCGTCACATCGGCGTCACA
>Ga0116149_1006779_pt1 | contig 10185 bp, 7 predicted proteins | sample AD_UKC057_MetaG_FD_89787 | JGI IMG/M metagenome (GOLD analysis project Ga0116149, IMG submission 89787) | Active sludge microbial communities of municipal wastewater-treating anaerobic digesters from USA - AD_UKC057_MetaG | ecosystem: Engineered > Bioreactor > Anaerobic > Digestate | place: USA...
AGCGATCAAATCCGCATTCCTGTTGGCGCAACGGTTGACCAGGGAAACGTATCCCGAAGCGCCGTTGCTCGACACGCCAGAGCGGGTCGCTGACCTGTTGCGCGAGCAGAACCGACCCTACATTGTCGAGAACTTCCAGGTGATCTTCCTCAATACCCGGCGGCGCATGATCGGGATGCAGGTGCTGTCGCAGGGAACGCTAGACACCCTGCTGGTTCACCCGCGCGAGGTGTTCCGCCCGGCTATAGCCGCCGGCGCAGCCGCCATCGTCGTCGCGCACAACCATCCCAGCGGCGATCCCACACCCAGCGAGCAGGACATCAAAGTGACACGGGATTTGATGCGTGCCGGCCAGTTGCTGAAGATCGATGTGGTTGATCATGTGATACTTGGGCGAAGGACGGAGGAAAGACCGAGGGATTTTGTATCGTTGCGCGAGCTGGGCTACCTGGTGTAGCCGAAGACCCTCGGAACTGATTGTCCCCGAGAGGTTTCGCAAGGAGTGTGGGTTTCTAACGACCATTGACCTCACGGGCTACGAGACCGCGTGGCGGGGACGACCCGGTGGCGCGGCTTGCCGCTGCACCCATGCTTCGTCCTGCCAAACGCCAGCACAGCCTCCGGCACCAGCGTAATCGACCGGCGACCGGGGGGGGGTACGTAATAAATACGTAATCGCGGCTCTTGGGGGGAACCCCCTGGTCTGCTAAAAACCCGCCATGACACAGGCGGTCCGCGGACCAGCGAAATCTTGGGTGATGGCGCGCTTGTCACGTCACGTTCCGAGTGTCCACCGCGAAGTTGGCCCCGCGGCCCGTCCAGCCAGTCAAGCACCCGCCAGACGCTGCATCCACTGACGATCGCGCACGCTTATGAAGAGCAGTCCCATCCTCTGTTCACTCGGGCTTACCGCCACTTTGATCGGCCTGACGCCAACCGCCCGGGCGGACCTGATCTTCAGCAATGCGGCTTTGCCCTCCGGGGGCCCGATGGAGTTAGGAACATACAGTATCTTCATCCCTGACCCGGACATTCCCGAGGGGGGCTCTGAGGAACCTTGGGCGCAGGAGTACGCGGTGTCTTTCAAACCGACACAAGACTACGTGCTCACGCAGGTCCGACTCCTGGGTGTGGTCAACACTTCCTTCCAACTCCCCCGAGCCTACATCTGTGCCGGATCGCCTCCTGCCGTCGCTCTGTCCGATCCGGCGTTCACGGCTTTGGGCGCCGGGTCTTGGCAATCATTCGAATTGGTTTACCAGCCGGTCGTCCCAATCTCGCTCTGGAGCGGGACCACCTACACGGTCGCTTTTGGGGGCGACCCCGCTGGCCTGGAGTATGCCCGGGTGAGCGTCGGGAGCGTAGAAGCCGCCTCCGGCCTTTTCGGCCGGGCGGATAACGTGCCGAACCCCGTCTTCCCCGTGCCCCAGGATCCGTGGTTCGTGAGCACTGACGGGCCTGCCCTCGAGGTCTATGGCACGCCCGTCCCGGAGCCGGACGGCGCGGCACTGTTCGGCGGGCTCGGCCTGCTCGCTTTCGCGGTGAGCCGACGGAGCCTGCCGCGTCGCTCCAACTGAACGCCCAGACGCAATACGCGATCGCTGACTTATGCTTGGGACGACCGTTCCGTGAACGCCACGCAGCCATTCAATGCCCTCCATAGCCACACCCCGAACAGATCGCATGGCTTCGTTGCGTCTTGTCGAACGCGAGGCCTGTGACTCGCCAATTTGCCGCCACTCACCAAGACACCCCACAGCTCCACTATGAATCTTCAGACCTTGCCCCCAACGGCCGTCACCCACGACTCACACTACCGCGTTGCGTTCGTTGTGTTCGCCCTCGGCTTGAGCGGCTTGGCTGGTTTGGCCTCCACCGAATCGACGATGGCGGATATCCAGTCGCGCGTGCAGACGTTCACCCTGGACAACGGCATGCGGTTCATTGTCTTGGAGCGCCGTCAGGCGCCGGTGGTGACCTGCTTGACTTATGCCGACGTCGGTGCGGCGCAGGAAACCAAGGGCATTACCGGCTTGGCCCATCTGCTCGAGCACATGGCTTTCAAGGGAAGCCGGCGCATCGGGACCACCAACTTCGAGGCCGAGCGACCGGCGCTGGACAAAGTCGACCAGGCCTTCGCCGCGTTTGCTCGGGAGCGGCAAAAAGGAGACAAAGCTGATCCCGACAAGCTCAAGGAGCTGCGGGCAGCGTTTGAGGCTGCCCAAGACGAGGCACGCAAGTACGTGGTCCCCAATGAGTTTGGCGAGGCGATCGAGAAGGCGGGGGGGCAGGATTTGAACGCCATGACCGATAGCGAGTCCACCTGCTACTTCTTCAGCCTGCCCTCGAACGAACTGGAATTGTGGTTCTACCTGGAATCCGAGCGGTTTCGCGACCCCGTCTTCCGGGAATTCTACAAGGAAAGGGACGTGGTCATGGAGGAGCGCCGGCTCGCCGTCGAAAGCGACCCGTTCGGGAAGCTCATGGAGGAACTCCTCGCTACCGCCTTCAAGGCCCATCCCTATGGCGAACCGGTTATCGGCCATCGAAGTGACCTCGAGAATCTCACGCGGGCCGACGGCGAGGCCTTCATGAGCAAGTACTACGTGCCCAGCAATCTCGTGAGCGTATTGGTGGGCGACGTGGACGTCGCCCGGGCCAAACACCTCGCCGAACTCTACTTCTCCCGGCTGCCGGCCCGTCCGAAACCGGAACCGCTGCGAACTGTCGAACCCCCGCAAGTCGGCGAACGACGGGTGACGTTGCGGCTCGAGTCAGAACGACTCGTGATGGTCTGCTACCACAAGCCCGCTCTCACTCACCCCGACAACGCCGTGTATCGCGCCCTAAGCAGCCTACTCAGCGACGGACGGTCATCCCGGCTGCAGCGCCACCTGGTCCGCGACAAGCAGATCGCCACTTTCGCCGCAGGCTTCTCGGGCTTCCCAGGCTGGAAGTACCCCAACCTGTTTCTCTTCTATGCTTTCACGGCGCCCGGCCATACGAACGCGGAGATCGAGAAGGCTTTGGATGAGGAGATCGAGCGGCTCAAGCACGAACTGGTCAGTCCCCAGGAGTTGGCCGGCGTCCAGCGACGCGCGAGAGCAAACCTGATCCGCGGGCTCGAGTACAACATCGGGATGGCGCTAAACTTGGCAAACTGGCAGGTGATGACCGAGGATTGGCGTGAACTATTCAAACTGCCTGACCGGATCAGCCGAGTCACAGCGGCCGACATCCAACGCGTCGCCAAGACCATGTTCACACTGGACAATCGCACCGTTGGCACGATCGAGCCGATCGAGAAACCCGCCAGCAATTAACCGAACCCATGAAACCGATCCTCTCCGCTTTGATCGCGACGATCCTCGCTTCGATCCCTTTGCAGGCCCAGAACAAGCCTGTCGAGCACTACCGTGACCTGACGTACCCGCCACCGGCCAAGCTCCAGCCGCCGAAGCCTGAGCGCTTCGTGCTGGGGAACGGCCTGACGGTTTATCTGGTTCAGGATCGCGAACTCCCGATGGTCAACGTCTCGGCCCTGATCCGCGTCGGTTCCCGTTGGGAGCCGGTCGCGAAAGCGGGCCTGGCCACTCTGGTCGGCACGGTCATGAGGACTGGCGGAAGTCTCGAAAGAAACGGTGACAAGCTCGACGACCAACTCGATAGCCTGGGTGCCTCGGTTGAAATCTACGTGAGCGAGGATTCGGCTACTGCCTCGGTATCAGCCCTCAAAGAGGACATCGGCGAGGCCATGATCATTCTGGCCGACCTGCTCGAGCATCCGGCTTTCCCCCCAGACAAGCTCGACCTCGCCAAGATCGAGCAGCGGGACAATGTCGCCCGCCGGAACGACTGGGCCAGCATGATCGCCTACCGGGAGTTACCGAGAATTCTCCTGGGACCCAACTCCGCCTACGGCCACCAGATCGAGTACGCTACCCTCGATGCAATTAGCCGCGATGACCTCGTTGCCTTCCACCGGGACTTCTTCCAGCCGGAAAACGTGATCCTCGGTGTGTGGGGCGATTTCGGCCCGGAACTGAAACCCGACATCGAGAAGCTCTTCGGAACCTGGCCCAAGGGAAACCGCCCGAAACCTCCGGTGCCGCCAGTGGAGACCAGCCCGGAGAAGTGCGCGGGGTATTACCTGATCAACAAGGACGACGTGAACCAGACCTGGGTGCTGATGGGCCATTTGATCGGCAGGCGTGACCATCCTGATTACTACGCCCAGGACCTCATGAACCAGGTTCTGGGCACGAGCTTCGCCTCGCGCCTCTTCAGCAACGTTCGTTCGGCGCAAGGGTTGGCCTACGCAGTCGGCTCAGATTGGGGGGCAGGGTGGGACCGTCCGGGGACCTTTATGGCCTACGGCAGCACCAAGACGGAGAGCACCGCCCAAATCCTGACCGCCATCCGAGCGGAGATCGCCAAGGTCATCGAAGCCGGCATCACCGACGCCGAGTTGAGCCGCGTGAAAGAGGCCACGGCCAAGAAGCTCGCCTTCGAGTTCGATTCCACCGGCAAGATCGTCCAGCGCCTGATGCAGTACGAGTATTATGGGTATCCCTCCGATTATCTGGAGCGCTACCAAGAGAACATCGCCAAGGTGACGCGCGAGGACGTTGCGCGCGTCGCCAAGCAGTACCTGAAGCCCGAGTATTTCGCCGTGTTGGTTGTCGGCAACACCAAGGGCTTCGACCGTCCCTTGTCAGATTTCGGCCGTGTGACCGAGGTGGACATTTCTATACCGGGGAAGAAGTAACGCGCCCGGGCACCAGCGCGGTGCCGCACTCGCGATCGAGACCGACGGATGTCGCCAGAAGCTGGGTCGGCAGCAGAACACCATGACCGTTAGCCAACAACAACACCTATGAAATCAACCGTCGCCATCCTCAGTCTCATCGTGAGTCTCCTTGCGCCTCAACTCCGTGCCGGTGACCCGCCGAAGAAACCCGGGCCGGAACATAAGAAGCTCGAAGTGCTGACCGGGAAGTGGAAGTGGGAAGAGAATCTGGAAAGAACACCTTGGGGTCCACCGCGGAAGGCCATTGGGCGCTCAGAAGTCCGCTTCATCCATCGTGGCTTCGCGGTTCACGAGTACGCAAAGGGTCGGACGGTTGATCCGGCAAAGAGCGGAGATCCGGGCAGTCCCGGCGAGTGGACGATCCTGACGTACTGTGATCCAGATCAGCGCACCTACCGTGCTCTGTGGCTAGACAGCGAAGGTCAAGTAGACAATACGGTTGGCAGCGTCGAAGGAACGACCTGGTCATGGGCGTGGAAGCACTCGATCAACGGGAAGGTATACGATTTTAAGGAGACCGATGTCTTCGCGCCTGGCGGCCGGAGCCGGACTTGCGAGGTTATGTATTCGGACGACGACGCGACTTGGAAGCCCTACAGCAAGTGCGTGTATCGGAAAGTGGGCAAAGCCAAATGAGGTTGAGGTCTCAGCACGGGCGCCCAAACGCGGATCGTTGACCGGTGTCGGTGCTGAGCCTCTGCCTGTTCGAATATGTAGAGAATGGGAATTGTTTTCTGGTGCCGAAGCCGCGCTCTGGTGAGCGCCGCCGTCTGGGGGCAAAAGCGATCCGCGGTGCTCGCCGTACCGCCGAGTCTGACATGAGAACAAGCCCGCCCATGCGGATGCTTGCCGCAGCGTTCAGCTTCGGTGTGGTGTTGGCTGTGGAGGTTGGCGCGGGTGAGTCGTTGACAATCGAGGCCGTTCCCGGCCCGACCGCGCTCACCTTGCGGCTGCCGGACAATGTCGCAGCGTATTACCGTCTGGACCTGAGTACCAGCCTGCCCGTCTTTGCCCCGTGGGCGATGGACCTTGGCGACCAAGGAACGGAGTGGAAGGTTTCTTACGACCTCGGCCCGGAGGTCGCATTTTTCCGTGTGTTCAGCCAATCGCTTTGGGCTCCCACCGACACCGACGGCGATGGGATGGACGACGTTTGGGAACTGGATCATCCGGGCCTCCTCAACCCTCTCGATGCCACCGACGCCGGCCTGGACCCTGACGGCAACGGCCTGACGCACCTTCAGGAATACTGGCAGATTTACGGTCGCCGGATGCCGCGTAACGAAGCGATCAGCCGCGAACTGACCTTGTTCAACTTCGAGTCGCCGTTGACCCGCTTCGAGGCGATCTCCCGTGAGATCACGCTGCACAACCTGCCTGTTGAGCCGATGGCCCCTGAGGCCATCTCACGCGAGATCACGTTGTACCGCGGCGAGCGCGCGCCCCACCCGGATTACCACGACGCGATCTCGCGCGCAGTGACCCTCTACAATGCTCCGCCAGAGTCCGTCTTTCCCGAGGCGATCTCCCGTGAAGTCACCCTTTACCAGGGCGAACGAGCGCCGCTCGCCGACCATCACGACACCATTTCGCGCGCAGTGACCCTCTTCAACTTCGAGTCGCCGCTCACGGCCTACGAGGCCATTTCTCGCGAAGTGTCGCTCTTCAACGGGGAGCTTGGTGGACCATGAGCTCCCCGCTCCTTACCCCCACTCTGAAAGAAACCGGACAAGAGACTCAACCCAACAACTCAAACATGAAAAGACCATGGATTCCGATGGCTTGGCTGGTCGCCTTGGCGTTTCTGCCGGCGATTCGCGCCCAGTTGAACATCCCCAGCGACGGCTCCGACGGCGTCTTTGCCCCCAGCGCAAACGTGGAGATTGACCTGAGCGAAGCCACAACGGACGTCTGGGATGCGGACAATTCCGCCCGTGCCGGGCGTGGCATCTATGATGCCGAGAAGTGGGCGGTGGTGTTCAAGTTCGCTTCCGTGACGGTGCCGGCGGACGTCAAGGTCACCTTCAAGAACCATCCCAGCCGGGCGCCCGTGGTCTGGCTGGTGCAAGGCGACGTCGTCATCAACGGCGTCGTCAGTGTGGACGGGCAGGCCGGTGACGACAACGAGTCGCTTGCTCATGTGAACATCGAGGGAGGGCCGGGCGGTTTCCGAGGTGGACTGGGGGTATCCGGCGACGGAAACAGCGCGGACAGCGGACTGGGTCCGGCGAACTCGTACTACTCGCTGAGCTACGGAAATCCGCAGATTCTGCCGCTGATTGGCGGCCCCGGCCACGGCCCGGCGAGTCAGTACAGTTACCCCCCGAAGCGACGCGCCGGCGGCGGCGGAGCCATCCTGATTGCGGCGCGTGGAAGCATCACGTTAGGTGGCAAGGTCACCTCCAATGGAGGAGATTTCCGTCAGGGAGCCTCCAGCCCGATGTTTGGCGGCGCGATCAAGTTGATTTGTCAGGAGATCGCTGGCGGGGGAACTCTGGAACCGGGCAGCGGAGGACGTCTCCGAATCGAGGCCAACTCGCAGAAGCTGACGCATCCGAGCCTGGCCGACTACTTCGCTCCGCCACCTGGCCCAACGCCCGTCATCTGGCCGCCGGCTGACGCCCCGAAGGCTCGCATAGTCAGCGTGGACGGCCAACCGGCCCCGGTGGACCCGCCGGCCCGACTCAACGGCCAGCCGGACATCATGACCCAAACCACCAACCAGGTCGAAGTTGTGATTGAAACACTGAACTTCCCGATCGAAGGCAGCGTGCAGCTTCGCGTCATCCCCAAATACGCCAACGCCTGGTGGGTGGGCGCTTCCCGAACGGAAGGCGATTTCACCCGGGCGCTCTGGGTGGCCCGAACCACTGTCGTGCAGGCTTACACCACTCTGCAGGTGCGCGCCGCCGCACCGTGAGACGTCGGTGTATAAACATCCATCGACGTGATGAAACGGTTTCCGATACCCAACAACGAAAACGTATAAGCCAAACACCGAAGTCGCCAGGCATACTTCGGCTACAGCGAAAACCCAGATGCGTACCACCAACGCAACCTTGTTCCGGCTCCCTGTCAGCCGCACAATCGGCGCGGGCATAGTGGAGCGGCCGGAGGACGGCCTACCGCCGACGCAGTCGGCCGAACGTGATGTCAGGAAGACGGTGCAAACGCGGACATCGTTCTTGCCCTTCACGGCAAGCCTCACCCGAGTCACCGCATTCACGGCCACTGTCCAGACGTTGTCAGCCCTCCTCCTGCTGCTGTGCGGTGGGCGCGTGCTTGACGCTCAGACTCCCCCCACCATTTCCTACGATAACAACCCGCGCTCGCAAGTCGTTCTTTCCAATGCTGCGGTTTCGTTCGTCGTCCAGCCCTCCGGGAGCCCGCCGCTGAGTTATCAATGGCTCTTCAATGGCCAGGCGCTCGCGAATGGAACAAACCGAACGTTTGCCCTGAACCACGGGCAGCCTCCGGACGAAGGCGACTACAGCGTGATCGTCCGCAATGACTGGGGTGCTGTCACAAGCCGGGTAGCCAGGCTGACGGTTATTCCCCAGGCCACGCATCTGTTGCCCCTTCACTTCCTAGACGCGATGGGCACGCGACTACCGTATCGGTTCTTCGCACCGGCGAACCAGGCGGCACAGGTTAAGTACCCACTTGTAATGTTCTTGCATGGCGGGAGCACGTTGGGAACCGACAATCTGTCCCATTTGAACCCGCCGCATGCCATGGCCTATATCTCCTACGGTAATCAGGTGGTGCATCCGAGTTTCTTTGTAGCACCGCAGTGCGCTGTACAATGGTCGCCGGAGTTTTATTACGTGTTGCTCGGAAAGTGTCTTGACAGACTGATCAGCGATCATCCGATTGACACAAATCGAATTTACATCACCGGCTCCTCGATGGGTGCTTCTGATAGCTGGGACATGCTAATCATGCGGCCGCACTTCTTTGCCGCGAGCGTGCCTCTAAGCGGTTGGGGTTACCCCGAAGCTGAGAAGTGTCGAGGTATCTCGCATGTCTCGCTCCGGAACTTTCATTCCATTAACGACGACCTGATCTCTGTGAATATAAGCCGGGCGGTTGTTAACATGCTTCGAGCGTTGGGGGGAAAACCCATCTCCACCGAATATGGGACGGCCGGCCATAATAACCTTGCCGTTGCGTATGCAACGCCGGGTCTCGTCGATTGGACGATGGCACAGAGGAGAGGTCAGCCGTCGGCGGTCCCGCCGCGGTTGGTCATTCAAAGGCCCAGCACAAACACCTTCATGAGCACCGACTCGGTCTCCCTGGACCTTGCTGGAACGGCGACGTGCGGGCAGGAGCCCATCCGGCAGGTGACCGTCACAAACCTGGCAACTGGCAGGCGTTACCTGGCGCAAGGAACGGACGGGTGGTCTGCTCAGGGCATCCCGCTCGAAAGCGGTGTCACCAACACGCTGGTAGCGCTCGCTGAGGCAACCCCAGGAGTACCTGGTTTTGGCGGCAGCACCACCTTCAACGCCACGCTCATCGTCGACAGCCGACCTCCGTTGGCAATGACGCTTGAGCGGCAAGATGGCAGCGTCGTGTTGAATTGGAGCGGTGGCAGACCGCCTTTTGCTCTGCAAAGCAGGCGCAACCTCCTCGAAGGCTCGTGGACAACGATCCAGGAAAACGCTACGCCGCCGGTCATTCTTCCAAGCACTTCTGATACGGTGTTTTATCGCGTCGAAACCCCCTGATTTCATCCCGTCAGCTCTACGTGATTGCCAGCGCGTTCACTCCGGTCCGCAGTTCAGAAAGACGCGACGATTTATGGCGCCAAGGGGGCGGCACGGGGGTACAGTTGCGGTTGGCGTCGACGCAGGGGGTTCGTTGCCATGAGGTGTGGCGGCGAACCTCCTGCGCGGCGGCATACCCGAAGGCAAGGTGGCCTCTCCTGGGGCACGGTCTCGCGGCGATCCGCGTCGTGAGCCGGAAAAACTAGCCGGGATGAAGACGATTTTGCAGGCTCGCCTCCGGACGCCGCTTTGGGTATTATTGCGCGGTCGTATCGAGTTCATGCCCTCACCGACGAGTTTTCTTTCGGCCACCCGTTGGCGGGTATTCACCGTCGCGGTCCTGGTCGGCCTGACGCCGGCGCTGCGGGCGGGGGACACTGTGCCCCTGAAGCCCTGGAGCAGCATGATCGTCCGGGCCGTGCCCAACCAGATGTCGAATGTGGCCGGCGGCGGGGACGTGAATGGGGATGGGTTGGCGGACGTGGTGGTGGGCGGGCCGCTGGAACGTGACGGGCGTGGGCGGGTGATGGTGTTCCTCGGCAGGCGCGGCGGTCTCGCGTCAGAACCGGACTGGAACTTCGACGGCGAGCGGGCGAACTCACA
>Ga0116149_1006785_pt1 | contig 10179 bp, 10 predicted proteins | sample AD_UKC057_MetaG_FD_89787 | JGI IMG/M metagenome (GOLD analysis project Ga0116149, IMG submission 89787) | Active sludge microbial communities of municipal wastewater-treating anaerobic digesters from USA - AD_UKC057_MetaG | ecosystem: Engineered > Bioreactor > Anaerobic > Digestate | place: USA...
CATGGAGGCGGTCGCTATGAATTGGATCAGGGACCGGCGGTCAAGCCTCTCGAGGCTGAGCTTCCACAAGATGGGCGAGACCAGCCCTAGGGCGAACAGCTGGGCGATGCCCGCTACAACGTATCCTTTGGTGGCGCTGCCGGCGCCTACCACGGTCACCGAGCCCGCAACGGTGGAGGCGGCGACCGCAACGGCAGCGACCAGGCCCCCGAGCACAACCATGACAGGAAGTGCCCAGCCCACTTCGATGCGCTTTTGGATGCGGGGAGCGGCCCACGGATCGCTTGTGATGGTCCACATGATGAAGATGAGGGCGCCGAGCGCGAACAGCCCCGCGCCAGCGTATACCATCGTCCTTTCCAGGACCGTTCCGAGACCGGTGATGGTGGCGGTGCCCGCGATCCCTATTGCGGTGAGGCCCTCCAGCATGAGCATGGCTGATGCCAGCGAGCCCAGGGTGTCCGCGAGCCAATTGACCGGACTGACGTTCCTTAGGCGCCATAGCCTCAGGGAGAGGGCGGCGATGGTGAAGAGCTGCGCCCCTATCAGGACGATCCATTTCTTTCCAACGCTCCCGAAGCCCTCCACGCTCACGTTCCCGGCGATGAGGACCATGACCAGCCCCTCCATGGCCAACAGGGCCATGGCCAGATAGGTGAGGAGGTCGAACAGCCTGACCAGCACCGTTCGCCTCGTGTCGGGGAAGGCAATTTTCAAAGCCCACATGACCCCAATGAATATGCCAAGGGCGGTAAGCTGAGCGGCGGCAAGCTTGAACGTGGAGGCGAGGATCGTACCGATGCCCCCTATGGTTGCCTGGGCAGCGATGCTAAGCGCGAAGAGCCCCTCGAATATGATAGCCAATCCCAAAAGCGTTCCGAGCAATGTTCGGCTGGTGATCCCCCTCATCTTTTCCCCCGGTTTCTGGCGCTATCAATTTCCTGACCTATACAACTTGCGCAATCATTCTGCCTTCCCTTCCAGCCCCTGGTCGACGAGAGGGGTGTGGATGTCCGGTCCCTCTTCGCCCGCCATCGTCCTGAGGTAGAGGTCGTTGATCAGTTCCAGCGCCAGATGGCCCTTGGGCGTAAGGGCATAATCGCCCCGGCCTCCCCTCTGGAAGACCATGCCCGAGCTGGTCAGCCTTTGGAGATGGAACAGTAGGTTGCCGCCCCGAAGGTTGGTGAGGTTCGACAGTTCGGAGAAGGAGCACTGGGACCTGCTCAATGCCTTCATGATGACCAGCCTTTGGACGTTGGCCATCGGTTCCAGCAGTCCTCGCACCACCGTCTCCTCCGGCAGGGCCTCGATGCTCTCTCTGACCTCCTCCCGGTTCGTGTAGAGCCTCAGTTGGCGCATCAGCTCCGTCTGGTCCTTGAACAGGGCGCCGACCTCCTTGAGGCAAGTATCGCACCTGCCAGGGATGGCGGTGGAGCGGAGCGCTTCCAGCTTATCCGATTGCCTGCGCATGTCCTCCTCGGAGATCCTCCGCTGCCCCATCATGTCCAGGTTCTCATCGAGCAGCTCCATGAACCGCTGCCGGCACTCGGGGCGCATTTCGCATCGCTTTGTCATTCCGGCCGTAAGCCGGCTCTCCGCCTTTTCGCGCGCCTCATCGCGCAACAGCTCGAACAGCTCGGATCGATCGCTGAGGCTGTGCCGCGAGCCTTCCAGAAGGGTGCTGATGTGCCGGAGCTCAATTCCCAGCTCGTCTACCCTCTGTCTTAGCTGGAACAGTTCCTTTTCCATATCGCTCATCTCAATGCTCGTATTTTGCATCATTATCGCTACATAATGATGCCCGCGGAGTATAAAATAATGTACCATTAAATATATTCAGAATAACTTATTTTAATATTTTTGAATAAAAAAAGAGATCGGGGGCGAAGCCCCCTACTTCTTCAAGAGTTCGACGGCTACCTTGACGGCCTCGTTCGCGTCGTAGCCCCAGCCATCGGCCCCGATGCTCTTAGCAAAGTCCTGGGAGGTCGCACCGCCGCCGACCATGGTCTTGATCTTGCCCTTCAGGCCGCTCTCGACCAGCATCTTCTCTATTTCCTTCATCCCTGCCAGTGTCGGTGTCATCAGGGTGGAGGTCGCGATGATCTGGGCGTTCTCGTCCTTCGCTTTCTGTATGATGTCCTTCAGGGGCACGTCACGACCAAGGTCGAACATGGTGTTCCCGGCGCCGGTCAGCAGGGCCTTGACGATGTTCTTGCCAATGTCGTGGACATCCCCCTCGACCACACAGAGCACGATCTTCCCTGCAGCCTCAGCGGAGGCCGTGTCCAACTTCGGAAGGGCCAAGTTCAATCCCTGGTACAACGTCTGAGCGGACAGCAGGACCTGGGGCAGGAAGTACTCCTTCTTCTCGTACTTCTCGCCCACGATCTCCATTGCCTTGCTCAGTCCATCGAAGATGATCTCTCTGGCTGTGACCCCGGAATCAAGGAGTCGCTGGGTCTCCCCCTTCGCATCCTTGATCCTCCCTTTTACCACTATGTCGATCAATGTGTCCAAATTTGCCATTTCTATTTTCCTCCAAAGAAGTTTTCTGTCACCAAATTTCTATCTAAATTAATAAACCCTTGGATGGATGGATGAGATATCCAAAGCCTTTTTATTGGATGGATTATACATCCATATCATTGTGCCATACACTATCGTTAATGGCGTTTAGGGATACGATATTTATACTGCGCGACATCTATACTTTTTTATATATATTTTCCCTGCATTCCGGACATCTTCCATCGACCGTCCTGTCGATGATATCGGAATAGGAAGGGCAGAACCTGCTCAGCCCGCGCCCCTCGAAGACGATCCTTTCCGCGGCGTCCCTCGCGGAGCGTTCTATGACCACATTCCCACATCTAGGACAGACGGTGGTGGTCCTTCGCCTCCACCATGCCGCTGAGGTAGATGAACCTGAGGCCGATGCCTGCTGCAAGTCCCTTGGCGCCTTCCATCGTCCTCATGTCCGTTGGTTCGAGCCCGGAGAGGCGATGGGCGGGCATGAACCTGTAGAGATGTACTGGCACCTCCTTCCCGAGCTCCCTCGCCACCCATTCAAAGAATCCGGTCAGCTCCTCGGCCCCGTCGTTCAGATCAGGGATGATGAGGTACGCCAATTCCAGAGGCTTTCCCTCCTTGTAGATGCGCTCGCAGGTGCGGAGCACCGGGGAGAGCGTTCCCCCGCAATGGCGCTGATAGAACCCTTCTCTGAACCCTTTCACGTCCACCTTGAAGACGTCCACGGCCACGATGAGCTCCGCCAACGGCCCTTCCTGCACGAAGCCGTTGGTGTTCATCACGATGTAAAGACCGTGCCTCCTGGCGACCGAGGCCACATCCAACACGTACTCGCTCCATACCACGGGCTCGTTGAATGTGAAGGCTATCCCCTGCACCCCTTTATCCAGCGCCAGGGCGACGGCCGCTTCCGGCGCCATAGGCGTCCCCTCATGCCCCTTCGGCCCGGAGGAGGCGAGGGCGGCGTTCTGGCAACAGTCGCAGTCCAGGTTGCATCCAAACGTGCCGAGGGACAGCAGCCTGCTGCCCGGCCTATAGTGATAGATCGGCTTCTTCTCTATCTGATCGACCGCCTGAGCGCATACCTGACCATAATTTAGGGCGTGCAGCACGCCTCCTTGCACGCCCCGGGCCCGGCACCTTCCAAGCTCCCCCTCTCCAATAACACATTCGTGAGGGCATAGGGCGCAGGTAACTTTGTCCCCTTCTAGAATGCCCCATCTCGCTTGCATGGAAAGGCTCGCCGGGGTCTAATAGTCGTCATCCTCGCTTTGGGACGCACCGCACACAGGGCATTTGTCCTGGTTTTTCTTCAAGATGCATCCGCACACGATGCACTCTACCAATCTACCCCTCTGGATGTTATATGGGCCGGGTGTGTAATTAAGCTTCGGTCCGGGCTTTGGGACGGAACGTTGGGAAATGGAAATGGGATTAGGGCAATCAGCCCCTGCTGGCCATCGTTAGGGACAGCCCCTCGCGAATGTCGTAGGCCGGTACGAAGCCTAGGTCCCGGCGCGCCTTCCCGATATCGGCCAGGGAGTGCCGCACATCCCCCTTCCTTTCGGCCCGATGCTCTATCATACCCTCTTCGCTCAGCCCCATTTCCATTAGGACCAAGGAGGCCAACTGGTTCACGGAGACCCTCTCCTGGCAGGCGATGTTGAAGGCCTCGCCGTTGTGCCCCTCGTCCAGGGCGGCCAATATGTTCGCGCGCACCACGTCCCGCACGAAGATGAAATCCCGGGTCTGCTCCCCGTCCCCGAAGATTGTTAGAGGCTTGCCGGCCCTTGCCGCGGAGATGAACCGGGGGACCACGGCCGCATAGTCCGAGGACGGGTCCTGGCGCGGACCGTAGACGTTGAAGTAGCGCAGGCTGCAGGTAGGCAACCCATAGTTCAGCCAGAAATTGCGGCAGTACAGCTCCCCGGTGAGCTTGGTGACCGCGTACGGGGAGATCGGGTCGGGGAGGTCCTCCTCCCGCTTCAGGTCCGAGGGCGTGTTCCCGTAGACCGCGGACGAGGAAGCGAAGACGACCTTACGCACCTTGGCGGCCCGAGCTTCGTTCAGCACCCGGAGCGTCCCGCAGACGTTCACCTGATTGCTGGCGATCGGATCGTCCACGCTCTTCGGGACCGAGGCTATGGCCGCGTGGTGGAAGACGTAGTCCACCCCCTCCATCGCGCTTCGGACCTTCTCCGCGTCCCGGACGCTTGCCACGATCACCTCGGCGTCCATCCCTTCAAGGTTGCCCCTCTTCCCGGTAGTGAGGTCGTCGATGACCAGCACCTCGTTGTCCGCGCTCAGGGCCTCCACGATATGGGAGCCGATGAAGCCTGCCCCTCCGGTGACCAGGATGCGCTTCCCTTTGATCGATGCCATGCTATCAGGACGGGGGCACAAACGCCTCGGCGCTATTGAACCTATGCCTTGCGCCCCCTATGCCGCCCAAGCCCCCCGACCTTCCCCAGGCGGATGACCCCAATGTCGCTGCACCCGTAGACCTCCGCCCTAGCCATGTCCACCCCCTTCAGGCCGGGGGAGAGGGGGCCTTCGGCCAGCAGGGCGCTCACATCGTTCCCGGCGGCCAGGGGGCTGAAGGCCGGGAGGACCAAGACCCGCTCGTCCGGATGATAGAGGAAGGCCGGGAGCTTGACGAACCCGCCCACTCCGTCGAAGAGGCGGACGGAGGGATGCTCATGCCCCTGGACCAAGGGGCGGGGGGAGAAAGGCAGATGACCATGGACGAGATGGACGCCGTCCACCTCGAGCGCTTCGACCAGCTCGACCCCCGCCTGCGATGTGATGGTGGCCAGATAGTTATCGTGATTGCCCCTGATTACCGTCACGGGGGCCAGGGAACGCAAGTGCGCCAGCATCCCGCGCACCTGCGACCATTCCTGGTCGAGGTTGCGGGAGAACTCATGCTTCAGGTCCCCGAGCACCACGATGCGGTCCGGCCGGTGCCTCTCGGCGGCCATGGTCACCCGTTCGTGCATCTCCGCGGCCTGGGATCGGGGGAGCTGCATCCCTTCCAGCTCCAGGCTGGCCTCGATCCCCAGGTGCAGGTCCCCAAGGACCATTGTCCTTGAGGGGAGCAGAACGGCGCACCGCTCGTTCGTGATGCGCAGCCCCGGCGCGACATCGAGGTGGAGCATGGGGGAAGGAACGCGCTAGGGGGGATATCAAACCCTTGCCCACTTTCGATGCCTGGGGCGATAGGGTATTATACGCACTCCCCACTGAAAGGACGATGATCAAGCGCACCTTCCTGCTTCTGCCGGGCATCGGGCAGGTCAAGGAGCGCCGGCTCTGGGAGGCTGGCGTGCTCTCCTGGGAGGAGTTCTCGGAGAGGAGGCACGTCGAGGGCATCTCCGACCATCGCAAGGAGGACCTGGACCGGGAGCTGGGGACGGCCATGGAGCTCTGGGGCCGCGGCCGGACCGATTACTTCACCCGGTTGCTCCCGAGCGGCCAGCATTGGCGCATGTACCGACGCCTGAGGGAGGCCACCGCCTACCTGGACATAGAGACGGACGGCCTGGGCCCGGGGGCGGTCATCACCATGGTCTCCGTGCACAGGGACGGGAAGACCGTCACGCTCACCCGCGGGATCGACCTCGACGCGGGGGGATTGGAGAGGGCACTAGCCGGCACCAAGATGCTGGTCACCTTCAATGGCAGCACCTTTGACCTTCCGATGATCGAGAGGGAGTTTCCCTTCATCGTGCCCAGGGTCCCGCATTATGACCTTAGGCACGCCTGCCCCAAGGTCGGCCTCCGGGGCGGACTGAAGCAGGTGGAGGTCCTCCTAGGCCATCGCCGTCCCCAGGAAGTGGAGTACGTGACGGGCGAGGAGGCGGTGTACCTTTGGCATCTCTGGCAAAGAAAGGGGAGCGAGAACGCCCTGCGCCTGCTGCGCCGCTACAATCAGGAGGACGCCAGGAACCTTGAGCCGCTCGCCGCGATCGTCTACGATCGGTTGGCCGACATGCTGACAGGGGGGTGCGGCCGATAACCGAGGATGTCAGGGGGTTCATGGATAGGGCTAAGGGGCTGGCGGAGGTCGTGCGCTCCGCCGGCTCCGTCGCCCTCTTCTCTCATATAGATGCGGACGGCATATCCTCGGCGGCCATTGCGAAGCGCGCACTGGAGCGGCTCGAGGTCCCGCACAGGGTGCAGTTCGTGAGGTCCCTGGGAGAGGAGGAGCTCGGCCTGGTCGCGAAGGCCGAGGAGGACGTCGTCTGGATATGCGATCTCGGAGGCGGCTATTGCCACCGCACTGCAGGGACGCGGGCTGTGGTCACGGACCACCATCAGGTCTTCACGGGTGGCCAGGCAAGCCTGGACCTGTTCGGGGGGATGGACAACGTGCTGAACCCGCTGCTGTTCGGCATGAACGGCTCCACCCACCTGAGCGGCGCCGGGAACACGTACTTCGTGGCCCGGGAGCTTGATCCGCGGAACAGGGACCTCGCCTACCTGGCCGTGGTCGGGGCGGTGGGGGATATGCAGGACCGGGGGGCCAGGAGGCTGGAGGGGCCGCTGCACGCCGAGGTCCTCAGGGATGCCGGGGAAAAGGTGGAGGTCGTTCCGGACGACCTTCCCTTCTTCGGGTGGGTGACCAGGTCCGCCGCGGCCATGCTCGCCTTCTCCAACGACCTCAAGGCCCTGGGGTACATGGACAGCATCAAGGAGGTCTCCTCGCTCTTCTATCAGGCCGGGGTCCCGCTTAGACGCCCCGGACCGCCGGCCAGGGACGGGGGGGCGCAATGGCGCAGTTGGTCCGAACTCTCCCAGCCGGAGCGGAACATCATGAAGGCGACGCTCCGGGGGCGACTGGCCGAGGTCGGCCTAGACGCCACGGCCCTGGACCGCATGCTTGGCGAGGTCTATCTCTTTCCGGAGCACCCCCTGGGCTCCCCGACCTTCGAGGCGAAGGAGTTCGCCACGCTGCTCAACGGCTCCGGGCGCTACATCCTTACGCCCACGGGGGAGGGGGACGACGAACGGGGGGAGCTGATCATGAAGGTCTGCCTGAACCCCACGGTCTACTCCGAATCGGCATTGCGGAACATGGACGACCATAAGGTGCACATCCGAGACGGGGTGGCCAAGGTCCGCACCGTAGTGCAGATGCGCAACATCCAGTATGTCCTGCCGAAGCGGAAGAACAGTTATTGCCTGGGGGTGAACGACACGATCCTGGGCATCATCGCCGGCATGGTCTTGGACCAGCGGAAGGGGGACGGGCCGCTGGACGTGGACCCCTCCAAGCCCCTCGTGGCCTTGACGGAGAGGGCGGGCTCGGCGCAGGGCGGCAAGGACCCGGAGGTGAAGGTGTCGGCGAGGATGGAACGCGCGCTCACAGCGAGGGGGATCAACCTGGGAAAGGCGATCGACCGCGCCTCCGCGAGGGTCGGAGGGGGTGGGGGAGGACACGACGTCGCCGCGGGGGCCACCATCCCCAAGAAAAAGATAAGGAAGTTCCTGGAGGCCCTGGACGAGGAGGTCGGGGGGCAGCTCGGGCTCAGCCCATCAGAGCGACCATGATGGCCTTCTGGGCGTGCAGGCGGTTCTCGGCCTGGTCCAGGACGACGGAGCGCTCGCTGTCGATGACGTCGTCCGTGATCTCCATGCCCCGGTGGGCGGGGAGGCAGTGCATTACGATCGCCCGCTCATGCGCTCCCGCGAGCAGCTCCGCATTCACCTGGTAGGGCCTGAAGACCTTCTCGCGCACCCGCTGCTCCTCCTCCTGGCCCATGGACACCCAGACGTCGGTGTACACAATGTCGGCCCCTTCCGCGGCCTCCTTGGGGGACTCCACTATGCTGAGGCGGCAGCCGTTGGCCTTGGCGATGGCCTTCGCCCTCTTCGTGACCTCGGGGTCGGGCTCGTATCCGGGGGGGCAACCGCATGCCAGGTCCATGCCGACCATCGCGCACCCGAGCATGAGCGAGTTGCAGACGTTGTTGCCATCCCCCACATACGCCATCTTGATCCCCTTGAACTGGCCGAAGCGCTCCTTGACGGTGAGCAGGTCGGCCATGATCTGGCAGGGATGCTCGAAGTTGTCGAGCCCGTTGATGACCGGCACGGTGGCGTACTTCGCCAGCTCCAGGACCATGCTGTGCTCGTACGCCCTGTACATGATGCCGTCGACGTAGCGGGAGAGCACCCGGGCGGTGTCCGCCACCGTCTCCCCGCGCCCCATCTGCAGGTCCTTGGAGTTCAGGGTGACCGCGAACCCGCCGAGCTCTATCATCCCCACCTCGAAGGAGACCCGCGTACGGGTGGAGGATTTCTCGAAGATCATGGCCAGCACCTTCCCCTTCAGAGGTTGGGCGTCCATGTCCCGTTTTTTCTTCATGGCCTCGGCCATCTCCAATATGTCGAGGATGTCGTCCTGGAGGTCCAGCATCGTGGTCAGGTCCCGCTTCATCGTTCGCACCTCTCCTTCGTCCATCGCGGCGATGGGACGCCCATCGCCCAGGGTGATGGAGGATTCGCCCTTGTTTAATAAAATGAATGATGGGGATGGAACATTCGGCCCCGCTTTTGTCGGGAGAGGGGTGCGATGACGGAACGGGCCATCAGGGCAACAGGTCATACCCGAAGGGGACGAAGGAGAAGAGGAAGAAGTTCAGCAAACCGTGCATCAGGGCGGCGAGGCCGAGGCTGCCCGTGCGCTCGTACGCCAGGGCGAGCACCAGCCCAATCCCGAAGACGAAACCTAGGTAGGGGACGTTGTGATAGCCGGAGTGCATGGATGCGAACAGGAGAGCGGATACGAGGACCGCGACCCCTTTCCCGAAGTTGGAAGCGATGGAGCTCTGCAACAGCCCGCGGAAGACAAGCTCCTCCCCGAAGCCGACGAAGACGACCATTACCAGCATGAGCTTGCCCAGGTCAAGGGGCCCAAGGTCCCAGACCAGGGCCTCGTTGCCCAACACAAAGTATTCCAGGTTGGCGCCCAGGTAGCCGAATATTATCGCGAAGGGGACGTACTCCCATTTCCATTGGACATTTTCGCGGAGGCCATGCCCGTTCAGGAAGCGCACCAGGTTGCGCCAATGCGGCCTCCCCGCATCCACCACCGTCTGCCTCCAGACGATGTAGCCTGCGATGATCACCGGGGCGTAGACGAAGGGCATCCAAAGCAACGTTTCCGTGAAGAACACCGGCATGCCGATGTTCAGGACCCTGAGCAGGGAGACCAGGGAGAAGGATTGGTAGAGGAGCATCTGCTTCTCCGCCCAGATCGGAAGCAGGATGCACAGGAAGATGTTGAGGGCGTGCACCTCCAGGCAGGCTTCGGTCCGGCCGTTGAAGAACAGCCCCTCCGCTAGCACGATCAGCGCCGTTGGCAGCAGTAGACCGACCTTGTCCCGCATCGGCCCGTTGAATGGGGAGGGACGATTAATTACTATCGTCTGGAATGGGTAAAGAAGAATAGGAGGATAGGTCAGCGGTAGAAGGCCTACGGTCTTAGGAAAAAGATGTTGCCGTTCACTATGACAAAGTTCGGCTGGCCCAAGGTCTTCTTCATTTCATTCCCTCTCCTAATGATTTCTTAACGGTATAATCTGATTTGAGCGATGATTAATATAATATTTAATCATTTTCAACATACTAGTGCGTTGAAAA
>Ga0116149_1006787_pt1 | contig 10177 bp, 7 predicted proteins | sample AD_UKC057_MetaG_FD_89787 | JGI IMG/M metagenome (GOLD analysis project Ga0116149, IMG submission 89787) | Active sludge microbial communities of municipal wastewater-treating anaerobic digesters from USA - AD_UKC057_MetaG | ecosystem: Engineered > Bioreactor > Anaerobic > Digestate | place: USA...
TGCTCCCAATAGACCGTGTACAGTTCGGAGATATCGATCACCCGGCCGCTCTGACGGTGGACTTCGGACTCGAGCATGGAGGTGGTCGAAAAACACCAGCACATTCCCGAGAGCCCCTGCAGGACCGGCGGCAGATGCCAGACGCTCCTGAATTCGTCCGGGCTCTGCGGCGCCTTGATCGCGGAGAAATCGAGCTGCATCAACTTTTTGGGTTCGCGGACCGGCCTGGCTTTCTGCACAGCGGCCTCAATGGAGTCGAGCATGGCATCCCGGCGCACCTCGAAGAGGGCGCGGTCGCGGCGCTCCTGGGCGCGCAGGGGGAGCAAGAGGGCGAAAACAAGGAGGACGGGAAGAAATCGCTGCATGGCTTCTCTCCTGAATGTAAAGTTCCGGTAGTCGGAATAATATATCCATTCGGAGGTGGTTTTGCAAGCAAAAAGGGTACGCGGGCGGAAACCGGCAGGGGTCGTGGGCGGGACAACCCCAAAAGGAGGGGGCGCTGCTGCGATAACCCTGGGGGAGGCCGCGCAGCAGCGCCTTGTGTGGGACTCTTATTTGATGAATTCCATCCGCTTCGACTGCTCAAAGCCGGAGGTAGTGATCTTGTAGATGTAGGAGCCGCTCGGAGCGGCGCCGCCCTTGGCGTCCCGGCCGTCCCAGACGACCGCGTGCGAACCGGCCTGCAGGGTGCGACTGACCAGCGCGCGCACGATCTGTCCCTTCAGATTATAGATCTCCAGGCTGACGAATCCGGCCTGTTTGAGCTTGAAGGGGATGATCGTCGAGGGATTGAAGGGATTGGGATAGTTCTGTCCCAGCTCGAACTGATCGGGCGCCGCCACGGTGACCTCGATGGGCGCGCCGAACTGGAGATGGCCGCTGTGATCGATATCGGCCAGCTTGTAGCGGTAGCTCTGACCGGGCTCAACCCCTGCGTCCTGATAGCTGTAGGTGTGGGCGGCGGCGCTGGTGCCGGCCCCCGGTATCAGCTGGCTGGTGATCTGGCGGAATTCGCCGGCAGCACCGGCGCGGTAGAGGTGAAAGCCGAGGTTTTCGGTCTCGGACTGGGTGGTCCACTCGAGCAGGACGCCTCCCTGCGCCAGGCGGGCGGTGAAGGAGGAGAGTTCCACCGGGACCTCGATCGGGATGATGTAATCCTCGACCTCGCCGTCGTCCGCGGCGCCGGCGGGAGTGAGATCGCCGGTCGAGTTGAAGCGGAATCGGCTGGCCACCCCGGTGGTCAGGGCGCTGTCCGGGATGTAAAAAGTGAGCGGATTTTCGCCCGCGACGAGGATCTGGTCGATGAAGACCTGTTCGCCGGCGTCGGCCCAGCTGCCGTTGCCGTTGAAATCGACCCAGGCGTTGAGAAAGCCGGGCGAAGAGGCGGTGACGATGACCGAAGCGTGGTGTTTGGTGATGAGGGTGTTCTCGTCGAAGAGGACGCCGTCCTCATCATCCAGGCCGCCGTCATCATCACCCTCGGCCTCATTGTTCTGCTGGCCGTCCGGCTCGGCGTCGATGAGCTTGCCCAGGAAGAGATTGCCCACGAGGTGGCGGGCGCCGTCGCTGGCAAGCAGTGTCGGGAAGGTCGGGTCGGAGGCGTCGCCAAAGTCATACTCGGCAGGCAGGATTTCGAGCTGATAATCCTCCACCTCGCCGTCGCCCGCGGCGCCGGTGAAAGAGAGGGTCTGGTCGGTGCCGAAGCGGAAGCGGGCGAAGGTGACGCCCAGGGTCGCGTCCGCCGGGATGGTGAAATTGATGTTGTTGGCGCCGGCCGTCAGGGCAAAGCCGCTGAAGACCTGCTCACCGGCATCCGCCCAGCTGCCGTTTTTGTTGAAATCGACCCAGCCGTTGAGAAAACCGTCCCGGGAGGCGGTGACCGTGAGGGCGGCCGGGCTGCCCTGGGTGAGATGGCCGGGATCGGCAAAGAGCACGCCGTCTTCGTCATCCCCGGTGAGGTCGTCGCCGGTGGCGTCCGCATTCGGCTGGCCGTTCTCCTCGGCATCGATCAGGCTGCCCAGATAGCAGTCGCTGGTGACGATGTGGCGGGCGCCGTCCTTCTTCACCAGGGTCGGGTATTCCGGATCCGGCGCATCGCCGAAATCCCAGTTGATGCAGACCGTCTGGATCTCCACGCGATAGTCGATGCGGCTGTTGGGCCCGACCTCAAAGCGAATCTCGAGGCGCTCGCAGGCCGGCTGGGGCGAAATCTTGAAGTAGGAAAGTTCGTAGCCGTTACCATAGCCGAACTCGGGGGCGAAATCGCCCTCGCACTTCATAAAACCGTAACCGTCGGGATCGGGATACTCCTCCTCCGGGCTGGCGGGGCATTGGCCGTCGTCGTTGAGCCACTTGATGAGGTGATCGGTGAAGCCGGTCTGAAATGAACCGGTGCCTTCAACGAGAGTCCACTCCACCTGGGCCCAGACATACTTGGAAAAGCCCTCGCGGTATTCGTTGTCGACATCGATCTTGGCGATGATGTACTGCGCCTGCGGGCCGGTGTTGGAGGCTGTGCCCGTGGCGATGGTTTGGGTCCAGTTGGGCAGTCCTTTCGGATTGTCCCACCAGACCGGGGTGCCGGCGGCCAAGGCCATGCCGCTGAGGACGAGGAGCAGGCCCAGGATCAGCCCGCCCGCTGCAGTGACTCTCTTGTGCTTCATCAGCTCTCCTCCAAAAAATATGACAGGTGTCGTGATTAGGTTACTGGTTCGCCGGCGCCTGACACCCCCGGCGCGTTATTTGTCCGCTTATGTTCATTATTTACAATACCGATGAAAATCGCATTGTGGACACGCAGCGGATTACGCAAACCCTGTGCCATATTTTGAGGAGACCGGCCGTACCGGTGCGATCAAGACTCCGGACGGAATCGGGAAGACATAAAGCCATCTGAGGCAGCGTTGCCGATTTTTTGCTTGCTATCCCTGCCATTTTACAATATATTTCACTATTGAGATATGCTTTCCGAGGAGATTAAAACTATGCATACACTTACGGCGATCATCAGGAGAGAAGACAGTGGATATGTTTCCATGTGTCCTGAACTCGATATCGCCAGTCAGGGAGAGACCATCGAGCAAGCCCGCGCCAATTTGCAGGAAGCGCTCGAGTTATTTTTTGAGTGCGCCTCGCCGGAAGAAGTTGACAGGCGCCTGATGAATGAGGTTTATATAACCCAGGTCGAGGTTGCCATTGCCTAGGCTGCGGATACTTTCCGGCAGACAGGTCTGTGTCATCCTTTCGCGCCATGGATTTTTGGAGGTTCGCAGGCGAGGAAGCCATATTGTCATGCAGCGAAAAATTGATAAAAGTACAGTTACTGTCCCTGTCCCCGACCATGACGAGATCAGGACAGGAACCCTGCAATCCATCATCAGACAATCAGGCATCGACCGCAGCGAATTTGAGTAATCCCGCCGGAGATAGTCAGCTCCCCTTCGCCGCCCTCTCACTGCCCGCAAAAAATAAACCTCTCCGCCAGGGCTGCCGGGCCAGTCCCGCCCCCGGCCGCATTTCTTTCCAAGCCGCTAATGCCCATCTATTTTTATTTTTATTCTCCTCCAAATCGCGTATATTATCGCTGTTATCCCCCAACTATCACACACTGCCAAGGGCCCATCCATGAAAAGAATGATCGTCCTGACCAGCCTCTTCCTGATAGCTGCCGCCTGCGCGCATGCGCAGATCGCCACCCTCGAGGCCACCCTCGAGCTGCGCACCGTCGACGGAGTCACCGTGCCGCACCAGAACGGCATCCCCGTGCCGGCCTTTGAAAAACAGCAGCGCGCCATGATCCCCCTGGCCGGCCCGTGGCGCAAGGAGCGCTTTGCCGCCAATGACGCCCTCACTCTGAGCAGCCGCAGCGCCGCCATGCCCGCCCTCCTCAACGAGGCCAGGGGCCGCGAGACGCGCAATTTCGACGACAGCGCCTGGCCGGTGATGACCCTGCCGGCGGTCGAGAACCAGATGATGAGCTACGAAGCCCAGCCCGAGTTCTATGAAGAGGGCGTCTGGTACCGCCGCACCTTTGAGGTGCCGGACAGCCTCCGGGGCCGCTACGTCAAGCTGATCTTTTACGCCGTTAACTATGTCGCCGACGTCTGGGTCAACGGACTCTACCTCGGCTGGCACGAGGGCGGCTATACCCCCTTCGCCTTCGATGTCACCAGCGAGCTCGATTACGGGGCGGCCAACAACATCGCCATCCGCGTCGACAACCCGGCCTGGGGCACGCGCAAGGATATCGTCCCCTTTTACGAGGTGGACTGGTTCAACTATACCGGGGTGATCCACGATCTCTACCTCGAGGCGGCCGATCCCCTGCATGTGGTGCGCAGCGAGGTGGTGCCCGTCTCAACTGACGGCGAGATCCTGGTGCGGACCGTGGTCGGCAACCAGGGCGAAACCACCGTTGAAGCCGATGTGCAGATCGAGATCTTCCGGGCGGATGTCACCGCCGCCAACCAGATGAGCGAACAGGCCGCCGACCTGACCGGCGCCGCGGCCGCCTTCTCCGGCAGCCCGCAGCAGACCCTCACCATCCCCGGCTACAGCAGCCGGGTCTGGCAGACGACCCTGCAGATCGCCGATCCCGCCCTCTGGACGACCAAAACGCCCAACCTCTATATTTTGCGCGCCACCGTGCGCCGCAGCGGCGCCATCGTCGACCGCTTCCACACCCAGTTCGGCATCCGCACCGTGGTCGTCGATGGCAACAAGGTGCGCTTTAATCACAAGCCGGTCTTTTTCACCGGCGTGGCCCGGCATGAGGATCACCCCCAGTACGGCCGCAGCCTGCCCGTGGAAGAGATTTTCAAGGACCTGCAGGGGATTAAAAAGAAGATCAACTGCCAGTTTCTGCGCACCGGCCACTATCCCAACCATCTCGCCACCTATCTCTACGCCGACCGCCTCGGCCTGACCGTCATGGAAGAGATCCCGGTCTGGTGGTACGACGACCCCGAGCCCTGGCTCATCCAGAACGATCAGCGCCATATCCACGAGCAGATGTGGCGCGAGATGATCTTCCGGGATTACAACCGGCCGAGCATCATCCTCTGGAGCACCTGCAACGAATGCCGGGATGTGGACAACCGCAAAATCTTCATCGAGCGGGTCCATAACGAGCTGGACACCCTCTACCCCGATGGCCGCCTCGTCAGCCAGTCGGCCGCGGCCGACCGCCCCAGCACCCGCTATCCAGGCACCGACGCCTCGCAGCGGGTCTGCGACGTCATGGGCTGGACCATGTATTTCGGCATCTTCCACGGCGGCACCCTCGGCCCCGGCACCTCCACCTTTCTCGACAGCGTCGCCTCACAGCTGCCCGGCAAGCCGGCCATCTGCACCGAATACGGCTACTGGTCCACCCCCACCGGCAGCTCGGAGACCTTCCAGGAGAAGGTGATGCGCGAGACCTTCACCGCCCTCGAGGCGCGCGGCGCGGTCAGCGCTCTGGGCGCGGTCCGTCCGGGCGGCATGCTCATGGCCGCCACCTGGTGGTGCGTCTACGACTGGTACTCCAGCTCGCAGGGCGCCCAGGGGGTCAAGGAGTTTCAGACCATGGGGCTGTTTCACATGGACCGCACCGCCACCAAGCAGGTGACCAAGACCCTCATCCAGCGCTATCTGCCCTACACCATTCACAACGGCATGACCGTCGGCGTGGAGGTGGAACCCGGCCCGGCGGCCCTGCCGGAGAGGATGCGCCTGGCGGCTAACTATCCCAACCCCTTCAACAGCCGCACGGTCATCCGCTACGAACTGCCGCAGTCTGCGGAGGTCCGCCTCGACATCCTCAACCTGCGCGGCGAGGTGGTCGAGACCCTGGCCACAGGGCGGCAGCAGGCGGGAAGCCACGAGGCGGTCTGGCAGAGCCGGCACCACGCCAGCGGACTCTATCTGGTGCGGCTGCAGGCAGCCGGCGAGAACCGCATTCAAAAAATGACCTTGTTAAAATGAGGAAAACCATTGCCCATCCGCTCTGACACCAGTTCGCTGCCCGTCTCGGGCCGCTTTGATTTCAACCGCACCATCGCGCAGCACCTCCGCCGCAAAAGAACGGCCTCTCTCCTCAACCTCGCCTATCCCGAGGAGCTGCTGGTCAAGCAGGGCTCCCTGGAGCAGTTCTGGGAGCAGCACCGCCTGCCCGGACGGCCGGAAGAGATCATCGCCTCGCCCATGCCGCGCCACTACCGCACCACCAGCAAACGGCGCATCAAAGTCCACCAGGGCCGCATCACCGCCGAACTCGACCATATCGATCTCGAGTCCCTGCCCGAACAGGCCCACCTGATGCTGCTCGAGCCCGAGGCGCACCGCCAGATCTACGAACTCCTGCTCGGCTACCTGGAAAAACCGGCCTATCGCGAGTTCGCCAGGCACGTCAATTTCCTCATCATCCGCGGCACCTACACCGAACACAGCGTCATCTTTAACGTCGACCAGTTTGACGCCGAGGTGGTGCGCAAGGGCAAGCTGCTCGCCGCCCACATGCAGGAGAGCCCGGTCCGGATCGTCTCCGCCTATATGTTCCTCGACCCCTCGCGCTCGGACTATTATCTCGAGAGCCGGCGCCCCGACGAGCACATCATTTTCAAGAAACTCTTCGGGCCGGAGAACCTCAGCGTCGAGATCGAAGGGCGGCGGTTTTATTACGAACCGACCGGCTTTTCCCAGGTCAATCTGGCGATGGTGCCCGAGCTGCTGCGCGTCGTGCGCGAGCTTTTGCCCGGTGATCCCGGCGCCATGCTCCTGGACCTCTACTGCGGCTACGGCCTCTTCGGCATCAGCCTCGCCCCATCCTGGGCGGGCGTGATCGGCCTGGACGCCGCACCCGGCGCCATCCGCGCCGCCACGGCCAACCACCAGCACCTCCTGCCCGAAGCCAACGTCGTCTTTTCCACGGCGTCAATCGACGGACGCGCCCTGCGCCGTCTCCTGCCCGAACCGGATACGATGAGAGAATACGTCATCCTCGATCCGCCGCGCTCGGGAACGCATCACGGCGTGATTCCAGTGCTCGCCGGCCGCAAACCCGCCGCGGTGGTCCACATTTTTTGCGGCATCGAACAGATCCCGCGCGAGGTGCCCGACTGGCTCCACGCCGGCTACCGCCTCGACCGCATCGTCCCCCTCGACCTCTTTCCCGGCACCGCCAACCTGGAGTGCTGCCTGCTCTTCACCCCGCGCCCGCCGGCGCCGCCGCAGACCGAAGAACCCGAAGCCGAGCAGAAACCCCGCTTTGTCCACAAGGGGAGAGTGGAACGGACCTATAAGAAACGTACCGAGGGGGAGACGGGCACAGGCGAGCCGAAAAGGCCTTTCAAGCCGCGCAGGGAGAGCGGACCGGCCCGGCCCGCGCGCCCCTACAAGGGCAAACCGGATGACCGCAAGGCAGCTCCTCCCGCTCGTGATGGCAAAGGCCGGCCCGCGGACCGCAAAAAAGGTCCCGCCGGGCCGAAGGAGAGGAGTGGCGGCTATGGCAAGGGGCGCAAGGGCAAGCCGGCGGACTCTAAACGCAGCTTCGGCCGCAAGGGCCCGGGCAAATGAGCGCGCCGCACCGCCTTTTCCACGTCTGCACCACCCTGGATGACCTCGCCAAGGCCTATATGGTGCGCGCCATCGTCTTCATCGAGGAGCAGCAGGTGGCCTATGCCGAGGAGGTCGACGAGCTCGAACACAGCGCCCTGCATATCCTCGGGGAGATGGATGGCGAACCAATGGCGGCCGCGCGCATGCGCTTTCTCGGCGAATACGCCAAGCTCGAGCGCATCGCCGTGCGCAAGTCCTGGCGCGGCCGCGGACTGGGCCACGAGCTGGTTGAATACATGCTGGAGCTGGCCCGGGAGCGGGGATTCCACAGATTCAAGATGCACGCCCAGGCCCACCTCGTCGATTTTTACCGGGTGCACGGCTTTGAGCCGAAAGGCGAGATGTTCCAGGAGGCCAGGATCGACCATTTTCTGATGGTGAAGGAAGAAGAATAGCGGCGCGCACCGCCCGCTTGAAAAGCCGCCCGGAGAGGGGCGATTTGCGGGGATGGCGGAGCGATAAAAAAAAAGCCACCCGGTTAGGGGTGGCTTGAACGCATGAGCGGAAACGGACGGATAGGCGACGGTCAGCCCCGCGAAACCCGCTCGAGATATTTGCCGGTGCGGGTGTCAATCTTGATGACATCGCCCTCCTTGATGAAGAGGGGGACGAGGATCTTGGCGCCCGATTCGATCGTGCAGTACTTGGTGACGTTGGAGGCCGAATCGCCGCGCACGCCGGGCTCGGCTTCAACGACTTTAAAATCGATGTTGCCGGGCAGTTCCGCCGTCAGCGGCGCCCCCTCGAGGAAGCGGATGAAACACATCCCCCCCTCCTTGAGGAAGCGGGTCTGGTCGCCGAGCATCTCGGCGGCGATGAAGGTCTGGTCGTAAGTCTCGGTATCCATGAAATAGAGGCTGCCGTCGGACTCATAGAGGTACTGCATCTCTTTTTCGTCGAGGCGGACCGCTTCGATGTTGTCGGTCATGCGGAAGGTGTTTTCGATGACACGGCCGGTCTTGGCGTTCTTGAGTCTGGTGCGTACCATGGCGCGCCAGTTGCCCGGGGTGACGTGCTGAAACTCGCTGATGATCCAGATATCATTGTTGAAGCGAATGGCCATGCCATTGCGGAATTCGGAAATTGCAGCCATAGGGACTCCCTTTTGGGTTTTTCTCAGCTTTTATTTTACATACTTTTTAGAACAGATGCAAGAAAATATCTCGCCGTCCTGATCGAGCCGCGTTTTACGGCGCAGAAAGGACTTGCATTTATCCTGCGCCGGCGCTAACTTTTAAAAAACCCTGCACTATCCGTCCCGGGCAGGAACAGATCCATAAGGAGAGCGTGATGTACGGAATCGACAGCGCAGTTCTGGTATGGTTTTTCATCGGCTTTTTGCTCATCATCACCGAACTGGTGATGCCCGGTTTTATCGTCATCTTTTTCGGCGTCGGCGCCTGGGTGACCTGCCTCCTGCTCGAGCTGGGGCTCATCCACTCCTTCAACGCGCAGCTGATCGTCTTTCTGCTCGCCTCCGGAGCCTCCCTCCTCCTCTTCCGCAAAAAGGGTAAAACCCTCTTCGACGGCAAGAAATCGGGCAAACTCGGCCCCTTTGAATCCCTGGACGATTACATCGGCAAGCGGGCCGTAGTGGCCGAGGCGATCAAGCCGGGCGATCCCAACGGCAAGGTGGAGTTCAACGGCACGCGCTGGAACGCCGAATCGGCGGAATCACTCCCCGCCGGCGAACCCGTCGAAATTATCAAACGTGATAACCTGACCCTGGTGGTCAAATCCCTCTCTTCATGAGCGCTTGCGGCGCCGGGGGGAAGTGAAGACGGTGCCAGTGCCGTCCGGATGCGACCGCCCGCACCGCCGCAGGCTGTTCCACCCTCTCTCTGAAAGGAGCACTCCATGCTGCAAGCCGAAACCCTGATCCTCATCGGACTCATCATCCTGGCGATCATCATCCTCTCGAAATCGGCCAAGGTGGTGCCGCAAAAGACCGTCTACATCGTCGAGCGCCTCGGCAAATACAGCGGCACTCTCGAAGCGGGCTTTCACATCCTCATCCCTTTCATCGACCGCATCCGCTACGTCCATTCGCTCAAGGAGAACGCCATTGACGTTCCGGAGCAGTCCTGTATCACCAAGGACAACATTCAGGTCGACATCGACGGCATTCTCTATTTTGTGATCGTCGACCCGGTCAAGGCTTCGTACGGCATCAACGACTATGCCTTCGCCTCGATCCAGCTCGCGCAGACCACCATGCGTTCCGAGGTCGGCAAAATCGATCTCGACAAGACCTTTGAGGAGCGGGAAAAGATCAATTCGGAGATCGTTGCCGCGGTCGACAAGGCCTCGATGCCCTGGGGGCTGAAGGTGACCCGCTACGAGATCAAGAACATCGTCCCGCCGCCGAGCATCAAGGACGCGATGGAGAAGCAGATGCGCGCCGAGCGCGAAAAGCGCGCCCTCATCGCCGAGTCGGAGGGCGACAAGCAGGCCAAGATCAACCGCGCCGAGGGCGACAAGCAGGAGGCGATCGCCAAATCGGAAGGCGAAAAGATGAAGCGCATCAACGAGGCCGAAGGCCGCGCCCAGGAGATCGAGCGCGTCGCCCAGGCCACCGCCA
>Ga0116149_1006798_pt1 | contig 10166 bp, 5 predicted proteins | sample AD_UKC057_MetaG_FD_89787 | JGI IMG/M metagenome (GOLD analysis project Ga0116149, IMG submission 89787) | Active sludge microbial communities of municipal wastewater-treating anaerobic digesters from USA - AD_UKC057_MetaG | ecosystem: Engineered > Bioreactor > Anaerobic > Digestate | place: USA...
CCGTGTGGTTCGAGCCTCCGTTGAACGCCGAAACCGACCCGGTCTTCACCAACTGGCTCGCCACCAGTCCCTCGCCGGTGTACGCCGAAACCGACCCGGTCTTCACCAACTGGCTCGCGGGCGCCCCGCTCGACCCCTACGTCCTCACGAACCATCTCGGGGAGGTGAGCATCGCCGGAGGGCTGTCGGTGTCCGGGGCCGGGATATGCGAGATAACCAACTACGTCGTGCGCTCCGTTGCCGTTTTCATGCCGCACGGGTCCGCCGTCGCCGGGGTCACGAACGGGGCGTTTTGGCGCCGGTCCGCGGGGGCGTGGCAGCCGGACGAGACGGTGTCGCTGCCGGCGGGGGCGCTGAAATACAGCCGTGGCGGCATGTGCGCCAGCGAGGACGGGGCGAATATCTACGCCCTTGTCGACATGGCGGACATTCCCGGGGCCCCGGTCGACTCGAACGAGGTGTTCCGTCTTGGCGCTTCCGGGTGGGAGCCTGCCGGGTTGACCGGCATATTTGACAGCGTCGCGTGTTCTCTGGACGGGGAAACGCTGGTGGTCGCTCCGCTGAGCGGCTATTCTGGCGCGGGCACCACGTTGTGGTACCGCGCGCACTCCACGTCTGGCTGGGTTCGCAGCGAATCGCTTGGGCCGCCCCTCGCGCTTGTCCCGGACGGGTCGGGGGTCTACGCCGTCGACCAAGGCACCCGGGAGCTTTCGTTCCTGTCGCTTCCGGACGGCGCGGTCTCGGCTGTGGCCGGCGGCCCGCTTTCTCTTGGGTCCGTTTCTCGTGTCGCCGCGGGCTCGGATGGGCTGGTGTACGTCGGGACCTCGAACGGGTTTTGGCGGTACGAGGACGGGGCTTGGTCCGAGCTGCTCGCGCGCGACGTGCTCGGCGGGGACTCTTCGAATTCTTTTCGGGTGGAGGCGTTGGCCGTGGCCCCTTCCGGCGGGGTTGTTTGGGTTAGCGGGGGCCCGCTCGGCCCCACAATTTCTACGCGTGCGTACCGGGCCGTCGGCGGCGGGGCCTGGGCGCCGGTAATGCTTTATGGGTCCACCACTGTCCCGTCGTCGTTTTGGAAAATCTCCCCGGACGGAAAATTTATGCTTGCGCACACGGCTGCCTCCTGCGGGGCCGACACGGGCGAGCGGCTTGTTGGGTTCGACGACCTTTCCGCCGGCCGGCTTAGCGTAACGGGGCCGCTCATCGTCGGGAACAACCACAACGTGGCCGACGAATTGCACGCGTTTTGGATGTTTTCCCAGCGCTACGCGATAAAGAGCTACAACATCGCGAGCCCGTACGCCAAGTTTCATTCGACGAACTCCGCCGCCACCGTGTTTCCAACCACCTCGGCGTGGCACGCCGTGGAGTTCGACTTCTCGCCGGGCTCGGAAAACTTCGGGCCCATCGTGCTGACGAACGCCACCACCGTCGAGTTCGGGTTCTCCGGCCACGTCGAAATAAACGGGTGCCTGCGGGCGCAGTGGCGGGGGGCCGACAACACCACGGCGTGGCTCGCGTCGCGGATCGTGTACTCCACGAACGCGTGGGCCACGACCAACGAGGCCCGCTGCCTGCAGGCGTTCATTTCCCGCGCGCGCCAGGCCAACGAGCTCGCGACGCTCCCGTACGCCGGCAGCCTGACGGTTACGAACGGGACGCAGATCCGGCTGGAGGCCAGCGTCAGCGCGACAAACATGGTGTTGTCGTTGAACCCGCTGTTCGCCAACCCGGTAAAGGCGACCATAAACATATTCACGGCCGGTGCCGAGCCGACCGGCGGAGCGGGCTGGTAATGGCCGTCCACGAGCCATACACCGCGTCCGACGGCTACTCCGGGTTTTCCATGTGCCACACGGGCATGGATCCCCTGCAGCTCAGCGGCGGCGCGTTCTCCCGCGGGATCAACGTCACCGTCCGCGGCGGCCTGCTGTCCACGCGCCCGGGTTTCGAGGACCTCGGCGTCCTCGGTTCCGGGGCGTTCCAGGGCGCGGCCGTCTACTCGCTCGAGGAAGCCGACCACCTCGTCTACGCGCTGAACGGGAAGATCTTCGTCCGCGACGCGTCCGGAAAAATCCACTCGATCGGCGGCTCCATGAAGGCGTCCGGTCCGGTCTACTTCGCGCAGGTTTTCAAATGGATGCTTTGCCAGGACGGCGAGAGCCGCCCGATCGTCGTGCAGGAGAGCGGGGGCGTTTTCTCCCGGTTCGAGCGCGACGTCGTTCTGGACCCCGGCGCCCCGGTGCCGAAGATTTGCCTTGTTCCCGGTACTGTCGGCGCCTACGCGCACGGCCGGTACCACTACGCCACGACGAAGATGCCGGACGTCAACCCGGCGCTCGAAGGCGGCAGCGGGTCCGCCTACACGAATCTCGACGTGCTCCCCGAGCTTCTCGAGGGCACCGGCCGCGCGAGCATCACGAGCTCCGACGTCCTCGACGTGCTGGAGCCCGAGGCCGTGTTCCGGCTGTCCGAGCACCGCGTGCTCAACGAAGGCGCGTCGCTCGGTCTGCCGGCCGAGCTTGGGTTCGTCCACGGCATGGGGGCCATGCGCGGCGCCGCCACGGGCACCGGCATCGGATCGCTGTTCGTGTTCTGCACCCGCGGCGTGGTCGCTTTCGAGTTCGGCAACCCCCGGGCGGAGTGGAAGAACGTCAATCTTTCCCAGGTCGCGTTCGTCGGCCCCGGCACGCGCAGCCCGCGCTCCGTGTTCAACGTCAACGACGACCTGTGGTACCTCGGCACCGAGGGCCACCTCCGGTCCGTGAACTACGACGGCGCCCAGCTTAGCGGCGGCTCGGCTTCGTCGGCGGCCCTGTTCAACGTCGTGAAGAGCATCGAGGCGAAGCGCTGGGTCGACCAGACGACGCCCGCCTGGCTCCCACACGCGAGCGCGTGCGCCGCCGACAACCGGATCCATTGGGTCCTGGCCGACGGCAAGGCGCTGGGGTCCATCGAGCTCGCCCAGGCGTACGATGCCAACCCGTCCGAGCAGCCGATCCTGCACGAGGGCATCTGGACCGGGTTCGACTTCCTGCAGGTCCTGTCCATCGGGAACCGCCTGCACGCCGTCGTTTCCGGGAAAGACGGCCCCCATCTTCTCCGTCTCGGCTCTCCCGACGGGTACGACCCCGGCGGAGTGGCCATCCGGTCCGAGCTCGTCACGCGCATGTTCCCGTTCGTCTACAACGAAGCCTCCTCGTTCCGCGAAGTGAAGCGGTTCGTGAGGTTCTCCGCCTTCTTCCAGGGCATCGACCGCCCGTGCCGCGTCGAGATCTCCTACCGCCCGGAGCACATGCTGTCGTGGACGCGCCTCGGCGGAGCGGCGTACAACGTACCGGCCAACACCCCCGGGCAGACCCGGATCCTTTCGCTCGCGCCCGACATGTCGGAGCTGGGGGCGTGCAACCCGGTGACCGGGGAGCCGCCGTGGATGTTCCACGCCGCGCAGTTCCGCGTCGAATGGACCGGGCGGGCCACGATTGCGCGCCTTCTGGCGGACGCGTCGATCCAGGAAGACGTGCCGCGCCCCGCGTGCCAGGAAGACAACCCGGACGGGGTTTCGCTGCCCATTGCGGACGACGACGACTTCGCCTATACTGTTCCCATTGGAGACTAGGCAGATGGAACTCATCACGCTCGGATCAATCACGCCCCTCGTCGGGCGGTTCATCGAAGGAGGGCAGGGCGCGTGCCGCCCCGACCTCGTCGCGGAGCGCGTAAGCGACGCCTGCGAGCGCCTGCTCGTCAAGTGCGACTCTCCGTACACGACCTGGAAATGCAGGATCCGGTGCGACCGCGGGCACTTCCCGCTGCCGCGCGAGATGGAGTCGATCATCGCCTGCAACGTCGACAACGAGCCGTCCTACGTCAACCCGCAGACCTTCGAATTCATGGCGGCCGGGCCCGGAGAAATCGGGTCGTGGTCCGGCACCGGCGAAAAGTCCCTCGAGGACGCCGGGGTGCATTGCACCATGTACGACCTGCCGGCCATCGAGTACCCCGCCGCCGACGCCGAAAAGATTTCCGAGTCCGCGTTCGACGCGCTCGGCTTGCGCATCGCCGCGTTCAGCCGCAGCCCCGACGACGTGGGCCGCAAGGTGTCCGTCTCCGGGCTCGACAACCTGAACGCCCCGCTTTCTTCCGCCGCCACCTCGTTCGCCCCGATGGAAGAGATTCCGATCAACGGGTGGCTCGGCGGCGTCGAAGGGTCCCTCGGCTGCCGGGTGGCCGCGCTGAAAAAGTCCGCCAATTTGTACCGCACCCTGACGGCGTTCGCGAAGACGAAGACGACCGGGCACGTCAGCCTGTACGCGATCGACGACGCCAGCGAGCGCATGTGGTTTCTCGCCAAGGCCCACCCCGACGACCAGCGCCCCGCGTGGCGGCGGTACAAGATCCGCAACCAGTCGGCCTACGGGTCGAACGTCCTCGTTTACGGCAAGGCGGCCGCCCTGCGGCTCACCCGCGGGACCGACGTGCTGCCCATCCAGAACCGCACGGCGGTCAAGCTGATGTGCCAGGCGATCGAGTACGAGAACAAGGACCAGCTCAAGCGGGCCGTCGAGATGGAAGCGCAGGCGATGCGGGTGATGATGGAGGCCAAGGCCGACCACGACAACCGCGGCCACGTCGCCAACGTGATCGACATGGATTTGATGTGCAGCAACGCGGCCACCAACAGGTACTACAGCAGGTAGGCCATGGGTCGCAAGTACACAGTTGAAGAGTTGAAGGCTCAGGACCCTGAGAAATGGACCGACGAGTACATCCAGGAATGGGGCAGCCGCAGCGGGAAAGTCGAAGGGATTGAGCGGGGGTCGTCCGGGCCGGAGGCGGCGGCAGCGGACCCGGCCTCTGGGACGAACCACGCAAAGGACACCCGGGGCAAAACCAAGTTTCAAGTGACCGGTAGCATGGTAGAGATCGGCCAGGTCTCCGCTGGTTTGTCTGGTGGCATTGGCAGGGTCCGCCCGAAGACCGAGGGTGCGGCAGTCTTGTATGATGATGCTACTGGGAAAATATATGAAACAACGAAGTGGAAGGATCTTGACCGGAATCGGAACTATCTCGTAGACGCGCAGGGCCGAAGGCAGCGTATCGCCGGGTACGCAGCCGCGGGCGACGGGGGAGTTTATTCGATTCACAACAAGGCTAACCCCGGCACTCAGTGGGTGTTGGCCGGGTACAACGAAGAGGTTCCGGAAGCGGGTACCGAAGAGTTCCAGGAGTATGTAGCGAAGAAGTTCGAGACGTCGGCAATGGCGCAGGCGATCGGCAACCGGGTCCGCGTGGGCGAGGACGGTAAAGTCGAGTATCCAAAAACCGAGCTGGGGCAGTACGCGACGATGTCGTCGGCCGACTGGATTAAAATGGGCCGCCCCGGAAAAGTCGGAAACTTTTCGATGCACAAGTACAAGGACTTGTCCGACGACGACTTGCTGGCTCGCGGCGGGCTCCTTTTGCAGGACACGAAGGACCGGGCCCACGGCATCGAAAAAGCCCTCAACAAGGTTGGAAAACTATGGGGGGACAGCAACTTCGGGCGTGAGCTGATGCGGGTGGCGACCGACATCGGGCGCATCCCGTTGCTAGGGGATTTGTCCGGGCTCAACTTGGTGGTGAGACCAATAAACGCGTACGAGTCTGCGCGCGACGCCGGCAAGTCCGCGCAGTCGGCGGCCAAAGAGGGCGCGAAGGCCGGGGTGGACGCCTTCATAGACACGCAGCTCGCCGCAGCCAAGTTAGCGGCGGCTGTTGCCACAACGGCTGCCACCGGAGGAGCCGGGGCTCCGCTTGCGATAGCGCTTATCGCCGGAGCCGCGGCCGGCGCGGCGACGGAGTACGCCGGGTCTATGGCGTCCAGCGCGAAGCAGCGCATGATCTTTGGGTCCGGGAACACAATGTACGGGGCCGCAGCCGGGGAGGACGCGCTTTCGGTTAAGAGCAGCCATCAGATGCAGAACCGCGCGGGCAAAGCGGCCGCCGTGGGGGCCATAACCGGGGCCGCCGGGCGCGCGGCCGCGTGGCTTACGGGTCCCGGGGCCGGCGTGTTCACGAAAACGGGGGTCGGGCAGTCTCCGTTCGCCGGGTCCGGGGCGCTTGAGCTTTTCAAGGGCGGCAACATGCTAAAGGGGCTCAACATGCAGAGCATGTTTGGCGAGGGGGCGGTTGGGCGTTGGGCGGGGGCTGGGGTAAAAGGCGGGGCGTCTTACTTGGCGAGCAGGCATGTAATGGGTGCGAGCAACAACGACCCGTTTATGTGGGCCGGGGTCGCTTCTGCTGCTTTTAACCCGGACAAGATCTACGATGGTGAGGCGATTTCAAAGGGTAATGCTTACATAGCAAACGGCATGGGGGCTTTTGAGGCGTTCCGCGAAATTTCTGCGCAGACTCCGCTGTTGTCAGGGGTTTTTGGGCGCGGAACGCGGACGCGCCGGCACATTGATTTTTTGATGTCAAAAGACCGTGAAACCCCGGTGGGGTTTTCCGAGGCGGTTCGCGATATGCAAGGTCTGTCGGTTACCGAGCTGATGACCCGGCGAAACTTGAGTCGGTTTTCGCCCTACCAAAAGCTTGGAAACGGGGCGTTGGGGTGGCTCGACGACGAGCTCCCGCTCATAATGGACAAGGAGGCGTAGGATGTCTTGGTTGCAATCAGCAAGTTCTTTTGTAGGGTCGACTGTGGGGGCGGTGGTTTCTGGCGGGGTCAACCTGGCTGCGAACTTTTTGACCGGGGTCGGCTCTGTTATGAACTACGGGTTTTCCGCGGCGGGGCTGAATGACCTCGGGCGGGGCATCGGCAACATCCTCACTCCCGGCGGGGCCCCGTACACGCCCGGAACGAATGCGTCCCAGCAGCCCTTCAGCTGGCGGCCGATACCGAACGCGAGCCAGGACAACAACCTATACAATCCGTTTTCGTTTTCTGCGTTTGGGCAGAGTATGTTTGGGTTGGACACGGTGGGGCGGGGGTCGAGCGACCAAATTAAGCTAGCCGCCGCAGACCCCTCGCAAGCTTCGGGCTCAACAGACCTAATAAATAACCAATCTAGCTCAGCTGGCACAGCGGACCCATCCGTAGCTCCCAAACCTCGAGCTGAATCCGACACGCGATCTGTGGGTGAAGATGTAGTCCCGCCGCCCAGCCAGCCCGACCTCAACCCCCGGACCTACGACGACTTTTTTGACGAAGAGCTTGGCGCAAGCGCGTTTTTTCCTGACCGCAAATGGTCGGCAGACCTTGTTGAAAGAGCAGACCAGACACTAGAATATAAGGACATTGCGCTGTCCGCGGCGGGGCGGGCGGCAGAGGGCGACGCTGCTCTGCAGGCTAGGCTTTTCCAAGTTGAGGGCAACTTGGCTTCGAAAGCACAGAACCTTGAAGCCGCAAGAATCGACTACGAAACCGCGAAGTTAGCTGTAGGTTCCCCCGGGCCCGGGGCGTCGGCCGACCCCGGCGCGCCCCGCGCGCTGGCTCAAGCAGAGCGCCGGCTGTCGGCGGCCCAAGCCGGGTTGAAAATGGCAGTTGACGCCAACATTGGCTCAATCTTTTCCCCGGATAAAGCAAAACAGTCAAACGATGGAAAGATACTTGGGTTGAGCAGCCGCGCCGGGGACCTCAAACTAGTGACCCCTGCGTTTGGTGCCAAGCAACCCGGCGATGACTTGGCCGGTAGAAAGCTCAACCAAGCAACTCGTTTGGTCGAGGAGGCTCGGCGGCTGAACGAAACGGACGCTACTACGGCCTCGGGGTTGCTGCTCCAGGCAGAGGCCTTGCTTGAAGACGCGGAGGCGGCAAACGATGCCCTTGGCCGGTCCACTTACAAGGATGGTTTTTGGGTCAAGAACCGGGTCACCGGCGAGCGGGTCGAAGTGGACTGGGCCGGGGTGACCTCGTGGCTGTCCATCGCGACCACCTTCGGGTTGACGCTGCTCCAGCAGGAAATGCAAAGCCGCGCGGATGAGAAGAACCGCCGGTATCAGGACAAGGTCAGGCAGGAAGAACGCGAGGAGCGGGCGCGGCTCCAGACTGAGCGACTCAATGCCCAGCTGCAAGTGGCTGAGATTAACGCGGCGGGCAGCTCTCCGGCGGCGGTGGGCGCGTCGCGCACCCACACGATCGGCGGCGGGGTTCACTCGGCGTAAGGGAGACGGCAATGGCAGACTATGATAAATTGCTTGGTAAATATGGCGTGACCGCGGACCAGGTTCGCGGGATGTCGGATTCGCAGCTCGCTCCTTTCGCAAAGAAAGAAGGGTTTACCGTTTCACAGGTCCGCTCGTTTCTTGGGGCGGCGAGCGGCGCGGCTGCCCCGGTGGCGGCCTCGGCGGCCAAGTCAACCGTGCAAGCGGGGTTTGGTGGACTGAAACAGTGGGATGTGCTGAAAGACTTGGCAGTTGGGCCGGCAGACGTGTCAACGCTCCCTGGCATGGAAATGCTTCCGCAAGATGAACTTGGGCACACTACCGAAGCCGTGGAGGGGGCGCTGGCCGATTTCCGCGGGTCCCTCGACAAGATGTCGGCGGCCAACGAGTCCCTGTTGAAGGGCGAGATTCCCGCAGACGTGCGCGCTGCGGTGCGCAGGGCGGCCTCTGAAAACTCGATCCTCGCCGGGGTGCGTGGCCAGGCCGCCCGGGCGCTCAGTGCCCGGGACTTGGGGCTTACCTCAATGGACATACGGCAAAAGGGGATTGCGAACGAGGGAGTAATAGCAGAGGCAAAACAAGCATACGCGGCGGCGCACGAAAACATTCGGCAATACAATACTACGCGCAATGCTGCGCTGGCCGAGCTCAGCATAAAGGCGCGCCAGCAGAACCTGAGCGCGGTCGAGAGTGAGCGGATGCGGGTTGCCACTAACATAGAGTCCAATCTGAACATTATGAAACTAATCTCGGAAATGCGCATCCAGCAGCAAAGTCTGGCGACCCAGGCGGCATCTAATAAGATCGACCCCGTCAATGTGATTGCGTCCATGGATGACATGATTGCTCAATTTTCCGCGAAGCTTTATTAGGAGGAACCAATGGCAGCGTACGACTCTACTCCCTACAGTGGCCCGGGCTACCCGAGTTTCGGGGCCCTGCACGACTCTATCCAGACCGGGCTCGCCGGGCTTGTGCAGGCCCAGACTGCCTCCCGTGCCCAAGAGGTGGCTGCTTGGGACGCCCGTACCACGCAGATCCGGGAAGACCGAAAGTTCGAGCTCGATTTGCAGACTACGTTGCTGAATGCGGCAAGCGAGCGCAGGAAGGAAGAGCGCGAGGCAGCCGAGCACTTGATCGAGCTGCAGCGACTGCAGCTCGAGCGGCAGCAGGCCGATTTGAAGCTTCAAGAAGCGCAGCTGAACCTCAATACAAAGCAGCGTCAGTTTAAGTTCGAAGAGGAGAACGGGCAGCAGGTAGCCACGATCAGCGCGATGACCGGGCCGGTCGAGCGGGAGCGGGCGTGGAGGGCGCTCGCCAAGCGCCCCGGGTTTAGCTTTGCCCCGGCGAAATGGCTGGAAGCCCGCGAAAAGGACGAGCAGCTTGCTTCGTCGACCTATGTGTTGCTTGAAGACGGTTCGTCTGTCTCGGCGGCCCGCGCGGCTGACATGGTAGACAGCGAGAACCGGCATGTGCGGGCGATGGGGCTGGCGGCGACTCGGGTCCTCGGAGGCAACCCGGAAAGCTTGCCGGGCTACGCGACCACGCTGGCCGGCGATATAAACAGGTACGCGGGCAAAATGAGCCGGTACTCAGCGGATGCCGCCCCCGCGATACGCGGGCAGCTAGACGCGGTGGGCCGAGACGCGGAAGCCCGGGAGCTGCTGGCCCGTGTAACGCCGGAGAACTTCCCAGACCAGGAGGAGCGCGAACGAGTCTATGCTGAGAGGCTTCGGCTCGCGCGGGCTGCCGGCGCCGAGGTCCGGCACGGGTACATCGAGCTGTCCCGTTACGGGTTGAGCAAAAAGAATTTCGAGGAGGAGTACCTTGGTGCCCCGAGGCAGGTCGGCGGGAACGCGGCGGCGAATTCTGCCGCGGTCGTTGGGGAAGTGATTACCGCCGTGCGGCGGATGCAAGAGGAGGTCGCCCAGAGGCGGCTTGACCCGGGCTGGGCGACCAAGGCTGCGGCTACGGCCGGGGAATGGCTCAGGAACTTCCAGAACACTACCAGGCGCGTAGAG
>Ga0116149_1006800_pt1 | contig 10165 bp, 10 predicted proteins | sample AD_UKC057_MetaG_FD_89787 | JGI IMG/M metagenome (GOLD analysis project Ga0116149, IMG submission 89787) | Active sludge microbial communities of municipal wastewater-treating anaerobic digesters from USA - AD_UKC057_MetaG | ecosystem: Engineered > Bioreactor > Anaerobic > Digestate | place: USA...
ATAGGCTTCGAAAATCTGCAACAGCTTCGGATAGAATTCACTGATAACCGTATCGGTATCGCCGCTGAAAGCCAGATATTGCTGAACAGCGTAAAAATACCAGAGTGGCGCATCGGCTGCATTATATACCGCCATTTTACCTGATTCAAGATTGGGAAACAAGCCACCCCTGAGTTTTTCGCCGGTAGTGCGCAGCACATTTTTGCAGGCTTCGAATTCGCCATGTATCAGCGTAAGACCCGGCAGGGCAATAAAGGTATCTCGACCCCAGCTGCCAAACCATGGGAACCCGGCCACCACTTCGTGTTTATCGCCCTTGTGAATGAGAAACTGCTGGGCTGCATTGCGCAGGCAATTAAGATAGCTGCTGCGCGGAATACGGTTTTTAATTTCTTTATCGAACAATGCCGGTAGATTCTCGGGCATCATTTCGCTGAGGCCGGCCGAAAATATAATGCTTTCGCCTTTTTCGATATTCAACTCGAAATAACCCGGAACAAACAGGTCTTCCTGAAATTCGTGTCCCGTTTTCTGATCTTCGATATATTCGATATTATAGTACCAGTGCGGCACGTGCACATAATCGGGTTCTTTCGAAAACTGCAAAAAAACCGACGGGTAGGCTTCGTAAAGCCGCATCGAGATGCCGGCACCTGCTTTGGCGTATTTGGTGTTGGCGTACATGTTCTCACGGGTAAGCGCATGCACACTTCTGAACGCCAGAAACGGCTTAAAACGGAGTGTGGTGGGACTGTTGGCCTCTAGCAGGGTGTAGCGGGTAAGCAGTCGCTCGTCTTCAACCGAAAATATCTGTTCTTTTCGCAATACCACACCGCCCACAAGGTAAATTACCATGGGGATAGGGTCGACGTAGAACTCACGGGCATATTTATGCCCCCTGGGTTCGTAGGCATTCGGATATTTGTGGATAGAAAGGTTAAACATGGCTCCATGTTGAATCACCGATTCGTCGAGCGATGAGAGTAAAACATGGTTTTCACCATCGATTTGTGGCATCGGGCACACCAATAAACCGTGGTACCTTCGGGTGTTGCAGCCGATAATGGTGGTGCTCGCATACGAGCCCGCCCGGTTGGTTCGTATCAGCTCGCGCGATAACGAAAACTCAAGGTTTATCAGTTCGTCCTTTAAAAATGTAATATACGACATATCAGGGTTATGCTATTAAAATCATAAACTGTATAAAAGTACGAATTTAATATGGTTTTGCAATGTATTTGTTAGCATAATATTAAGAAATTTATTGTTCAGGGGCAGCTCTTTAAAAAAAAAGTAAAATTAATTTCAAAACTGTTGAACAATTCGAAAATTAATATGTTATTATTGTGAATCTTTTCAATATGTGGTAATTGAAAAGTTGACTGCAGCGATGCGGTCGCTTTAGCGCCCAACCCCCGGGCGCTTTTTTTTTGTATTTTTGCGACAGAAATTTTGCAATGGGCAAGTCAATTACCGATATGATTTCGATGGGCGAGGGTTTACAACTCGACTTTAAGTATTGTGTTAACGATTCGCGGAAAATTGCCCGTTCTATGGTTGCATTTGCCAATACTGCCGGAGGGAGCCTCCTGCTGGGTGTAAAAGATAACGGCAGGATTGCCGGAGTAAAAACCAGCGAAGAATTCTATATGATTGAGCAGGCTGCCACGCTCTATTGCCGTCCTTCGTTGACCTTCCGACATGCGACTCACCTGGTAGAGTCGAAAACTGTGCTTCAGATTATTGTGCCATTTCAGGGAATTGTGCCCTATTTGGCTCCGGACGAACATGGTCGCTGGAAGGTTTACATACGCAAAGGCGATCAGAACCTGCTCGCCAACCGCATTTTGCTCGAGGTGTGGAAGCAGAATAAATCGGGGGCCAATGTGCGCCTTTCGGTTGACCGTGATGTGGAAATGCTGTTGAATTACCTCAATCACAATGAGTATATTTCGTTGGAAACATTCATGCAAATCACCGGAAAAGGGAAACGTGCTACCGAAGATATTCTGGTTGGTTTAATTTTAATGAACCTGCTGGATATGGAAATCACCGAAAGTTCGTGTCAGTTCCGCCGCAAGAAAAACTAAAATCACCACTTATGGCATATACCTACGATTATCCCCGACCCATGCTCACTGTTGATATAGTGATTGTAGCCGGAAAATTGTCGCCTGAAATTCTGCTTATTAAGCGCCGCAATAATCCGTTTGCCGGTTGCTGGGCCTTGCCTGGAGGATTTGTCGAAATGGACGAAAACCTCGAACAGGCAGCCTTACGCGAGTTGGCGGAGGAAACAGGGCTGGTGTTGCCGGCATTACAGCAGTTCAGGGCCTATGGTGAACCCGGGCGTGACCCGCGGGGACGTAATGTGGCAGTGGTGCATTTTGCCTTGTTGCCTCAGCCTATAAAAGTCAGCAGTGGAGATGATGCCGAAGCTGCCCGCTGGTTTCCCTTATCTGCTTTGCCCGAACTGGCCTTCGATCATGCGCAGATTATTCGCGATTTTGTAGCATCGCATTAGCAAAATAAATCTGAACTACATTGTGATTGCCTTGTCGTAAAGAACTATGCCAATTCTTTCGATATGTTCTTTTAGTTCTTCTGATTGAATGTTCTCGAAAATAATTATGTCAAATTTATAGGCTAAATCCAAATTGTCGAGGACAATCAGAAGGTTCAGTATGTCGTTTAATTCAATGTGCTCGCCCGACACTGCAATATCAATATCAGATCCTTTGTTGAAATTTCCTTTAGCCCTTGAACCGAATAAAATAATCTTCTTTACCTTAGGGTGAGCCGAAATTATCGCAATTACATTAGCGAGATTCTCTTCCGATAATCCGTATTTATTTAGCTCACTCATTTTTGTACTTTTCTTAATTCCGAATCAAAAACTTCGGTAAGCATTTTAAATTGTAAATAGTATTCGTTTCTAATATTATTGACAATTTGCTCTGCCATTGCTTCATCATACGTATGGCTTGTCAGGTTTCTGCTTTTTTGCATTCGCAGCCAGCTGTTTCCATCGGTAATATAACCATCCTGAAAGCTTTGTTCAATAACGGGTTTGGGTCCTACAATGTCCTGATATCCCTTTTCTTTAAGCAAATCCTGTAAAGTCTTCCATCCAAGTTCAAATGTATATTCGAATGCTTTAATGACACCTTGTTTTTCAAGCTCATTGAGTGTGTCGGCCCGGACATATTTTTCGAGTTGTAAAAATGCTTTTTTATAATTGTCAAATCGTTGTGTCCAGCGAATATCCTTGCTTTCCATAATTGGTTTTTTTACAAATTTATATATATTTCTGAGCCAACAGGTAAACTACAGTAATTATTGATATCGTTTTTAGCAAGATGTTCAAAAAAATACCGAATGTTTTACTTTTTTCGCCACACATTTACAATTTCACCAATATACATTTTGTGAAAATCCTTATTGGGATACTTTGACTTAACTACTTCGGTATCAACAAAGTTTGATTCTTCGATATTACCGGCATAGAGTTTTTTACATTCCAATATTATTACTGCTTCTTCGAATGCCACACAGCCCGATGGGGTAAAGATGGGGGTGAGCCCTGATTCTTTTACCTTATCACAATCACGGCCCGATTTCGAACCGCAGATTTTTAATGCTTCACGGTGTTCTTCGCTAAAGAAACACACTGTATAGTAGTTTTCGCGTTCGGTAAACTGATAGGTATAGCGTTGCGGTCTTACAAAGATAAACGACACGGGCTTTTCCCAAAGCCATCCCATGCCACCCCAACTGGCAGTCATCATGTTGAAGCCTTGTTCTTTGGTGCCGGCACCAATCAGCATCCAGTCTTTGCCTATCATACGGATGGCGTTGTCGTTGAGCGATTCCCAGGTGGTTTTTTCGAATGTATTTGTCATATTGTTTTGGGCTTTAAGGGTTGTTGCTGTTAGGATAATTACTGCGAGAATTATGATTTTTCTTGTCATATATTGTGTGTTTTATGTTTTCGAAGCTAATAATAAGCTTATGACTTAAACAATTTTCCCAATTCTTCGGCGCTTTTCTTCACCGATCTGATTCCTTTTTCTACCAGAGAAGCATCGTAGTTTTCGCTATATTTCCGGAACTCTTCATTGTTGTTCACTGCAGGATACACCACCAGAAAACTGTAATCCGCAAAATGGCGTGCCAGTTTTGCAGGGATTCCGTCGAGTACATTGCTATGCGAAACTCCGGGTTTACGCGGGGTAACCACAATCAATAAATCTTCCTGTCCGAAATACCGTGAGAGCACCAAAAAGTCTTCCCAATCGTCGAAATCGCGGTATTTAAAGTTGGCAGCCATTTTTTTGTATCTGATAAATTTCTCGATGGCCTTGCACGTGTCGTTGTCGGAATATACATCGGTCTTCAGATTCAGCAGGGTGGCAATGCGTACCACTTTTTCAAGCCAGTCGAAAAAACCGGGTTCTTTTTCGGAATAGCGCGGGCAAGCCAGGTGGATATGTTTGTGTACATTCAGTGGTATGGCTGCGTTATACACATATATTGCCTGATCGGTGCTGCTCACAATCTGGGTCACGGTTTTCCCGAAAAATAGTTCACTGATATTGGTTTTCCCTGAACTTCCAAGTACTATGTCGGTTGCCGAAATTTCGCGGGCAACCCGCTTAATGCCCGAAATAACATTTTGGTCAATCGTGGTAATTACTTCGAAATGTTGTTCCGAAGCTGCTGCATAGCTCACACCGTCGGTAAGAACCTTGCGCGATTGCCGTAGTTTTTCGCGTGCCGTCTCATCATCTTCAACCACAGTAAGTCCGTACACCGGCACCTGTTTTTTCGTGGTTTTCAGCATCAGTGCTATATCAATAAGCCTCGGCATGGTTTCGGGATTCGATACGGGTACCAGAATTTTTTCGGTGGCGACCGGAGTTTCAGGCTCGGTTTCAGATGCGGTGCTCACTACGATCTTTTTCCCCACATTTTCGGTAACCATCGAGGCTACAATGCATGTTATCAAAATCAGTATTATGGTACCGTTCAAAATGGTGTCGTCGATTATCCCCATCCGGTGCCCTACCATGGTAACAGCCAGAATTGCAGCGGCATGAGAACTGCTGAGCCCGAATATCAGCTTGCGCTGCAGCGGGTTGTATCGTAATGTCCATTGCGTAAGTAAAGCTGCCAGCCATTTCCCTATCAGGGCAACCACAGTAAGTATTCCGGCAACAATCAGGGTTTCGGGCCCACTGAGGAATACACCCGGATCGACAATCATCCCGACACCAATTAAAAAGAACGGGATAAACAATGAGTTACCTACGAACTCCAGTCGGTTCATTAAGCTGGAAGTTTGTGGTATGAGACGATTCAGTGTGAAACCCGCAGTAAAAGCCCCGATGATAGGCTCTAATCCTGCTATTTCGGCCAGAAAAGCACACAGAAAGACAACGGAAAGGACAAAAATGAACTGGGAATTACGCTCTTCTTCAAGGTGTTTGAAAAACCATCGCGAAACCCGGTACACCACAAAAATCACGAATAATATATACACCACAAATGCAATTCCCAGCCTGATCAGGAATTCGGTGTTGGCAAAACCCGTGTCGGAACCGGTGATAATAGCAAGCGCAACCAGAACCGCTGTATCAGTGAAAATTGTCCCCCCCACAGTGATGGCTACTGCTTCATTTTTTGCAATACCCAACTTGCTGACTATAGGGTAGGCAATCAGCGTGTGCGTGGCAAACATGGTGGCTACCAGTATGCTGGTGTTGAGCGGGTAGTGGAGTAAGTAGAAACATACCGGAAACCCTATGGCAATGGGTATCGCAAAAGTAAAAATGCCAAAAACAAAACTTTTGTACTTATTCTTGATGAATTTAGCCAAATCAAGTTCCAGACCTACAATAAACATGATATACAACAAGCCTATGGTAGAGAATAAATCGACAGCTGAGTTTTTTTCGATGATATTAAAGCCATGAGGACCAATGAGAACCCCCGAAATAATCAGGCCGATTATCCCCGGAATTCGGATTTTACGCAAAAACAGTGGAATCAGCAGGATAATAAACAGCATGACGGCAAACACCAAAACGTAATTCTGAAACGGTGTCTGAAACTCGTGTGCTATGTTTTCCAGAAATTTTTGCATAACACGTTACCCAAAATTTAGTTTGTAAAAATAATAAAATCCCGATGAGAAATAGATATAAAGATGACGAATATGATTTTGTAAAACAGCCTGGAACAAATTAACTCATTAGCTGAACTGTCCGCAACGACTTAGTTACCGTATCAAGTAATAAAATTCCGCAATTAAATGCATGTCTGAGACATGCAGGCGCAAACAGGTAATCTCCGGTTTCTACATAATACTTTTCACCAAAATCAATATTTACCCACCGATGGGCTGTCTTTTTCCCCTGAACGATACAGCCGTTGGGATGCAGGTGCCCCGACAGATACAGGTCACAACGAAACTTTTCGCGATGTTCCAAGGCATCGTTGGTGGGCTCGTGACCCATTTGTAGCGAACCCGAAACATCGGGATAGATGTAATGCGTCAGGCATATTTTCAATCCGCCGGCATCAATACAGGCAAGCTCCGGTAGGGTACGAAGCCATTCTAAATGGTCAGGGCCAAGCAGTGGGTCGATTTCGTGTTCATAGAGCCAGACTTTATTTCCGGTAAGTCGTTGTTTTTCGGTAAACGACAGGTCATACCAGTTTCCAGGATAATGTATTCCTGCCGCAAATTCCGACAGACGCCGTGCAGTGAACATGTCGTGGTTTCCGGCAATGCTGATTTCGCAGTGTTCCCTTAATAAGTCAATACAAGCCGCTGCATTCTTCTCTGTTGCAAAGTTCTGGTTTATAGGAGAATATCCGGTGATGTCGCCCAGACAAAAGATTCTTTCTGCGCCCAGTGTATGAGCACTGCGGAGGGCTTTTTCGAGCATCCGCGCATCTTCGTGTATATCAGAAATAAAAGCTATCAGCATAATATAAATTTTAACCGGACACCGAGCGGAGTCGAGGTGCCCGGTTTGAAACCAGGTTTTCTTTCTCAATTTTCTGCCGGTTGCTTAATTCGGACACCGAGCGGAGCCGAGGTGCCCGGACAAAACCAACCTTTACATATCGGGTTCTATTCATTCAGCAAATCTTCCTTAATTTTCAACAAGTCAGCACGTTTTTTATCATCCACTTCAGGGTATTTCAGATCGAGTTTTTTTGTTTCTGCCACAATAACCGACGCGATGCAGAAACGGGCAAACCATTTGTCGTCGGAAGGAATGATATACCACGGGGCAATACCTGATGTGGTTGCCGAAATCATTTCTTCGTAGGCATGCATGTAGTTGTCCCACAATTTTCTCTCTTTTGAGTCGGCCGGTGAGAGTTTCCAGTTCTTCGACGGGTTGTCGATACGTTCCAGGAAGCGCTTGCGTTGCTCTTCCTTCGATATATGCAGAAAAAATTTCAGTACTATGGTTCCGTTTTCGTGCAGGTTTTTCTCAAAACGATTAATCTGTTCGTAACGTGATTGCCAGAATTCAGGGGTAATATCGTCAACCTTTTCGATGCCGGGCAGTTTTTCATTCATTACATATTCGGGGTGTACGCGGGTAACCAGCACGTTTTCGTAGTGCGAACGGTTGAAAATGCCGATTTCGCCACGGGCAGGCAGCGCACTGTAATGCCTCCAGAAGTAATCGTGGTCCAGTTCTATGCTGTTGGGCGACTTAAAACTCCATACCTTGACTCCCTGGGGATTTAAACCTTTCATTACGTGTTTGATTGCTCCGTCTTTGCCGGCTGCATCCATGGCCTGCAGAACAATTAAAACACCGTATTTATCGTGGGCATACAGTTTATCCTGCATGGTCGAAAGCTGCGATATACTTTTTTTTAGCATCGCTTTGATGTCGTACTCAGGCACCGGTTTTTCGTGGCAACAGGTTTTAAAATCATCAGTCAGCGAAACCGGTTTCCCGGGTTTTGCCTGCAGTGTGTGCAGATATTCTTTAAAAGATTCTGGTATTTTCTTACTCATAGAGTTGGGGTTTTGTTGGTACGAAGATACAGAAATTTGGAAAAATCGTAAAATTCAAAATTCACAAATGAGCGAAAGCTTAGCTTACAAAGATTCTGTTAGCAATAATTGAGTTATTTCTGATTTAACATGACTCCATTCAACATCCTTCAACATATCGGGCATTACGTCTTCTTCGGCGTCATTAAAATAAATAAGGCTTTTGGTTACCAGAAACCTTGATCCATCAGGGAATTTTTCTTCATAAAAACCAAATAAATCACGTAGTGAAAACTTCTTGAGTAAAAAATAAATGTCAATAAAGTCTTTTTTACTGCCCCTACCTGTAATTGCGGCAAGTTTCATGGCCGCAATATCTTTTTCTCCGGCCAGTCTCACACCATTTTCATTCAATGAGTTTTCCAGCCAGTGGTATGGGTAATTTACAAAATCAGTTTTAATTTTATTAATTGCAAATACATGAATGTTTTGTGACCTGTGCAGAAGTTTTACATCTTGAAAAGTACTCAGCATGATATCTAATTCGGCCGGGTCTGCGTTCAGATTTCCAAACAAATCAATATCTGTCGATTTTCGATGTCCGATTTGTAATGCCAGGCCTGTACCACCGGCAAGCCGCATGTCGCTTAGCAAGGGGAAGGATTGCAAGGTTTTTAAAAGTTCCAGTACTTTTGGTTCAATGGATTGGTATTGTAGCATATAAATTTTTCTTGGGGAATTCCTGTGATGGTTGAAATAAATGTCATCGTTTTAGGGTCAAGTTCTCTAATAGTGCATGCTACTTCGGCAATTATAGCTAACCCATAGATATGCTTAATTATTACCCAGTCTTGCCACAGTCCATACATCAAGCAGTTCGTGATAATCAGCTTTTTATGCCTCTCAAAATCTAATGAAGTCCTGTCAACATCCCAGAATAAATGCTCCGACAAACCAGCTATTGTATATCCTGTTTCACTTTTCATTTCTGCAAATTAATCAAACAAAGGTAAAAATAAATTAGTTTCCATAATTCAGCGCTGCAATCTGTTCAATAACCAAAAATGCCAGCAACATTTGCTACTCCACCATCACAAACCCAGCCCAGTAATATGGCTCATATTTTTTGCGCATGTATTTTTGTGTTTCGGTAAAGGCTTTTCGTACATTATTCAGTTTGACAAGGTTTTTATAAAACTTCTCCATAAATATGCCGGTTTCTTTGTCAGGCACCGACCAAAGGCTCATAATAATGTGCTGAACGCCTGCCATTTTAAAAGCGCGTTGCAAGCCATACACGCCTTCGCTGCCTTTTACTTCTCCTAGTCCTGTTTCACAGGCTGATAGTACCACAAGCTGTGTGTTCGACAGATTCATGTTCGATACTTCGTAGGCCGTAAGAATCCCGTCTTCGATACCTTCAACCGGTTTGTTTTTATCCCATGTTCGTTCGGCTCCGGCAAACAGCAAACCGGTGCGAAATAATGGATTGTTGTTTTGTACAAAGCTGTTTTCGTAAATCTTATAGGCATTTTGTTTGTCTCCCAAAGGGATGCTGAATCCATGTGTTGAAATATGCAATACTTCGGGTGATTTTTCCATCGACAGCGACTTAAACATTTCTTCGGTTGCTTGCGAACCGCTGTATAACGCTACATTGTGTTTCTTTTTTTGAAGTATTTTTTGAATATTTTCCGTTTCCGAAAGCGTTCCCGGTAAATATTTCCACGCAATAGTTGCATTTGTATTTATTTCGCGCATTTGGTTGTTCAAACTGTCAGTTGGTAGCTGATGCCATTGTGATAATACATCAGTAAGTAAATTGTCAGTTTCGTAACGGATGCCGCCAAATAAAGCAATGTTGCTCATCTGGAATGGTTCTTTTTTCTGCTTCTCAATCAATACTTTGGTACTCGAAAGTGATATCAGGTTAATCTTGTCGAGCAACAGATTGTTATCGGGTGTAATCAACGCTACAAACGAAACCTTGTTCAATAGTCCGGCTGGGGCAAAATACACTGTTTCTATTCCTGAAAGGTGCTTCTCAAGTGGCTGCCATATCAACGAATAACATTTGGCAAAGTCAATTACCCCGTCTTTAAAAATCATACCCCTGTCGGCCAATAGTTCGGATGA
>Ga0116149_1006813_pt1 | contig 10150 bp, 8 predicted proteins | sample AD_UKC057_MetaG_FD_89787 | JGI IMG/M metagenome (GOLD analysis project Ga0116149, IMG submission 89787) | Active sludge microbial communities of municipal wastewater-treating anaerobic digesters from USA - AD_UKC057_MetaG | ecosystem: Engineered > Bioreactor > Anaerobic > Digestate | place: USA...
CAGCATCTACTATGGCGACGAGGTGGGTGTGGAAGGCGGGCAGGATCCGGACTGCCGCCGTTCCTTCCCATGGGACGAATCCCGCTGGGATCACAAGCTGCGCAGTTATTTCCAGCTGCTCATCCGCCTGCGGCTGGCTCACCCCGCCCTGCGCACGGGCGAATTCATCCCCCTGGGATCTACGGAAGATGCGGTTGCCTACCTGCGGCGGCTGGATGGAGCCTGCTTTGTGATTGTCATCAATAATTCCGATGCCCCATTCCACATCACCTTCCCCGCCGGTCCGCTGGCGGACGGCACCGTGCTGCAGGACCTGCTGGGAAAAGGCACCGCACGCGTGGAAAACGGCAATTTTGCCGGGCTGGCACTCCCGCCAAGGACCGGGGCATTGCTGCAAGCCGGGTAACCCTGCCATGACGGATTGGCTGGATCGCCTGGTGGAGCTGGAAACGGAGATTAATTACCGCACCCCGCCCCCGCCCGGCGAGCCGGAATTTTACCACCGCACTGGCAGGCGCCCGCTGCTGATCTCTGCACCGCATGGAGCAGCGCATACCCGCGCCGGGAGAATCAAGGACGAGGAGGATTACACTGCCGGGATGGCGTTCCTGCTGGCAGAGCTGACCGGCGCCCATGCCCTGGCAGCGGTTGCCCTCTCCTCCACCGACCCCAACTGGGCAGCCGATGCCCCCTACAAGTTCCGCCTGGCGGAACTCGTGCGCCGCCATCGCATCCGGTTTGTGCTGGACCTGCACGGAGCCGCTGCCTACCGGGACTTTGGGATTGCCATCGGCACCCTGCACGGCAGGTCCTGCCCGCCGGGGGTCATTCTGCAGGTGCTGCATGGGCATGGCTTTGGCGAGGAAGCAACCTGGCTCTCCCGGCTGGACGTGGATGAAACCTTCCCCGGCACAGGCGCAGATGGGCAGGAAACCATCACCCGTTTTTGTGCGGAGACGCTGCACGTCAAAGCCGCCCAGCTGGAGGTGAATGCCTACCTGCGGGTGGTACGCCGCCGCCCCCTGGCAGCCGAGCGCAACCCGTTTGACGGTGAGCCGGAACACATCCGCCGGACTGTTGCCGCCCTGGCAGACCTGGTGGAGCAGCTCATCCGCACGCGGTGGTCATTTCCACCCGGAACCGGCATCCCCCGCCAGCCACCGGCTTAACAAAACCGTCATTGCATTTCGAACCAAAATCGGCTACAGTGTGGCAGGAAAGGAACCCGCCCATGAAGCAATTGCTGGCAAGCTGGATTGTGATTGCATTCCTGCTGTCCGCCGCGTCCCCCGCACCCCGCCCGGAGACTGAGATTTCCGCGCCGGTGCTGCAGTGGCAGCATGGCGGATGCTACAGTTCCTGGTGTGAAACGGGCTGGTATTCCTCCCCGGCAGTTGCCGACCTGGACGGGGATGGGCAGGCGGAAGTGATTGCCGGGGCATATTCCTTGTTCATCCTGAACGGCAGCACAGGGGCACTCAAGCAGCCCGTCATTGACCCGCCCGGCGGGCGCATCTGGGCGGATGTTGTCCTGGCGGACCTGGAAGCAGACGGCGACCTGGAAATTGTGGTGGCACAAAGCGGGTATATCAGCGTCTATACCCACCTTGGAACCCTGGTCTGGTCTGTCCAGCCCACGCCATCGCATGAGTTGCGCTCGCTCGGGGTGTACGACCTGGATGGGAATGGCGACCTGGAAATCCTGGCTGCTTCCACCATTGATGATAACCAGTGGTGGGTGTACGAGCATACCGGCAGCCTGCGCAGCGGGGATTGGCCGCAGCATGATCCCGATTCCGACACCAATGGCTACACCTCCGGTTGTTTCAATCAAAACCTGGCTGCCGCTGACCTGACCGGCGATGGTTTTGCCGAGATCATCGGTCCCAATGACACCCACTACCTGGCAGCCTTCCATGCCGATGGCAGCCAGGTGCGCGCCAGCAACATCTACGGCACAAACCCGGATGGCAGCAACAAATTCTGGAGCCGGGTGGGGGTGCATGTGGATCACCTGGTGGATTTGCGCGGTTATGCCCACTGTGGCGAAGAACACCGCCCCAATTTTGCCCATTCCGCTCCGGTGATTTCCGACCTGGACGGGAATGGCACGCTGGAAGTGATTGTTGTGGGGAATATCTACAACTGTGGCACCAGCCCTTATACATCCCTCTATGAAATGCCGTACATCTTGAAACCGGACCGCACCCGCTGGGCAAATGCCGGGTATGACTGGACAATCCTGCCGGAACCGGATGGCAGTTCGGCTCCGCTCAGCGAGGATTGGGAGGTGATTGAAAACAGCCACCCCAACCCGGCAATTGCCGACCTGGATGGGGACGGCAGGAAGGAAATCCTCTTCCCGTCTTATGATGGTCGGCTGCACGCCTACTGGCTGGATCAAACCGAGCATGGCAGTTTTCCCTACCCGATCCACTCCCCCGGGGATGATTATTTTGCTTTTGCCTCCGAGCCAGCCATCGCCGATCTTGACAACGACGGGCAGGCGGAAATTCTCATTACCACCTGGGTGGAAAAGGACACCCACCAGACCGGCAGCCTGGTCATGCTGGGGTCGGATGGCACCCTGCTGCACTCCATCAGCCTGCCGCCTGCATTTGGCTCCCCAACCTGGAATGGGGCAATGGCGGCTCCCACCCTGGCAAACATTGACAGCGATGCCAACCTGGAAGTGGTGATCAACTCCGCCCATTCGGGGGTGCTGGCATATGAACTGCCCAATACCGGCAATGCCCGCATTTTATGGGGCAGCGGGCGCGGAAACTACCTGCGCAGTGGTTCACCGCTTGAGCTTCCGCCGGTTGTCAAAATCCATTTACCCGCCATTCTGCGCTGACAACCATCCTTGCAGCAACCCTTCCACACTACAAAATCCGTCCATCCTCAATATACAGGTGACGTTGTGCTTTCCTGGCAATCTTTGCATCGTGTGTAATCATTAAGATGGTCTGTTTCAACTGCTGATTTAAAAAATCAAATAAAGCCAGAATTTCCGCCCCGTTCTGAGTATCCAGGTTCCCGGTCGGTTCATCCGCCAGCAGGAGCGTTGGGGTATTAATTAATGCCCGAGCAATTGCCACGCGCTGGCATTCCCCACCAGAAAGTTGGGCTGGAAAATGATTAAAACGATCCTTCAAGCCAACGGTTGCCAGAAGATCCCTGGCTCGTTCTTCCACATCAAACTCCAACCGCCCCTTAACTGGCAGCAGTGGCATGATCACATTTTCCAGGGCAGTCAGAGCAGGAAAGAGGTGAAACAATTGAAAAATAAACCCAATTTCATTCCTGCGAAAAGTTGCCAGTTCGTTTTCAGAAAATTTACTTAATGAATTCCCTTTATACAGGATTTCCCCCTCGGTGGGAACATCCAGTGCGCCTATTAAATTGAGCAGGGTGGTCTTTCCACTTCCCGAGGGTCCCAGCAAGGCAATGAACTCACCGGTGTAAATGCTCAAATTGACCTGTTGTACAGCCGCAACCGGCTTTTCAGATGCATAAATTTTTGTCAGGTTTTTGGTTTGCACCAAAATGTTCATTTGATTTCTCCCAGAAATGCTTGAAGGCTGGCATAGGCAAGTGTGGCAGCCTTGTATAAAAAATTCCTGTCAATATTTGCAGAATCATCAAAGGGTGTCCCCACCAGGTCATTGCCCTGCCCGCAGATGGCAACGGTTGGAAAACCTCCCGCAAGAAGCGGGCTTTGATTCATGCAGGGATGGGCGCGAATTTGCACAGGAATCCCCAACCGTGCTGCGGTATCCACCAGCGTGATCATGATTTGGTTGGGGGTTTCGGCAATGCCCATTTTCCTGGTTTGCATTGTATTCAACCAGCCTTGCAAATCCGGCTGATCGAGATTGATCCGGATGAACCAGTGATTCCTGAGGTGAAAGCGACCCTCCTCCTGCAATTGCCTCCGCAGTTCGGGACTGATCTCTCCCGAGTCATCCCCCAATGTGAGCGAGTTGGATAACGCCAGGGTTGACCAGGCACCCAGGTCATCGAGATAGATCACACCAGCCATCCGGTCAACGTCCCCTGCATGGGAATTGACATAGGTGATTACCCCTTCGTAACCGGCAGCAGTCTGTGTAAACAGGATGATTCGCACAGTCATTGCAGGCGGTTGATCCGCCAAAAGCCGTGCCAGTTCCAACGCCACCGCTGCACCAGAAGCGCCATCATTTGCGCCCGGGCTGTTGGAATTGGTGTCATAATGAGTTGCGATCCAGATTTCCTGGTCGGGCAGCCCGGTTCCGGGGAGGGTGGCGACAATCGTTTCTCCTACGGGAATGGAAGCGATGGCACCTCCGCTGGCATGAGCAATGAGCGCCTCTCGTTCAACCGGGTTGGGCTTGATGAAGACAACCGCCCGAACCGCGTCCTGAACCCCATGTTCCACAATTGAGATCGCCGTATTCTTGAAGAATTCCGGATCCGACCCGGGCATTTCCATCAACAGGATCCTGTCCCGCAGGATATCCATCGGAGGCAGGGATTCATCCTGTGTTTGAAAATAAAATTCACCAGCAACCACCCCGTCCGGCACCAATTGTGTTTCGTGATAAAAGCCACCTTCTGCCTTCAAGACCAGGGATGCCTCCCCGTCGTGGATGGTGACCGAATTGGTAGCCACCGCTTCCGTATGAACCGAAAAACCGTATTTTTGGAATGTGGAAACCAGGTAGGCAGCCGCCTGGGTTTCCGCCTGGTTTCGATCCACCCGGCTGCCATTCCCGGCAATATTCTGGATGTGATCCATCATGTTTTCCATTGAAATTCCATAATCCGGAAGCTCAACCGCTTGCCGGGGAATTCGATCTCCACCGACAGTTTCCTTGACAACAGGGGATTGCCTGCCAAGCAGGAATATGGACCCAAGCAGCAATGCCCCCAGGATGCCCACTCCCAGGATTTTCCAGAAAGATATTTGCGGCTTAACTTTTTGAATGCCCATCCCTGAATAGGAAATGATCTCCTGCGGGTTAAACCGGCTGGCTTGCCATGCCGGATAAAAGGCACATAATCCACCCCAAAGACACATTCCAAGCCACACAACCAGAGCAACCAACCCATCGGTCCAGTTCAGCGTTTGCATGATAACGCCAATGATGCTCAATCCCGCCAGGGCGCCCAATCCTCCACCAATGAGCCCCAGCAGCACGCCTTCCAGAATAATTTCCATGAATATTTGGAACCTGCTCCAACCAAATGCTTTCAACAGACCAATTTCCCGTTTGCGCTCCAACACACTGAGATACAGGTTCTCCAAAACCACCAGACCACTCATCAAGATGGCAACAAGAACCATAAGAATATGAAATTGCTCAATGACCAGAGCTACATAATTGCCCAGGAAGGTTATCTTCAATATTCCCTGTAAATTGACCAGGATATTGATGACCAGGGAGGACAATGTCGCACCAGCCAGGATCAGGATGAGAGTCAGGACAAACCGGATCCGGCGGCGTGATAATTGGCGGAACGCCAGGCGGATCATGTTCATTCCCCCCACCGGATTTCGATGATGAACCGATTTCTCAGACTCAATTTCGGGGTTTAGGTTTTCAACCGGCGGCCTGCGGACCATCGCTCGAATCGGAACGATTCCCCCCAAAATATACAGCAGAGGAGCCAGGGTTGCGGTCAGTGCAAGAATTTTCAGGTCGGGTATGATCCCCAAAGACCAGGTCAACGCCCAACCTGCCACAAAGGAAAGCACCATCCCAATTCCCCCAAAAAGAAACAACTCTCCCATTAAATTCAAGACCATTTCTTTGGGCTTCCAGCCAAAGGCTTTGATTAACCCAATCTCCTCACGTTGAGCCTGCATATTAAGTTGAACACTGTGGGTGATAAAAAGAATGGCAGCCACATAAAAAATGCCCAGGAGCAGGATATTGGCAGTGTTTACACCCCCGGTAATGGATTTGGCAGCGCCCAGGGTCGTCCAATTTTCCTCCACATACCCCACCCCGGGCACCAGCACCAACACTTTCTGCGGAGATGACCCGGCAACGATATCCACGTGAAGCTGGGTGCGTTCGGTAATTTCTGAGGCAATTCTTTCCACCTTTGCCAGGTTTTCCGGCGTGTACTCTTCAATTCCTGAAAGGCGTACGCGAATGGCATCAATAAAATCCTCGCGTTCCAATAAATAATGGGCACCCTCCAGATTGGTTAAGCCCAGAGGCGGTCTGGGGATAAACCCTGCCGGATTCAAATCCGGGGTCAACCGGACCAACTCCAAAGGTTGGTACTGCTCGTCATAAAGCAATGCAGCATATGGGGGCTCATAAATCCCCATGGGAACGTAGGAAAGAGGATCGTCCGGGATGATTAATTTTTCAAAGTCATACCTGCCTTTCACATCCAGGACGAAAGGCGGTGGTGAATATACCCTCATCTGACGGAAGACATTCGACTTGGGAGGCACATCCACCGGTTGTTGCAGGAACATTTCGGGTTGGGCTTCCCGAATGAATGGGGCAACTGCCTCTCCCCAGGTCCCTTTGGATTCCAACGCCAGGACCAGACCCTCCCGCTTCGAATCAGGGGATTGAATTTCCTGGTATGCATAGGGAGCCGGGTAGAGCAGCACATTGGTATTGGTCACCTGCAAATAACCGGAATCAGATATTTCCATCCCTTGCTCCGGGTAAAATGTCAGGTTTTGCTGGGAGAGTGGCTGCACCCAATCCTTGAGGTTCAGGTGAACGTCTTGATGAACGACCGGCTGCCCGGCTGCAAAAAATGAAAATATTGTTCCCCAGGCATCCTGGTATGCCGCCTCGGATTCCGGGCTTATTAATTGCTGCCAGTCCAGTTCCTCTGTGGAGAGGTCAACCGATTCAATGTTCACCTGCAGAGTTTGATCGAGAAATGATTGCGAACTGATGATGATGGGGATTTTGGATGCTTTCTGATGATCAAACGCAACGCGGATTGTCTGTTCAAGGTCTTGTCCCTGCGGCAGAAATTCGCCGGAAACAGCCTGGTCCAGACCGGTCAAGGCTGCTTCCGCAACCGGATCAATCCCAACAACCAGTGTCCACATGACGGGCAGTTGACCGATGGTATTGAACAATTCCCCCCGTGGTCCGCGGCTGCCGCCGGTGGAACCGTACGTTGCAAACATTCCAGGGTTGGATTGATACTCCACCCCCACAGCGACAAAACCGGTTTGAGCAGCCACCAGGTTTCCCAGTTGGTCTTTGAGGACATATTCCAGCTTGTAAACGGTACCCGGTTGCGGATTGGGAATGGATAAATTGATTCCCCCGGTGGAATTCAGCAGGTATCCAATTGTTGAAACCGGCGCGGCAACCTCAACGTCGGAAATGGAGCGGATCAAGTCGAGTTGTTCCCGGGTAATTCCCCCACGCGGTGTACCCAGATAGTTCCCTTCCACCAGCCCGGTTTCCAGTTCCATTTGCGAAATTGCCGATGGCGGTCTGATCAGCAAGTCATAAGCCCCCCGCCAGTGCTCCGAGACAACCGTTTGGGTCGTCACCGACATGGATTGGGCGGTGGCGGAAAATGTTGCCAGACCGGTGCAGATGACCAGCAAGCCAACCAGCTGGATTAAGAATCGCTCCTGGCGGACCATATCCCGCACGGACTTATTCAATACCCAATTCAGAATACGTTGAAGACGATGGATCATGATTAATCCTGGCAATGAATGTCTATATTTTTAATGGACGCTCCAATCAATTGAGAGCATGGTCGGAAGAAATAAATTTCTTGTGAATCAAAGAATTTCCCAGAAAAAATTATTGCTTCGTCACCTGCGTATAATCGTATGTGGTTCGTCCTTGATTGGTTTGTGACCAGGTTTGATAATATGTTCCGGTTGCCCCGGTATATTCATGATACGGATAATACGTTCCTTCGGGATAATTCACCCACACGAAGGATCCGCCATCTCCAAAATTGCCAGTGATTCTAAAATTCCCCAAGCCCCCATAAACTGAAAGATCCCAATTCACGCGGTATGGAGGTGCAGTGACTATGGTTGAATGTGTACCATTTTGAGAATCGACAACGGAGATCTCTGCTGGAATATACTCTGGTTGTGGCGGAAACTGACTGGATGCAGAAACAATATATAGTGATGGAAATGCGTAAAATAGAACAACCAACAGGATAAAAATTGTGTTTTTCTTGTTTACCAAATTCATTTGATATCCCCTTTTCTTATGAGTTTTGATGAACAAAGTAAGTGTACCATCTCATGACCCATCTCACAACTGACATTCGTTATCCGCACGTCACATTTAATTGTTGACAAATGCAATAAAAACACACCGGAGATGACAATCCAGTGGCACAATAAGCCCCGTCAACGGCACCGCAACCTCTTGCTTGCAGGGAAAACCAACAAACATAAAGATGGATTCAATTACTTTGCTCCTTTGCAAGGATACACGATACCACCCGTATTTGTATGATCCATTCTTTCTGCCATGAATGGTCGATTGCAAATCAACCAGGATCAAATCTTGACATTAGAGTTGATACTGGCTATACTATACCCCAGTATAGTATATTTTCAGGAGAGGATGACCTTATGCCCCTGTATGAATATCACTGCGAGGAATGCGACCACGTCTTTGAAAAAATGATGCCTTTCAGCCAGGCGGATTCCTCGCCCGAATGCCCCCATTGCCACCATGATATCACCCGGCGCAAAATTTCCACCTTTGCCACCCGGATTGCATCCACCGGAGCGTCCTCTTCCTCCTCCGGCAGTTCGTGCGGTTCCGGCGGCGGACGCTTCACCTGAGGGGGGTAGGCAGATGCGCCTGCGGTGCAGGCGCCCACCCCATGAAATGGACCCATCCATGAAACTGGAAAACGAATCCTCCAAAACAGCCATCCTCAACCGCCTGCGGCGGATTGAGGGACAGGTGCGCGGTATCGAAGAGATGATCCGCACAGACCGCGATTGCACCGACATTGTGCAGCAATTTGCCGCGGTGCGCTCCGCCACCCAGGGTGCCATGAACGCCTTCCTGGAGGAATATGCCGCCGCCTGCCTGCGCAGCAGCGGGAATACCTCCGCCGACGAGCGCGAGGAAATGATGCACAACCTGCTTGCCTTGCTGAACAAGGCAGCCTGACGATTCCAAAAGAGGACCCCCCATGAGTAATGCAACCGTCCGCTGGATTGGCGGAAAACAATTTATCGGCATTGATTCCACCAGCCACTCCGTGGTGCTTTCCACGCCCGATGAGGGTGTGGGTATGAAGCCCTCCGAGCTGCTGCTGGTGGCACTGGCAGCCTGCACCGCGGTGGATGTGGTGGAAATCATTGCCAAGAAGCGCCTGCACCTCGATTCGCTCGAAATCCGCGCGGATGGCGAGCAGGACTCTGACCCGCCGTGGACTTTCCGCAAGATTCATGTCCACTACACGCTGCGCGGCACCGACCTGACCGAAACAGCCGTAAAACAGGCGATTGATCTTTCCGAGGAAAAATATTGCTCGGTGGCAGCCACCCTGCGCGGCGTGGCGGAAATAACCACCAGCTTTACCATCGAAGCGGCTTAATCCCCGCGCTGGCGGGCTTCCTCCCGGTAGCGGCAGTATTCGCATTTCTCCCCGGGCGCAGGAGGCTCCGGCTGGTCCAGCAAAGCCAGCACCTGCCCCAGGAACGCCAGGAAGGTGTTGTCATCACGCGGGATTTCCTGCCAGGTGACATCTCCCAGGTAGGCAATCCGCCCGTCGATTTGCTGCAAGTCCACCGGTTCCACCACCAGCAGCCCCAACCGGCTGATGGGCTGCAGCGAAAACTTGCCCGGCGCCGGGTTTTCCAGCGCCCAGCTATAGGCATGCAGCTGCCGCCCATAAAACGCCTGGTGGGTCGGGCGCGGCTGGGATGTCTTAAAATCCACCACGCCATAGGAGCCGTCCTCGAACTGCACCACCGTGTCAAATTTGCCCACCAGGTAACAACTGGATTCATGCCCCGGCAGTTCAATTGCCTGGGATTGCACCCATCGTTCGCCAAACTTCACCACGCCGGGCGGCAAGTCGGAATGCAGATCGGCAGTGCTGCGCCCTTCAAAATAATTCTTCATCAAGCCGTCAATTTTATTAAAGATGGACGGAAAAGGAGATCCGG
>Ga0116149_1006816_pt1 | contig 10146 bp, 4 predicted proteins | sample AD_UKC057_MetaG_FD_89787 | JGI IMG/M metagenome (GOLD analysis project Ga0116149, IMG submission 89787) | Active sludge microbial communities of municipal wastewater-treating anaerobic digesters from USA - AD_UKC057_MetaG | ecosystem: Engineered > Bioreactor > Anaerobic > Digestate | place: USA...
CGAAGCCCACGTCCCGGAACTCGATCTTTCCCCGGGTCACGGCCCGCGCCGCGGGGCGCGCGGGCGAAACGATCGCGGGGGGGGTGTCGAGCAGTCTGAAGATCCGCTCCGACGAGGCCATCGCCGCCTGCAGGAGGTTGAACTTCTCGGAGATGTCGCTGATCGGCCGGAAGAACCGCTGCGAGTACTGGATGAAGGCGACGAGCGACCCCAGCGTCAGCGCCCCGGCCAGCACGAGCCCGCCGCCGTACCAGATGATCAGCGCCACCGCGAGCGCGCCGATCACCTCGATCGCCGGGTAGAACACGGCGTAGTAGAAGATGGAGTCGAGGTTCGCGTCGCGGTGTGCGCCGTCGATCTCGTCGAACTTCCGGAACTGCGCGGCCTCGCGGCGGTACAGCTGCACCGTGGCCATCCCGCCCAGGTTCTCCTGCAGGAAGGCGTTGATCCGGGCGATCAGCACACGCACCGTCCGGTACGACTCGCGGACGTGGCGCCGGAACCACTGGGTGACCAGGACAATCAGCGGCAGCACCGAGAAGGCCGCCAGCGCCAGCCTCCAGTCCATCACCAGCAGCACGACCATGATGCCGGTCAGCGTCACCACGTCCCCGAAGACCGTGATGACGCCCGAGGCGAACAGGTCGTTGAGCACGTCGACGTCGGTCGTCACCCTCGTCATCAGCCGCCCGACCGGGTTCCGGTCGTAGAACGACAGGTCGAGCGCCTGCAGGTGCCGGTGCACCTGCACCCGAAGGTCGTACATGATGCGCTGGCCGACCAGCTGCAGGACGTAGGTCTGGAGGAACTCGAGGCCGAAGGCCGCCAGCAGGATCGCCAGGAAGGCCCCCGCAATCAGGTCGAGGCCCGCGGCATTTCCCTGGGCGATGTACCGGTCGATCGCCACCTTCACGAGGTAGGGCTGCGCCAGCTGCAGCAGCGATGCGCCGACGATCGCGGCGAAGGCCACGGCCACGTGGCCTGCGTAGGGGCGCATGTACCCCAGCAGCCGCCGCATCAGCCGCGCGTCGTACGCCTTGCCGAGAACCTCTTCTTCGTGCGCCATCGGGGATCGGGGATCAGGGATCGGGGATCAGGATTCAGGATTCAGGATTCGGGAATCAAGACGCCGCCAGCTCCTCCTCCAGCAGCTGCTTCCGGTAGAGCCCGGCGTAGAACCCGTCGAGGCGCACGAGCTCGTCGTGCGTGCCCCGCTCCACCACGCGCCCGCCCTCGAGCACCAGGATCAGGTCGGCCTCGCGCACCGTGGACACCCGGTGCGAGACGATGATGGAGGTGCGCTCGCGCATCACGCCGCGCAGCCCCGACAGGATCCGCTCCTCCGTGTCGGTGTCCACCGCCGACAGGGAGTCGTCCAGGATCAGCACCTTCGGGTCGGCCACCAGCGCGCGCGCCAGCGCCGTGCGCTGCTTCTGCCCGCCCGACAGCGTGATCCCACGCTCCCCCACCATCGTGTTGTAGCCCTTCGGAAAGCCGGCGACGTCCTTGTCGAGCTGAGCGATCCCGGCCGCCCACTCGACCCGGTCCATCTGCTCGGCCGCTGGCCGCTCGCTGCCGAAGGCGATGTTGTTGGCGAGCGTGTCGGAGAAGAGGAACGGCTCCTGCGAGACGAAGCCGATTGCGGCCCGCAACTGGGCGAGCGAAAGGTTGCGCACGTCCACCCCGTCGAGGAAGACCGTACCCGCCGGCGGGTCGTACAGCCTCGGCAGCAGGCTGATGAGCGCCGACTTGCCCGACCCGGTGGCCCCGACGAGCGCGAGCGTCTGACCCGCCTCGATGCGGACCGAGACGTCGCGCAGCACCACCTGCTCGCCGAATGCGAAACTCAGCTCCCTGAACTCGATCTCGCCGCGGATCTCCGGCAGGCGCACCAGCCGGCCGGGTGGCGGTTCGGCGATGGACGGCTCGGCGTCGAGCACCTCCAGCAGGCGCTCCCACGAGGCCAACCCCCGCTGCACCATGTTGGTGACCCAGCCGAAGGCGATCATCGGCCACGCCAGCATCGCCAGATAGGCATTGAAGGCGACGAACTCGCCGATGGTGATCCGCCCCGCCACCGCCGCGCGCCCGCCGAGCCAGAGGATGAGCAGCGTGCCGAGGCCGAGCAGCAGCGACAGGCTGGGGAAGAACAGGCTCTGGAGGCGGATCAGGATCCGGTTCCGCTCGAGGTACTCCCGGTTCGAGCGGGCGAAGCGCTCGATCTCGGCCTGTTCCTGCCGGTAGGCCCGGACGACGCGGACGCCGGCGAGCGTCTCCTGCACCACCGCGCTCAGGTCGGAGAGCTGCGCCTGGATGCGCTCGAAGCGGTGGTGGATGGCCTGGCCGAAGAAGCGGACGGCCACCGAGACGGCCGGCAGCGGCACCAGCGCCATCAGCGTCAGGCGCCAGTCGATGGACGCCATCAGGGCGATCGCCACCACGAAGAGGATCGCGGTGTTGGTCGTGTACATGATGGCGGGGCCGACCACTGTCCGCACGGCGTTCAGGTCGCTCGTGGCGCGCGACATCAGGTCGCCCGTCCGCCTCGACTGGAAGTAAGCGGCCGGCTGCCGCTGCAGGGTGGCGAAGAACTGGTTCCGCAGGTCGTACTCGATGTGCCGTGAGACGCCGACGATGAGGCGCCTCATCAGGAAGCGGAAGGCGCCGCTGAGAACGCCGAGACCCAGCAGCAGCGCCGCGTACGAGGCGAGCTTCCCACGCGTCACCCCGGCCGTCAGGTCGTCGATGGCGTACTTGAGCACCCAGGGCGAGACCAGCGAAACGGCCGTGGTGGCGACGACGCTGGCGAGCCCCAGCGCCAGGGGGCGCCTGTAGGCGAGCAGGTACGGCAGCAGCCGCCGGGCGGGACGCATCCTGTCAAGGTATCAAGTATCATCTGCCGATGCACGCGCTCTACCTCCTGGTTCCGATCCTGTGCATCCTCGTCATCGCCTACCGCTACTACAGCGCCTTCATCACCGCGCGCCTCCTGGTGCTGGACGACACGCGCCGCACGCCGGCCCACACCCAGTACGACGGTCACAACTACTACCCCACCTCGCGCTGGGTGCTCTTCGGCCACCACTTCGCCGCCATCACCGGCGCCGGCCCGCTGGTCGGCCCCGTGCTGGCCGCGCAGTTCGGCTACGCCCCGGGCCTGCTGTGGCTGGTTGCCGGCGTCGTGCTTGCCGGCGCCGTGCACGACCTCATCATCCTGTGGGCCTCGACCCGCCGCGGCGGCCGCTCGCTCGCCGAGATCGCCCGGATCGAGATTGGCCCGGTGGCCGGGCTGACCACCGGCCTCGCCATCCTCTTCATCGTCGTCATCGCCCTGGCCGGCCTCGGCCTCGTGGTCGTCAACGCTCTCAGCCAGAGCCCGTGGGGCACCTTCACGATCGGCGCGACGATCCCGCTGGCCCTGTTCATGGGCTTCTACATGTACCGGTTCCGCCGCGGGAAGATCGCCGAGGCGACCGTCATCGGGGTGATCGGCCTGCTGGCGGCCGTCGTCTTCGGGAAGCCGCTGGCCGCGACGGCGTTCGGCCAGTACTTCACGCTCACGCACCAGCAGCTGGTGATCGCGATGGCGGCCTACGGGTTCCTGGCCTCGGTGCTGCCGGTGTGGATGCTGCTCGCGCCGCGCGATTACCTCAGCGCGTTCATGAAGATCGGCACCATCCTCCTGCTGGTCGCCGGCGTGATCATCGTGAACCCCGAGCTGCACATGCCGGCCGTCACGAGCTTCGCCGCCGGCGGCGGGCCGATCATCAAGGGCGCGCTCTTCCCCTTCGTCTTCATCACGATTGCCTGCGGGGCGATCTCGGGCTTCCACGGCCTGGTCGGGTCGGGCACGACCCCGAAGATGATCGACAAGGAGTCTGACATCCGGCCGATCGGCTACGGCGCGATGCTGATCGAGGGGCTGGTCGGGATCGTCGCGCTCATCGCCGCCACGGCACTCCACCCCGGCGACTACTTCGCCATCAACGTGCCCGCGGCGGCCTTCGCCACTCTCGGCATCCCGCCGGTCAACCTCGAGGCGCTCGAGGCGGCGGTCGGCGAGACGGTGGCCGGGAGAACCGGCGGCGCCGTGTCGCTGGCGGTGGGCATGGCGCAGATCTTCAGCGCGCTGCCCGGGATGAAGGGCCTGATGGACTACTGGTACCACTTCGCCATCATGTTCGAGGCCCTGTTCATCCTGACAACGATCGACGCCGGAACCAGGGTGGCGCGCTTCCTCGTGCAGGAGTTCTTCGGCCGGTTCTACCCGCCGTTTGCCCGCACCGACTGGATGCCCGGCACGGTGATCTCGACCGGCGCGGTGGTGGTGGCCTGGGCCTACTTCATCTGGACGGGGAGCATCGGCACGATCTGGCCCATGTTCGGGATCAGCAACCAGCTGCTCGCGGTCATTGCGCTGCTCATCGGGACGACGATCCTGGTCAACCTCGGCCGTGCCCGCTACGCCTGGGTGACCGTCGTCCCGCTGGTCTTCCTGGCGACCACTACCCTCTCGGCCGGGTTCCTGAGCGTACGCGACAACTTCTGGCCGATGGCGGTCGGCCCCGACCCTGCGCTGCACGTGCAGGGCTACCTCAACAGCATCATGACGGTCGTCATGATGGCCTGCGTGGTGGTGATCGTGGTGGCCTCGGTGCGCCGGTGGATGGCCCCTGCAGGAAGCGCCGCTCCCGCCGATAACACGATGCAGGGAACTGCCTAATCCCGGCGCTCACTTCAGCTGACCGTGCGCCGGGCCGTAGCACGGGATTCGAACAGGCCGCCGGCGGCCTGCTTGGGGATGAGCATGAGAAACACGATCCGCCTCGCAGCGTGCCTGACCGCGGCCCTCGCGGTGGGCGCCTCGACCGCCAGCGCCCAGTACAAGCAGTACCCGACGAGCCAGCCCGCCACGGGCGAGCGGTACCATGTCGAGGCCTCCTTCGGCCTCTGGAACCCGACGCCGACGATCCTGGTGTCGAGCGAGTCGCTGGGGATCGTGGGGACGGAGATCGACGGCGTCAACGACCTGGGCATGGAGAAGACGCGCTTCAAGGAGTTCCGCGTGGTGCTCCGCCCCGGGAAGAAGCACAAGCTGCGCTTCCAGTACATCCCGATTCTCTTCGAGGCCGAGCAGCCCCGGCTCGAGCGCGCGATTGTCTTCAACGGGATCAAGTACAACGTCGGCGTCCCGGTGAACTCGTCGCTCGACTGGAAGGCGTACCGCTTCTCCTACGAGTACGACTTCCTCTACCGCGACCGCGGGTTCCTCGGGTTCGTGGTCGACGCGAAATACACCGACGTCGAGGTGAACCTGGAGAGCCCGGTGCTTCCCGACCCGGAGTACACGCGGGCGCGGGCGCCCATTCCGGCGCTGGGCCTCATCGGCCGGATCTACCCGCTCGGCAACGTCTCGCTCACCGCGGAGTTCACCGGGTTCAAGCTGCCGGCAAGCGTGTCCGACGAGAAAGACCGGTACGACGGGAAGTACCTCGACTTCGACATCTACGGCACGCTGAACCTGACCAACAACTTCGGGGTGCAGGCCGGCTACCGCTCAATCGACGTGATGTACAAGGTCAAATCGGACAACGGCGACTTCAAGTTGAAGGGTCTCTACTTCATGGGGGTGGCGCGGTTCTAGGGGCGTTCTAGGGGCGCGGCACTTCCATCCACACTCCCAGGTACCGCTCGTCCCTGTTTCCGGGCGCCGTCTCCGACGGCCTGAAGCCGCGCTCCGCCTTCACCCGCACGAGCGCGGCGGCCGGCGTTCCCCACAGAGGAACCTCGATGGCGCGCGTTTCCCGCGGCGCCAGCTGCAGGTCGAGCCGCCACGTCCCGCCGTCAACCTCCACCTTGTTCGGCAGCGGCCCGTTCCGCAGCAGCACCTCGAGACGGCGCGCGCCGCCCTTCGCGAAGACCAGGGGAACCTCCACCCCGCCCCGCACCCAGAGCCCCGGCTCCTCGAGCCAGGCCCGGCCGTCGAACGCGTAGACGATGACCGGCCCATAGGCGGCCGCGTGGCGCGCGAAGCCTGGTGACGCCCTGAGGCCGGGCGGAATCAGCGTCACGGGCCGCAGTGCGATGCCGGGCGCGGTCGCGCGCGCGTCCTCGTCTCCCTCGATCGCGAGGAACGCCGCGCCTGCCGGCAGCTCGAGCGTTCTCTCCGCTCGTCCGTCTAGATCCCACGTGGCCAGCGGGCGCTCGTCGCGGCCGAGACGAACCGTCGTGGTTCCGCGCGCCGCCGGCAGCGATGCCGGTTCCAGCCGGTACGTGCCAGCCGGCAGCGGCCCAAGCGCCAGCAGCACCCCTTCCGCAGCCGGCCGTCCCTCAGGTTGCTTCAGCGCGAGCCTGGCAGGAGCCCCGATGCGTATCGGGAGCCGCTCCGGGTCGTACGCCTGCAGCAGCGCCAGCTGCCCAGCGAGCGGCGCCACCCCATTGGCGCCGCCAAGGCGCCACCCCACCGTTGTTGCCCCTCCGAGAGCCAGCGCCGCGAGCGCCGGCACGGCAGTCGCGAGGCGCAGGCGCACGTTCGCCCCCGGCCGCCGCTCCGCCGCCCGCACGACGAGGCGCAGCACCAGGAGGGCCAGCACGAAGGCCAGCAGCCAGGCGGCCGCCTGGCCGAACGCCAGCGCCCGGCCGTCGCGGAAGAAGCTGGGCAGCGCGCGCGGGAGATCGACGTTCGGGCCGGCGCGATCGAGCCATCGCGCGAACCCGTCGCGGGAGTTGAAGATCGATCGCCCGCCCCCAAACGTCATCGTTCCTGTGATCAGCAGGGTGAGGCCGAGCAGCGCGGCGCCCGCGGCCCGGCCGGCGCGCCGGGCCGCCGCCCAGTAGGCGCCGGCCGTCACGGCGAGCGCGAGCATGACGGGCACCGCGAAGCGGGCCGGCGCGCTCCAGCCGCCCCACCACATGTGATACGACGAGACCGCGGCCAGGTAGGCCGCCACCAGCAGCGACAGCTCGACCGCCAGGCGCGGACGCCGCCTCGCCAGTGGCCAGAACCCGGCCAGCGCACAGAGGCAGGCTGGCGCGTTCGGCAGGATCCCGAACTGCTGATCGAGCAGGAGACCCGGCAACCCCCGCAGGATGTTCGACGCCGCGGTCTGTGTGTAGGTGCCGTACGGCGCCGTCGGGCTGAACGTTCCCCAGATGATCCGGAAGAACCCGAACCAGGCGACCGCGCTGATCGCGGGGATGACGAGGAAAGCGAACAGCGTGCGGCCACCAAGGCCTTCGCCGGCTGCGGCGTCTCCGTGCACCCGGCTACGCTGGCCAGGGAACCTCACGCCTGCGGCGAGCCGCAGGGCGATTGAGGCCCCGAGCACCGCCGCCGCCACCGCGAAGCGCGTGTGAAGCCAAGGAAGGAGGGCGAGCGCCGCGCCGTGCAGCACCCATCGCCACGGCGGCAGCGGGCGTCGCGTCTCGAGGCGCACGAGCGCGAGGATGCCGGTCGCCACCAGCACCGCACCGAGAGCGTCGGGGTACACCGCGTACGAGTGGAAGAAGAACGGCGCTCCCAGCGACGTGCCCCACGCGAACCACGCCGCGCCGGCGTCTCCGGTGAGCAGCCACGTGACTCGCCACGTCAGCAGCATCCCGAGCGCGGCCACCACCACCAGCAGCGCGACGACCGCCTGGTAGCCGCCCAGCGCGAACGCCGGCGCTACGACGACGGGCAGTCCCGGGGCGTGAACGGAATAGATCTGTCCATCCGTGCCGCGCTTCAGGAAATGCGGCCCGATCACGCCCCCGAAGTACTCGGCGTAGTCGCGGCGTTCGTGGTTGTTCTCGATGCGGAGGTCGCCGTCCTTCAAGAGGCTTTGGACGATGACCAGGTAGTGCGGCTCGTCGCCGCCGGGGCGGGCCTCGCGCAACTGCCACGCCGCGCCGCCGAAGAGCGCGAGCGCGAGCACGAAGGCGAGCACCTGCGACCGCGGCGCCGCCGGGGCTGCCGCCCACCTGCAGGCCCACGCGGCCAGCGCGGCCACCCACACCCAGGCTGTGAGCGGCCCCGCCCACATCAGCAAGGCCCCCGCGGGCGGCAGCGGCAGCCAGGGCACGAGGATGATCGCGAGGGTGGCAAGGGGCCAGGCCGGCACGCCGCGGCGGGCCAGCGGCAGCAGGATGGCGAGCGCGGCCGCCGCCGCCGTGATGGGGACCCACCAGGGAGGCAGCAGCGCGACGCGGCCAGCACCCGGACCCGCCCCGGTCACGGTGAGCGTGCCGAGCGAGACCCAGGCCGAAAGGCCCACGATCGCAGAAACGGTGACGGCTTCGAGGGTTGTCCGCCCTCGCGCCGCCAGTCTCGCACCGTCCGCGCCCGTCCCAGATGGTGTGCGTGCCTGCAGTGTCGCGCCTCCCGCGTCTGGGAGATGCTACACCAGACCGCTACTTCTTCTTCCGTGTGGCCGGTTTCGCGGGCGCCTTCTTCGGGGGAGCCTTCGCGGCCGGCTTCTTCGCGGACGCCTTCGCCGCGTCCCCGGGCTTCGTCGCGCTGGCGGAAGGCCTGGCGCCGGGAGCCGTGCCCGCGGCGAGGCTCTTGTAGAGCGCCCGGTAGTCGTCTGCCGAGCCGAGGATCTTCTTCACGTACGTCTGGGTCTCGGGGAACGGGATGTCGTCGATGAACTCGTCCCGCTCGAGCCCCGGCCGCTCCGCCTGCCAGGTTGCCACGCGGTGTGCGCCGGCGTTGTAGCTGGCGAGCGCCAGGTGCACGCCACCGAGCCGGCGCGACAGGTCGGCGAAGAACGCGGTGCCGAGCCGGATGTTGTACTCGGGCCGCGTCAGAGATGCCGTGGTAAAGCGCAGCCGCTGCTGCCGGGCGAGACGCCGGCCCGTCGAGGGGAGGACCTGCATCAGGCCGATCGCGTTCGCCCGCGACCTCGCATCCGCCTGGAAAGACGACTCCTGGTTGATCAGCGCCGCCACGAGGAACGGGTCGAGGCCGTGCTGCTTCGAGTACTTGCTGATCAGCGGCCAGTAGTCCATCGGGTAGATGACGCGGAGCAGGTCGTCGGGCAGCGTCGTGCCGTGCGCCGAGAGGAACTGCGGGTACGCCCGCTTCATGTGGATGATCCCGCGCCGCAGGTCGTTCTCCTTGTGGTACGTCCAGGCCAGGGTGGCGTCGAGCAGCGGCAGGTTGCCCGTCGTCCGCTGCGCGTAGAGCACCTCTTCGCGCGCCAGGTCGTACAGCTCGAGCCCAATCAGCAGGCGGATCAGCGCGGCATTGGGCGGCGGCGGCAGATTGGCGCCGGCCGCGGCCGCAACCGCGTCGCCGGCCGCCGTCGCGCCCTCTTCCTCGCCGGCCGCCGTCACGACGGCGGCCGCCTTCGGCGCGCCGCGCGTGCCAGGCTTCGCCGTCGCCTCGGAGTCGGCCTCGAGCGGCACGCCCAGCTTCGAGAGCCGGGTGCCGGTCAGGCGGCCGTAGTACGACTGCTGGTAGTCGGCGTGAACGATGCGGTAGACGCTGGCCGCGCCGGCACGGTCGCCCGCCTGCTCGCGCGCCCGGGCCGCCCAGTAGAGGTACGACGGACGGTAGTCGGAGCGGGGGAAGCCGGCGGCCGCGTCCTCGAAGAAGTGCGCCGCCTCGTCGTAGCGGCCGTTCTTGTACGCCCACCACCCGGCCTTCCACGCGGCGCGCGGCGCGTGGCGTCCCTTCGGGGAGGCCTTGTACAGCTCGGCGAAGACGCGAGCCGCCTCCTCGTCCTCGTCCTGGAGGATGTGGTGGGTCCCGAGGTTGTTGAGCGTCTCGTGCGCCCACGAGCTGTCCGGGAAGTCGCGGACCAGCTCGCGCGCGAGCCGGACGTACTCGTCGTAGCGCTTCAGGCCGCGGGTGGCGGTGAGGTAGAAGAAGCGCGCCTCGGCCTTCCGCGACGCCTTGTCGAGGAAGGGAGCAAGGCCGTCGCGCGCCTGCTGATACCGCCCCAGGTAGTGGTCGCACTCGGCCACGCGCATCGCGGTGAGCTCGGCGTCGCCACCGCGGGCCACCTGGCGCAGCAGTTCGAACGCCTCGCGGGCCGGCTGGTAGCGGCGCGCCGCGAAGAGCCGCTCGGCGCGCTCCAGCTCGAGCTTGTAGCGGTCAGACGACTCGCGCAGCCACTCCGGGCTCGTTGGCCCGAGAGCCACGGCTGCGACCCCCGCGAGATC
>Ga0116149_1006817_pt1 | contig 10146 bp, 4 predicted proteins | sample AD_UKC057_MetaG_FD_89787 | JGI IMG/M metagenome (GOLD analysis project Ga0116149, IMG submission 89787) | Active sludge microbial communities of municipal wastewater-treating anaerobic digesters from USA - AD_UKC057_MetaG | ecosystem: Engineered > Bioreactor > Anaerobic > Digestate | place: USA...
AAAGATGTTAAAGCCTTCCAGGCCTTGAATGAAAAATACGGGGCGGGGGATGAGTCTGTTTTGCCCGCCATTACTCAATTGGCGGAAGAAATTAAAGAGGACGAGAAACGCCTCAACGAAGCCCTGCGGGCGGGGGAATTATTGCCCGATGACTTGTTAGTCAAGTATCCTCAGATCCGGGATTGGTATCGCAGTCTGGGATTTCTCTATCATCAATGGCGGACCCAGCAAGGACAGACGCGGATTTCCAGTAAGCCCGGGCGCGGGTTGGGTTCCAAGGTGGAGACGGTGCGCAACTACGTCAAGTCGCTCGCCCGCCTGTTCAACGTGCCCATCGACGTGGTGCAAAGCGTATCTGATCTGCCCGCCCACCTGCAACGCCAGTTCCGCCGGCAATCCAAGCGGGGCGATATTCTGCGGGGGGTGTATGACCCGGAAAGCGGCGGCGTTTACCTAGTGGCGGACGGCATCGACGACCGCCGCGAGGCCCTTACCGTGGTATTGCACGAGGTGGTGGGCCACGCCGGTCTGCGCAAGGTGCTGGGCGAGGATTACAACCAATTCCTACGCCGGATGGCGGAAGGGAAATACGGGGACGAAATCAAGGCGTTGATGCGGGAGCGGGGCTACAAGGACATCACCCAGGCGGCGGACGAGTGGTTCGCCGAGCAGGTGGAGGCGGGCACCATTCAGCCTACCCTATGGAACCGTTTTGTGCATTTCATCAAGCAGGCGTTGCGCAAGTTGGGCTTCAACATCGAGTTTGGGAAATCCGAACTGGTGGAGTTGGTGCGGCGTTCGCGGGAGGCGGTGACGTGGCGCAATCCGGCCGGGGAAACGAAGGCGGCCGAGCCGACGTTCGATTTTCCGGCGATTAGGACGAGCCTGAAACTGAAACACGGAACCACCAGCTTATTTGACCGTTTTTCCAATCAATTCATCGGCGAGGGGCAAGGGGCACAATCATTCGGATGGGGGCATTATTTCACCAACCTGCATGATGTGGCCCAGTATTATGCGGAAAGTATTTATAAAGACAAAACCGAGGTCCTGCCCCTCATTACGGTGGACGGGAAAGCCATGGATGACGATTTTTCCTTTTACGTTAAACAGGGGATTTTTGATATTCCTGCCGGAACCACTGGATTCCTAATGCGGAAGGCTATCCGGCACGCGCTTATGTATTGGAAGCGGCCGGATGTGGCAAGTGGAGAGTGGGCGCAACGTATCATCCCTAAACTGGAATACCTGCAACAGAAAATGAAGGAGGGATCTCGCGTCGAATATACGGAAACATGGCGGAGGCCGAAAGGCCGTTTCATTTATGACGTGGAAGTGTTCCCTGGCAAGGAAGAGGATCAGTACAATCTTCTTAGTTGGGATGAGCGAATCACGGCAGATCAATGGCAAGTGATTTATGATTATGTTAAGGACAAACCAAAACTTGAAAAAATAAAATTATTGCTCAAACCGAATAATAACAATAATTATTCATACGAACCTACAGGGGAGGAATTATACAAAAAATTTTCTTCTGCATTGAATGGTCAGAAGGAAGCCTCGCTAACTTTACGGGATCTAGGTATCCAAGGGATGAAATATCCCACGGGTTTCATCACCCAGGAAAATAAGGGAGGGTGGAATTACGTCATCTACGATGACGCAGAGATTGCCATTCAGGACGTGGCCCGATTCAGCACCAAATCCCGCCCCGGCGAGGCCAAGGCCGAGCATGAGCGTTCCTGGTCCGAGTCCATCCGCGAGGGGATGGATACCTTGCGGGATTGGATCAAGGAAATGCGCGGACGCAAGGACTGGAAAACCATGCGGCCGGAGACCACCTGGCTGGAGCGCATCTTCGCCACGCCCGCCTACTATTTCGGCAAGGTGCCCGCACTGCAACGGGTGATGAAGGCCGCCCTGGAAATGTTCGACAACGTCGAGATTTTCAAAAACACGCTCTTCAACGCGGACGGCGGCAAGGGGGAATCCTATATCGCCCGTATCAGCCAGTTCCGCAAGGCTTTCAAGAAAGAATACCAACGGTGGGCGGGGTACATTGTGGACCGCGACCGGAATGCCGTGGGCTACACCGTGCGGCGGGATGGAGACCGTTTCCAAGTACACAACCCCGCCGGTGAGGCGGTGAAGAGTTACGCCAAGTGGGAAGATGCCTGGGCGTTCGCTTTCCAACAGGAAGCGGCGGATATGGCGAAGTTGGACAAGCCCTTCTCGGAAGCGGCGCAACAAGCCCTGATCGCCTACCGCACCATGGCCTTCAACGAATACATGATGCTGTCCGAACCGCTGCGCCGGATTGTGGAGAAGGCGCAGGCGGAAGGGCGGCCGGTTCCCACGGTGGCTTATCCGGTTTATGGGACCGACAAGGACGGCAAGACCCGCAAGCGGATGATGGAAGTCGATTTGCGCGTCGCCCTGGACATGATGGGCGAGCGCATTGGTTACTACATGCCGCGCTTGCGGCGGCAGGGGCGGTATCAGTTGATCGCCGAGAAGGATGGGATCCGGGAACTGCAATACTTCAAAACCCGCGCGGGACTCGAACGGGAAGCGGCCAAGTTGCGCAAGGAAGGCTACAAGATTCAAAAAGGACGCGCGCGCCAGTTGCCGGGCGAGGTTTACGGGGAACTCGGCCCCACCATGGCGATGGAAAATGTCATCAACCAGGCCCTGCGGGATATGCGGCGCGGGGGGGATAAAACCCGCCTGGAAGATTTCGGCCTCAAGGGGGAATGGCGCAAGACCACCGATGGCAAGGATGAGTTTGTCGTCACCGGACAATTCGATTCCCGGTACGTGGAAGCCTTCAAGACGCTCAAGGGACACGGATTCTACGAGGGGGCATGGCATTTCGTCGAACCGGGCGAGAATTTCGAGGGAACCATCGTCAAGCGGCTGGGCGAGTTCACCACCACGTTCAACCTGGAATTGGCCTTTGCCCAGGAACTGGTGCAACAGGTAGCCGACGTCCTGCGCTCGCACGGTTCCCTGGCGCACCGCATCAAGCGTTCATCCGCCACCGGCGAAGAAGTGTGGCGCGGGTACTCGGAAGAACCCTTCGAAGCCATTGTCACCGCCGGCCGCAACATCGCGGCGGGACACGCCAAGGGCATCATGGCCCGCAAGATGCACGACGCCATCATGGGGCGGGATATTTCCTGGCAACAGTTCGTGGAGCAAGCCGGACCGGACTCCACCTACGAAGATTATCTGGAGATGGTGAACGAGCGGCGCATCGATCCCGCCACGCAGCCCAACGCCTACAAGGACGGCGTGGACTACATGAAGGACATGCTGCGGCCGTCCGAATCCCTGGACCGGACGATCGGCATGATCAAGGGCGCCGCCATGTTCAAGTATATCGCCGGGCGCGTGTCGGCCCCGGTGATCAACCTGACGGCGTTGCCCACCGTGGTGGTGGCGTCCCTGCGGGGTCATGCCCACATTCCCTTTGCCAAGGCGGTACGCCTGTTGACCAAGGCGATCAGGGATTACACCACTTATAGTTTCCATCCCGAGAAATTGGACGCGGAAACCCGGGAATTGTTCCAAGAGATCCGGGACCGGGGCTGGGACATGGCCCAGTATAACGAGGAAGCCTTGGAAGCCCTGCGCAGCAAGACAGCGCAACGGTACGACAAGTTTATCGATACCCTGATGCTGGGCTTCAGTGCTTCGGAACGGCTAAACCGCGCGGCGACCATCGCGGCCGCCTACCGGGGAATCAAGGATCAACACGAGGGGGAATGGACGCCGGAAGCGCGGGAAGCGGCGTTAGAGCAAGCCAAGTTCGCATCCGACCGGGCGCACAGCATCTACGGGAAAGCCAACTACCCGATGCTCATGCGCGGCGGCGGGGCGTTCGGGGAGACCGCCAAATCGTTCTACATGTTCAAGAACTTCGCGCACAATTTCTTGCAGAATTTCATCGAGTTGGGATTCAAGAAGCGGGAAGCGGCGGCCGCGGCGTGGCTGATCATGTCCCCCATAGCCGTGGGCGGGGCCACGGCGGCCTTGCCCGTATCCCTGCTGCTGGCGGCACTGCGGCAGGTGATGGACGACGACCCGGAAGAGGCGCTCATGGAATTCTTGCAGGAAAACGTGGGCGATTCGGCGGAGATGGCGGCCCGTTTCGGCGTATTCGGCCTGGCGGGCGTCAACCTGAAGGGTTCGTTGCAGGTGGGAATCACCGATATTCCCACGAAGGTGACCGATCTGTTGGGCGCGCCCTACGAAGTCTGGGTTGATTTGACGGGCGGCATCGGCGACATGATCCGGGGGGACATCACCAAGGGGGCGGAAAAAGTATCGCCGCTCTTCCTGGGCAATATGCTCAAGGCCCTGCGGGAATACAACGAAGGGCTGACGACCAAGAGCAACGCGCCCATCTTCTTCGGCAATGAACAGGCGCGCGCCGACACCACGGACGCGGTTCTGCGGTTCCTGTCGTTCAACCCGTCGCGCCTGGCGCGGATTCACGAAAAGCAATTCAACGAGCGGTTGACGGAAGCCGAGTTCACGGAAAGCCGCCAGGACATCTACGCCAAGTTCAAGAAATATTTCCTGATGCCAGAGGAGAAGCGCACGAAGGCGGCCTACATCGATCTGTTGTCGGAAGTTTCGGAATACAACAACCGGGTGCAGGGCGTGGGCCGGGCGGACATCCCCCGGATCACGGGGGAAAGCATCCGCAATGCCCTGCGGCAGGCGGTTCGCGCGCCCCGCAAGGAACGGATCCGGGCGGGAGGAACGCTCTACGGCGCCACGGCGGTGGGGCGTCCGAGTTTCGCGCCCCAGGCGACGAAAGCCCCCCGGGCGCCCCAAGCCCCGGCGCGGCCCCTGGCGGCCGCGATGCCTCAGCGGCGGTTGCGGGATTTTATGGAAACCGCTTGATCGTGACGTAAAAGAGCAGTATTATTTACGTATCGTGACGTCACGTAATTTTTGTGCTGGTGTAAATAACATTGTCTGAAATGTCATTTTATTTTATGCAAGTTGAGGAAATACAATGACTCAGTTCATTATGACGAACCCGGTGTTCCGGGAGTTCGATGACGACGGGCTTCCCTTGGCGGGCGGTTCCGCCTATTTCTACGAGGCGGGAACGGAAACCCCCAAGGACGTATTCACGGACTCGGCGGGCGCCACGGCTCACGCCAGCCCGGTGGTTCTCGATGCCCGCGGCGAAGCCGTGATCTATGGCAGCGGGGCCTACAAGGTAGTCACCAAGGATGCCAGCGGAACCACCATCCGCACGGTGGATAACTACAAGATATTCCCCATCAGCGCCTTCGCCGAGACCATCCTGGATGACGCCGACGCGGCGGCGGTGCGTACCACTCTGGGCCTAGGCACGGCGGCGTTGCTGGACGCGGGAACCAATCCGAATAACGTGGTGCAGTTGGACGCACAATCCCGGCTGCCGGCCGTGGATGGGCAATTTCTGGATTTAACCAAGGTGCCGGAGATCAAGTTTCCGCCGGGCGTGTTCGCCTATCCCCGCGCGTATCTATCGGGTTTCGCGATTTCTAACAATACCACAAGTCCCAACACGCACATTGACGTGTGGCCGGGTTCCTGCATTGATTCCACCAATACCCAAAATATCAACATGGCCACCAGCAAGAGCCGCAACCTGGCGGTGCTGTGGGGACAGGGAGACACGGGGGATGGAGGATTAGACGATACATCCACGCCACAACCGGGACTCGATACGTGGTATTACGTGTTCGTGATTTGCAACCCTACCACAGGGGCTTCGGATATTCTGTTTTCCAAGTCAATCGATAATCCTACCTTAACAAGCGAGGCATTGAGCGGTTACACCAAGTTCCGGCGGATTGGAGCAATCCGTACAGACGGGGATGGTTATATTCGTGGCTTTATTCAGCACGGGGATTACTTTTGTTTCAAAACCCTGGAAGAAGAAACTAGTGGAGGAAATCATTACATCACCCTTTCCACCGATGCAATCCTGCATCGTTTGAATGTCCCGTACATGCGGGTTATGGCTAAGATTATCGTAGCGTGTCATGGAATTTCGAATATTTATATTAGTTGCCCGGATCAAGCGGATCAGGCCCCATCGGTTGCGGAATACAATTTAGAGACCAACATGATCGCCCCTTTGCACAATGTTACCGGGTATGTTGAGAGATCAGCAGATCACCATACCGATGGAGATATGATCGAAGTTCTAACCGATGATACGGGGCAAATACGTATACGATCTTCCATCGCAAACGTTTTACTACATATTTGCACGGTGGGCTGGATCGACCGGCGGGGGCGGGATGACTGATGCTGCAATTCCTGCCGAAGCCCCTCTTTATGGATTGGGATGATTTCGGGTTCCCGTTGCAGGGCGGGAAACTGTATTCCTACGTGGCGGGGACCGATATTCCCAAGGACCTGTTTCACGACGCGGACGGGACTACCCCCTGGACGAATCCGATTGTCTTTGATGCGCGGGGCGAGGCGGGCGAATCGGGGATCTACGGCAGCGGGGTTTATAAACTGAAATGCCATGACAAGGATGATGTCCTCAAGTGGACGATGGACAACATCCGCCTGGATTGGGGCACGGACATTTCCAACATCTGGGAATGGCTGCAATACATCATCAACAACCTGTCCGGCCGGCCGAAGCCCTTCCCGTTCCTGGGGCGGGGCGATCTGCGGCCGATCCACATCCTCGACGGCAGCAGCCCGGCGTATTTCCACGTGCAAAGTTGCGTTTGCGAGGCGGAAGGCGGGACCAAGATCCGTTACCCCAACGTAGCGCCCTATTCCACCGCCGGATACCCCGACTACATGCTGTTTGACGTGTTGACCACTCCGGAAGGCTACGGGACGCATATCGTCCCCCGGCATGAGTTCACGTTCCCGCAGAACGCGCCTTGCGTGTTCCGATGGTTCCCCGCGGCGTTCGACGTATCCCATCTGCCGCCGCTCGACATACCGGAGGACTGACATGCGATTGTTGAACAAAGAACAAATCATCAACCTGCCGGATCATTTTTTCCCCATGGTGGTGCTGGCCGACAACCGTAAGAGTTTTTTCAGCAAGGCCATCAAGGCGCACACCCATGGACAGTATTCCCATGCCATGTGGATGCGGGAACCGTTTCTGGTGGTATCGCAGAACGGGCGCCTGGCCGAGAAATACATCACGGACTATTTGCAACCCTGGTACCGCCTGAAGTTTTTCAGTTACCCGGAGATGAGCGAGCGGGAAGAGAGTGAAATCCATCAGTGCCTGAACGCGCAACTCGCCCGCCGGTCACGATACGATTGGCTGGGGATTGTCGGGCAGTTGTTCAATATCCGGAAACTGAATTTTTCCAGCCGGTATTACTGCTCGGAAGCCGTCTGGGAACCGTTCGTGAAAGTATGGGGGTACAAACAAACCTATCCTTCCCCCAGCGAATTGGATTCCCGGTTGCCGCGGATCGGATGGGAAATCGTGGGAATATACGATCCCACCTTGCTGCCGGGGGCGTGATGAGGGGACGCGCACGATTCTTTTGGGGGGCATGGTTGGCGGTGATCCTGCTATCACCCGCGGCCGGCGCTTGGCAAGGCAATGGGATCACGGTTTCCATTGGCGCGTCGCAGACGGCCGATGACGCCACGGACGCGATCACGGTGGATTACCGGGGAACGGGCGTCAACGATCCGTTCACCGACGGGGCCGAGCAGGTTTACGGGGTATATGGCGCGGGATCCAACGATTACCTGAACGGGGAACCATCCTGGCGCGTATTCACCGAAATGACGGTGGAAGTCACCAACGACAAGGAAACCGATGACGGGTTGGTCCGGTTCATCCTGGAAGTCCGCCTGGATGAGACGGATTGGTACACGGTGCACAGCGCCTTCATCACGGTGGGGGCGAGTACCACCGTCACTTTGAAACCCGGGGCGGCCGTGAATATCGATCCGATCTGGGCAGACGGCGGGGAAAAAGCCGAGTTCCACTGGAAGGTGGGGTATGACACGAGCATCGTGGAAGAAACCGATGCCCCGTATGTCTATCTGCAACTCGGTGACGCGCCGACCCCCACGCCAAGCCCGACAGCGACGTTCACGCCCATCCCGCCGACGGCCACGCCGACCACGCCCGCGGCGCAGACCCCGACGCCGACATTTACCCCGCTGGGGGGCGGAACCAACACGCCGACGAATACGCCCGCCGGTGGACCGACGGCCACCAGTGTTCCAACAAACACCTACACGCCGGTGACGCCCCCGACACCCACGCCGGGCAACACGCCGACGCCGACCTTCACGCCGACGAAGACACCGACGTTCACGCCCACGGGCACGGCAACGTCCGTGGCTCCCACGTCCACGCCGCCGGCTACACCCAAGCAATACACGGATGATGACATCTATGAAATCATTTGGCGGCCGCCATCCCGGTTCGATTCGTTCCTGGACATCGAGGGAGCGGCCCGGGCCACCGTGTGGAGCGTCTCGGCTACCCTGTCAGCCCTGCCCGCCGCGCCGACGGCCACCATCTTCGGAATCGTGTACCGCTGGCAGGAAGGCGACACGGTGCGGGTGCGCAATGATGAGGTTTACGCGCACTACTGGTATGACCGGGATGGTGTTTGGGTTCCGCAATACAAGCATTCGGAATGGCAGGATGTTTTCGGGGGTGTGATCCGCCCGGCGACAGAGAACAGCGCCGTGTTAATGAAAGGAGAAGGTTCGGTGACCGTGACGGTAGAGGAAGGATTTCCTGATATCGTCCACATCGATGATGCCCCGCAAAATATTTGGACGGATATTTACGACAACTTTTCAGGGCTGATTTATCCAGATTCCCCGGATTCTCATCTAAAGTTGGAAGCCCATTATGGAAGCATTCCCAAAGCATGGGTTGATAATGCAACGTATCCGCGCCGGTTGGTGATTGAAATGCCGGGCGGTGATATTAGGGATAGCTATGATCATTTCCAGAATGCCCGGCCGCGGGCTTACCCATTCATCGGGCGGGGTGATCTCGAACCAATTCAAATCCTGAGCGCCACCGGTTCTGTCATTCATTTTGATCCCGCTTCCATCCGGGTGGAGACGGAGGGCGGCACCAAGACCCGGTGGCCCGCCTTGGGAGAAATCGCCGGGGCTTCGTTCGACACCAAGACCCGGTTCGCGGTTTCCATGTCTTATGATGGGTATGGTGAGTACATCGTTCCTCTGCATCGTTTCACGTTCCCCTACCGATCGCACAATGTGATTTGGTACTACGTGGCGCCGGATCCTGATGTTTTGCCGCCGCTGGACATTCCGCCGGAGGAACCATCATGGCCCTAGTGCTCATTTTCCTTTCCTTTTTGTTTCCCATAACCGCCGTGGCCACGAATTACTATGTCGATGCCACCTTGGGTTCGGACGGAAATTCGGGGCAGTCAACGCTGCTGCCGTGGAAAACGATTGCCAAGGTCAACGCCTCGGGCTTGAAGTCCGTGGATTCCGTCTATTTCAAACGGGGAGAGATATGGTATGAAGAATTGTTGATCCCACCGTATGGTCCCCTGTTGTACGGGGCTTATGGCGCGGGGGCGGCCCCGATCATTTCGGGGATGGGCGAAGTGGCGGGCTGGAGCACGGCGGCCAGTTGGACGGACGCGGGAGGCAATATCTGGCGCATGACCGTGAGCCGCGATCCGCGCCGGATCTGGCTGGATGGGGTGGAATATCCCATTGCCACCGATCCTTCCACGGTCGATGCCACCTACCGCTGGCATTACAACCGTTCCACCGAGACACCCGCCACCACGCTCTATGTTTATTCTCAGGGTAATCCCGCGACGGTGTACACAAGCATCGTGCACTCCAACGCCCGCACCACGGCGGTGCGGATCGGCGATGCGTATAACGTCACCGTACAGGATCTGGATCTTCGCGGGGGCGGAAGCGCCTCGCTGGAATGTATAGGGGACGAATGCACGATCACGAATTGCTCCATCGGTTTGGGGGCTGGAGTGTTCGGCATCCTGATCCACGGGGAGGGTGCGGACAATAGTAACTCCGCCAATGGGAAAATCTCCTTATGCACGATTGACTCGGGCGACCGGTTGCACCATCAATTCGAATACGATTGCCCCAACGACGGGA
>Ga0116149_1006825_pt1 | contig 10141 bp, 7 predicted proteins | sample AD_UKC057_MetaG_FD_89787 | JGI IMG/M metagenome (GOLD analysis project Ga0116149, IMG submission 89787) | Active sludge microbial communities of municipal wastewater-treating anaerobic digesters from USA - AD_UKC057_MetaG | ecosystem: Engineered > Bioreactor > Anaerobic > Digestate | place: USA...
CACCTCACCCCAGCGTTTGACCTCCTTGGCGGCGTCGGCGGCCACGTTGCGGAGGCGCTCCTCGTCGACGTTGCTGTGGCCGCCCCGGGGCCCGCCGCCGGAACGTTCGCGGGGGTTGCGGTAGCCATCGATGCTGATCTCGACGGCCGGGCCCTCGCCATGTTGCTTGCGCAGCATGCGGTCGAGGAGCAGTTCGAGGGCCTGGAGGCAGTGGCCTTTGCGGCCGATGAGGCGGCCGGCCTCTTCGGTCTTGAGGTTCAGGACCAGCCCCTCCTCGGACTCCTCCGCACTGACTTCGGCGCGGAATCCGAGCAGCGTCACCATACGGGTCAGGCGCTCGACACTGTCTTGCTTGAGGGTCTCGTTGATGGCCATGGTGCAGATCTCCTTGCGCGTCCCCCGGCCGGCTCGGCGACAGAGGCTGTCAACACAGGGCGCGCCGCGGCAGGTGGCGCCGACACGGTGCCCGGTACACGCGACCGGGGCGGCGGCGGGCCGGCGGGTGCATCCGTAACCTTATGGTTTTCGGCCAGGGCGGCCCGCCAGGGTCAGGCGGTCGCCGCCCGTTTCTCAGATCTCCGATTCAGGGCGTTGGTCGCCAGCATCTGCACGATACTCAGGATCTGGCTGACCGTCCAGTAGAGGGTCAGCCCGGAAGGCATCCCGTAAAAGAGGAAGATGAAGAAGATGCTCATGAAGTTCATCATGCGCTGCTGTTGCGGGTCGCCGACGGACGGGGTGAGCTTCTGCTGCAGGAACATGGTCAGCCCCATGAGGATGGCGAGCGGCCGGATGGGCACGCCGAAGACGTCATCGGGCATGCTGAGGTCGGCGCACCAGAGGAAGCTGGCATGCCGCAGCTCGATGGCCCCGCGGAAGGTGACGAAGAGGGCGAAGAAGACGGGGAGTTGCACGAGCATCGGCAGGCAACCGCCGAACTGGCTGACCTTGTTCTCCTTGAACAGCTCGGCCTGCTTGCGGTAGAGCTTCTGGGGGTCGTCCTTGTACTTCTCCCGCAGCTCCTTGAGCTGGGGCTGGAGGGCCTGCATCTTGCGCATGGAGTTGGTGTAGTGGTGCGTGAGCGGCCAGAAGAGCACCTTCACCGCCAGGGTGATGACGATGATGGCGAGGCCGTAGCCGTAGCTGACCTTGAAGAGGTCGTGCAGCCAGATGAGGAGGCTGAGGAGCCAGCGGGTGAGCACGCCCATCCAGGCCGGATTCCAGAACATGAAGGAGTCCATGCCGACGACCGTCTCGAGGCGCCCGCCGACCTGTTGCAGGAGTCCGTAGTCCTTGGGCGCGGCCAGACCGGTGAAGGAGAGGGTGGTCTCGTTGCCCGGACCGATGGTGCGGGGGGCGAGCAGGCCGCGCGCCTGGCACCACGTCTGGGGCACTTCACGGCCGGGAGCGGCCGCCAGCGGCACCGTGCGCAGATCGAGCTGACAGCCGGAGAACTGGGCCTCGTCGTCGACGCTGCCGGCAATGACGGCGAGCATGAAGTACTGGCTCTGCACGGCCAGCCACTTGGCGGGCCGGGTCTCGAGCTCCACGTCCTGGCCTTTGCGCGCCAGTTTGGCCACCTGCTTGGCGCTGTAGGCCTTCGGCCGCGCCGCGTCCGCGAAAGCAACGGCCACGGTGCTGGTGACACTGCGGGAAGCCGCGGGACGGGCAGAGACGCTGGGCGGCATGGCACCGGCCTCGACGGCGAGGCCGTGCAGGGCGATGGCGTCGCTGCCCTCGTTGCGGAAACGGCTCGTATAGCGGATCTGGTAGGGCGGCTCGGAGCGGACCTCCCAGCGCTCGGTCAGCACCAGCCCCGAGTCGCTGCGCCGCCGGATCTCGAGGGCCGTGGCGGAGGTCTCGAGGACCTCGGCCGGACCGAAGGCGAGCCCGCTGCCGCGCAGGTTGAGGGCCAGGAACGGGTACTCGGCCCGGCTCAGGGACACGGGCTCGCGCGAGGCGGGGTCGTGGACCACGTCGCGGGCGTAGCGGTTGAGGGTGGCGCGGACGATGCCGCCGCCGGCCGGATCGGCCTCGGCCGTCCACACGTCGGCGGCGGCGAGACGAACGGGAGCGGCCTTGGAGGAGGTCCAGGGCAGACGGCGGGCGTCCTGACCGGGCTCCGCGGCCGGGGCGGCGGGCTCGGGAACGGCGGCGGCGGGGGTGGCGGGCTCGGCCACCGGGGGCGTGACCGTGCCGGTGGCACCCTCGGCCGGCGGGACGGCGGGCGCTTCTGCCGCGGGCGGCGGGGTCGGCGCGGGACGCTGGAGCCCGAGCTTATCGAGGATGCGCCCCCAGAAGATCAGGAGCAGCACACAGACGGCGACGCCGATGATCGTGGTCTTGTCGTATTTCATGAGGTCAGGTGTTCCTGGGCACGGCGGCCGGGGTGCGCCGTCGCGGGGCGCGGCACGGGATCGTAGACGGCGCCGTGGTAGAAGGGGTGACAGCGCAACAGCCGGGTGGCGGCCAGCCAGCCGCCGCGCCAGAGGCCGAACGAGAGGAAGGCCTGGCGGGCATACTCCGAACAGGACGGCTGGAAGCGGCAACAGGGCGGCTTGAGGCCGCTGAGGCAGAGCTGGTACGCGCGCACCAGTCCGGCGGCAACTCTCGCGCTCAACCCTGTCAAGGCCATGACGATCTCCGAGCGGGGCCGGCCTGGCGCCGGTCCCGTGTTCATGCCAGCAGGCCCAGCCGGCCGCAGGCCGCCTGCAGGTCCGCGAGCACGTCCTGCATGCGGGCGCTCCGCAGGCGCAGGCGTGGGATGAGGACCAGCCAGGCCGGCCGCAGGGCCGGGGAGGCCTGCCGATAGGCCTCCCGCAACAGCCGCCGGGCACGGTTGCGCACAACCGCCTTGGTGCTGTAACGTCGGGAGACCACAAACGCCACGCGCCGGGCGCCGTCGGGCGGCGGCTGCACCGCCGAGACGACACAGAGCGGCGCGGCGTCCTTCACGCCATGCTGCCGAACCCACTCCAAGTGCGCCCGGGTACGCAAACGACAGCCAGGCCCCAGCCGCAAGCGGGCGGGCCCTGGCGGCGGCTCCTGCCGCCTGACCTCGGCATCCGGAGGCACATGCCCATCCCGGGGCACCGCGGCCGCTGTCGGATTCGGCATGGGAAGGGTCCTGGACGGACAGGAGACCGTCACGTCCAAACCAGCGTCAGGCGGACAAGCGTGCGCGGCCCTTCTGGCGCCGGCGGCTCAGGACCTTACGGCCGCCGCGGGTGGCCATGCGCGCGCGGAAACCGAGTCTGCGCTTCCGCACCCGGTTCGAAGGCTGGAATGTGCGTTTCATGGTGTCTGTGCCTTCCTCGCTATGGGACAAGTGCCGTGATGTCGACGTGCCGCACGGCGTATCCCGGCAAGCGGCGGAACGCCAGTCTCAGGGCGGGCGCGCTGACGCGAGCCGGGAAAAGTCGTGAAGGGGAATATAGCACGGACTCCTCGTCGTGCCAGCCGCCGCAACCGGAAATGGCAAGGCTTCAGCGATCGCGGCGTGGCTGTTGCAGTGCGGGGTGAAGACGGTGGCGATGGCGTCCACGGGGGTATACTGGATCCCGCTCTTCCAGATTCCGGAGAACCACGGTCTGGAGGCGTGCCTGGTGAAGGCCCGGCACGTGAGGAATGTGCCGGGACGGCGCAAGACCGACCGGCTGGACTGTGCGTGGCTGCAGAAGCTGCACGCCTGCTGGCTGGGCGTGTTCTACAGACGCGTGAAGCTGCGCCTGGGGGGACCGGCGCCGTCAGGGCCACGGCCCACAGGCTGGCGATCATCTACTACCGGGTCATGTCGACCCGAACGGCCAATCGCGAGCTCGATCCGGATCCGTAGCAGCAACGGTTCCGCGAGCGAGCGCTGCGCAACTTGCGCCGCCGGGGGATGCCAGGGACACGGCGGACAGAACGGGAGCCGTCCTCAGCCCTGCCGGTCGGAGCGGATGAAGGCCTCGTACTGGGTCTCGGAGAGGAGCTTGGCCAGGTCGGCGGGAGCGAGCTGCCCCAGACGGCAGATCCAGCCGTCGCCAACCGGACTGCGGTTGACCAGACCGGGCTCGTCCGCCAAGCGCCGGTTGACGGCCGTGACGACACCGTGGACGGGGCAGGCCACGTCGGCGGCCGTCTTCACCGATTCGACCACGCAGAGGACGTCGCCAGGAGCGACGCGGCTACCGAGCCGCGGCAACTCGACGAACGTCAGTTCGCCGAGCTCGGTGGCCGCGTGGGGGCTGATTCCCAGGGTGGCCTCGCCGCCGTCGATACCGACCCAGACATGATCTTCGGAGTAGTAGCGCATGGGGACCACACCTTGCTGACAGACCGGCCGCCACCATGGCGCGGGTACGCCGGTTTTCAAGCTTCCCGCGGCGCGCGCGGAGGCGGACGCGTTTTTGGGGAGTGGCTCTTGCGGCCCCTGCGGCACGGGTGTAATGTCAGAGGTTGTAAGTACGGGGCCGGCACCGTTTGCCGGTCCGAGGAAAGGAGCGCCCTGGGGCGGGGCAGGTCCGCCAGCCAGGCAAACCACCAACACGAGGGAGAGCACGACCGATGAGCATTGTCCAGATCATAATCATGGTCGCGGCCGGCATCGGCATGATCGTGGGGCTATCGAAACAGAAGGCAGGAGCGGCCTGGGGCAAGCCGTTGGCGGTGGCCTGCATCATTGTGGCACTGATCGCGGCCCTGTGGAGCAGTGTCCGGACGCTGGGGGGGAAGGACACGCAGCAGGTGGTTGACCGCGAGATCATGTTCCAGAAGATCGGCGGCAAGAAGCTCGGCATGCACCTGGCCGAGAAGTTCAGCGGCAGCAAGGTACTGATCCTGACCGAACCCCGCCTCGGCGCTCAGGCGGGCAAGCCCAATCCGCTGGTCGAGGGCCTGAAGGAAGGTCTGGGCGGCAAGCTGACGGTGGTGGCCGAGGTCAGCCCGGAGATCCCGGCGGACAAGGCCAAGGCGTTTGCGGCTGAGATGCCCATGGAAGGGGCGCCGGCGGGCGGGATGCCGGGCGAGATGATGCCGCCGCTGGAGTACTGGTATACCGCCAAGATCTTCGATGAACTGCTCGGCAAGCAGAGCGGCTTCGACGTCCTGGTCACGACCATCGGTCTGCCGCAGGATGCGCGCAACTCGAAGGCGCTGCGCGACAAGAGCCGCCCGAAGATCGCCGTGCTGAACGGCTCGATCTATGACCTGAAGGGCGCCTTCAAGCCGGACATGATCGTCGCCGCCATCACCTACAACCCGAAGGCGGTCTATGACGACAAGCCCGTTCCGAAGGACCTGGACGAGGCCTTCAACAAGCGCTTCCTGCTGGTGACGCCCGACACCATGGCGCAGATCAGCTCGACGAATCCGGACATCTTCCGCAGCGGCAACTGAGAGTCTGCGCGGACTGCGGTCTGAAAACAGAACAGCCCGCCGACTCCGGCAACGGGTCGGCGGGCTGTTTCACTCTCGGGCAGGCAGGTTACCGATGCGTCCCGAACTGCAGTTGCGACGGCGGGTATGCCAGGCGAACCTGGACCTGGTGGCGCACGGTCTGGTGACGGGCACGTGGGGCAATGCGAGCGGCATTGACCGCCGCGCCGGGCTAGTGGCCATCAAACCGAGCGGGGTGGCTTACAGCCAACTGGTTCCCGAGAGCATCGTTCTGGTCGACCTGGAGGGCAAGGTCGTGGCCGGCGAGTTGCGGCCGTCCTCCGATCTGGAGACCCACCTGGAGCTGTACCGTTGCTGGCCGGGCGTCGGGGGAGTGGCGCACACGCACAGCGCGGCCGCCACGGCCTTCGCCCAGGCCCGCCGGGCCCTGCCTTGCCTGGGCACGACCCACGCGGACCATTTCCGCGGCGCCGTTCCGGTGACTCGGGAGATGAGCCCGGCGGAAACCGCGGCGCACTATGAGCGCAACACCGGCAGAGTGATTGTCGAGGCGTTCGCCGGGCTGGAACCCCTGGACGTGCCGGCGGTGCTGGTGGCATCCCACGGCCCGTTCTCCTGGGGCCCGAGTCCAGAGGCCGCGGTGCTGAGCAGCGTGGTGCTGGAGGCCGTGGCCAGGATGGCGATCGACACCCTGGCGCTGGCCGACAGCGGGCCCATTCCGGCACACCTACTCGAACGGCACTTCCGGCGCAAGCACGGGCCGGAAGCCTACTACGGCCAGGCGCGGTCCGCCGGCCGTTAGCCCAGGTTCACGAGGGTGGCGCCAGCCCCGCCAGGGTCCTTCTCGCCGCCAAGCCGGAACCGTTTGACCTGGCGCTGCAGGCGCAGCCAGTCATGGATGCCCTGCCGTAGTCTCCCGGTTCCGAAGCCATGGATCACCCGGACCTCGTCGACGCCGGCCAGGACCGCGCGGTCGAGGAAGAGGTCCAGCTCGGCGAGGGCCTCATCCACACGTCGCCCGATGAGGTTGATCTCCGTAGCGGCCGGGCCCTGCAGACGGGGCCGGGCGACGGTGACGCGGTTGGGGGCCGCCGCCGCCGGCTCGGCACGACCCAGCTCGCTGACGGCCACGGTGAATGGCAACCCCCCGACCTCGACCCGCACCGTGTGGCCGTGGTCGGCGAAACAGAGCACGGTGCCGTAAGCCTGGAGTTTCTCGACCCAGACGCGCCGGCCCACGACGATCTGGGCCGACGGCAGGGGCTGCGCCGGGCGGGGAGCGGTCTGGTCGGCGCCCTCGCGCAGGCGCCGCGAGCGCTCCTCGAGCCCGCGGCGGGCATCGGCGGCGAGGGCGGTGGCGGCGGCGGGCGGGACGGCGGCTTCGCGGAGTTGCCGCAGGCGGTTTTCGATCTCGCGGCGGGCGTTCTCGACGATGCCTTCGGCCTGATGGTAGGCCTCGTGCATGAGCTGGCGCCGTTCGCGGCGCAGTTGCGCCAGTTCCTGGCGTACGGCCTCGCGTTCCCGGACCAGTTCATCGCGCGTGCCGCGGGCCTCCCGCTCGCTGTCGGCCAGACGGCGCTGGTCCTCCTCCATACTGGCCAGGACCTGCTCCAGGCGCAGGTGGTCCGTGGAGAGCAGCCTTTCGGCGTTCCGGACCACGTCTTCGGGGAGGTGGAGGCGGCGGGCGATGAGGAGCGCGTGGCTGGCGCCGGGACGGCCGACATCGAGGACGTACTCGGGCTTCAGGGTCTCGGTGTTGAAGCGGACCGCGGCGTTGAGCATCTGGCGGTGGTCCTGGACGAACTGCTTGACGACGCCGAGGTGGGTCGTCGCCACGGTGAGGGTCTGGCGGCTGGCGAGCTGCTGCAGGATGGCACAGGCCAGAGCGCCGCCCTCGATGGGGTCCGTGCCGGCGCCGATCTCGTCCAGCAGCACGAGGCTGCGGCCGCTGCGCGTGTCCTCGAACACACGGGTAAGGTGGCGGATGTGAGCGCTGAAGGTGCTGAGGCTGGCGGCGACGGACTGCTCGTCACCGATGTCCGCGAGGACCCGGTCCACCCGCAGGAATTCGCTGCGGGGATCGGCCGGGACGGGCAGGCCGCAGTGGGCCAGGACGGTAAGCAACCCGATGGTCTTGAGGGCGACCGTCTTGCCGCCGGTGTTGGAGCCGGTGATGACAACGGTGCGGATGCCGCCCGCCGGGTCGAAATCCAGCGGCACCAGCTCCGCGGCGCGGCCCTCGAGGCGGAGCTGTTTCTCGAGCAGGGGATGGCGGGCGCGGAAGAGCCGCAGGCGCGTCCCCAGCGTCGGCAGGACGGCGTGGTAGGCGACCGCCCAGCGGCCGACGGCAAAGGCGGCATCCAGCTCGGTGAGGGCCGCGAGGGTGGAGGCGGTCTGCGGGCCGCTGGCCCGGACGCCGGCACTGAGACGCGCCAGGATGCGGCGCACCTCGTCACGCTCCTGCAGACGCGCGTCGGCCAGGTCATTGCCCAGCGGCACGGAGGACGAGGGCTCGACGAAGAGGGTGTGCCCGCTGTTGGAGTGGTCGTGAACGATGCCCGGGAGGGCGCCCCTCTGCTCGCGACGTACGGGAATGACGAAGCGCCCGTTGCGCAGGGTGACGAAGGACTCCTGGATGGCCTCCGCCAGGCCGGGTTCCCTGAGGAGGCGTTCGAGGCTGCGCTGCAGGGCCTGCTCGAGGTGCGCGACGCGTTGGCGCAGGGCGCGCAGGCTCTCGCTGGCGGCGTCGAGGACGGCCCCGTCGCGGTCGAGGCTGCGGTGCAGGTCGGCGCGGAGGGGGTCGCAGGGGTGGATGCGGGCCGCGAGGGCCGCGAGGGCGGGTCGGGAGTGACAGGGCTCGCGCTGCAGGAAGTCCCTGGCGTCGCCGGCGGCGTCGAGCAGGCCCTGCACCAGCAGCAGTTCCGGGCCGTCGAGGACGGCATCCTCAGGAGTGACGCGCCGAAGGGGCTCCTCGGGGTCGCCGAAGGAGAGGCCCGGGAGGACGGCTCCGGCGTCCAGGACGGCGAGGACGTCGGCGTAGAGCTCAACGCGGGGCGACGGGCCGGCGCCAGCGCCCGTGGGGCGGATCGCCTGCACGGCGGCGCGGCCGCGGGTCGTCTGCGTGTAGCCCCCGATGGTGTCGAGCAGGACACCGAACTCCAGGACATCGAGAGTATGCTGGTCCATATCAATCCGAGGCGCGGTAGACGGTTTCAAGCCAGAGGCGGTAGCAGAGCAGCGACCAGAGCCGGAAGCTGTGGTCACGGGTGCCGTTGAGGTGCTCCTCGGCCAGGCGGCGCAGGGCCGCATTGTCGAAGAAGCCTTCCTGATCCCAGTCCTTCTGCCAGAGCACCATCTCCCGGACGGTGTCGGCGAGGTCGCCGCGCAACCGCTCGGCGATCGGCACGCCGAAACCGCGCTTGCCGCGAGCGGCGATCTCGGCGGGAAGGAGGTCGGCAGCCGCGGCCAGGAGCAGGCGTTTGCGGTAGCGCAGGCCGACTTTGAACGACCGGGGCAGCCGGGTCACGAAGTCAATCAACTCGTGGTCCATGAAGGGTGACCGGACCTCGAGGGAGAACATCATGCTGGCGATGTCGACCTTGCAGAGCAGGTCGCCGGGGAGGTACTCCAGCATATCCAGTTCCATGAAGCGTTCGACCGCGTCGCTGGCCGTGCCGGCGCGCAGGAGGTCTTTCCAGGCCTCGAGGCGGTCACTGACGTCGGTGGTGGCGGCGGGGGTCAGCAGTTCCTCGCGGCCGCTGCGGCTGAAAATGCCCTGGAAGTCCATGTAGGCCTCCAGGGGCGGGGCGCCGAGGGCGGCGAGGAGGCGGCGCACGGTGGCCAGGCCGGTACGCTGGGCCCGAGCCTGCGGCAGCACCGCCAGACCGGCACCGCAGAGGGCGCCGAGCCAGCCGCGGGGCAGTGACTGGAGCAGGCGGTGCAGGGCCATGACCTGGTAGCGCTGGTAGCCGCCGAAGAGCTCGTCGCCGCCGTCGCCGCTGAGGGCCACGGTGACGCCGCTGCGGGTGAACTGCGAGAGGAGCGCGGTCGGCAGGATGGACGAGTCGCAGTAGGGCTCGCCGCAGTGCCGCATGAGTCGGCGCAGGAGGCTGGTGTCGCGCGGTTCGGCCTGCTGGATCTCGTGGCGGGCACCGAGGCGGGCGGCGGCCAGCGCGGCGTAGGCCCGTTCGTCGTAGCGCGGTTCGGCGAAGCCGATGGTGAAGGCGCGGACGGGTTCGGACAGGTGCCGTTGCATGATGGCGGTGATCACCGTCGAATCCAGTCCGCCGCTGAGGAAGGCGCCCAGGGGCACTTCCGATTCAAGACGTTTGCAGACAGCGGCGTCGAGCAGCTCGCGGGTACGGACGGCGGCGTCCCTGAACGCGATGCGTTCCTTCGGCTCGAACCCCGGTTGCCAGTAGCGCCGCACCCGGGCGGTCTCGGCGGCGAAGGCCACGCTGAGGACCGCGGCGGGGGGGAGTTTGGCGACGCCCTCGAAGATGGTCCGCGGAGCCGGGATGTAGCCGAGGGCGAAGTAGTCGCTCAGGGCCTGCCGGTCCAGACGCCGCTGGACGCCGGGATAGCGCAACAGCGCCGACAGCTCGCTGGCGAAGGCCACGGTGCCGTCGCGGGTGATGCAGTAGTTGAGGGGCTTCTGCCCGAGCCGGTCCCGGGCGAGGACGAGGCGCTGGGCCTGGACATCGACGAGGGCGAAGGCGAACATGCCGCAGAGGCGGTCGACGAGCTGGTCGCCGACGTCCTC
>Ga0116149_1006831_pt1 | contig 10138 bp, 3 predicted proteins | sample AD_UKC057_MetaG_FD_89787 | JGI IMG/M metagenome (GOLD analysis project Ga0116149, IMG submission 89787) | Active sludge microbial communities of municipal wastewater-treating anaerobic digesters from USA - AD_UKC057_MetaG | ecosystem: Engineered > Bioreactor > Anaerobic > Digestate | place: USA...
AATTTGGCCATGAAAGCCTGGGAGGTGAAGACCACTGCAAAAACTGAACTCAAACCGCATTACGATTATGGCATTCTGCTCACGGGAATGATGTCGTACGACGGCAAATACGACCGTATTAATTTCTGGCGCAGCAGCGACCGGCTTTTGCAGACGCTGGACCTGTATTACGATGGTACTATCGAAAAGATATGTATTGTGGGTGGTTCAGGCGACCTGCTCAATCAGGATGAGAAAGAATCGGTAATTCTGCGCGATTACCTGCTGCACATTGGTATTCCTGCCGATGATATTCTTATCGAATCGGTTTCGCGCAATACCCGCGAAAATGCGGTGAATGCAGCCCGGATGCTTAATCCACAATCCGCACAAAACTCATATCTTTTAATAACCAGTGCCTTTCACATGCGCAGGGCAGCCGGCTGTTTCCGCAAGGCAGGTTTTAGCTTCGATGTGTATGTAACCGACCGCTATGCTGGCCCTGTTACGCTTAAACCGGATCGGTTCATCCTTCCCAAAGCTTCGGTTTTGCAGCAATGGACGCTTCTTATTCACGAAGTGGTCGGTTATATTACTTACCGCATGGCCGGCTATTGCTGATACAGTCTATTTGCAACTATACCTCATTGTATTTGTATGTAATAAAAAAAGCGGCTGAGGCCGCTTTCTGTAATAACTGTTTTTCTAAATATCAAGCTGACGTACGCTGTCAATCACTGTTCCATCTACCCACTTGATGGCAGCCACCACATTGTCTTTGTAACGTGGTTTTTTGGGTATGCCACACAATGCATCGGCTTCTGCCTTGAGCTGTTCGATGGTTTTCAGGGGTAATCCTGAGCCTTTTACTGCATCAAGGAGATCCAGACGTTTCGGGTTGATGGCAATGCCACGTTCGGTAATAATCACATCAATCATTTCACCGGGACCAACCAGCGTGGTTACTTCGTCAACAATTACAGGAATGCGGTCGCGGAACAGGGGCACGGGTAAAATCACGTTACGGGCGTGCAGGCAGTTTTGCCATCCACCGATACCATGTAAAAGATAACCATCTGAGTGGGTCACAACATTTCCGTTGTAATTCAAGTCAACCTCAGTTGCACCTAAAATCATTATATCCATCATCGAAGTGAGATTACCTTTCGAATGGAAATTATAGGCATTAAAAACGGGGTAGTGGTGGTGGTTGGCATTGCGACTGATAGAGGCTACAGCATCAAGGTCGAAGGCCTGTGCATCGAGAATGTGTTTCATTGTGCCTTCTTCGAGCATCTGAACCATATATTTTGTGGTTCCGCCAAAACCAAGCTGGCATGCCTGTCCTTTGGCCTTGAGTATCTGATGCATGTAGTAGCCAATTGCCAGCGAAGTACCTCCGGCTCCGGCCTGCATGTAGCAACCGTCGCGAAGCATCCCCGTAATTTCGCAGAATTTTGCTGTAAGCTCGGCAATCAGCAGGCGGTCGGGGCTACGTGTGATGGTGGTGGTTCCCGAAACAATTTTCTCTGGCATCCCGATTTTATCGACTACCACAACAAAATCAACATAATTACCTTCGATGAGCATGGGGAAACAGGGCACTGGAACCAGATTGTCGGTAACCACAATCACTCGGTCGGCATACATATAGTCGGCTTTGGCATAACCGAGAACACCGCATGCCGACGGGCCTTCGGTAGCTGTGGCGTTGCCAAACATATCGGCACTGGGGCAGGCAATCACGGCAATATCAATTTTTACTTCACCATCCTGAATGGCCTGCACGCGGCCACCATGCGAACGAAGAATGGCAGTACCCTTCATTTTACCTTCCGAAACGGCGCGTCCCAGTGGTCCGTTCATGCTCCCCTCGATGCGGTTAATGGTTCCGTCGATAAGATAACTTACCAGCGGGTCGTTTACCGGAAAGGAGGCAGACGGCAGCCACACCAGGTCTTTAATACCTTTATCGTGGGCCAGATCGAAAATCATATTGCTCACCATGTCGCCATCGCGCAGGTGATGATGAGTCGAAATGCACATACCATCGCGCAGACCACAGAGTTCGAGCGCTTCTTTGAGCGATTTTACCACTTTGTTGCCGTCGTCGGGATAGTCTATACAGCTGGGAATGGGCGGAGCATATTTGCGGCCTTCGGGGCGATGTTTTCCTACACCTTTGAACGGAACGGCCGGCTGACCGTTGATGCTGTCGGGAACCATGCGTCCGGCAGCGTTTTTTATCATATTAGCTGACATAATTATCCCTCCAGTTTTTATCAATAATATTTAAGTTTATCGCCAGGTTGATGGTGCGTTCTGCACGTTTAACCACAGGCGGGTCAATCATTTTTGAGCCAAGCGAAACCACGCCGAGTCCGGCTTTTTCGCCTTCGATGGCAGCATTTACAATCTTCATGGCCTTGTCGAGTTCGTCGGAATCCGGGGCAAAGCACTCCTGAATTACGGGTACCTGACGTGGATGTATGCAGCCCATTCCTTCGAAGCCAAGGGCTTTTGAGCTTGCCACATTTTCGCGCAGTCCGTCCATGTTGTCCACATCGCTGTATACCGAGTCGATGGGCTGAATGCCTGCGGCCTTGCAAGCATTTACCATTCGGTAGCGGGCGTACAACGATTCGGTGCCTTCCTGTGTCCGTTTGGTTCCAAGGTCAGCAGTAAAGTCTTCGAGACCTATAGCCAATGCAACTACGTTGGGTGTGGCCTTAGCCAGTTCAAAAGCCATTTCAACACCCAGTGCGCTTTCGATAATAGGCATCAGGAACACCGGATGGTCTTTGAACTCGGGGGCTTTGCAACGGGCAATGCTTGCGTCAACCTGCTTCAGATATTCTACACTTTCGCATTTGGGTACCAAAACGAGGTTCACGTTTTGCGGAATTACATATTTCAGGTCTTCGAGACCACGTTCTCCCTGATTGATGCGCACCATGCGTTCGGCTCCAAAGAGGTCGATGCAGCGCAATACGTTGCGGATGAGCAGCCGGGCTTCGTCTTTTTTAGCCGGGGCTACCGAATCCTCCAAATCGAGGATAATACCATTGGAACCATGCAGGCCGGCGTTGAGCATCATGGCTGGTGTATTTCCCGGAAGATAGAGGCGGGTAAACCTGAAGATATCACGGCGGGTGGAATATTTGTTCTGCGGAAGAAATGCAGGCAGATACTCACGTTCGCTGATACCCAGCAGTTTCACTACACTCTCGAACCGGGCGGCTATCACAAATGGTAAGGCTCCCTGATCGATGATGCTAACCAAGGCATTTTTCAGCCCGAAGTAATCGCTGAGTTCCTGCAGCTGTTTCAGAATATCGTCGCCATAGAGCGACTTAACTTTACTCTTTACATTAATCTCCAAACCGCCCGAGTCGCGCAGTTCGATGATGACCTTGCAATCGGAGCGGACTTTGGGTCCTTCGTTTCCGGCTTCGGCTATTCGTATCGACATATTTCTTTGTTTTTGTTTACACAAAAATAGAAATCATTCGCAAGCCGGCAATATGGTTTTATAACATAATTGGGGGTGGGGATATCTGAAATTAAGTTCTCCTTTTCAACTTTAAAATGTTTAACCCGTGTTAAGGATGTGCTTCAGGTAATATCGCCCGCCTTTGCTATGTTAACATTAAGGCATACCTGCAATAAACCCAATGTACTATTCCCGGGAATTGTGTAGTTTAGCGTTTTATGAAAGGGTGTTTATGAAAAAGTGTTTCGTTTGCCTTCTGCTGATAGCCTTTAACACAGTGCTTTTTGCGCAGTCGCTCGATGAATATGCGAATCTTATCAGTTCGGGCAAATGCCGCGAATCGCTGCCCGGGCTCGAAAAGCTCAGCAACAGCTATGCAAAACAATATGGTGCAACCGATACCAGCCATTATGCGTTGTCGCTGGTTTACCTCATGCGCACTTACAACTGCCTGTCGATGACACGAGAATTTGAAAATGTCTGTTATACGGCAAAAAAAGTCTTCGAAAGCAACGATGCGTTGATGAATACTTATTATGCCGAAATTCTTCATAATCTGGGCATATTGAACGAGAAGTCGGGGAATATTCAGAATGCCGAATTGTTTTACAGGCAGGAACTTCTCATTAAAACAAAATTATACGGTTCACACCATTTGTCATCGGTCGAAACCCTTGTAACACTTGGAAATTTCTTCAAGAGCATATCCGACTTTTCGCAATCAGAGCAGTTTTTTAATGATGCATTTTCGGTACTTCACGAAATGAAGCTGGAAAACAGCCTGATGTATGCGCAGAACCTGTTGGGATATGGCGCATTGCAAATACAGATACAGAACTTCAGCAAAGCGGAACGCTATCTGCAGGAGGCAATGCAGATATTTCGTGATAGCCTGGGTGTGCAAAGTGATGAATATTTGCTCGCATTAAACAATATTGCGGTGGTGTGTTTCTATCGGAGCGATTTCGAAGAAGCTGGTGAATATTTTGCCGCTGTGTGTGATGCCATGCGGCAGCAGGGCAGAGGCAATACGTATGATTATGCCATTTATCTGCAGAATCTGGCTTCGGTATATCTGAAAATGGGTAACTACGAAGCTGCCGGGCCCTTGCTTGACGAGGCACTGCAGTTGACGGCATATCATTACGGCACCAACAATCCCGGCTATGCCAACGTAGAGCAGTTGATGGCTTTTCTTGAATTTGAGAAACGCAATTATTCTGCATCGGAGAATTATCTTGCCGATATTATCCGTATCAATAAAAAAATCAATGGGAAAAATAGTATCGAATATGCCCGGGCAGTATCGGCGATGTCGACGCTGAAATTTAATATTGCAAAGAAAACCACCGATAAAGCCTTGCAGAAACAATTGCTGGTTGAAGCGCTTCAACTCTTGGATGATGCACTGGGCATAATTGCTAAAATTGCCGGAACCCAAACCTCCATGTATGCATATATGTTGTCGGGACAATCGGCCATATACGACCTTGCGGGCGATTTTAGTCACGCTGTTTCTACTGTTGAAAAGTCAATCGAAATTTTCGAACTTTTAGGCGATGTACAGTCCGATGATTATCTGAATGCACTCAATAATGCCGCAGCCATGTATTTCTCGAGGGAACTCTACGAGAAGGCTGACGGGTATATTGCAAAAAGCCTCGAAACACTCAGCAACGAAATAACAGGCAATTTCAGGTTTCTCAGCGAAAAAGAAAAGGAATACTATGTCGATTCGAGGCATTACCTCTTCGAGACCTACAAAAGCTATTTTCTGGTACGTCCGGGTAGCAAAGGTGAGATGGCCGAAAACTTCTATAATCTGGAACTGCTGAGTAAGGCCATGGTGTTGAATTCAGGTATCGAACTGCGGCATATTATCGAAAACGCAAGCGACGCTGCCGCTCTTGATGCTTACGATGACTGGTTACTGACCCGTTCGGTACTGGCACGACAATATTCGCTTCCCGAAATTAAACGTTCTGTTTCGGTCGATTCGCTTGAAAAAGCTTGCAATAAATTGGAGGTTGAATGGACTAAATACAGCTCGAGGCTGGCTTCGCTTCGTAAAAATACCTGGCGCGATGTGCAGCAACAGCTTAAGCCCGGTGAAGTGGCCCTCGAATTTACTTGTTTCAATTTTTACAACAAATCATTGTGGACCGATACCATGGTGTATGTTGCCTTGCTCGTACAACCCGGCTTACAGCAGCCCGAAATCATCAGATTGTGTACACAGCAGCAACTCGATACATTAATCCTTGCACTGGGAGTGAGCAGTCCCGGGCAGCTCACCCGTATGTATCGAGGAATTGTGTTTCCCGACGAGGAAGGCAGCCAGGGCTATGGCCAAAGTTTGTATAACCTGCTTTGGGCACCTGTTGAGGCAAAGCTCGGTCCTGAAGTGACACGAATATTTTATGCTCCGGCAGCCTCGCTGCACCAGATTTCGCTGGCAGCAATTCCCATTAACGACAGCCTGACGTTATCGGATCGTTACCGGCTGATGCGGCTCACGACAACCGCCTCGTTGCTGCAAAATACGTTTAACGATACCACTGCAGCAGAGAGTTTGGTAGTTTACGGCGGGATAGACTTCGATATTGACCCGGCACAACAGATACAATATGCTGCGTTATACAATAATACCATCAACCAAAACGATTACAGCACACTGGCTGTTGCAAGTACTTACGAAAGCAGGGGTGAAAACTGGAATTACCTGCCGGGCACACTTAGCGAAGCCAAAGCGATTCAACTCATTGCACTGAAAAGTAATTGTAAGACCAACCTGATCAGTGGCGGTGAGGCTGTTGAGGAATCATTCAAATGGTTTGCCGGCACGATGTCACCCGATATTATCCATGTAGCCACGCATGGCTACTTTTTTCCAAACGAAAATAAGCAGGATCTGCAAACATTTTTTTCGAGGAACGAAAATCAACAGGTATTCAAAAAACACGAAAACCCCTTGCAGCGTTCGGGTCTGCTGCTGGCGGGTGCCAACAATGCCTGGAAGGGCAGGAGCCTGCCAACCGAAATAGAAGACGGTATTCTCACGGCCTACGAAATCTCGAATATGTATTTGCCCAATACCAAACTGGTTGTGCTCTCAGCATGCGAAACCGGACTTGGTGATCTACGGGGTGACGAGGGCGTTTTTGGTCTCCAACGTGCTTTTAAAACGGCCGGTGTTCAGTATATTATCATGAGTTTATGGAAAGTTCCTGATATTGAAACATCAGAGTTTATGCAAGTTTTCTATTCGCTGCATTTTGGAGGATTATCAATACCGGATGCCTTCGACGCTGCACAGACCGAAATGCGAAATAAATACCGCAACGAAGTTTTCAAATGGGCAGCATTTGTTTTGTTGTTTTAAAAACCACCAGGTATAAATAAAAAACGGCCTTTTCAGGCCGCTTTTTATTTATAAAAATTCGTATGTTTAATAAGAATTCTCAATTTCAATCCAATCACCTTTGGTTCGGGCATAAATGGTATTATCATACATGGCCGAAACCTGTACCGGTGGCATGTAGAATTTTCCGGAATAGCTGGCGTTCAGCATTACCTTGAAGGTTTTCGTGCTGTTATAGTACATGTCAAAATAGGTGTAAATTCTGTCGTCGCGAATGTCCTGATACGATGCATACGACTGATTACCCATATCGGTCTCAAACATACGGCTGTTGATGATTTCCCACCCTGACGGGAATAACTGTGACAAGGCCATGTTTTCGAATTTTGGCAGGTATTGCCCAACGGGTTGTATCTGCACAATGGCAATGAAATCGGTACCCTGAACAATTTTCAGCGGATCGAGCGGGGTACCGTCGAGGGTAGTGTAATTTACCTTCATGTCGATTTTCGAATTACCGGCTGTTTCGGTACCGTACTGTGGTATGTAAGATGTTATCACACGATAGTACACCAATTCGCTGCTTATGTTTTTCAGGCTGATGCTGTTCTGATGATATTCATCCATGGTAAACACCTGTTTATAAACGGGTTTAGTCGATTTTGCCGTAGAGGCTTTTCCGTTAACCGTAATCGAGCAGTTAATATTGCCTGTCGGTTTTTCTTTGGCTACATATTTTGCCATTGCAAGCAGCGAGAAAGCGGTGGTTTGTGTGCTGTACCAATTTTCGGAGCTCAGGTCCTCCGACACCGATAGTAAAAGTTCGAAGGCTTTTTGCTTTTCGCCCATCAGAATCAGGGTTTCCAGAATCATTGCCTTATCGCGCAGTGCCGAACCGAAGGTGCCGCCCATTTCGAGATAATCGGCTACTTTAGTTTCGAGTCCTTTGGTGAGTTGCAGGGCAACATCTTTTTTGCCGGCAATCATATAGGCAGCTGCCAGTCTCCATTTGGCTTCCTTGCACAATTTTTTGTTCTGCAGCATGCGGTTCATCGATCCTTTGTCGGCATTTCCCGATAGGGCAAGTGTATAGAGACGGTATGCCTGATCGATTTGAGAACTGTAGCCCTCGTCGATCCAACCCGAGGCTTTGGCCTTCTGATATTTCAGCCAGTTTTTCTTCACCTGTGCAGGCACCTGATAACCCATGCTTTCGGCTTCGAGCATGAAGTGACCGGCATAGCTGGTACCCCATGAACTTACACCCGCATAAGAACCCGGCCAGTAGGCGAAGCCTCCCGATGAATGCTGGTATTTCGACAGGTCTTTCAGGGTCGTGTTTATGTGGTCCTGAATGGCTTTTTTCTGTTTTTCATCAATATCTGACAGGTAGCTGAGATAGAGTTGCGGGAAAGCAGCCGAGGTAATTTGCTCGATGCATCCATGCGGATATTGTATCAGATACTTCAGGCGTTTTTCTAAATTGAGCGGCGGTATCGAATATACTTCGATGCTCAGTTTGTTGGTGCCGGCCAAACCGCGTGGGTCGAGTTTGATGTCGGCAGTTTTTCCGCCTGTGGCTATCCCTGTAATCACATCGGTTTGCTCCGAAATCGGGTAGCGTACATCAATTTCCATTTCATATTTTGCCGTGTGCATTCCCGACTGGGCAGTCACCTGTATTTTGGCCACACCTGTTTTTGTTCCTGCTTTTAGTTTAAACTGCACATACTGTTCGCCTTTCTTCGGGAAATTAATGGTCTGTGAAGCCGGTCCATCGAGTAAAATCAGGTCGTTGCAGCGTACCTGAACATTTACCGATTTCACAGCATTGTCCATGGCAAAAACGCTCACCGGCAGTACAACTTCCTCTTGAGGACCCAGCACGCGGGGTAGGGTACCCAGTAACATCAGCGGCTTGGTAACGGGAGTTGATTTTTCGGCAGAACCGTAGGCATTTTCATAACGCGCTACCACCATGGTCCGTACCGATCCTACATAGGCCGGTACTTTTATGGTGTGGGTGGCTGTCTTTCCTTTTTCGAGGTAGAAGGGACCAATAAACCGTACCATAGGTTCGAAACGGTTGGCTTTGAGTTCTCCGAGGCGTTCCTGCATACTGGCATCACCCCCGATACTAAGCAGTTTTTCGATGTCAACACCAAAAGCTCCGATCACATAATCGTACATATCCCAGGTGCTCACTCCCAAGGCTTCACGGCTGTAGAAATGCGACCAGGGATCAGGGGTTTTGTAGTTGGTGAGGTATAATATTCCCTCGTCGACTACTGCAATGGTATAAGCCATGGGGCGACCATCCTTTTCGCTGATTTTTATATTGAATTCGCTTTCTGATTTCAGTTCGTTGGGCATGCTGATTACCGGATGCAGGTGCGTAGCGGGATCCTCAACCACAATGGGTATTACACCGTACATCCTGATGGGATGGTCATTGTCGGTTTGATTGTGCGGTTGGAATAGGCTTACATTGATGAACACATTCGGAGCCATGTCGTCGGTAGCCTTAAAGGTATATTGGGTAGATCCATTGCTGGTTTCGGTCCAGAAGGTCTTCAGCACCTTAGATCCGTTTTCAATCGAAATTAATGCCCTGCCTTTTACTGATGGAATATTCAAAACTATATCTTCTCCTACAGCAAAAGTGTCTTTGTTGGCCGTGAGGTCAAGACGGTTAACCCCTTTTTCTGATGATTCATCATTGTAGCCATAGTCGTAGCTGCTCACATAGAAAGTTCCTGATGTGGAGTGTCCGCCTTTTTTATCTTCGAGCATCACGATAAAACTTCCATATTCGGTATCGGGTGTTTCGAAGGTGGCAGAACCTGAACCATTGGTGATTTTCACAGTTTCCCTTATAATCGCATTGTTGTAATTGGCTGATGCATAGTTGGTTTTGGTATTTTCATAATCGTACCACCAGGAGTAATTGTATTTGTAAAGGGTAAGTTCCAGATTGGTGGTTCCGCTGACTTTTTTACCATTGCGGTCTAATATCACAATGTCGAGTTTCTGGGTTGAGCCGGGTTTAATATAATAGTTGTCTTCCTGTTCAGGCATGCGGTATCCGACATAAGATGTGTAAGGGTGGTAGTCAATACCCTGTTCCACAATACTGAAGTTTCCGCCTTTTTCGAAAACCTTGGCGGTGAGCTTGGCGTATAGCATTCCCGGAGCCTGGTTTCCAATACTCAGTGATACCGGTTGAACCAATTTACCGTTTTCGTCGGTAACTCCGTCGAATAGGGTTTGGGTGGTAAACTCAAAACGCTTGGTGAAATCAACAA
>Ga0116149_1006836_pt1 | contig 10132 bp, 7 predicted proteins | sample AD_UKC057_MetaG_FD_89787 | JGI IMG/M metagenome (GOLD analysis project Ga0116149, IMG submission 89787) | Active sludge microbial communities of municipal wastewater-treating anaerobic digesters from USA - AD_UKC057_MetaG | ecosystem: Engineered > Bioreactor > Anaerobic > Digestate | place: USA...
AGCAGCCAGGCCGAATCCGAGTTGGGCCCGAGCCAATGGCCAATGGTTTTATCGTAATGGGTATAAATATTCAAGGAATCGTGATGGGCGTAGACAAAGGGCTCGACGCGGCTGTATTCGAAACGGAGGTCGAGGTTCCGGGCTCCGAGGGGATCGCTCCAGAGCACCCCGGTCATAAAGGCGAATTTGTTGCCGAAGTAGCGGGTGAGGCTTTCAGTCGAGGTCATGTCGTCGATAAAGTACTCGGCGTAGAAGCGCGTGCCACGCAGCAAGGTGCAGCTGAGGTTGAGGAACAGGGTATTGTTGTCGCGGTCGCCGAGGTGGTGTTCCGCCACATGGTAGAGCATGAGGGGATTGAGATAGGACATTTCAATGTCGCGTTTGCCATAGACCACGGTCTCGCCAGCGCCGATCTGGAGACCGGACAGGAGGAGGAAATCGAGCCGGTGGGCGGCGAGATATTTGGCGCCGAGGGGGGTGCGGAGCCAGATATGGGCGCTGCTGAAGGCGAATTTGCGGAAGCGGCTGGCCAGACGGATCATATCGGCCGGCGGCATGTTGCGGGTGAGGGCGAGGCCGCTGTGGGATCCGGGTCCCCAGTCGATTTCATCCCGGCCGGCCTGAATGCGCAGCCAGGGTTTTTCCCAGACGAAATAGGCGAGGGCGCGGTCGCGGAAGAGATTGGGGCCGGAGATGACGACCGGCGAGCCCTTGGAGACGTCAAAATTCTCGTCCCGGTCGCCGGCGGTTTTCTCGCCGCGGGTGAGGGTATTGCGGGCGTCGGCGTAAAAGCCAAGGGTGGCGCCGAGCTGTCCGCGCAAGATCGCGCCGAGAGTGCCTTCGGCAAGGAGTTCAGGCGAGTCGTAGCTTCTGCCGCGGTTGGAGACGATGCTGAGGCGGCTGTAGAGATCAATGCAGGCCTGGTTCGGGCCTTCTGACCAGCGCGCGGCATGCAGTTCCCGGCGCGCGGGCAGCGAGCGGCCGCCCTGTGATGAAAGTTCGTCGGCAAAGTCGCCCTTGAGCTGTTCGAGCAGCCTGAGGTCGGTGGCGCTCAATGAGGAAGGCTTGACTGCCGCTTTATCTTCGATCTCGCCGATGAGCTGCGCCACCTGGTTGCGGTTGAGAGGCCGGTCGAGCAGGGCGAGGCTGTGGAAGAGCCCCTTGGCTTCCATGCGTTCGAGAAAGCCATAACCCCAGTAATCGAGCGGCACATGCACGCTCTGTGCCGAGGACGCAAAGGCAGCGAGTCCGGTTAACAGCAGTGCGGTCTTAATTTTCATCGGGCATATTCTCACGCATACTTGCGGACCGGTGGGTCGTCCGTTCTGGCGGGTGGACGGCGTCTGTCGTAGAATATATCAATAATGCGGATGAATTCAAACCCTTTTCGTCGCCGCGTTCTTCTCAAGCCGGCCCTGGCGATAGGTGCGCCCTTTCCATTCAAAACGGCCGAACTGACCGATGAGGCCGATAACCGGGATGTAGGCGATGTGGAGCAGGGAGGCGCCGAAAAATCCTGGCCAACTCCAGCTGCGGCGCACCATGCGTACACCCTTGTGCAGGAGGAGATAGTCGCAGGTCATCTTGCACAGCAGGGCGAGAAGAGGCACCCAGAGGGGATAGGAGAGCAGCAGGGCGAGGGGGATGCCGAGCAGGAGGGTGACATAGTGAACAAAGGCGGCGCCCTCGATGGCTTTTATCCAGGTGGGATAGAAGGCGGCCTTGGAGCTCCAGCGGATGCGCTGCCTGAAGAAATCGCGCCATGACTTGCAGGGCAGGGTGGTGACTGCGCTCTCGGGATCGGTATTGAAGAGGATCCTGCCGTCCCCGTCGGCGTGCAGTTTTTGCAGCAAAAGGTCGTCGTCTCCGGAACCCATGTAGGCAAATCCCTCATAGCCGCCGATTTTCTGGAAGGTGCGGCGGCGGAAGGCGAGATTGGCCCCATTGGCGAGGAAGGGTTTTTCCCAGCCGATGGCGGCGGCGCCGATGAGCTGGAGGGCCAGAGCGTCGAGGAATTCGATCTGGGTGGGGAGGCTTTTCTCTTCGGGGATCAGAACCCACGAAGCGGCGGCCGTGATGTCGCCCGCAAAGGGGGCGCTCATTTTTTCCACCCAACCGGAGGGGGCAGCGCAATCGGCGTCAAGGGTGAGGATGATCTCGCCCGAGGCGGCTCCGATGCCCGCAGCGAGGGCCGCTTTTTTCGGGGCAATGGAACTGCTGAAGGAAGGGGCGGCCAGGACCCTGATCATGGGAAATTTGGCGGCGATGCCCTCGGCCACGCTCCGCGTCCGGTCACTGGAGTGGTCGTCCACGACGATGATCTCCAGATGCGTGCGCGGGTGGCTCTGTTTCAGCAGTGTGCCCAGAGAGAAAGGGATGTTCTGCTCCTCATCGCGGGTGGCGATGATCACGGAGACTTTTTTTACAATCTCTCCGGACCAGGGCATTCTGATCCGGCGCAACCCCTGCAGAATCCAGACGATGAAGAGGCTGTAGGCGATGGCGAGAAGAAGGTAAAGGAGGGCGGGGATCATGACAGACCTCAGATTCTTCCAGAGTGAGCCTTGCGGGCGGCGGCGTCCCGGCGCAGCAGCAGGATCAGCCCGGCGAGTGCGGGCAGCAGCACGTTGATAAAAAAGAGCAGAAGGGAGCCGTCAAAGGCGGCGGCCTGGGCGACCCCGAGTTCGCCGAGAAAATAGATGGCAGCGCTCTCGCGCACACCGAGGTCACCGATGGAGATGGGGAGCATGGTCTTCACCCAGAGGGTGGCCATCAGGGCCTGTATGCCTCTAAGGAGGGGCAGGGGAGAAAAGGCGCGGATGAGGAGATAGAACTGGAGGAGATAGGTGAAGACCTGCCCCAGGGCGAGCAGGGAGATTCGGACGGCGAGCCGGGGCGGCACCTGTTCGAGGCTGGAGACGATCTGGGCGACTTTGCGGCGGTGTTCCCAGAGCTTTCTGAACTTTTTCAGGATTCCGGCCAGAAAGGGCGGATGGAGGAGCAGAAGGAAGAGCAGGGCGAAAAAGGCGAGGGCGATGATGATCAAGGGCATCCAGACCAGCAGCTCGACCTCTCTCCTGAGGTAGGGTAGCATGCCGACGAGGCCGAGGAAGAGGAGTGTCATAAAGGCGTAGCTCTTGTCGAGCAGGGTTAGGCCCAGCAGTTTGGGCCAATCGGTGCCGTCGATGAAAAAGGCCCGGCCGAATTCTCCCACCCTGCCGGGGGTGATGAAGCCCAGGGTGATGCCCGAAAGCAGGGAGGAGAGGATCTGCCGTTTCGGCGCCCGGGGCTGGACCTGGCGGACGAGCATCTCCCAGCGTTTGAACTGGAAGAAGAGGTTCAGTGCCAGCAGCAGCACGGCCGGGATGATCCAGACGATGCAGGCTTCGAGGAGGGCGGTTTTCAGCTCCCCGATGCTGATATGCCGTACCAGCATGGTCAGGACGATGATGGCGATTACCGCCTTGAAGATGAGCAGGGTGCGCTTATGCCGGGTATATTTTGAGGCCATCGGTGCAGTTCTGACAGATTTGCGGAGCATGGGCGGAATACTGCCGGCGGCGGAACTGCCGGTAAGCTTCGCCGTGAAAGAGCTTTTTGAACGGCTCGGAGGCGTGTCCGAGGAGATGAGAGCCGTCTTTATCAAAACAGCAGGGAACGACTTTTCCATCCCAGTGAATCACGGAGGAGTACCAGAGCCGGGGGCAGGGACGCGCAGCTTTTTCCTTGCGGAGCCAGCGCCCTTCGATGCAGCGGTAACGCCGGTAACGTTCCTCTGCGGGGAGGATCTCCTCAGCTCCTTCGACCGAGCGGAGATAGGGGGATTTGACCAGCACCTGGTCGGCGCCCCATTTTGCGGCCTCGGCGCGCAGGAGCGGGAGTTCATGCTCGTTGTGGCGCATGACGACGAACTGGAGGTAAAGGCGGGGGGTGCGCCCGCCCCGGGCGCGCCGGGCTGCCCGGAGTGCGGCGAGGCCGCTGCACACCTTTTCCAGGCTGCCTCCGCGGCGATAGAGCTCATAGGTGGACTGGGTGAGGCCGTCCGTGGAGATGATGAGGGCGTCGATGCCGCTGGCGGCGATTTCGCGCGCATAAGAATAGTCGGCAAGGCGCTGGCCGTTGGTGCTGCTGGCCACGCAGAGCCCCTGCTTTTTAGCCAGCCGTACCATCTCCGGGAAGTGCGGATGGAGGAGAGGCTCGCCCTGGTCGTAGAGGAGCAGATAGAGGAGATGGCCGTGATTGAGTTCAAGAATGGTGCGATAGAGCTCCATGTCCAAATAGCCGGTGGGCCTGGACAGCGTCCCGGCTCCGGTCTCGCAGTGGGGGCAGTGGAGGTCGCAGAGATTGGTGGGCTCCACGCTGAGCACATAGGGAGCGCCCCATGCCAGGGGGCGGTCGGAGATGCGGCCGCAGGCGCCGCCGGCGAGGGCTTTGAGCAGGTTGAGGGTGCGTCCCGGGGTGAGGGCAGCGAGGAGGGATCTGATCGGGATCTCTTTCATGTTTCCACCCTGGCCAGGATGAAAAAGGTCGGCATCAGCAAGCGGTTGCGCAAACCCGCGCCATCGTTGAGCGCCTTGTCCAGGATGTTCTCCCAACCGTGAGCTCGGATCGCAGTGAAGAGGCGGAGGTGCCAGGGACTGTTCCATAGCCCTGCGGGATTATCCATGGCCGCGGCGAAGAGGCTGTGGTTGATGAACCGCCATGAAAATCCGGCCTTGCGCAGGAGGTTCTCAAGGGCGCCGAGGGAGAGAAGTTGGGGAAAATCGGCCTTGTCCGGACGGTGCCAGCCCAGCCAGCCGGAGACGATGCGGCGGACCGCCTTGCGGTTGAACAAGGAGACTCCCGGCAATCCATAGTGGGGATCGCAGAGGGCGTTGAAGGGCGACCAGCGGTTGGGAGTGGCGATGAGGGCGAGGCCGCCGGGTTTGAGGGCTGTGCGGATATTCACAAGGGCCGACGCGGGGTCCGGTACGTGTTCGAGCACATCCCAAAGGATGACGCCGTCGTTGGGACAGTCGCACGACCAGGCGGAGATGTCCGCACGGACGTACTGGATCTGCGCATCCATTTCGGCCAGGCCATGCGGGGGAGTGGGGAAAAGATCGACGGCGGTGACCCGGGCGCCGGCTTCGGCCAGGGCCCGGCTGGCGCCTCCACTGCCGCAGCCGGCGTCGAGGATTCTGCTGCCCGGCAGAGGCAGCCATTCCGCCAAAAGTCGGGCGGCGAGGCGGCCGCGCTCGAGCGCCCAGCGGTCATAGTTGCTCCACAGGCGCTCATGACTGTTCAGCGTGTTTTCCAGGAGATCTCCTCTCCCCACCGGGGGAATGCAACAAGGTGGTAAAGGGGGAAGAGCGGCTCCCAGGCGAGCAAGCCCGCGAGGCTGAAGGGCTGGCGCAGTCTGCTGCTCCACAAAAAGAGGACAAGTCCGTCGAGGATAATTTTGGCCGGGAGGAAAAGCAGGAGCGGCCGGTGGATGAGGCCGACCAGTGGGGTTGACCAGAGAAGCAGATTGGCGCTGTGAAAGAGGGTATAGCCCAGTTGGATCGGGAGTTTATAGCGGCTGCCGGCGGAGAGGTGGCGGCGTTTTTGCCGGATGAAGGCGCGCCATCCGGAGGGGCCCTGCGCAGGGACGGCGGTGGAGGGGGCGAGGGCGTAGATGAGGCGGTGCCTTCCCGAGGAGGCGACAGCCTGGAGGAGGAAATCGTCATCACCGGAGAGGGTATCGGGCAGGGCGTCATAGCCGCCGATCTCCGACAGGATGTGCCTGCGGCAGGCGAGGCTGCGGCCGCTGCAGGTGATGCCGCGGCCGTGGCCAATCCCCCCGGCAGCGACCAGGGCGGCGGCGAGGGTGTCCACGAGGAGAAAGGCGCGCCAGAGCCGCGATGCGTCCGGGGCCACCAGCGGAGAAAAGCCGGCGCAGAGGACGCTTTCGGACCCCATGGCGGCAGCCATGCCCGCCAGCCACTGCGGCGGCGGGGTGCAATCGGCGTCGGTGAAAAGTAAAAGCTCGCCGCGGGCGCGGAGGAAGGCCGTCTCCAGGGCCCCCTTTTTACTGCTGCGCCAGCGGCCGACAAAATCGTTTCCGGCTGTGTGCCAGCCTGGGTGCCGGGCGGCGGCCTCCCGCGCAATATCCGGGCTGCGGTCGACGGACTGATCATCGATGATGAATAGCTCCCACTCGCCAGGGTACTCCTGCCGGCTCAGGGCTTCGAGGCAGGTCTCGAGGTGTACGGCCTCGTCCCGCGCTGCCACGATGACGCTGAGAAAGGGGGGCGGAGAGGAGGCCAGGTGCGGGCGGGGCAGACGGATCAGGCCCGCGGCGAGCCAGAGGAGGATCAACGCATAAGATGCGAAGACTATTGAGGCTAGTGGGATCATCGCGGGCAAATTATCCATAATTGGGGAAACAAGCAAGGGAATTTCCCGGCGACGCGGTGTGCCGGTCACAAACGGAAGATGATGAAAAGCGTTGATTGATGCGCAAGTTTTGCTTATTTTAGATAAACCAAACCCTCTTCGGGATGGAGCAGCGATGGCCAATAAACGGGACAAACTATCCGACTATCTCAGGAAAGCCCTGTGGATATTGTCGGCTCTCGCCCTGATCATCATAGTCGTTGCGGGCATCAAATACGCCTACAACCGGCGCTATATCCGCAAGATCGCCGAACTCGAGCAGGTGATCAAGGGCATGCACTCGACGATGAGCGTCGAAAGCGTGCGCCAGTACAACATCCAGCGCATCATCGCCATCGTCAGCCAGTACAACCGCACCATGCCCACCCATCTCAAATACGAGATCGCACAGGAGATCCACGACGCCTGCACCAATTACACCAGTCTGGACCCCGATCTGCTCTGCGCCTTCATCACCCGGGAGACCAACGGCACCTGGAATCCTGAATACATCTCGGATTACGGCGCCATGGGCCTGATGCAGATCACCCCGACGATCGGATCTTTCATCGCCCGTTCGGAGCATCTGAACTGGATCTCACCGGATGAGGTGCTGCTCAACCCGGTCTACAACATTCGCATCGGCGCCCGTTATCTTTCCGCACTGATCGATGCCTATGATGTGGACGGCGCCCTGGTGGCGCGCAGCCTTGGGGAGCGCCGGGCCGCGATGTGGGTGAGGAGCGGCCGGAGCAATGCCCTGCTGCCGCGCGACACGATCACCTATATCGCCGACATGTTGAAGCAGTACGATCTGATGAAGGGATTCAAGATCTAGTCCTGCTGATCGAGCCAGAGCGAGGCGAAAAGAACCATCCAGATGAACCGGTAGGCGTCATAACTCAGGCGCCTGCCCCCCTCTATCCATCCCACCATTTTCTTCATCACCGGTTTGTGCAGATAGGCGAGCAGGGGATTGGCGTCGTTCAGAACGAGGCTGTGGAGATACTCCAGCATGACCGGATGCCTGGCCATGCGGGCGAGAGGCGGATCGAATCCCTGTTTGGGACGGTAGATCAGCGCCGGAGGCACGCTGCGCGCCGCCAGTTTTTTAAGCAGGGATTTGGGTTTTCCCTGCGCGCAGCGGATATGGTGCGGCAGGGCAAAGCTCAGCTCGAGCACCTCCCTGGCCATGAAGGGGTTGACCGGCCGCAGCCCGTACAGGCGGTAGAGGTCGGTGGACTTGGCGCAGACGGTGCCGATGGAGAAATGGAGCAGATTGATCAGGCAGGAGAGGTCATCGGCATCAAGTCCTTCACCGAGTCGATGGTAATGGAGATGGATGGCCTGGTCGAGTTCCCTGCGCAGCGGCTCAGGAGTGGCATAGGCGATGCCATTGAGGGCATTGATGGCCATGATCTGGGCCTGCTCGCGCGGCATTTGCCAGCGTTTGCGCAGAATATTGGCCATGGTTCCAGGCGGGCTCTCCTTTTTCCACAGCGCCATACCCTTGTAGACGGCCGCTGCGGCCCCTCTCACGAGCGCGGGTGCGGCTTCCGCCCATCCCCATTTTTTGTCCTGCAACTTGGCCCCGAAGGTTTGATCGGGCCCCACCCCTTCGATGACCGTGCGTGCGGAGCCCACTCGGGGCAGGGTGGCATGGATCATCAAATTGACGGGGATGGCGGAGGAGTCGCCGAAGGGGAAGGAGAACTCGCGGCCGATACGGGTCAGCATGCCGGGAAATTCTTCCTCATGGTAGGCGAGCTGTTCAATGGGCATGCCGAGCAGCGCAGCCATCTCAAGCGCCAGCTTCCCCTCGGGGTCTTCGGGCCCGAAAGTGAAATTGACCAGCTGCACCTTTTTCTTTCCGAGCGCGGCGAGGCGGGCGGCGAGGAGGGTCGAGTCGACCCCGCCGCTGAAAAAGAGGAGCGAGGAGTCGGGCAGGCCGTGCAGGTTTTCGTCCAGATGCTGCTGAAACCGGTGCAGGGCCTCCTCCTCGCTGATAAGCGTCAACTCCTCCCGCGTTCCGGCCTGAGCCGGAAAGAAAAAGGGGGTAAACGTGAAGCTGGCTTCACCGGCGTGGCCGAGGAACTGATGGCCGTTGGGAATGCGGGCGATGCCGGTGTAGAGGGAAAGAGGCGGGGGGATGGCGCGGAATTGCAAAAGGGCATAGACAGCGGCGGGATCGAGTGCGCCCGGTTTCCAGCGCCGCAGCAGGCGGAGGTCATTCCCCATCATCAGGCCGCGGTGATCGACAGCGACAAAGCACTGTTCGGGGGCAGTCGGGGGCACCGTGATGCGCAAGGTCCTGTTTTCCGGCAGGAAGGTGATGATGGGATTGTCCGGATAGTTAAAGGCCCCGGGCTTCTCCGCCCGTCCGATCTCGGCATCCAGAGCGGCCTCATCGGCCAGGCCGGTATCGGTCGAACAGCTCCACTGCTCCTCCCTTTTCCTGATCGGCAGGAATCCGGGCGCGGCGGCCGGCATCAGCCAGGCCGCGGCGAAGAGCCACCCCTCGCCGCAGGGGCAGCTCTCCCGATGGACGGCGAGGCCGAGCCAGCGGGCATGGTCATCCAGAGCGGCTTGCCACTGCGTATCATCTCCCCTCTTCCCCAAAAAACAGCTGAAAAACATGGTCAGGCTCCGGGTGTGGTAAAAAGATAGTTCCGTCGTCCCTGCTAGGGATTGGTTTCAGAAGCCGCCTTTTTACGGCGCTCTTTTTCGCTGCTGCCATCTGGTCGGATAAACTCCCTGATGTTCCGCAGGGTGGGGCGCGCGGTGGTGAGAAGCACCAGCATATAGACCGCCGCGGCGATGAGGAATCCGCCGATGAAGAGAAAGAGGGTATTGGAGGAGATCAGCGGCAGCAAGAGTGATTTGGCCAGCAGGGTCACCAGGACCATGGCGCCACCGGCCGCTGCAGCCGGGGCGATGGAGCGATAAAACTCGCGGTCTCCCAGATGGATGATACGGTCCGAGATGGTTTGCACCAGGGGAAAGGTGAGGACCAGGAGCAGGGAAATGCCCGCTGCCGCTCCTTCAAGGCTGTGACGCGCGCCTAAATAGATGCAGGCGGCGAGGGGCAGGATATAGGCGAGGTTCCATTTCAATTCAACATCCGGCCGACCGAGGGCCATCAGCACCGGCCAGCGGATGACCCCTACCGATTTGGCCAGTCCCATCGGCACCAGGATAATCAGAGGCATGGCCATGGGCATCCATTTCTCCCCCATGAAGAGGGCGATGAACTCACGTGCGAAGAGAGCCAGCCCGAGCAGCAGGGGGAAGATGATCAGGGAGAGCAAGGCCGAGGCTTTGAGAAAGCCCTTGCGCAGCTTTTTCATATCATCCTGGATGGCTGAGAAGGCCGGAAAAGCGACCTTGGAGACCACCCCCGAGAGGCGGGTGACCGGCATCTTGACCAGGTTGAGGGCGAGGGTGTAATAGCCGAGGGCCTCGGTGCCCAGCATGCGGCCGATGATAACCACGTCCATGTTGGTGACGGCATAGGAGACGACATCGTTGCCGAGGACGTTGGCGCTGAAGGAGAAGAGCTCCTTGAACTGGCACCAGGAGAAGAAGAGGCGCGGGCGCCAGCGGGAGTAGATCCAGACCAGCAGGACGTTGACGCCGTCGCGCACCAGGGCGCCGATGACCAGGCTCCAGACTCCGAACCGCATCAGGGCCAGGGTGATGGAGACCACTCCGCTGGCCACGGAGGAGATAACCTCCA
>Ga0116149_1006837_pt1 | contig 10132 bp, 6 predicted proteins | sample AD_UKC057_MetaG_FD_89787 | JGI IMG/M metagenome (GOLD analysis project Ga0116149, IMG submission 89787) | Active sludge microbial communities of municipal wastewater-treating anaerobic digesters from USA - AD_UKC057_MetaG | ecosystem: Engineered > Bioreactor > Anaerobic > Digestate | place: USA...
CCGGTTTCTACCAAGTTCCAAAACTAATCTATAAATTTACCCTCTAAACAAAACTGCTTATGCAATTTCTTTCGTTTGTAAACAATGAAAACCGGCAATATATGTAAAGCTTTTTCTTATGAAGAAAAATTTGAAAATATATGATAATGAGGTGATTGGGAAAAGAGAGGTAAGGTTATACGCGAGTTATCAACAAGGCGAAAAAAGACAGCGACAACGAAAATGACAGAGAAAATGGTTTGAGAATGAAAGACAAAATGACAATGAAAGAGAATAGATTTAGTTTTTTTTCCGACCTGCAAGAAAGAAAAGCGGAGAGCCAACCCACATTTGGCACATTGCCTTTTGCCCGAAACACAAGCCAATGCTTCGCAAAAGTCAAAGAGCCAATTTTTGCAATCGCTGATTTTAAACAATAATAAATGTGGAGCCAGAAACCACATAAATAAAGGGGCGTATCTGAAAAGCCAAATGAGTAAAGTATCTTTAAAATTTTAAATATGAACAAAATACATGTACTGTGTAAAACACAATTTAACCTTATTTCTGACAATGATTCTGTTAGTTGGGTTCAATTCTATGAGATTCCTACCAAAAATATTAAGCATGGAGATATCATATATTTATATATAGATTCTACAAAGTCACCTTATTTGCGAGGAATTGTTCTAGGTATTTACAAACCAAGTCCAATGCAAATATTAAATAATCAAAAAAACAAAAACAGAATTGGTATCACATTTCAAATACAAAATCCAATTGATAAAGTTGATATTAATAATGTTAGTTGGCCTAACGGACGTGCTTATGGTGAATCATGGGCAATTGAATAATTGCAATATTTCAAAACTAATAAAAACTTAAATAAATCACAGCTTGTTTTGTTTTCATGAAGACTAAAATGGACATATATCTAAGCAAAAAGTTTAACCCAAAATGAAATAATATGAAAAAGATTGCATTAATTTCAAGTTTACTATTTCTCATATTTTCAAATAGTATTGCTCAAAATTGTTTCTATTCTGTTGACACGACCACTAAATATTTAAACTGTGGTGACAGTACTCAATTATTTTCATCATTTTTAAATAAGTCAATATTTCAATATTCAGGCCCTCTCTTGTATAAAACAGAATATTTTTATTTTTTTAATGATTCAGTTGGATTAGCCTGTGGAGGTGATGGAAATGGCTCAGGTGGTATAGTATTTAAGACAACTGATGCAGGTATTAATTGGCAATTACTAGCAGATAGTTTACCAGGATATTTAAGGTCAGTTGATTTTATAAGTGATTCTGTAGGTTTTGGTGTTTGTTGGGAAGATATAATTCTAAAAACTACTGATTCGGGAAACACATGGTTTGAGATATCATCAGGAATATATAGTGGCTTAACTGACATTTGCTTTTTAGGAGACAGTATTGGGATTATTGTTGGAAGTAATGGTGTAATTCTAAAAACAATTGATGCAGGGGCTAATTGGCTCTCTATTTCAAGTAGTGCAACAAATAATTTTAATTCATTATTCTTTACAAATTCTACAACTGGATTTGCTGTTGGGGATAATGGTATAATCTTTAAAACACAAGATGCAGGTGATACATGGGGGCCTCTGAATAGCGGCACATTAAGTTGGTTGCACTCAGTATATTTTACTGATACATCTACAGGTTATGCTGTTGGTGAAAATAGCACAATCATTAAAACAACAAATGCTGGAAACACTTGGATTCCCCTTACATGCAATTGTTCTGATTATGGCTTTTGGTCAGTTCGTTTTATTAACGATAGCATTGGATATGTTTCTGGCGACTCGTTATATTTCACATCTGATGCCGGTAATTCATGGGTTCCAATTTCATTTGGCAGTCCTTCTGGGTACTATTATTCAGTATATCCTATTAATTATGATAATCTAGTATTGACTAATATTTTTTCAATTATAACTTTAGGGAAAAATGATGCGGTATTTAATTGGTCTCCTTCTGTTGGTTTAAGTAATCCAAATGTTGCTTCGCCAAAAGTTTATGCGAATTCAGATATCACATATTATGTGACCATTACGCCAAATATAGTGAGTGGTTGTGGTGTATATTCAGATAGTGTAAAAATTACACTAACTAACCATAGCTCTCCATCTTTATGTATGGTTAGTGTTGATTCTGCTTCTAATAAGAACATTATTGTATGGGAAAATGAGATAAATGTACCAATCGATTCAATTTTTGTTTATAAAGAGTCAAACACTACTGGAATTTTCAATAAAATTGGGGCAGTTTATTATTACGATCAAAGTGTTTTTATTGATACAAGCTCCTATCCACTAATCAATTCATCAAAATACAAAATATCTTTATTAGATTCTTGTGGCCTTGAAAGCAATAAAAGTTTGGAGCATAAAACAATGCATTTGGCAATTAATCAAGGCGTAGGCAATATATGGAATTTAATATGGGAACCTTATGAGGGCTTTACTGTAAGTTCATATAATATTTTTCGAGGCACATCGCCTGATAGTCTATTACAAATAGGTTCAGTTTCTGCTTCAAGTACACAATATTCAGATTATTCGGCTCCAACAGGAAATGTTTATTATCAAATACAAATCATTAACCCAACCCCATGTAATCCGTCAAAATCTTTTGAAATGTCATTATCTAATATAGCAACTAATGATATTAGCTATGGGATACAGTCAATTTATAATTTGAAGCAAATAAAAGTATATCCAAACCCTGTAGCTAATGAATTAATACTTGAAATAAAAGGGAATAGTGGAAAGGTAAACTTTGATATTTTAAATGCAATAGGACAAGTTGTTTTCAAAGGTTGTTTGGTAAATAAAACTACTGTTCAGACAAGTAATTTTGCACCCGGAGTTTATCTGATTAAACTCGAAAATGGTAAATCGTTTGAATTTAAAAAGGTAATAAAAGAATAGCCATCACACATAGCCAAGCACAATGGCAGGTCACACAAGCTAACGCTACAATCAAAACCTGTCATAGAGCTTGTCTGTTTGCGACCGCTGACTTTGCCGACACTAAAAAAACTAAATCTTTTAAAGACAATGAAAACTGAATGACTGAATTGAACAAATATCTCAAACCATTGACAGACAAGAATGCCCAGTTGGTAACATCGTGCAAGCCTCATTTTTGCTTAGATTGATAACGCTAAGCACAAATTTTTAGATATACGCTGTAATGATAATTTAAAGCTAATCTTAAAATTTATGCTATACGCGACCGGTCTAAGGTAGCAAAAACGCAGGCCTGCACGAGGACCGTTACCAACCTTACTAAACCCTTGATATGAAAAAGATTTCTATAATATGGGTTATTGCAATATCAATCCTGGCTTTGCAATGCAAAGCCCAACAGGCGACAAACAGCACCGGGAACGATCTGGCCGACTACCTGAAAAACAACTGGCAGACGCCCGGGGACTATGTCATCAAAAAGTTCGAAAACCACGACATCGTATTCATCGGAGAATACCACAGAATTAAACACGACGTTGACTTAATTCTGTCTTTAATTCCCCTGTTGCAACAAAACGGAATTAATACCTTAGCCATTGAGTTTGGCAATTACGAAGACCAACATCTTGTCGACTCACTATTAAACCTCCCGTTTTTCGACCGAAAATTGGCCAGACAAATCATCTTTAACAGCAGCCATTTTTGGGGCTACTCCGAATACATCGACATATACCGTGTAGCCTGGGAAGTGAACCATACATCCGCTCTTAATGCAAAAAACAGGTTTCGGGTCGTTAATCTGGGGGCGGTGTACGATCCGTGCAAGGAGGGTGGTGCATGGCGCGACATTGATCCCGATATCTATATGGCCGATGTTATTTTTAAAGAGATTGTCGGAAAAAAACAAAAAGCCTTGATATATTCCGGAAATCATCATGCTTTTACCAAATACCACCAACCATTATATGATTTTGATAAAGACACTCTGTATGGATTGAACACAACCCGAATGGGTAACGTAATCTATGATTCGTTAAACGACAAGGTGTTCAATATTTATTTGCATGCTGCCTGGATATCAGATAAAGGCTGGGAAGAAAAATCTGTTTTGCCTGTAAACGGAGTCATCGACTCAGTAATGGCATTATTCAACAATAAACCGGTGGGTTTTGATGTGGTCAACACGCCTTTTGGGAAATTAACAAGCAATAATTCGTATTATGCTTTTGGCCACACCAATTTCACCTTAGATCAGTATTGCGATGGCTACATCTTTCAGAATTCCTTTGCAAATTATAAACCCATTACCATGGAACCTGATTTCATCACCAAAGAAAATTTGGCGATTGCAAAGAAAAGAATGGCATGTATTGGCCTTGAAAAAGAATATATCGACATGCTGAGTGTTGAAAACGCATGTGAATTATTCTTCGAAGACATCCGCAATCATTTTAAGCATCTGGTAAAGGAATAATTACACAGCCAACACACCCCCACGATTCGCATGAATTACCACTCCATGCACCATTCAAATTCTCTCTCTCGATGATTTCTGCTCCATACTTATTCCCCATCGGGTCACTCGAAGAAGATTCGGATGAAACGTGCCCACCATCCTCACCATTCCGACATCCCAAAGCCAACACCCTATGAAAAATATTTTTTTCTCAATCCGGTTCACCCGAAGGGCAACCTGATTCCACAGATTTACGCCTTCAGCCATCACCAGCCGCCCATAATTCAGCTGCTACTAACGTTTCCTGCGGTTATCCCTGCCATTATCGAAATTTTTGGCCGGTCTGTCCTCATCAACTTTTACAACCACCTTTCGGTTACCTAAAAACATATCCTTGAATGCGTCGGTTACGATACCGATTTGCGAAGTTTCGAGTTCGAACAGGCAGAAGTTTTTGAATAACTCGATTTTTCCGATTTTCAGTTTAATGCCTCCCGATTCCTTTCTCAGCATTTCGATCAGTACATTCGGGTATAGACCATCGGTACGGCCAATATTGATAAACATTTTGGCATAGCCCTTCTGGGTAATAAATTCATCACCACCGCTTTTGCCTTTTTTCATCTTATCGAGCAGTTCGCCCGATGGCTGCCGGCTGTTTTTATCCTCATACACGTTGATGTCGTGAGTGTTCTTGTAATACAGCAGGAAGCGGTTGAATTCAACCGACACCAGCCTTTTGATCAGTTCTTCCTTATCGAGCCATTCCAGTTTGCGATAGACCGACGGCAGGTAAGGTTCAATTTCCTCATGCTCGATATCCACCTTTTCGATGCGGTCGATCAGGTGATACAGTTGTTTCTCGCATACTTCTTTTCCATTGGGAACTTTGGCCTGAATAAAGCTTATTCCGGTGGCTTTTTCAATCATGCGCACCTGCGATTTCTCACGGAGGTTAATAATCACCACCGAAATGCCGGCTTTTCCCACACGGCCCGTACGACCGCTGCGGTGGGTGTAGGCATCTTTATCGTCGGGGAGACTGTAGTTGATTACATGGCTCAGGTTATTCACGTCGATACCGCGGGCAGCCACATCGGTGGCAACCAGAATACGAATATTTTTAATGCGGAATTTTTGCATCACCGTATCGCGTTGCGCCTGCGAAAGGTCGCCATGCAGCGATTCGGCATTGTAGCCGTCGGCCATCAGCTTATCGGCAATTTCCTGTGTGTCGCGGCGGGTGCGGCAAAACACAATTCCGTATATTTCGGGATAATAGTCCACAATGCGTTTTAAGGCCAGGTATTTATCCTTCGCCTGAACGGTATAACAGAAGTGTCGGATATTTTCGACACCGGTATTTTTATTGCCGATGGTAATTTTAACCGGATTGTTCATGTACTTTTCCGAAATACGGGCAATTTCGGGTGGCATGGTTGCCGAAAACAACAAGCTTTGTATGTTTTTAGGGAGATGTTCCAGAATCCGGTCAACGCTTTCGGAGAAGCCCATGTTCAGCATTTCGTCGGCTTCGTCGAGAATGATACGTTTAACATGGGATGCTTTCACCACTTTGCGGTCAATCAGGTCGATTAGTCGCCCGGGGGTGGCCACAATAATATGCACACCCTGTTGCAGGGCTTTTATCTGTGCTTCGATGCTGCTTCCGCCATACACGGCCAGAATTTTCAGTCCGGGAATATATTTCGAATAATCTTTCAGATCGTCGGTAATCTGCATGCAGAGTTCGCGGGTAGGGCTGATGATTAGCGTTTGCGGACTATGCAGGCTGATGTCGGTTTGTTGTATTACCGGCAGGCCGAAGGCGGCAGTTTTTCCGGTTCCGGTTTGGGCCAGTGCCAGTACATCGGTTTCTTCGCTCAGCAGGAGCGGTATTACTTCTTCCTGAACCGGAAGTGGCATTTCGAAACCACATTCGGTTATTCCTTTAATAATGTCGGGTTCAACACCCAGTTCTTCAAATGTTTTCATGTTTTCTGTTTGCGACAAACCTGAATTGAATCGGTGATGCCGTCGGGCGGCCTGGTTTGAATTCTACTATAGGTATTGTCCGTTTTACTTAATGTGTTTAAATCGGCGGCAAAGGTAGTTATATTATTCGAATATTTATCATGCGATAGTGCCCGTTGAGCAGGAGCGCAAAAAAAAGCAGCCTTTTGCAGACTGCCTTGCAACAATATTGATATGTTTTTTTTAGAAAGTGTATCGTACACTCGCGGCAGAACCCCAGCCGAATCCGGCATGTGTATCGCCTAGAAAATCCCACATAGGCCTTGCATCAATACTTACCAACAGCGGAACTTTCAGGGCATTGAAGTCGAATTCAATCCCAATTTGACCACCTACAGCCAGACCTATATACGAATCATCAGCATCCCATGTGTAGTATCCCACACTTGCACCCGGACCAACATACCAGTTTAGGCCCGACACAATATTCCAGTGCCAGTGGTAAATTCCTGAAAGGTAAAGACGGGAGTGGTTTAAAGCTCCGCCAAAACCCAGATCGAGTTCTAAGCGGTGCCGGTCACCCAAGCCATGCTGATACGAAAGCTCACCTCCATAATAGGTGCCGCCTCCAAGGCGCAACCCAATTGCATGAGGATTTACCTGTGCCTGTGTTGCCATAAATCCTGCAGCTGCAATCACCAATGTCAATAATAGTTTTTTCATAATCAAAAAAATTAGTTTATCATGTAAAAATATATCATAGTAACAAACGAAAATTCTAAATGTTTAAAACAAATTAACCCGATGTAGTTGAAATTGTGATAATCAGATCGTAAAACTTATAAAATTGCTTGTTCTAATCAGGTATTCAGGCCACCAATATGCAATTGTATGCAAATGCTTATTTATTACGAATTAGTTTTATTTTTGTGGAATAATAATACCGATGTTTTATGAAAAGCTACTTCAAAACGAATGTGTTGCCCCACCTGGTGGCTGTATTGATTTTTCTGGCAATATCGCTGGCGTATTTTTCGCCCCAGCTAACCGGCAAAAGGTTGAGTATGCACGACTGGAAGGTTTGGCAGGCATCGTCGAAAGAGAAGACCGATTTCAGAGAACAAACCGGTGAAATTACGAACTGGACAAACAGCATGTTTGGTGGTATGCCCACTTACCTGATCAGTACCCCGAAAGAGCACAATATATTTGCACGCATACAGAAAATTATGGGGTTTGGCTTTGGCGAGCCTGCAACTTTTTTGTTCTATTATCTGCTGGGTTTTTATGTTTTGCTATTAGTCTTTAGGGTGAATCCCTGGCTGTCTGTGGCGGGTGCTATCGGATTTGGCTTTTCATCCTACTTCTTCGTGATTATAACCGCGGGGCACCTTACCAAGGCTGCAGCCATTGGCTTTATCGCACCGATAATCGCCGGGGTGTACCTTGCCTACGACCGCAAGATGTGGCAGGGTATGTTGCTGATGACATTTGCGCTCGCGTTGCAGATACTTACCAACCACCTGCAGATTGTGTATTACACAGCCCTGATTATTTTAGGTCTGGGTATAGCCTGGCTGGTTGATGCTATTGTGAATAAAAAAATACTGAATTTTGTCAAGACAACAGGCCTCCTTCTGGCCGGAGTGGCGCTGGCCATTGGTATCAATGCAACGAATTTACTTACCACTCAGGAATACGCACCCTATTCGATGCGCGGACAAAGTGAATTGACCAATGCAGAACACCTGCGTACCACCGGTTTAAATAAAGATTATGCAACCGGCTGGAGCTATGGAATCGACGAGACGTTTACACTGCTGGTTCCCAATATTAAGGGCGGCGCTTCCTACAGTCCCTTGTCGGAAGACTCCGAAACCTACAATATGCTTCGCAAATATTACGACAGTAATGCCCGCGATATCGTGAAATTTATGCCCACATATTTTGGATTGCAGCCCTCAACCTCGGGACCGGTGTATGCAGGAGCTATCATCTTTTTCCTTTTTATCCTGTCGCTGATGGTGGTCAAGGGTAAGTTTAAATGGTGGTTGCTGGCAATTACCGTATTAAGTATTTTATTGGCCTGGGGTAAAAACTTTATGTGGTTCACCGAGTTGTTCCTCGATTATTTTCCGGGTTATAATAAGTTCCGTACAGTATCGATGATTCTGGTGATAGCCGAATTTGCCATGCCATTACTGGCGTTTTTGGGATTGAGGGAAATTGTTATGCAAAAAGTAGATCCCAAGAAGCTCATGAATTACTTCTATGTGGCTATAGGAATCACTGCACTTACTTTACTCACTTTTATCGCGATGCCCGGAATTTTCGGAAATCAAAGCGAACACGAGGTTGCCTTTGTGCAGCAGCAGTTGCTTGCCGGGGTTCCCGATGATCCGAAATACGATCAGGTAAAGCAAGACCTCATGTCGGAATTTACTACGGCCATTCAAAACGACCGGCTTGATCTGATTCGTGCCGATGCTGCCCGTTCGCTGGCTTATGTGGTATTGGGCGCATTGATTGTTTGGTTGCTGATACGGAAGAAAATGAACGTCATGTATGCTTCCATTGCGTTGGCAGTGCTGCTCATCGCTGATATGTGGACAATCAATAAGCGTTATCTGAACGAAGATAATTTTGTTTCGAAGCGCAATTTCGAGGTGCCATATGACGCTTCTGTTGCCGATAATGCCATTCTCGCAGACAAGAGTCCCGATTACCGTGTTTGTAATTTAAGTATGGGAATAAACGGGGTTTTTGCCGATGCGTCTACATCGTACTTTCACAAGTCGATAGGCGGCTACCACGGTGCAAAAATGCTGCGTTATCAGGAACTTATGGATTCGGTGATGTCGTCGGAACTGCAGATGACTTCCTATATTGTAAGTGTCGCTTATCAAAACGGATTGAGTCGCGAAGAAATGCAGATGCTGTTTGATAAGAATGCCCGCACGCCGGTGCTGAACATGCTGAACACTAAATATATTATTATCGACCCCAACGATGCTCCCCTCGTGAATAAGTCCGCACTGGGCGCAGCCTGGTTCGTTGATAAATATAGTTTTGCCGAAGACGCCAATCAGGAAATTCTGGCCATGCGAAAACTGAATACTGCTGATGAGGCTGTTGTCGACCGCCGCTACGAAGAGCAGCTGAAAGGACTGACAATTGTAGCTGATAGCAATGCCCGAATCGAAATGGTTAAGTATGCACCCAACCGTTTGACCTATGAGTCGAATGCGGCCGGCAATCAGCTTGCTGTTTTCTCCGAAATCTATTATTCGAAAGGATGGCAGGCCTATATCGATGGTCAGCCTAAACCCCATTTCAGGGCTAACTATGTGCTGCGCGCTATGGTAGTCCCGGCAGGCAAACATACCATTGAATTTGTGTTTGATCCGCCTTCATACAAAACGGGCAACCTGATTTCGTACATTTGTTCAGCCATTGTACTCCTGCTTTGTGCCTGGTTCGTGATTCAGTATTTCAGAAAATTGAAGAAAGCAAGGCCAGAGAGTAGCGATAAAAAGATAAAATAGTTTTGCACAGATTAGGGTGTGATGATTATCCGTTACTTAACGGTTAATAAACGGCTATTTCTACCGGGGTGTTGTGGTGCAGGGATTTATGTGGTTCGAAAATCCAGTTTTTATCAAAATAATTATCCGTTACTTAACGGTTAATAAACGGCTATTACTATACGGGCTTTGCAG
>Ga0116149_1006838_pt1 | contig 10132 bp, 5 predicted proteins | sample AD_UKC057_MetaG_FD_89787 | JGI IMG/M metagenome (GOLD analysis project Ga0116149, IMG submission 89787) | Active sludge microbial communities of municipal wastewater-treating anaerobic digesters from USA - AD_UKC057_MetaG | ecosystem: Engineered > Bioreactor > Anaerobic > Digestate | place: USA...
AGGCGCCCCCCGTTCCGGCCGTTCCCGCCGCATCCTGGTTCGATCGCGCGAAGCTCGAGGAGGTGGGCTTCGACTGCAGCCTGCCGCTCGACCGGGCGAACGCAGCCCGCTACCGGGCGATGCCGCCGAGGCGGACGTACGCGGTGCTCGAATACGAGGGCGAGGCGTGGCGTTCTCTCGAGCGTTCGCGGGGATCCGGCGGCCGGCAGTCCGACCGGGCCTCCCGGCTCGTCGTGGTGGATGCAGGACCAGACCGGAAGGCGCTGCGCGCGCGGTGGCCAGACCGCCGAAGAGCGGTCGTCGTGCCGGCAACCGCCGCGCTGGTCGTCGAAGGCGGGCAGGATGGCCGATACGTCCTGCACGGCCGGGTCATCGAGATCTTTCCGTCCCAGCTGAACGTGCCGCGCCCTCTGAACCGGGTGCTCGCACCACTTCAGCGCCGCACGGGCGACGAGGGCCCGGCGCGCTACAGGGTGAGGGTGATCTGGGGACGGAGGGATCCCTGGATCGCGGACGTGCAGCCGTAGCTGCCTCGCCGTCCGGCCCCTCCCACCCTCCGCGCTCCGCCTCCTGTCCGTCAGGGGGCGAACTCGTAGCAGCCCGGGGCGGCCAGCAAGCGACCGGTGTGCGAGAAGAACAGGCTGGCGGGCGAGAGCGCGCCGGCGGCCTCGAAGCGGACGACGCGCGCCTTCTCGCCGTCGGCGTCGTAGACGTAGGTGACCGGGGCTCCCACCAACGAAACCCACAGACGTCCTCGCCCGTCCACCGCCGCCGTCCGCACGACCGGTGGGATGACCGGGATCAGCCTCTCGTCCTTCGTGCGGCGCCGCCGCCACTCGGTGGGTAGCGCGGCGACGATCGCGTCGAGCTCGCGCCCCTCGATGTGACGCTCGAAGACGAGCCTCCCCGTTTCGTCGTACCGGCGCCACGCCGGCACGCCCGCCAGGAAGACGTAGTAGAAGCCCCCCGGGGCGGGGAGCGGCATCCCGCTGTTCAGGCCGAGGTGCACGTCCCGTTCGGCCTCCTGGCCCGTCTTCCTGAGGTCTCCGAAGGTCCGGGTGATGCCGCCCGACGGCGAGTACTCCGCGACCAGGGCGCCGGTTTCGGGCTGGCTGAGGAGCAGGCGCCGCCCGTCGTAGTGCAGCGTTCCGACGCCGTTCAGGACGACCCCTTCCAGCGTGATCGTCTCCTCGGCGCGGCCCGGCAGGGTGAAGCCGCCCAAGAGCGAGCCGCCTGGCGCAAACACCTGGATGCGCTCGGCGGGACCGGGACGGTCGGCCACGACGAATGTTCCGTTCCTCGCGAGGCTGAACGCGGTGGGTTGGAGGATGCGCCCGATCTCGGGACCGATCTGCAGGATCTTCCATGCCGAGGTCAGGGCCCGGTCGATGCCGTAAACGGCGTGATTCCCGCGGTCGAACACGAAGTACTGCCCCGAGGCCGCCTGCGCGAAGGCAGCCGGTTCACGGAAGACGCCGACGATCTCCGCCGGCACGGCGGCGACCGAGCGGAGCACCTGAACGCGGCCGCCGGCTGAGGGGGATGGCGGGGTCGCACGCGCCTGCCGATGCTTCCCCGGTGCGAACGACGTGAGGGCCGGCGCGCAGCACGTGCTGAGGAAGGACCGTCGGTTCACCACGCCGACGCTACCGCCGGCTCCCGCCACGCGTCAAGCTTCACCGTAGATCAGATCGTGCGGGAGGTGCAGACGGTGCAGGAGGTGCCGAAGGCCTGCCGCGCCGTAGCCGGGCACCGCGCGGCGAAGGCGGGTGCAGTGCTGATGGTGCCGGAAGTGCCGAAAGTGTTGCGCTCCCTCGCCAGCAGTCATGTCGTCACTGCACTTCACCGCGCAGAGTGCGCAGAGATCTTTGGAAGAATCCGAAATCTCAGCGTACGCCTCCGCGTCCTCTGCGTTCTCTGCGGGTGAACGTACGTGGGACAAGCGGCCGGGCCGGCCTGCAGGAGCCGAAGCCGCCTGCAGGCCTCCGCGGCCGCAATGCTCCCGGCTCTAGAACCGGAAGCCGAATGCCATCTGGAACCGCCGCGCTCCGGGGTAGTGAGTGACCGCGGTTCCCTTGCCGTAGTTCGAGCCCTTTATGTAACCGGTGGGCAGACCCATCTCGTCCTTGGCGCTGGCGTTGTCAACCGACACCGCCGTGTTCCAGCGGTAGAGCGGCAGGCTGTTGGCCACGTTGTAGAGCTCCATCTTCAGCCAGGGCCGCACCGTCCGCCAGATCGGGATCTGATAGTGGAGCGCCAGGTCGAACAGGTTGGTCGACTTGAAGCTCTGCGACCCCCGCATGCCGAAGTACAGCGTCTGCGAGGTGGGCAGGTCGGGGTACGCCGCCCCGCGCGCCTTCTGGATAGCCGAGAGCGGCACGCTCGAGGCCGTCAGGCTGTAGTAGGTGGGCGAATCGTGCCGGAACATCAGGGACGTGTCGATGTCGCCCAGGCGTCCGAGACCCAGGCTGTAGATTGTCCACAGCCGGACCTTGTGCCGCTGGTAGTCGTCGAAGCGCCCGATGGGGTAGTTGCGGGAAGGCGACCGGATCTCGGGGTAGTTGCCGTAGATCGTCGTGCTGCCCGGGGTGTTGGCTCCCTCGCCCTCGTAGTCGCCCTCGTTCTTCAGCTGGAGGGTCCAGTGGCCGTTCAGGCTCCACCGGGACGTGATCGGGTAGCGGCCCTCGAGCAGCAGCGCCTGGTAGTCGCGCTGAGGCGCGTCGGTATTGCGGTAGATCTGGTTGGTGAACGGTCCGAAGGTGAGGCCGGCACGCTCGATCGTCGTGGTGCCGTTGTTCAGCTCGATGAAGTCTTCGACGAAGTTCCCCACCGAGCGGTTGGTGTAGATGATCTTCGCGTAGCCCCTGCCCAGCTGCGCCCCGATCGAGGTCGAGAACTCGCGGGTGACGGGCGAGGACAGCCCCGAGTCCATGAACACGTTGGCGGTCGGGAAACTGCCCGCGTAGGGCACGTAGTTGGCCGGGTCGAAGCCGGGGGCGAAATCGCGGCCTTCGCCGGTGGGCCCGATGTAGTAGAGGCCCAGGTAGTCGGGGCTGCCGACGTTGGTGTTCTGCGCGAACTGCGCCTCGCTGTACTTACCGGCGTAGTGCGCGTAGGTTGCCTGGAAGATGTACTTCCCGTCACCCGCGATGTCCACCGTGCCGGCCAGGCGCGGGACGATCGTGTCGGTGTCGACGGTGACGATGTTCCCCGTGGCCTCGCCCCTCACCCGCTCGTAGCGGACGCCGGCGTTGAACGACAGCCGGCGGTTGACCGCCCAGCGGTCCTGGATGAAGAACGAGTTGGTGGTGATGTCGATCTTCGCCCCGCGCACGGGCAGCCACTGCTCGGCCTCGGTCGCGCCTTCGGCGAACATCGGGATCATGTAGCCCTGGCTGTCGTAGATGGGCGTCCCGTCGGCGGCCGCCTTGTAGTCGGCCAGGAAGACCCACCCGGTCGCGGTCTGCGAGTTGCCGCCGGTCCGCGTGCTGCGGAAGTTCTCGAAGCCGACCTTGATGTCGTGGCTGCCGAGCCGCTGCGTTCCCTTGAACCACGACAGGCTGCCCGCGACCTGCTGGTTGTTCCGGTCCTCAGGATCGGTCTGGTCCCAGTACGGCGCGTTGTAGGTGACTGTGCCGAACGGTCCGAAGTACGACCAGATCGGCGAGTCCACGATGTTCGTGCTGCTGCCGCCCGTGTTGCGGAAGCCGAAGTGCTTGCGCGACCAGCGCACTTCACCGAACAGGTTCGAGCGCAGCACGCCGTTGTAGCCCACCACGATGCCGTTGTTGGGGAAGTCGGGGCTTTCGAGCGCGTGCTCGTCAATGACCTGCCCGAGGCCGCGCCGCAGCGACACCTCGCGCGGGTTGTTCGTGAAGCTGCCCTGCAGGGTGTGGTTCGACGCGAGGCGTCCGGTGAGCTTCGCCTCCCAACGGCGGTTCTTGTCGGTGGTGTCGAACTTCTTCCCGCTCAGCTGCATCGTCGTGGTGCTCAGCACCGACGCGAGGCGCGTCGCGCCGAAGAACCACAGGCGGTCGATGAGGATCGGCCCGCCCAGGGTGAGCTCGTAGGTGCGGTTCAGCTTGTCGGCCTTCTTCGTGTTGCGCGACTGCTCGTAGGGCGTCAGCCGCGTCCACGCGTCGTTGGTGAGGTTCACGCGGCCGCTGCCGCTGAAGACGTTCCCGCCGCTCTTGGTCACGGCGTTCACCACGCCGCCCGAGAAGCGCCCGAACTCCGCCGAGATCCCGGAGGTGAGGACCTGCGTCTCCTCGATCGCGTCCTCGATGAACAGGTTGTTCGCCGTGCCGAACAGGTTGTCGTTGACGTCGACGCCGTCGATCAAGAACACGTTGTCGTACGCGAACGCGCCGGAGATCGTCACCTGCCCGGCGTTTGGCGTGTTGTTGGTCAGGCCCGGCGACAGCTCGGCGATCCCCGAGAGCGTCCGCGCCGCCGGCATCACGTTGATGTCCTTGTAGGTGAAGTTGGCGCCGCCGCTCGGCGTGACCAGCGCCGCGGGCGTCGTCTCGCCCGTGACCGTCACCGACTCGGTGATGCCGGCGAGATTGAGTACCGCGTTGGCTTCCGCCGTCCGGCCCAGCTCCACGACCACCGTGTGCGTGACGGTCTGCATGCTGGGCAGCTCGAACACCACCGCGTAGGTGCCCGGCGGCAGCCCGCGAATCACGTAGCGGCCGTTGCCGTCGGTCACGGCCGTGCGCGTGCCCTGCAGCGCCGGCGACGAGACGGTCACCGTGACCCCCGGCAGCACCAGGTTGCCGGCGTCGCGTGCGGTCCCGGCCAGGATGCCGGTCTGGATGCCCTGCGCGGCGAGCGGCACTGCGCTCGCCACCAGCAGCACGATGAGAGCGAGAGTCCTCGAGCGCATACAGTGCTTCCTCCCCTTGTTTTTATGAACAACGACGGCGAGAAGCGGGAAGAACGAAACGGCCGCGCCGCGCGAACCCAGAGTCCGCGTCAGCGTGAATGCCGCCGCCATCCTCGGCGAGGGCCGAGTGATGCCGGTATCGATTGATCGGCGAAGATCCGAACCTCAGGTGTGCAGAGAGGATGCCACCATCGTCGCCCTCCAAGTCATTGAAACCAAAGGACGAGCTGTCGACGACTCGGCTGCGGATCCAAAACAATGGACGGGAACTACGGCCGAGTGGATTATAACCCCTCGCGGAAGCCCTGGCGAGCGCAAGATCAGTACGCTGCCGTGACGAGCACGGCCTTCAGTACGTCCGCAGTCTGGGGGAGGATGACCTCCTCGAGGTCAGGGCAATAGGCGACCGGCGTGTCCAGCGACCCCACGCGCGCGACCGGAGCATCGAGGTGCTCGAACAGCTCGCCGGCAATCCGCGCGGCCAGTTCGGCGCCGAAGCCGCACGTGAGCTGATCTTCGTGAACGACGACGACGCGGTTGATGCGCTTGACGAGGGCGGCGATGCCAGGCCAGTCGTACGGGATCAGGCTGCGGAGGTCGAACACCGCGACGCTGAGGCCTTCCTTCTCGGCCTGCTGGGCGGCGAGCAGCGATCGCTGGACGAGCGCTCCCCATGTCAGCACCAGCACGTCGTCGCCCTCGCGCCGCAGGGCGCCTTGCCCGAAGGGGATCATGAAGTCGGGCCCCGGGTAGGTTCCCTTGTTGTAGGTCTGGCGGTACAGGTGCTTGTGCTCGAGGAACAGCACCGGGTCGTCGCAGCGTATGGCCGTGCGAAGCAGGCCCGCGGCGTCGACGGCACTGCTGGGGAAGGCGATCCTGATGCCGGGGCAGTGGGCGAAGATGCTCACGCCCGACTGGCTGTGGTACGGGGCGCCGCCCTTCAGGTAGCCGCCGATCGGAGCGCGAACCACCATGGGGCACGAGAAGTTGTTGCCCGAGCGGTACCGCAGCATCGCCATCTCGTCGCGCAGCTGCATCATCGCCGGCCAGATGTAGTCGAAGAACTGGATCTCGACCACCGGCTTGATGCCGCGCGTGGCCATCCCCACGGCGCGGCCGATGATGTTCGCCTCGGCCAGCGGCGAGTTGAACACGCGGGTTGCGCCGTAAAGGCGCTGCAGGCCGTGCGTCACCTTGAACACGCCTCCCTTGCCCGCGACCGCCGACAGCGCCTCCTCCCGCGTGGCGTCGGCGACGTCCTCGCCGAACACGACGATCCGCGGGTTGGCGGCCATCTCGTCGCGGAGGGTGCGGTTGATGGCGGCAACCATCGTGTCGGGCTTGCCCACCGGAGCCTCGGGCGTGTCGAAGGCCGCCGAGGCCGGATCGACGTCGGGCGAGAACACCCAGAGCGTGGCCGTGTCGGGTGCGGGCTTTGCGGCCTCGAGCGCCCGGGCGGCGGCGTCCCGCACGTCGCGCTCGGCCTCGTCGGTGATGCGCTGCAGCTCCTCCTCGGACGCCAGACCCTCGCCGACGAGGAAACGGGCGTGCACGGCGAGCGGATCGCGCCGCGCCTCGGCTTCCCGCTCGGCCGGAGTCTTGTACAGCTTTTCGTCGTCGGAGAGCGAGTGCGAGTACGGGCGGATCACCGTCGCGTGCACGAGGGCCGGCCCCCGCCCTTCACGGGCGTAGGCGACGGCGTCGCGCATGGCGGCGTGGCTCTCGAGGAAGCGCGTGCCGTCCACCTTGGCGACGTGCAGCCCGGGGAAGGAGCGGACGATCTTGGATAGGTCGCCGCCCGGCGTCTGCACTTCCACAGGCACCGAGATCGCGTAGCCGTTGTCCTGGACCAGGTAGACGACCGGCAGGCGGCGGCCGCACGCCGTATTGAGCGACTCCCAGAACTCGCCCTCGGCCGTCGCCCCCTCTCCGAGCGACACGTAGACGACCTCGTCGGGGTGGTGAAGCGCCTCGCGGCCGGGGATCGACTCCAGTCGCCGGTACAGGCGGCCGGCCTCGGCACACCCGACCGCCTGCAGGCACTGCGTGCCGGTCGGGCTGCCCTGCGAGACGATGTTCCACCGGCGGTGACCCCAGTGCGACGGCATCTGGCGCCCGCCCGACGCCGGGTCGTCCGCGGCACCGACCGCCTGCAGCAGCATCTCGTAGGGTGTGACGCCGAGCGCGAGACAGAGCGCCCGGTCGCGGTAGTAGGGGTAGAACCAGTCGTAGCCCGGGCGAAGCGAGTAACTCGCGGCAACGAGCACCGCCTCGTGCCCCGCGCCGCTGATCTGGAAGAAGATGCGGCTCTGGTTCTTGAGCTGGATCTCCTTGTCGTCGAGCTTTCGCGACAACACCATCCAGCGGTACGCCTCGACCAGGCGCCGGCGGTCGAGGCCCTGGAAGGCGGAGCGGTCGCCCGCCTCCGCCGCCCCGCTGTCCAGCATCGATCGGTCCATCGGTGACCCCTGCCCCGGGACGCTGCGCCGCCGGCCAGGCGACGCGAACGCCTTCCCCGGCGATGCCAACTCTTCGAACTGGGCGCGGAACCCGGCCATTATAGCATCCGGGCCCGGTGCTATAATCCCGCTCACCACCCGTCAGCACCGGAGCCGATGGCCCCTTCAGCCGCCCGCCTTCATCGCTGGGACGAGATTGCCCTCGAGAAGATCACCGAGATGATCTCGCGCAAGATCGTCACGGGCGATCGACTCCTCATGGCTCACGTGTACCTCAAGCGCGGCGCGCTGGTGCCCATCCACCGGCACGACAGCGAACAGGTGACCTACGTGCTGGAGGGCGCGCTGCGCGTCCACGTGGACGGGGAGGAGATGACCGTCCGCGAAGGGGAGGTCCTGCGCATCCCCGGCGGCACGCCGCACCAGGCCGAGGCGCTCGACGACACGCTCGAACTCGATGTCTTCAGCCCGCCCCGCAAGGACTGGCTCGCCCCCGACGATCAGTGAATGCGCGGGCCGCGCCCGCCCGAGTACACGTCGAACCGCCGCCGCATGTGGTTCATCTTCCACTTGAAGTAGCGGTACTTGACCTCCGCCAGCGGGCGCGTGCGCCAGACCTTCAGGTAGAGATACCCGCACACCAGGCCCCCGAGGTGGGCCAGGTTCGCCACGCCCCCCTGGTTCGCCGCCATCGACGACAGCAGCGCGATGGCCCCCATGATCATGACGAAGTACTTCGCGGGGATTGGAAAGAGGAGGTAGAGATAGATGGGACGGTTGGGGAAGTACAGTGCGTAGGCGAGCAGAAGCCCGTAGATGGCGCCGGAGGCGCCGACGGTAATCGAGTAGCGGACCGAGGTGCCCAGCTCGCCGGGCACCAGGGCGAAGGCGAGCGTGGTCAGGCCGGCGCCGACGCCGGTAACGAAGTAGTACTTCAGAAAGAACCGGGCGCCCCAGAGGCGTTCGAGCTCGACCCCGAACATCCAAAGCGCCAGCATGTTGAAGATGATGTGGAAGAACCCGGCGTGCAGGAACAGGTAGGTGACCGGCTGCCAGAGGAAGTACCGGCCGAAGACGGCCTCGGGCATCAGGCCGAGGTACAGCCTGACGGCCGGCAGCACCCACGCGAGCACGAAGAACGCAACGTTCGTCCAGATGAGAAGTTTGATGACCGGCGTGACCGGCCCGGGGCCGAAGGAGTAGGAAACCGACCTGTAAGGCGACGAAGGATAGCGCCGCATGAACCCCGCCCTGCCGCGGCCGCGCGGCCAGCTGGCCGAACCTCGTTGCTTCCAACCGGATTCCCGATCGTACCACGCCGCTCGGCGAATAGGTCCCTCAGGGGAGCAACTTCCATGCCCCGCGCGGATTTTCCTCAGCGCGAAGCTCTGCCGCCCAGCAGCCGGCCTCGCACCAGCTTCAGGGCGTCGTCGAACTCGGCGACCCGCAGAAGCCGTGCCGCTGCCGCGAGCGCGAGCATCCCCGCGCCGATCGCGCCGAAGGCGACCAGCAGGCGATCCGTCAGCGAGGTTCCGCCGGAGAACGCCTGGAGGCCCCACGCGGCGGCCCACGCCACCGTGCCCATCACGACACTCGCTGCGAGGATCTTCGAGACGGCCACGGCAAGGCGGGCGCCGTCGATCCCGGCGAGCCGTCCTCGAAGCAGCGTCAGCAGCACCGCGGCGTTGAACATGGCGGCCAGCGCGGTGCCGAGCGCCAGCCCCCGGTACCCCAGGACCCTCACGAGCGTGACGTTCAGCACGATGTTGATCAGCACCGTCAGTGCGCTCACGACGACCGGCGTCCGGGCGTCACGCAGCGCGTAGAAGGTCGGGACCGCGATCTTCACCGCCGAGTAGCCGATGAGGCCGGGCGCGTAGAACGTCAGCGCCGCCGCCGTCGCGGCGGTGTCGGTTGCGGTGAACGACCCGCGCTCGAAGAGCAGCGCGACGATCGGCTCGGCCAGCACGACGAGCCCGACCGTCGCGGGCACGTTCAGCATCAGCATCATGCGCAGGCCGCTCGACACGGTCCCTCGCATGCCCGCCACGTCGTTGTCGGCGGCCTGCGTCGAGATGGCGGGCAGCGCCGCGGTCGCGATCGAGACGCCGAACAGCCCGATCGGCATGTACATCAGCCGGAACGCGTAGTTGAGCCACGACACCGCGCCGGTCCCCTCGCCGGTCGCAAGGATGGTGTTCACCAGGACGTTGACCTGGACCGCGGCCAGTCCCACGGTGCCGGGCCCCATCAGCACCAGCACCTCGCGCAGCCCGGGGTGCCGCGCGTCGAGCATCGGCCGGTATCGGTACCCCTCGCGGTGCAGCTGGGGCCACTGGATCAGGATCTGCGCGATCCCGCCGACGAGCGCCCCGAGTGCCACCGCGTAGATTGGCCGCACGCCGGCACTCGCAAACAGCGGGACCAGCGCGAGCACGGTGACGATCGAGCCCACGTTGAACATGGCGGGCGAGAACGCGGGGACGAAGAACCGCCGGAGCGAGTTCAGCATGCCCATGCACGCGGCCGCCAGCGCCACGAGCGTCAGGAAGGGAAACGTCAGCCGCGCCAGCGACACGGCCAACTCGAACTTGTCCGGCACTGCGCGGTAATCGCTGGCGAAGAGGGTCACCAGGGGCTCGGCGAAGACAATCCCCAGCAACACCAGTGCGACGGTCACGACCGCCAGCGTGTTGACCACCAGGTTGCCCAGCCGCCAGGCCGCTTCGCGCCCGTGGAGGCGAAGGTAACGCGTAAAGGTCGGCACGAAGGCCGCCGTCATCGC
>Ga0116149_1006839_pt1 | contig 10130 bp, 9 predicted proteins | sample AD_UKC057_MetaG_FD_89787 | JGI IMG/M metagenome (GOLD analysis project Ga0116149, IMG submission 89787) | Active sludge microbial communities of municipal wastewater-treating anaerobic digesters from USA - AD_UKC057_MetaG | ecosystem: Engineered > Bioreactor > Anaerobic > Digestate | place: USA...
CAAGGGTGATCCGGAACTGTGTGGTAATGGTATGCACGGCAGCGCGAGATTGATTGACGCGCTGCATTACACGAGCGGCCCTATCGTGTGCCGCGTGGAGATCGAAGGAGACGTGATCGAGGGTAAAAACAAACTGTGCGGTCGCCGTCGCACGGTGCTGTGGATGCTGGATGCGACACGGCTCCTACACGAGTTCGCTTGCGCGTGTGCGGAGGATGCGCTAGCGCTAGTCGAGCAGCCCGACGAACGCAGCGTGGCAGGAATCGCAGCTAAGCGCGCGTGGCTCGATGGCAAAATCACGGACGAGGAGCTAGATGCTGCATCGGAAGCAGCGCGGGCCGCGCGGGATGCAGCGTGGGATGCTGCGCGGGCTGCGCGGGCTGCTGCGCGGGCTGCTTCGTATGCTGCTTCGTGGGCTGCTGCGCGGGATGCTGCGTATGCTGCTTCGTGGGCTGCTGCGCGGGATGATGCGTGGGCAAAGCAAAACGAGCGACTCACCGCTATGGTGATGGAAGCGCACGAGAAGGAGGGCGAGTAATGAACGCGATCGAGTGCCTGGCTGTATTGCATCAAGAAAATGTGGCGATGGTGAAGGCGTTACTGCGCCCGGTTGGCGACGATGCACGGAGAAGAAGCTCAAGTGACATAATCCTCACATGGCCGAGGGAGCCGGGCGAAATTCTTACTCCAGTAAGCACACCGACTGAATATGACTATCGCGTGCGCCACGAGCAGGTGGCAGAGACAGAGAAAGGAGTGTGAGTGATGGACACAGGTAAAGGCTACTTCGAGACGGCAGAGACAGAGGAACTGCTTCGCAAGAAAATGGAAGACTTGCATGCAATGAAAATTGAGAATCAGCCACCGATTTTTAGAGTGGGCGAGGAAATTGAATTGCGCGGTTCGCATATGCGTATTACCAAGATTGGCAAACACTTCATGACGTTGAAGCTGTTGCCAACGTGGGGTGAGTGATGGATGTGATTCAGCGTTTCTGTGCGCTTCCGCCGGAGGCCCGGGCGGCTAAGGACGCGCCATGACGCGCACCACTGCGTGGGACGTGTGGTGTCCGTACTGCCAGCGCTACTGGTATATGTGGAGGTGGACTGCGACGGGCAAGGCGAGCGAGTACGCGCCCGTGAGGGTGTGTATAGCGTGTGGCAACTCTATTAGTGGCACTAACGAGTAATGTTTGAAAGGGATGAGGCTATGCTAAGAGTAGTGTGTAGTGTGTGTGGGAAGGAACAGCATTCGAGTGAGTCTAACCCTACAGGCTGGTTTGCTATCCACCATGGGGGGAGACAGATACACAGGTTGTGCTCCTATAGCTGCCTTATGGAGGCAGTTTTGTTGGAGATGGCAAAGAACAGAAAAGGAGAGCTACAAAAGAGTGTGTTAGGTTGAGTTACAGTGTGTTCTGAGTAAAAAGCAAGAAAGTGAGGTTTCCAATGAGTATTCTGAATATTGATGTTTCGGAAGTAAAAGAACCGTCCCCGGTTCCTGATGGGGAGTACCCTGTTCGCATCCTTGGCGTTCCTGAGGTGAAGCAGTCAGGGGCTACCGGCCAAAACTACATCAGTGTTCGATTGGAAGTTGTTGGTGAAGTTGGAGCACAAGATGTTTATGACATCATTATGCTTCCGGCTGAAGGCCAGACTCCCGAGTCGAATGAGAAGCGCAAGCTTCGCCTGAAGCGGTTCTGTGATGCTTTCCGTATCGGCTACGAAGGGGGCCAGATTGACTTGGCCTCCGCAGAAGGGCTAGATGCTATTGCCATTCTGTCCGTCGAGAACGATCCCGAATACGGGGAGAGGAATCGGGTTCGTAGATACCGCACTGCCATGTAGTGCATAGTTTGCGAGTGGGGTGGGCTACCTGTTGTAGCACTTGGGTAATCTTCCGTATAAGTTGCTCATGACCGCTGCTTATTACCCAAAACCACCCCACTCGCTTACAGCAAGTTGGGGGAGTTATAATGGACACAAGAGAGAATAGAATGAGGATCACTATAGAGTTGACCCCAGAGGTTAAAAGAGGTATCAACCAACTTCCGCACGGAATTAGAGGAAAGGTTCTGTTAGGGATAGCAACTAGGCTTGCAAAGGAGATAGAAGCTAACGGATGGGAAAGTGTCCTCTGGCTGAGCCATGGAGACTTTTCCTTTATAAAAAGGAGATGGGCAAATGAAGATTGAGGATTTGGTAAAAGAGGTGAGTAACCTTACGGATGAGGAGCTGCAGGAAGAATTGGCTAAGCTAAGAGCAGCTCGACGATTGCGCCCGGAGAAAACTGTAAGAAAGAGAAAGAGCAAGAAGCAAGTAGAGATTATTGATATGGATATTATATAAGTCAGGTGGACGGCCTGGGAAAGGATTTTGGTTATGCCAGGAAGAAGTAGACATGCATGGATTAAGCTTGCTGACATAGAAGTTGGTGAGCGATTCCGGAAGGACTATGGTGATTTGGAGTCCTTAGGAAAGTCTATTGATGAGCATGGAGAGCTGTTACAGCCACTCGTGGTTAAGGAAACAGATGTAGCAGGGAAATATTTGCTATTGGCTGGAGGCCGACGATACGCAGCTCACATTGAAAGAGGTTTGGTGGAAGCTAAGGCTGACATCTGGCCGGCAGACTTAACCGAGTTGGAATGTAGAAAGATTGAACTAGCTGAAAATATAAAGCGGAAGAGTTTGACATGGCAAGAGGAATTAGAGTTAACAGCTGAGGTGGAGCGGCTACTAAAAAAAGAGAAGGGGGATAGCGTAACCCAACAACAGGTGGCTGAACTACTTGGGAAGGACAGAACAATCGTAACTCGGGATTTGCAGTTAAGTAAGGACATGTTAGTTGTACCAGAGTTACGAGAGGCAAAAACGAAAAAGGACGCCTTAATAAAGGCTAATGCACTTCGCGAGCGAATTATTAAAAATGAAATTGCTCGCAGAGTAACTGCTCAAGCGGGAAGGGATAGGTTAGATACTATCAAAAAGAAATTAGCTGATTCCTATGTGCTTGCGGACTGCTTGGAGTATATGCCTACCCTTAAGGAAGGGTCATTTGACTTGGTAGAGTTTGATCCTCCCTATGGGATTGGGTTTGACAAACTGAAAGTAGGACGATCTGGTAAGATGGATGAAGGGTATAGCTACACGGACTTTAGTGAGGTAGATGAATATCTAAAGTTTATTCGCCAAGTGGGTACCGAGTCTTTCCGCATTTTGAAAGATACTGGCTGGATTCTAACTTGGTGCTCTGTTATTCATGCGCAGAGGACATTAGATGTGCTGGAAGAAGTAGGTTTTCTGGTAAATAGGCTGCCTATTATTTGGGTGAAGCCACCGGGAAGTGTAGCTAACAATAACAACCCAGATATTGCTTTCAATGTGAATTATGAGGTTGCAGTTTACGCTAGAAAAACCAAGCTTGCTGCCTTAAATATGAGAGGGCCAAACTCTACCTTTCATGTGAAAGGAGTAAGCAGTGCAGTAAGGATTCACCCGAGTGAAAAACCTACATCCCTTATGGGTATTGTACTACTCTGCTTCGTACCGAGTGGGGCAAAGGTATTTTGCCCTTGCGCTGGCAGTGGAAATACCTTATTTACAGGTATTGCTAGTAAGGCGATGACTGTGATAGGAACGGATACCTCAGAAGCGTTTCGTAATGCTTACTTGTCAAGAGTAGCCTTATGGAACCCAAACGATACAGTTCTTCCTGACCAACAGAAAGAGGAGATTTTATCATGATTGATCTTGTGCGGCCAGAAGGAGACAAAGCTACAGCTAAGCTTATAGTTGTTGGTGAGGCTCCTGGTCGATACGAGATGATGTACAGACGCCCTTTTGTAGGGCCTGCTGGAAAGCATCTCGACCTGCTACTAAACTCGGCCAAGATAAGCAGAACCTCCTGCTATATCACAAATGTAATCCCTTATATGCCAACAAACCTAGACAAGATCATTATGTTAAAGGCGGAGAAAAGGTCTGCTGGTGACTATTCGATAGGGGAAGAATTTTACCTTTTGCGTAAAGCACTCCTGGATGACCTACAGGATGCGAAAGCTAAGGTTGTGGTAGCAGTGGGAGCTGTCGCTCTATTTGCCCTTACCGGAAAGATAGGTATTACAAAATGGAGAGGTTCTGTTCTCCACAATACTGAGCTTCCTGGTAAGCTTATAGTACCGATTATCCATCCTGCCGCAGCACTACGCATGTACGAGTACACATACTCCATACTATATGACTTGGTGCGGGTAAATAGGATTATCGAGAACGGATTTGAGTTTCCGAAGCGTAACCTTATTATTCGTCCATCCTTCCAGGATTGTATGGAGTACATGCAAAAGGTACACCAAGGAGAAAGCCCAGTTGCCTTCGACATAGAAACCCTTAGGACTAGAAAGGAGGGAGAGCTTACAGACTGGGAGGTCAGTTGCATATCCCTATCCCTAAGTGGGGATGAGTCTATTTGTATACCATTCTTAGATGACCATGGCGATTACTTCTCAGAATATCAAGAGCTGGAGATATGGAAGGGCCTGAGGAAGATTCTGGAAGACCCTAATATTCCTAAGCTAGGCCAAAACCTTATGTTTGATGCAAGCTTCCTGCTGCATAAGCACAAAATCATAGTAAGGAACATGCACGATACTATGATAGCTCAGGGGGTTTTACTCCCAGACCTTCCTAAGGGGCTAGATTTTCTATGCTCCCTCTACACAAATGAGCCGTACTATAAAGATGATGGAAAGCAGTACGACAAGTTTGAGGGGACGCCCGAAGCGTTCTGGACATACAATGCTAAGGATAGTGCCGTTCTGCACGAGATATATGAAAACCAACTGGAAGCCCTTACTGAGCAAGGAAACAAGGAAACATATAATTGGCTGAGGAGGCTGATGTATCCACTCATGTTCATGCAGGAACGTGGGATACTTGTAGACGTGGAGCAGGTGAAAAAGGAAGCAGCCAAAATAGATATAAGGGTAGCTGAGTTACAGAACCTACTTAACCAAGTAACAGGATTTAATATCAATCCAAATAGCCCAAAGCAGGTGCAAACCTACTTCTATATTACGAAAGATATTAAACCAGTTATTAGGAAGGGCCGGCCTACTGTAGATGAAGTAGCCTTAAAACGCCTATCAGGAAAGGGATTTAAGGAGGCTAACCTTATACTAGAAATACGAGGCCTAAGTAAGCTAAAGGGTACATACTTGGAAATGGCCTTAGATTCGGACAACCGTATCCGCTCCCGTTTTGACCCTACAGGTACGGTTACTGGTAGGCTATCAAGCAGGAAAACTATTTTTGGTACGGGAGGAAATATGCAAAACCTACCTCCCGCTTTCAAAAAACTACTGCTTGCCGATCCTGGCCATATTATGATTGATATGGACTTGTCGCAAGCAGAGAATCGAATAGTTGCTTACATCGCACCTGAACCACGAATGATGGAAGCGTTCGAGCTAGGCCTTGACGTACATAGTCAGACAGGAAGCTTAATCTCTGGATTGTCGGTGGAGGAGGTTAAGCGACAGCATGCTGAAGGAATTTGTCCGGCTATCGGAAAGGGTACGGACACTTGGCGTTCTATCGGAAAGACAGCCAACCATAGCCTTAACTATGGGATAGGTGTGAATACTTTCGCGGATAGAAACGAGCTGAGTAGGGCCGACTCCAAACTAATCAAAGAGAGGTATATGGCCGCTTATCCAGGCATTCGACAGTACCACTCTTGGGTTGAGGATACCATACGGAGGAAGGATAGAACACTCGTCAACCTGCTAGGAAGGCATAGGAAGTTCCTAGGCCGGATGGATAGCAAGTTATTTGAGACTGGGTATGCTTATATCCCACAATCTACTGTTGCGGATATGATAAATAGGTGGGGTATTATCCCTGTCTACGAGCAGGGCAAGGAGTTTGGTGGCTTGATCTTGGCTAACCAAGTCCATGACAGTATCGTGCTTACTGCGAAAATGGATAATATAAGAGAGGCTGTTAGGGGTTTGATTAAGCTGAAGGAATCCCTAGAGCAGCCACTTACTTGGATGGCTCGTAAGTTTAATATCCCCGTAGAATGCAAGGTCGGTATTAACTGTGGCGAGATGGTTAAGATTGACCTCAAACAGCATGAGGATATAGTGGTGGAAAGCATAGAAAAAGCATACGGGGAGCTTACAAGTAATGCCAGGAATATTGCCAAATAAAAGTTGGTTAACCGCATACCTAGAGTATGTAGAGGAAACCGAGCCCCCCTTCTTGTTTAAGCTGTGGGTGGGTATTGGAAGCGTAGCTGCTGCTATGCAACGAAAGTGTTGGTTGGACTGGAAGCTGGAAAGGATTTTCCCTAATATGTATATAATCCTCTGCGGCCCACCAGGTTGCCGGAAGGGTACGGCGATGCGACCAGCCAGGTACTTTATAGAGCAGCTAGGCATACCCCTCTCTGTAGAAGCTACTACGCGGGAGGCCCTTATTCGGAAGCTATCTAAGTGTACGGTAAGTGACCCCGAGCTGGAGGCCTTGGGTTATAGCTCAGTCCACTCTTCCCTCACCGTATTCAGTGAGGAATTGACTGTATTCCTTGGCCAAAATAATTGGCAGCTTATGTCAGACTTAAATAATTGGTTTGACACTACAGATAAGTGGACATATGAAACTGTGGGTCGTGGGGAGGATACTATTCTAGGAGTATGGGTAAACTTAATAGGAGCAACCACCCCAGAATTCCTAGAAACCGCTCTTCCACAAGACGCTATTGGTGGCGGTTTGACAAGCAGAATAATATTTGTATTTGGGGATAGGAAAAGTAAACTGGTTTCTGAGCCACATATAACTGAGAAAGAAGAGTTGCTTAGGGATGTTTTACTATCTGACCTGGACCGAATACAAATGCTTAGAGGAGAGTTTAAGTTCACAAATGGGTTTTTCGAGTTGTATGATAAGTGGTATAGGGAGCATAACCAGAACCCTCCTTTCACAGACAGGAACTTTCTGGGGTATAACGATAGAAAAGCGTTGCACCTTAGAAAACTAGCTATGATATTATGTGCGGCTAGGGGAGATAGTAAGCTATTGGAAGAGGGTGATCTTACAGCCGCACTTGATATTCTAGCAGAAACTGAGAAGTATATGCACTTCTCCTTTTCAGGTCGTGGTCGTAGTAGTCAGGCATGGCTTATCGAACAGATACTCAGGCGGGTTATTGCGTTTAGGGAGGTTAACATGCAATCCTTATATCGGGAGTATTATAAGGATGCTACGAAGGATGAGATAGATGGGATAATTAGGCACCTACAAGCTGGAGGGTATGTTACTGTGAGCTTCAATCCGGAAACGAAAGAGCACATTGTTCGATTTTGTAAACGGAAGGAGTAGCAGGGATTTCTGTAATTAGTGCACCGTGAACAAATTACAGAAATAAACTAAGGAGCTAGTCATGGGTTTAAGGCAAGGAAAAGTAGTAGCGATTATACAGGCACGAATGAACTCCACCCGGTTACCAAAAAAGGTGTTAACCAGTATAGCTGGAAGACCAATGGTAGAGTGGGTTGCACTCAGGGCGATGTGGGCAAACACTGTAGATGAGGTGGTTATTGCAACAACTGTTGAGAAAGCGGACGACATCTTAGTAAGGAAGTTGAAAGATATAGGACTAAATGTTTTTAGGGGGTCTGAGGAAGATGTACTGTCTCGATTTGTAGGCGCGGCCAGAAAGTTTAAGGCGGGTATAATAGTAAGGTTGACTGCTGACTGCCCACTTCTAGATCCGGATATGATTGACTTAGTAGTTATGGCCTATAGGGAAAATAGGAAAGACTATATGGCTAACTGTGGTATTGAGTATCAGCTGCCCAGGGGGTTGGATGTTGAGGTGTTTAATTATCGAGCCCTACTGAAAGCCGATTCCCTATCCACACAGCCTTATGAGAGAGAGCATGTCACCCCTCGGTTCTACCAACACCCGGAGGAGTTTTCTATTGGAATGCCAGAAATCAACCCAGAATGGAAAAGGCCAGACCTTCGCTTGTGTGTGGACACAGTTGAGGATCTGGCCTTAGTACGAAAGATATATAACCACTTTCATGGGGTTGATATTCTCATGTCGAGTACTATGGCAGTGTATAACTACCTAGACAACTACCCGAAGGTTAAGGCGCTGAACGCGGAGGTAAGGCAGAAGCCCCTCGTATCCGACGCTTCCGAAGTAAAACCTTAACCTTTTCACGTTCTTTGTCCCTAACCTTGTTCCAGGTAGATATAACCAAGTCAGTCTTTCGCTTGGTTGGCATACTGTTGAAGTAGGGCCGAGAGGCAAGACGGTCAAGTTCCCTCTTACCTTTCTGCCCTACTGCTATGATATAATCTTTATAAAGATCATCTGGAATAGTAACGTAAGGGCCTTTGTCTACCAACTTAATGTTTTGGCCGGGATACCGAGGATAGTAACCTACATCCATAAATAGCTGCTCAACACGGTCAGGCTTATACTCAGTTGCACGAATTGGGAGCCACTCCCGTGGCAAGAACCTAAGGCCGGCATTCTCACGATAGATAGGCTCACCCGTAGCGGATGTTTTTGGCTCACCTTGTACCAAGCCAGCAAGGCCAGGTGGAAGAGAGTCACCAAATACCGACATAAAGGTGTTGTCCCGAATTGCTACCTTGTCATAAGCCCAGTCCTCATACTGCCGTTTCATGCCACGCCAGAAGCCAGAGAAAGGTACAAAGGAAGCTGTTGTCCACCATAATTGGTTTTTAAGATCCCACTCGTTTCCTAACATAGCATCGACTGTCCGAAGGAACGTGTTACCGACAAGGTGATCTCGAACCGTAATAAAAGAGGACAAGAAAGTATCTAAGCTAAGTCTTTCATCCTCTTGCTTAACCCACTTACCATATTGCTCGGTGAGGATAGACATAGGCAAACCAAAGGGCTCAATATTCCTATAGGAATAATACTTGTTTCCTATACGGACAGCCCAGGGTTGCATGCCAGCAGCATAAAATACTTCCCGCTCTCCAGGATCTTCCGGTGGTGGGCCGGTTATCTTGCCGGATTGTAGCAAGGAGTATATGATGGCTGTCAGGATGAGGGATTCTATTTGCTTGGCTGCTATCTCCTGTGGGCTTAGGGATTGATGGACTCCCATAAGTACTCCAACTCCAGGAGTCAATTCCAACCCACGCTTAGTAATATTCATAATAGTTTGGAGGAAGGGAACAAGCATACGACCAAGTGGCCCACTCCTCGACCGTAAGCTGAGTAAGGCACGAGTCATAGCTCCTGGCTCATCCTGGAAGGTAGCATGCTCAGCAAATCGAGCCATTTCGTTTTTAACAGCCGCCTCAAACAGGTTATCAATACGTCTTCCAATATCCACTTCATCTTCCAGGATTACGTTAAGGTGACGAACATGCCGAATATTATACCGTCTTAACATAACATCAGAAAGGCGTAGATTGGATAGGCTAGCTTTTATGAAGTCTACCTTAGCACGAGTAAGCTGCTCTCCTGTGTACTGAGTGAAGCGGTAACGAAGAGCTTCCTCCTGTCCACGTTCAGCAATAGCCTTTGCCCAAGCATCCATAGCGATTAGGAATCGGCTTGGGGTTGTTACCACATTACCAAGTAGCTTAGCTACGCTACCTTTTCCTTCTAGGAATGCTGTTATAGCATCCTTCCGTAGCTCCCCGCGATATACGAGACCCATCTCCTCCTCAGTTTTTGTGATGGAGTCTATCATACCCTCACGAGACCACATAGTTTTGAAGGCCTTATTCCACTCAGGATCACGAAAGTGAGCTGCATAGCCGCGAAGCAGTGAAAGTCCCTCACCAGCAAATATGGTACGAGGTCGGCCTGTAACAGCAGACCATACCGAGTCAACCATACCTACAACAGCTCTATGTGGAGAAAGGGCTAATCCCCAAACTCCATTAAACATGGTATTAGCCACATGGGTGCTGGGATTAGAAAGCAGACTGTTGTAAAACAAGGACATTATAATGTTATGTGCTACCTTGCTCTTTTCATATAGTTGCAGGAACTTGTTTAGCTCCTCCATAGGTTCTTCAGACTCAATAAGCTTTTCACGAAACTCAAGGTATACAGGGCTGTCTGAC
>Ga0116149_1006853_pt1 | contig 10113 bp, 7 predicted proteins | sample AD_UKC057_MetaG_FD_89787 | JGI IMG/M metagenome (GOLD analysis project Ga0116149, IMG submission 89787) | Active sludge microbial communities of municipal wastewater-treating anaerobic digesters from USA - AD_UKC057_MetaG | ecosystem: Engineered > Bioreactor > Anaerobic > Digestate | place: USA...
AGCGCCCATTCATCGCCGGCGTCATTAGACACGATAAACAGGCCATAGAAGGAATTGGCGTTATCCCGAAGAATGCGTGAAATGACCGCCCTTGTCGTCCCCCGCGATAATTGATTGGCGGACTGATTCAGGTAAACAATTTTAAATCCCCGCTCATAGGCAATAACCTGGGGCGCATCTTTCAATCTGTCCCGAAGATCATTCGGCCAATCCCGCCAGGGAAGCGCTTCATCGGTCGGATCATAGCTGAGTAGATTATTGAAAATTAATTTTGCAGAGTTTATATTGAATTTGCGGTTATCGAGGGCGGCATAGAGAGCCTGCATTTTCTCTAAATCTGATTTTGGTGCACGTCCTTCAGGCACAGATAACGGAAGAGCAAGAGCCGCACCTTTTTTAGCATGAAGGCATTTTCCGATGCCCGCCGTGCGGTCATAGAAAAACATTTTGCCGTCGATGGACAGCGCCACGCTATCCTGACTTAATTCATTGGCCACACGCACGGCGAAGATTGCCAGGTCTTCCAGATGTTCTTCAAGAGCTTCGGCAGAGCAGTTTGCTTCCACAACATCAACTTCCTCTTCGGCCAGTGTTCCATCGGGGTAAGTGTAACCGCCATGCTTACGCACTACTTCATAGCCACCAAACCATTTGCTAAAATCACGCTTGGCATCTGTCAGCAGAGAATTGCGCAATGATTCCGGAAGAGTTGTTTTACAATCGCCACACTGGGTTGGTATGCGAATTTCAACTTTATGATCATAAGTGGTCGTTTCATTTATTGCCATTAATCACCTCACTGTATTTATACCGTTTATCTCTGTTGCGCTATCGCTTACCTTAGCTGTGCCCAACGCCGGCATGGCGGTTAGTCGGCAAAACCATATCAAAGATACGGTAGAAGTTATGTTACACAACTTTGAGCATGACCATCAAAACCCTGGAAGAAAACTGATATTTCAAACCCCTTATGTTTACAAAAAATGCTGTGCGTAAAATAATATCCGTATGATATTATTGATGAAATATTTAGGATGTTAACGGCTTTTTTAGTATCGTTTTAATATCGCTGTAATGTTTCCCAACAAATTTAACTGTCATATTATCGCTTCCAAGACTTAAGGGAACCTCCGGTTGATCCATGCTGTGTATGGTCTCTTTCAGGTTTATTATGGCATCTTCATCTTTTTTGATGAGCTCCTTGTATTTTGCTGCGCAAAGCGGGCATAAAGCCAGATACTGAGCCTCATGTTCCTTAGAAAAATAATCCTTGGTAAAAGCTTCCACGGCTTCGAAGTAATACTCACCGTTTCGCTTTTTAAAGGGCATACCTTCTTTGCAGATCTGACAGACCATTATGTTATCATCGTTTGTATACATCTTTCTTAACCATGACTGTGGGTCGATGGCTTCCTTATTCACCCTGACTTTGCGTTCTCGATCTTCGTATACCCTATCAGGGGCATTAGCGATCTGTTTTTCAATCATTTCTTTTCGACGCTCTGGATTTGTTACCGGCTGTTCAGGAAATTCTGGCTTATTATTTTCTGATTCTATTTTAGTCTTCAACTGTGCAAACTTGTCTGGATGCTTCTTCAAAAATTCGATGTCCTCGATGCAGACACCTAGTATATCGGCCGCGTCTTTACGTTTCTTGTCCTCTTCAGATGTCTCTCCCCCATCAACATTTTGATTAATTCCGAGAGCATCAATCAATTTGTCTGCTTTTTTGAATTCATCAAGAAGCTGACCTGCGTTAACATTTAACGGTTTTTCTATTCCGCCTTCTCGCGTTGGGATCCAACTTGTGTTCTGAAGAAGAATCAACATATGAGAATCAAATGGTTTGCTCTTACTACAGCGGTGAAACCAATTATAGTAGGCACTAAAAATATCTTGATTGAATTCCAAATGTTTTTTGAGATATTCCCAAAGAATGGAAGCGGCTTTCTTCTTATCTTCAAAATTTTCATTGCGTTCCAAGGAAGAAAGAAAATTATCCAGCCCGTGAAGGCTATAATCCTCAATTGTCTCGCCACGCGTTGAATATTCTCTTACGCCTGACGGTAAATTACCATTATAAGGAATTCGCCGTGGCATGACAAAAATGCCGAGATCGTTCAAAAAGTCGGCATTAATTACGCTAGGCAATGTTTCTTCACATAGGAACCATACACTGGTCATACCCGAAAAATATCTTCGTAAGTCCGGACTATCTCTATAAACATCGCCAGGTTTTTTATAGGCGTTGTTTCCGATTAAATCGACGGCCTTGAGAAAAGGGGTATCTTTTGCCTTAGAAATAACCTTTTCTTTTCCCGCCACCGAATCAGAAGTAATTGCGCGATATATCTTTTGAATGTCCGCCGCGTGTTCAATCGCGGTAATCGAGGATATGTCTCCTTTTAGGTATTTAGGCAAAACCCTATCGACAATTTCGTCATACACATCTGGTTCAGATAACTTTAAACGTTTCAGAAAAATTCCCGCTTGTTCATCGCTTGCAATTGATCGCTTCACTATCGGGAAGTCGGTATCGTATGGAGGAGGCATAAAGGCATTTGGGGTTGTGCCATCAGCCCTAAAGGGTGTCACAAGACTATCATCTTGAAGGCGGATAATGGGCTTGGTCCGGAGAATACCACCCGAGTCGCCGAACCCTCTTGGAGGACGCCAAAGATTTTCTGTACCTAACAAATACCGGTACAGATGTGCAAACCACTCGTCGATTTGGGCTGTTAGTAAAGGCTTGTTGATTTTTCTTGCAAAACTATCAGGAGTTAATTCTTCAACTTCTAATTCTTGTCGAATATATTTCCAAAGCTCACCATAACGTCCTGTCTCGGTTATCTCTCCACTAATCCATTTCATTTCCTTCTGATATAGGAGATTAAACTGCGCTTGCCGAAGTAATTTTCTTAACCAGTCGGCACTGGCAAGTTTAGCGCTTTGTGCGGAAACGAAACTACCATCATCTGCGGGGAGCAGTTCCCTGTTTTTAAGTGACTCACGAACGGTTTTATAGATCGGGTAAAACATGCCGTCTGCCGGGAAATCATCTGGCCTTATTGGTAACGCTTCAAGCAGCGCGACATTCAAGAGACCCAAGACCTTGAATTGATGTAATATGTCGGAAATAAGGTAAGCTGTCTCCTTAACCAACTGCTTGTTCCATTCGTCTTTAGGTGGAATATTGTCACGCGCCGGTGTGGTTTTATATGGTCCTTGGATTAAAAATCCTAAGCGTGTCTCCTTTTGGGTCGGGAAAAATACTACAAGTGGGGATTCTTTTACTTTTTTTATCCTTTCTAGATTATCCTTGTTGTCGTTTTCAAGCCGGAAGGCGATCTCGACGGGAACTTTGTGAGGACCATTTTCATTAGGATCGGTGACTTCCACGGGACGTTCAAATATTAACCAATTTTCGTTTTGCTCGTCGCCGTTGTTCTGCCCGATGACCGTCACTTCCCTTCCGCCGTCCTTTGTAATCTCGTCCCGCAGATAAACACCGGCTATCCCATCCGGAAGTTTATATTCTATCTCTTTAATATTGCGAAGAAAAAGAAGTGTTCTGGCACTTAACTGACGAAGTCTTGTACTAATTTCCCCGCAGGCGATTGCCCGCTCTACATCCTCCTTGTTGAAGGGTAATGTGAAGAGGGTGGTCCATGAGTCTCCTATATCACGGTGCTGGACGGCATACGGGCGAACGTAGTTCTCGATCCGGAAATTTTCTATCCCTGAATGAATTTCAGGCGTGTTTGTATATGCATAGACAGACTTAAAGCCGATTCCGAACTTACCGATCTGTGTAAGATCTTCAGCCTTTGTACCTTCACCCACCCCGCAAATGCCGCGCACATCTTTTTCATTAAATAAACGTCCGTCATGGAAAACCTCAAGTTTGTCTTCGAAAAGTTGGAACAGGACTTTTGAAGCTGTTGCATCCTCGGCGTTTTGAAGAAGTTCAAAAATGAAATGGGTTCGGTCTGTATACAGTCTGCCCAAGAAGGATAAATGACGTATTCCTAGACCATATTCAACAATGTTGTCCTCCCGGATTTTATCGTAATCACTTTGCATAGGCCGCATCTCCTACGACTTCAATTATTCCATATGCTACCGGTTCAGCGATGATGTCCGCCCTTTCCATGGAAATATCCAAATCTTGAATATGTCGGGCATAGTCCGCCTCCGCGGTGGCGATTTGTGACTCGCGCATTTTTTTAATCTTTTCATCGTCAGCCTGCCTGCACTGTTCCCCGAGTTGTGCTATTCGTGCCCGGTGACTTGAGGACAGGCTTTCTCTGCGATACTCGGCCAATTCCTTGGTGTGTTGTTGATGTTTCTTTCTTGCTTCCAGCCAAAGCTTGTAATGCTGCGCGTCCAACTCATCCCATATCCGTGAATCAATGGCAATTGGATCACTAGGTGTAAAGTCCTCTGCCTTTTCAAGTAGGCGACTAAGTTGTGCCGTAATTCCCTCTGCTGATGAGATTGGCTGCAAAATCAAGTCCTCTCTAATCCCATGGAAGCGCCACTGATAAATGGCAAATTCATATGAACCTATCGGTATGAGGTTGGATTGAACTTTGAGCGTGGTGATTACCTTTTGTTGTGTGTAGAATTTTGTCGCTGCTTGCCTGACCAATGGGTGGAGTGGCATAATGAAACTTGCGTTGGGATTATGTAAGGCGCATTCGGCCTCGAATGTTACAGTCAAATGTTGATCTCCACCTTTCAGCCAGTTTTCCCATTCACGATATGTAGTGGTGTTTTGCCTGGGCAGCTTATGAAAATCCTGTAACAGAAGGCTTCGCGCTTCCTGTGCAAGACGTAGTGTTTTTAATGGTCTTTCGCCAAGAATAAATTCATGGTCTTTTCCGCAAGCCTTTTGTAAGTATAATTTAACAAGCCTTTGTATTGATGTCTGCGATAGCCAAAAGCTCGACGCTTTCTCGATTTCTTTCTTCATTCGGTCTTCAGGAAGGCGTATGCCAAAAAGTTCCATCTGTCTTTGCTCAAGCTCTTCTTCCTCCTGTATCAATCGAATTTTGTTGTCAGAAAGCTGCTTTAGCTTTTCCCTTCGCTCTTCTTCGCTCAAAGTGTAGTCTTCCGCAATATTGCGAATTTCTTTGGTGATCTCCCCAAGAATCTCCTCTCCACCGCCTAGGGCGCTATTGAACACGCCTATTCGCACAAGACAGCGTTCATAAATATCCGCATCAATGGTACCCGGTGTGATGAGATTCTTAATTGCAATACTTTCGCTCCTCTGTCCATTTCGATCAATTCGGCCAATTCGCTGCTCGATGCGCATCGGATTCCACGGAAGATCATAGTTGACCATGCAATCACAGAACTGGTAATCAAGACCTTCACAGCCAATTTCTGAAAACAACATGACATCTACGCTATCCTTTTCTTCACGAGGCCCTTCAAAACGACCCCGAAGCATGACGCGTTCCTCATCCGGCGTGTCGCCGTGAACCAATCCAACCCTGATACCATCGGAAATCAGATGCTTATAAAGGTAGTTCAGCGTATGCCGAAAGCTGCTGAATACTATCAACTTATTGTTGGGTAATTTTTGTTTGTCTTGAATAATATTACGCAAAGCTTCAAGTTTTGGATCATGCGGATCCAGAGACCGTGCCCTTTCAAGAATCGATTGAATTTGCGATTGAATTTTACCGATAGCCTCTCCTTCAGGCATTGGTGCAATTTCGTCGGCTTCCTCCCATGCAAGTTCATCGATATGGCGGTTCAGGATATCCTCAAGAAAGGGTGCGAGTCCATATAGACAACTTGCAGCCTGGCGTCTGATCGTTGTCATCATGAACTTGATGCTGACATTCTCGTGCAGTCTGCTGAATATTTCGGCCTGAATCCTGAGAAGCTCATCATGCAGACATTGTTGGGAAGGAGTAAATTCGACAACCACCGTCTCCGGTTTTCGTATGGTAAATTCACCAATATCCCGACGGCGTGTTCTATTGATGATCCCTGAGAATGTGTACATGGTTTCGATGTCAGTAATGAGCTGCACCCGTTCGTCATCCGTAATATTAGCATCGGATAGCTTGGACTGTGTCCGAATAAAATCAGGATTGTGGCTAAGAATAGTCTGTCCCCATGGAGTGGATGCCGCCTGTTTGAGTGCATTATTCGCCGCAATATGCCATTCCGGTTCTTGTGCTCGTATTAAAGATAATGCCCGATTGATAAAAGGATTCGGCTCCGCCATGTGCTGAAAACTTTCTTGGTCGATAATAAGATCAGGGCGTAATGTGTTGAGAAGAACAAAAAGATCAAAACTGCCAAGTTGAATAGGCGTGGCTGTCAGAAAAATAACAGCCTCGGCGTTGTCACAAAAGAACCTGACTGCCTTATGATTATAGGTCTTTGGATTCCGAATATGATGCGCCTCGTCCACAATGACGAGATCAAAACGTGGCGGCGGATCCAAATTCATGAGTCCTTTTTTCCGCTTTCGCCTGCTGTCCGGGTGTGTCCCGTAAAGAAGAACTTCGTCGAACAAGGAATAGGAAACTATTGATCTTTGATATTGTTCAGGCCATACGCCCTCCAGATCCATCTCATTTATGCAGTATCTTAAGGATGCACTGTCAAGATGTGTAAAACGCTCCTCGAAACGCTTCATCTCATTGATCCACTTTTGCTCAGTCACCAATGGCCGAGGGCATATGATGAGAACGGATCGGATATCACGCCTTGCCTGCAATTCACGGAGTATAAGTCCAGCTTCTATGGTTTTGCCCACGCCGACACCGTCAGCAATTAACAATCGTGGGCGTTCAGACCTTATAAATCTTAATACTGGTCTAAATTGGTAAGGGATGAAATCAATACGAGCTGCATTGAGTGAATAGAGCGTGGATAAACCTGGATATCTGATCTGCAATGCAGTGAGATAAGCATGAAACTGCTCGCAAGGAATAACCTCCGCAGTGTCATCTTTGATAACTTCAGCCTGTATCTGTGACGCATAGAATGTCTTGAAATCACCACCCACGAAAATCTTGAAGCGGTTCTCTGGTTTACCGGGCAAAACGGCATTTACGGCTCCTCGGATAGATGGGTCTGACTTTACGGAAACAATCTGCCCCGGTTGAAACTCGACACCATTCGAGACCTTACCAGAGGTCTCTTTTTCTTTAGCGAGGAGTTTCTTTTTGTATGATCTGACCTCCTCAATCAAATCCTCATTTGCATCAATGACAACACAAAAGCGCTGAACTGTGTCCACATCGCGGTACAAATCTTCAACAGGAACTTCTTTGGTGCTTATATGTGCCCAGCGGTTACGAACTGTTTGCAGCTCTTTAACAAAGTGCCGGGATTCTGATGTCAAATCTTGCTTGGTTGATATCTGGAACCAGTTTTGATCTAACACCCTAAGTAATGCAGCAAGATCCAATGAAGTAAGGGCATTTTCTTTTTGCTGCTTTATGCGCCGCTGTTGCTGATAGGATAGATACTTAACGACAGCTTGATTCCACCAATCCTCAACGATAGTGGGCAGAATTCGTTCAAGATATGCCGCTAGACTGACCGTGACTTTCTGAAGTAAATTGTCCACGTTGTGCTCCCCTGACTTGACGACTGCAATTAAAAACGAAGCCTATAGACAATCACCACATTCTTTCTAATGGCGTGTCACTCGTAACGGTGAATTCGTTCTTGTAGTTATTACCCGGGTAGATTCCAGTGCACAACAATAAGACCATAGATGCAACAATCGAAACTCTCTTAGCCAATGAAAGAAGATACCAGACAAGGTACTTGCTGTCTGGTTTGGCTACAGCCTTCAGAAATCCGTAGAAATGGCGTTCGCCATCTGTGCAGAAGCCTTCCACATCATCAGAGATCATAACGGCCATTCAGTATTCTCCCGATGCTTCGCCAAGCTCAGCATGACAATAATAGTAAATTACTTATGTTTACGGAATCTTATGACTTCACGCGCCAAACCCCATCAGGCTGAGCATGCCCAGTTCTTCTTTGCAGGCCTGGCAAAGATTCTGTTCGTCATACTCGTCGGATGACGTTTCCTGGAGCTCGCCTAAAATCTCCGCCGTATTCTTCATGTCGTTTTCCTGGATGGGTTGTCCGCAGTTACTGCATGTTTTCATACACCTATCCTTTTGATTATTCAAGGATCATTGGTGAACCGACTATGGGCTGACCTTGTTGCCTATGATTTGGCTTGTCCGCCGACCTTCTCGCCCTGCTTATTTCCTTTTATCTCCCTTCATCTTGGCCACAAGTCGCCGTCCCTTATCGGTAAGACGGTACTTTTGCATACGGCTTTGGGGCTTATTTGGAATCGTATATTCAACCGTTTTGTTTTGCAAAAGCTCACGAATAATCTTGTTTAAATGGCCCGATATTTCTTTATGTCCAAGGCTTGCAGACAGTTCGGCCTTGCTTAACGGCGCTTGGATTAGGTGGCGCATCACCCGAATATCCAGCGACTCTGGCTGCAACTCTGGCCGCCTACCCGTTCGTTCCCCGCGCAGTCCCGATCTGGCCTCGACCTAGGCCGAATGGGTCTTTTCCGTCTTGCGGAAATGGACGGACAATCCCCCGAACTGTTCGCGGAATTCTGGCTCGGGCAACCCGGCTTTTTGCATGCATCAATGATCTTTATGGTGCCGCGCACCCCAGGCTTCAATCATGCCCGCTATTTATCAATCGCGCTTGCCAGTTTTTCCATTAGTGTCAGCGCGTCTTTATCGAATTTGGAAAAGGCAAACCATTTTTTGCCCAAGTCTTTCAAGGATGCGCCGAAATGATAAACAGTTTTGTCGTCAATGAAAATAAACCGATCATGGGAATATGGGAATTCCTTTACCGTAATTTCAGGATACTGCTCGTTATATTTTTTAACATCCAGCGCAAGCTGCCGCGAAACGGTACGCGTAAGAATAGTAACCTTTACTTTTTTGCCGGCTTTGGAAAGTAGCGTCAGAACGTTATCGTCAATGTAGTTGTCAATTACGACAATGGATTTTCGGGCTGTACGAATCAGGTCGGAAACAAATTGATAGGCGTCGAAGATCTGCCCGTCAAAGAAAATGCCCTGCTTCGGTTTAATGCTCTTTGCTTCAATGGCGTTGAAAATCTGTTCAAATTTTTGATCAGCATCCGCCTTGTATTCGATTTGTTTTCTTTCCACTGCGCCTAGACGCTGAAACACTTCGGCGTTTGAGGCCAGAAACCTGCGCATGGCGACAAAGGCATTGATAATCCGGATGCTCATCTGAACGGCCTTTGCGCTTTTCAACACCCCGGACAGCATTGCTACGCCCTGTTCGGTGAAGACAAAGGGAAGATACCTTCGCCCGCCTTTTTGTTTTGAGGTCACAAATTGTGACCTCAAATTTTCCTCATTTTGTAGCGTCCCAACCTGATCCCTCGCATTGTCTTCATCCTCTATGGTCACAATTTGTGAACTTAATAGATTATTTTCTTCTACTGTCAGCCGAAAGCTGAATTCCCGTGGAAACCTTTGGATATTTCTCTTGACTGCCTGATTTAAAATTTTGGTTTCCATCCCATAGAATCTTGCCAGATCGCTATCCAGCATGACCTGAACGCCACGAATGGTATAAATCCGGCTTTGAATGTCGTCTTTTTTCATGATTTCATATTGAGCCATTGATTTGCACCTTTCACACTGTTTCAAAGGCATCAAATTATGCGATACCTATCGCAAGCATTAATAGCGATGGTTTTCAGACAGTTGTCATTCCAGGCCTGCTTGAATTCTTTATTTTGATTTTCAACTTTGCGCACGATAATGGCCCTCAGCGTTTACGCGCCAAACCCCATCAGACTGAGCATGCCCAGTTCTTCTTTGCAGGCTTGGCAGAGATTCTGATCGTCAAACTCGCCGGATGTCGTTTCTTGGAGCTCGCCCAAAATCTCCGCCGCATTCTTCATGTCGTTTTCCTGGATGGGTTTTCCGCAGTTACTGCAGGTCTTCATACACCTATCCTCTTGATAATTCAAGGATTCATGAAAAATCTTCATTTTGTGTGAAAATTATGGATCATCCCTCTGTAAAATCAATATCAAAACGACAAC
>Ga0116149_1006854_pt1 | contig 10113 bp, 13 predicted proteins | sample AD_UKC057_MetaG_FD_89787 | JGI IMG/M metagenome (GOLD analysis project Ga0116149, IMG submission 89787) | Active sludge microbial communities of municipal wastewater-treating anaerobic digesters from USA - AD_UKC057_MetaG | ecosystem: Engineered > Bioreactor > Anaerobic > Digestate | place: USA...
CCGACGCGACGCCCGAGATAACTCCAAGCGGGACGCCGGCGGCCGGATGTTTGGTATGCTTCACCCTCTCGAGAAACCCGTCAGGGACCGACGATTACTCCCTGGCCGACGCCTGGCTTTACGGCGTCTTAATCCAATTCAAGAAAAACGGGAAGGTAACGGCATGGTAATACTACCTGGTAGGCGAAAGGCTTTCTCCGGTAATGATTCTTATGTATCGACGCTATTGCATCTCGATACAGACGTATCAGACGTATCGGGGACGCCAAAAAAATGGACTAACTACAACGGGACAATAATAACATCGCAAAGTAAATTCGGCGGCGGCTCATTGGTCCTGTCAGGAACCCCGGAAAATGAAGAATATATTTGGACGCCAGGGCATAGTGATTTCAACTTTTCGGGCGGAATTTTTAGTATAGATATGTGGGTAAGGCCAACCAAAATATCATCGGGAATCGCTTTCTACCCATTATATCAGCAGTATAGCACATATAATACCTATATATATGCCTTCTTGTTATTAACCTACGTGAGCAAATTAATAACGCAATGTAAACCGTTCTTACAAGTGAAATACCAGGGCGACATTGTGGCTGAAGCACTATGCAACAGCTTTAATATAACAACCAGCTTTAAGCACCTCTATTTTGGGGCGGATACAGAACACTATTACGCCGCGGTAGACGGCGATATATATGTGACGGATTATACAACGGCTCCGATAAATTACGGGGATAGTAATGTATGGATTGGGGTTAATAACCTTAGCTACCCATACCAACACTATAACGGCTATCTTGACGAAATAAGAATTTCAAAAGGAAGATGCCGCTGGACGGCAGACTTTACGCCGCCGGTTAAAGAATACTATTAAATCTTATTCTTACTGTGTATGCACCTTGCATACAATTTCAGCCATAAAGGGCTAAATATGACCTTCATCTTATTGTAACTAAAAAAGGGCTATCCAGCTAACTACCGGATAGCCCTTACTTTTTTGGTGGGCCGCCGGAGACTCGAACTCCGGACCAATTGATTAAGAGTTATGCAAGGTATTTAATTATTCCAATTACTTCCCCCCTTTTTGTATGCAGTTTGTATGCAGGATTAAGGGATTGACTTGGTGTTACATGAATGATATTTTCGCGTCACTAAGACAAGGGGCGCCAGCCGTGCCGACGAAAAAACGCGACGAGATGAGGCGTATCATCATGGATGCTACCATGAAGCTCATCAATGAACGGGACGTTTGCGATATTAAACCCTCAGACATAATGAAAATAACCGGCCTCAGCAGGGCCGCCTTCTATTATCACTTCCCCGATATACCGTCTATTCTTTTAGAACTCTATCAGCGTGACGCCATGCCGATGGGGAACACGATAACCGACACAAACAACAACGCCGCCCAGGTCATTACCAACGTCGTCAACTACTTTATCAAATTTGGCCGGCTCGAAAGAGCTATCCTTCTTTACGCCGGCCGGCACAGGACCATTTACGATTTTATGAACGCCCGAATTTCGTGGCGGATAAACCAAATAGCGACCATCATCAAGCGCGACCAGGCCGCCGGCCTTGCCCGGCCGGACCTTGACCCGATTGAGGCCGCCGCAATGTCACACTTCGCGGTTTCGGGATATTTAACGTGGCACTTCGGCCGGTCCGATAATCCTATCAGCCCCGAGAAGGCTATCCGTCACATTATGCTTACCGTTGTTCACGATATTTACCCTAATATCTCAGCTTCCCCATCTCAGCCTGCTTAAATTTATCCTGGACGTGAGTATAAATCATCGTCGTCTTTATATCGGCGTGGCCGAGAATGTCCCGGACCGCCGCGACGTGCATACCCGACTTAATCATGTATGTAGCCGCGTTATGCCGAAGGTCATGCAGATGGACGTCGAGCCCCAGGTCCACGGCGATTTCCTTAAACCAATGGGAAATAGTATCAGGATGCACGTCCTCAAAACGGATACGTGTGTTATCAACCAGGGGGCGCAGTATTTCTATAAGGTGGGGGGAAAGGGGCACGGTCCGGTCCCGGCGACCTTTTGTTTTAGTCATTACGACATGGGGATAGTCACCGTCCAGGACGACAGCGCAAGAAAGTGCTTCCGTCCGCCGTGCCCCCGTGTAGAGATAGAAGGCGATGAGGGCGTAAAATTCGTAACCGCGTTTTTCTTTTGCGGCCTGCAATATCCTTTGAATGTCGGCCGGCTCGAGGACCGTCACTCCGCGCTGGTCATAGGTGAGCATTTCGATTTCGGGCATTTCCAGGATATACTTTCTTTTGAGGGCCCAGCGCAGGCCGGCGCGGATATGCCGAAGATAATGGTTAATGCTGATGGGCTTCGCCCCGCGCTTTGTGCACCAGGCGACAAACTTGTCAATGCCGGCGCTGGTAATATCGGTCATAAGAATATCGCCCAGGCAAAGGATAACCTGGCCCCAGGTTTGCCGGTCCGCCTTTTGTGTTAGCTCAGACCGCGACAGCCGGCCGCCCAGGTAAATATCGACAAACTCGCTAATCAAAACCCGCTTCATGCCCTTCAGGTCCACAACGCGGCCCTTAAGGTCCTCGATGGTCATTTCCCGGACAATGGTTTCGGCTTCGGTCCTGTCAGTAGTCTTAAGGCTCCGGGCCACGCCGCGGGACAACTCGACCCACCAAATCTTTCCCCTTTTAAATAGCCTCATCTTTCCCCCCGTCGAGGATTTTCCTTTGGTAAGCTCGTTATATTCGTCACCTGATAGGCCATATTTTCTTTTTGCCCGATAGTCCCTAAAATAATCCGGATTATTCCTTCGCCACTTAATAAAACTTTGCGGGCTATTTTTACGTTTTTCGCTACAACAAGACTTACACCAACAACGAAGGCCATCTTTTTTGCTTTTGTGTTTTTGAAACTCTGACGTTGGTTTTTCTTTTTGACAACAGGAGCATTTTTCATATTAAGTGCTCCCTTTTTTCACAAGGCGGAAAAGGGAGCCGAAACCTGAAGGGGGTTACAGGAGGCATCCTTTAAAACGGCACGTCGGCTTCGGCCTTCAGGGCCCCGATAAACTGGGCGGCCTCGAAGTCCGACAAGTCGTTCATGGTCTTAATCTGCCGGCCGATGTATTTCTTTGACACCTTCACCGGGACCACGCCCAGGCCGGCCGCCAACTCGATAATCTCTTTCCGTTGGTCGGGCGTCGCCGGCTGGGGCTCCACTTTGGGGTCATTTTCGAGCTCCCGTTGCGTGGCCGGCGCTCCACTTTCGGCCTTTATATTGGGGGTCTCCCCCACTTTCGTATCGAGAAACAGCTTCTCGGAGCCCGGAAGGTCCGTCCCCAGGGCGACGGTATCGTGGAGGACCATATAGGTCTTGAGGACCAGCATCACCCGACCTTTTACGACTTCCTCGGGCGTCACATTGGGGGCCGCTGTCCATCCCGCGAGGGCCCCGTTCACCAGGTCGACGGCATATTTCATATTCATCGTCCGGCATGAGAAGGCCTTGTCGAGCCGGTCGCCTTCTTCGGTATCCTTGAACCTGGGCGTCCAATCCCGCTTGCCGCCCTGCTTCGGCTGGTCGCCATTGCCGCCGTCCGACTTCGGGGCGTCCTGGCCGGCGCCAGAAAACCTCACGGCGTCATTGCCGCTTTTGGTCTTGTAGTATTCCAGGGAAACAAATTGACCCTGCTTATCGGCAATCCTGGAATCGCCACAGTAGTATTCGGCGCCGTTGATTTTGACATACCAATACGGGCCCTTTGTGCCGTCCCGCTGGGACAGCCCTTCCACCTTACCCTTAATTATTGTCGCCATTTTCTACCTCACTATTCCTGTATGGGTTATGGGGGCACACGCTTCGGCAAGGACAAAACTCCAAGCACCGGGAGTATTCGCCCTTTCGAAACTCTATCTCGCATTTCATCTTTGGGCCTTCTTTCCCCGCCGCAAAGGCTTCCGCGTCCTCTCGGGTCCTGAATTTTGCACCCCCGGGAAGGGCCCGCTTGGTCCCCTTTTTCTTCACGGCGAAAGTATCCGGTTTGTGCCAGCGGTATTCGTCCGGGCAGGCGCCGGGGACGTTGCCGCCGTCGACAGCCTTAAACTGTATGAGCTTGTCCCGGATAAGGCCCTCGGTTTCTTCAAGGGGCCACAGAGGATAATCGACCGACACGAATGGGATGGGCGGATATTGCCGGTCATACTTCGCTTTGCTACGAAGCCAATCCCGGAGAATAGCGTTAATCACCAGGCGCTCAGTAGCGAAGCCGTATTGCTCGAGGCCCCAGGCATACGTGTTTAACTGCATTGCCCATTCTTTCTTTTCTCCAAGAAGAAAGGCATATACCCTGGTTACTTTCCAATCAGACAAAACACCATCCAGCCAGTTATCCGGCCGCATGACGACGTTATAGCCCAGGACCGGCACGACGAGCCGTTCTTCGGTGAGGGCGTTTTTGTTGGCCCCCTTATCCAGGATATAGTGAACGGCAGAACCTAACAGGGCGAAAAGCATTTCAGAAACGTCCTCATAAATTTCGTCGCCGTATTTCCTCTTAAGATAGTAGACAAGGTCCGTTTGTGTTAACTCAGTAGCGTAAACGTCGTTTTCGTTTTTCCTGGCCCGCGGCTGAAGGACCCGGAAGATTTCTTCGGGTATATTGTAAATGTTAGTGAGATTAGCCATTTTTCTTAGTCCCCCTTATTTCATGGCCGTATTATAAGCGATTTCCATGATGGGGTCAAGCCTTTTTTCTTATTAGAAAAGGTTTGACATGAAATCTTATTCATGTTAAAATACACATTGTGAAGTCGAAGTCACCTTTTCTTGGCTGGGTAATTCATTATAACCGATGGTAAGAAAGCTGTCAAGGGGGTAATCGAAAAAATGCAGAAAACTTTACTACAAATTGCGGAGGAAAGGAATTTTACACCGGAGCATATTAGTAAGGTATTACACCACGTTGCAAGACAAAACGGAAAAACATGGACCCATACACGCAACGTTTTTACCGGAAAGGCCAACAGCAAATTTATGTCGGCTCACATCTTAGCCGCGATGAACCTACCTGAAGCGCGGTTGACCGGCCGGGTAGAAAATAAATCCGGCAATGGAGAAAATCTTAATCCCAATAAGCCAACGCCGTGCCGGTGCGTGACGTGCGAAAGGCTCTACGTCAGGGAAATCTTTTGGACCGGGACGTTGCCGGCGCGGATTCGCTGTCCACAATGCAACCAGCTTATGAATATCAAGGACTATTGCGAGGTATTTGGATGGGCGGACTAACACGGTTACAGAAGGCGGCAAAGTATTATTCCGAGGACCTGGGCTTCGCAATCATCCCGGTCGGGAAGGACAAGAAGCCCCTCATATCCTGGAAAGAGTTTCAAGAGCGCTTTCCGCGAAAGGATGAAGTGGCCGGCTGGTGGGAGAAGTGGCCGGACGCTAATATAGGGCTCATCACCGGAAAGATTAACAGCATATTCGTCATTGACATAGACGAACCGGCCCAGGGCCTTGAAGCGTTAAAGCCATACTTCCGCCTCGAGGACCTGGATACTCCGGTATGCAAGACCACAAAGGGCCTGCATATCTACTTCCAGTATTTCGAGGGCGCCAGCAATTTTACCCGGACCTTTCAAGGAACAGACGGCAGGGGAGAGGGTGGATACGTTATCGCCCCGCCGTCACGCATCAACGGGGGGCCCGAATATACCTGGGAACCAGGGCGAGGGCTTCATCAAAAAAGCCCGAGCCCGATACCAGCATTGTTAAAAGATAAGCTAGCTAGCCAGCTAGCTAGCCAGCTAGCTAATTATAATATAGGCGTTTGTCACGTTCAGGGCACAAAAACAGACTTAAATGCCGAAAATAACGGCGAAAACGGCGAAAATACAAACGTGACAAGTCGTGACAAACGTGACAATTTTGAGGCAGAAAACGACCCCGACGTGACACAATCGTTACAGAACGTGACAAACGTGACAATTCCCGACGGGACGAGGGACGACTACCTATTTCACGTCGCCAACCAATTAGCGAAGGCCGGGACCCCCCTCGAGGAAATCCGCGATGTCCTCATAAAACTATCCGCACAATGCAATCCGCCCTTTCCAATCCGTGAAATCGACGCGAAAATCAAATCCGCCCTCGATAGGTCCAAACGTAGGAACGCCAGCATAACCGACGCCTTTACTGCCTGGCTGAAGGACGGCGGGCCTGGGACCGTCACCATCGACCAGGCGGCCCGTGACCTGGGCATGACTACCCCGGAGCAGAGGACCACCCTTCGCCAATGCTTTCACCGGGCCGTTGCCGACAAGCTGATAGAACGGAAGGCTCGAGGGACCTATGTAGTCCAGGACGACACGCTTGCCCCGGTTGACCCCTTCGCGTCCGGCGGCGGAGAGGCCGCGCTTATCATGCCGCTGGCCCTGGACCGCTACTTCCGGCCGATGGAGAAGAACATCATTGTCGTCGCCGGCGCCAGCGATTCAGGAAAGACCGCCCTGCTTCTCAATATCGCCAGGGACAACATAGGCAATATGCCAATCCGGTATTTCACTTCGGAGATGGGCCCGGCCGAGCTTAAAAGCCGGCTGGCTTATTTCGACGATACCAGCACGGCCGAGTGGAAGGGCGTCCACTTTTACGAACGGACCCATGATTTCGCCGCCGTCATAGACCCGGACGGCCTCAACATCATCGACTTCCTGGAAGTCACCGAGGATTTCTTTTTAGTCGGCCGATTCATCCGGGACATATTTGACAAGTTAAACAAGGGCGTCGCAATCATCGCAATTCAGAAGGACTACGGCCGCGAGCTTGGCCGCGGCGCCAGCTTGTCAATCGAGAAGTCGCGGCTCTACCTTTCGATGGACCGCGGGAAAATCAAAATCGTCAAATGTAAAAATTGGGCGGACCCCATGACGAACCCCAACGGCCTCGAGCTTTATTTCAAATTAGTCAAAGGATGCAAATTCATTGTTAGCGGCCTATGGCGCCGGCCGGCCGCGGAAGGAGAGAACAATGATGGATAGAAAAATCGTATCAGTTAAGTTTGATGTCTTTCAGTTTGACGGAACGGTAATACGGGAGGTTTATCTTGTCGACGCGTCAGATAGGCCGGAACTCACAATACCCGTCCTGGTTGTTAAACTAAACGACGGCCGGACAATTAGGAGCACCCACCCCTACACAATTATTTACCAGGAGAAAAACAATGAGTGAAGAAGTGACCACCTATAAACCAACAGACGTTGGCTTCCAGGCCTATCACAAACTTCAGGAGCTCCGGGAAACCCTCGAGGCCGCGGCTATCTCGTTCATCAAGGGCGGCCGGATACTCCGGGAGATTTTCGACCAGGGCCTTTACGCGAAAGAGGACGGCTTTTACGGCTGGATACGCGATAACGTCGGCCTTGGCCGTAGCACCATTAACGACATGATGAACGCCCACAAGCGCTTCGGTGAAATCCTCGAGGCCGACCCCCAGCTTAAGGACGTTCACCCCTCAAAGCTTCGGGTCCTCTTACCCCACGTCAAGGACGAAACCCCGGATGAAGAAAAGCTCGAGCTTTTGTATCACGCGAAAGAGCTTTCAGTTAGCGACCTGAAGATGCTCTTAAAAGAACGTGCCGGCAAGCTCACCGACCTGGACCAATGCACACACACCGGCTGGCTTGAGAAGGTCGTTAAATGCTCACGTTGCGGTAAGGTCCTGAAGCACCAGCGGGACAACTACGAACAGATAATGCAGAAGGGCACGGCCTTCAACCCCAACGTCACCGACGCCCTGGACCCCGAGGCCTGCAAATGAAAAAGAAAACCAAAAAACAAAAGCGTGCGAAGAACCCCAGGGAGTTTTTAGAGAAAGAGCTTGACGGCCTTGTCGCCGAATTAACCTGGGTCCGGGACAACTACACTTGCCAGAAATGCTTAAGGGGCCCGTGCAAGAACGCCCACCACGCTTTCAACCGGACGTATAAAGGCGACGGTATACGCTGGGATCCCCGCAACCTGGTTAACTTCTGTTGGCCCTGTCACCTTTATTGGGCGGAAGTGAAGCACGAAGAGTTTAGGGATTGGTTTATTGCCAGGATTGGAGAAGCCACCTGGTTGGAATTAAAACGTATGGCCCTGCAAGGCGGAAAGATAACGACCGACGCCTTAAGACAGATTAAGGAAAATCTGACAGCAGAGCTTAACCGATTAAAGAAAGGGTCAGAGTATGACGGGAAATTACAGTAGCTTGGTAGACGTGTTATCGAGGGCCCTTATCCGGGCTTCGGCCGGCAAGGGCAAAGAGCGCCACGCGGACGACAACGCTTTTAATAAACAGCCGATTGTGACCGAGCTCCACGCGATGAAACACCCAGGCGGCGCCGTTTTTCAGATACGGAAGAAGGCCCTCGAGGCCCTTCGCCTGGACCTGGACCGGGCACAAAATGAAATGCTCGACGTTATAGTATACGCGGCCGCCGTTTGGATTTACCTGGAAGAAACCCGAAAATAACGACGCCCTTTTTTTGCCTGGGCTTCTTAGTGAGGATAAGAAAAAAGTATTGTAAAATATGTCACAAAAAATGCCGCGGCAAACACCAGCTTTGCCGCGCTTGCTACTCAGAACACGCCCGCAATTATCCCCGGCAATGGACTTCCGACCAGCGGCGCGAACATAGCCGCATAATATCGGCCGTGCGACAAGGCGCCGCCTTGCCGGTTTCCGACGCAACCCGCTATCGGACACGCGACGGGAAAAGACTTCACCGACTCGAAGCCGAAAAAGTTTTGGGTCGTCCCCTAAAACCAACCGAGCACGTCCACCACATAAACGGCGATAAGTTAGACAACAGGCATTGCAACTTAATAATTTGTTCAAAGTCATATCACCACGCCTTGCATTTCCGGGCCGCAAACGCCTATGGCCGCTTAATAACGGAGGAAACAATATGAGAGCCCCTGTTCACCGATTAAAAAAATCTGAAATTGTATGGCTATCGAAGCACAAATGTCAGCACCGCCATGATTTTTTATCCCACTATCAATGCTACCTGGCCGAGCACCCGAACACAACCAGGCGCGGATTTTTCGACATTGAAACGACGCACCTTAAGGGAAACTTCGGCGTCATGCTTTGCTATTGTATCCTTGACGACGCAACCGGAGAAATAAAAAGCCACATTATCACCCGCGATGAAGTCTTAAACCACGAAACCAGGGACAAGGCCGTAATCCGTTCACTCATTAAGGACCTGACCAGCTTTGATGAAATTATCACTTTTTACGGGACAAAATTCGATATTCCTTTTTCCCGGACGCGGGCCCTGATTCATGGTATGACGTTTCCCACCTACGGCATGCTTAAACATAAGGATGTTTATTACACGGTCCGCCATAAATTCAGCTTGCACTCGAACCGCCTGGAAAACGCTTGCCGGACCTTGACCGGGACCACAAACAAAACCGGACTTGACCCCTTGACGTGGCAACGTGCCGCCTATGGGGACAGGAAAGCGCTTGCCTATATCCTGGACCATTGCCGAGAGGACGTCAAAGACTTACGCCGGCTCTATTATAAGGTCCTTGAATATGCTTATCCCGGCGTACGCGCAGTATAGACGCACGAAGGCCCGGCCGCTTTTCCAGGCGACCGGGCCCCGGCTATCAGCCGCCCACGCCGCCCTTATATGTCGCACGCCTGGCGTTTAGCATCATCCGGGCCACGCTGGGATTTAACGGATTAAGGAAAACAATTGCCGGACCGTTTTCGGCCGGGTCCTTACAGCCCCGCGGGCACACCGGGAACGGCGCTTCATCTACTTCGCCCTGATAATAGTCAGATAACGCCGGCACGTCGCCGCACCAGCCGCACACGTCGCATTTATAACGTCCGTTCATCATACCGCCTCGCTTTCTTCCCCTTGTGCAACCCTTATCATAACGACTCACCGGTAGTAGTTTTGACATCGGTTTCCGCTTCAGATCTGTTAAATTCCGATGGACTAACCGAGAGAAACGGAAGGCCACCAAGCCAAGCGCTTAACTGCTCGTCGTCACTCATGCCAAGGTCCATTTCCATCAGTTCGTCCGGGCAGAACGTCGCAGCCAC
>Ga0116149_1006855_pt1 | contig 10113 bp, 8 predicted proteins | sample AD_UKC057_MetaG_FD_89787 | JGI IMG/M metagenome (GOLD analysis project Ga0116149, IMG submission 89787) | Active sludge microbial communities of municipal wastewater-treating anaerobic digesters from USA - AD_UKC057_MetaG | ecosystem: Engineered > Bioreactor > Anaerobic > Digestate | place: USA...
GTCCAGGGTCATGTTCATCACTACGGCCAATCTGCTTGATCCGATTCAGCCAGCCTTTAGAGACAGAATGGAGATTATTGAACTGCCCGGATATACAGAAGAGGAAAAATTGCAAATTGCCCTGAAGCATCTTGTCCCGAAACAGATGACAGAAAATGCTCTTAAACCTGAATGGATAGAAATTACCGAAGGAGCTATAAAAGCTATTATTTCTCAGTACACGCGTGAAGCCGGGGTTAGAAATCTGGAAAGGGAAATAGCTGCAGTGTGCCGGAAGGTGGCCAGACAGGTAGCAGAAGGGCATAAAGATAAAGTCAGAGTTACTGCTCAGAAGATAGAAAAATTCCTTGGGCCGCCGATTATATTCCGTGATCAATTGAAGAAAAAAGATACAGTTGGAGTAGCCACTGGAGTAGCCTGGACTGCTTCTGGTGGAGAAATACTTTTCGTCGAAGCTATCATGATGAAGGGAAAAGGTCAGCTGCTTTTGACTGGCTCGCTAGGAGATGTCATGAAAGAGTCGGCCCAGGCGGCTTTAAGCTATACCCGTGCTCATGCTGAAGAATTTGGGCTGCCCGGTAAGATGTTTATGGAAAATGATTTTCATATTCACATTCCAGAAGGGGCTATTCCCAAGGATGGGCCGTCAGCTGGAGTAACTATTGCTACTGCTTTTGTCTCGGTTTGCACTAATATCCCGATTCGCTGGGAAGTAGCCATGACCGGTGAAATTACTCTGAGAGGCAGTGTGCTGCCGGTTGGCGGAATAAGGCAAAAGGTGATGGCTGCTCAGCGGGCTGGAATTAAAAAAATGATCCTGCCTCTACCCAATAAAAAAGATCTGGTCGATATTCCGAAAAAAATCAGGCAGGAGATGGAATTTGTCTTTGTCGAAGATATAAAAGAAGTTTTCCGCCACGCTCTGGCTGCTCCTCTTGGCAACAAGCCTAAGAATAAAAAGACCGCTAAAGGGAAGAAACGGTCTAAATAAATGAACGGCCTTCAAAAACGAGCTCAGCCGGACCGGTCTGAAAAAGTTTATCTTTTTCCCACTCGACAACCAGCGTTCCCAGGTTGGTCCAGACTCTAACTTTACGTTCAGTTAAGCCTTTAAGAATTGAGGCGACAGCAGCGGCGCAGGCCCCTGTCCCCGAGGCCAGAGTTTCCCCGACCCCTCGTTCCCAGAAAAGAACCTCGATCTCGTTCCTGTTTAGTACCCGGATAAATTCGACATTGGTCCGATTGGGGAAAAATGGATGATGCTCGACCTCCTGACCAATCTGATGCCATTCTATTCTGGCCGGGAAAAATCGTTCGACGAAAATATCACAATGGGGATTACCGGTAGAAACACAGGTGATGTTATAAATTTTCCTGTTGATGGAAAGGGGATAATCAATGATAAAGTCATGCTCGCTGCCGTCGTCGAATGGTATATCTTTGGAAGAGAACTTTGGCTGCCCCATATCTGTCCTGATCTCGAAGTGATTATTGTCCCTGTTGATAAGCTCGGTCAAATGTTCACCGACAATCGTTTCGAAGTTAATCACTTTTCCGGGGACCTTCTGGTAATGGAATAGAAAGGCAGAGGCGCAGCGCAGGCCATTGCCTGAAATCTCCGCCTCTGATCCGTCAGCATTAAAGATTCTAAAGCCCACCCGACCTCGATCAAAATCTAAAACTTTAATGAGAATGAGCCCATCGGCGCCGATGCCAGTATGCCGTTCGCACAACTGCCTGGTCAGGGATGGCAGCTGATCGGCTTGAATTTCCCGGTTGTCTTCAACCAGTAAGAAATCATTCCCCAGAGCATGAACTTTGGTGAAATTAATCATGGGACCCTCAGGGTGACAATAAAATCAATTTTTTCTCCGTCATCTTCCCGTCTAATCAGCAGAATAATCTCTTCGCCCGATTCAGTTTTCTTTAAAATGTTCTGGAACTCTCTGACAGAAGTCACTTTGTTGCGGTTAACTTCAAGAATGATATCTCCAGGCTGGAGTCCAGCTCTGGCGGCGGCGCTATATTCTTTCACATCTGTGATCAGCAGGCCCTCAGTGGTTGACAGGCCATAACGGCGGGCCAGATTAGGAGTCAGAGGAGTCAGGCTAAGTCCCACATCTTTATCAATCTTTTCCCCGGTTGGGGAGGGTGTCTCTACCTGAAGCTCATCCACAGTGGCTTTGACGGTCATCTCTTTGCCATCCCGGATAATTTTAATGTTGACGACATTACCTGGCTGGAGATCGGCCACTTTAAATCTCAAATCTCGCCAGTTTTCCACTGGCTGGCCATTAATGGCTACGATCACATCGTATTTCTTCAGGCCAGCTTTATCAGCCGGGCTACCGGCCTCAACCTGAGAAACGATAACCCCTTTATCAACCGTCAGCTTGAACTGCTTTTTCATGGCTTCGGTTATATCAGTTCCTCTGATACCCAGATAACCGCGGACAACCCGCCCTTTTTCTTTTAGCTGAGTAACTACTTTTTTAGCCAGATCAGAAGGAATAGCAAAACCGATGCCGATATTTCCGCCCGAGGGGGTGAGAATACTGCTGTTGATGCCAATCACTTCTCCCCTCAAGTTAATCAGCGGTCCACCACTATTGCCTCGATTGATGGCCGCATCGGTCTGAATAAAATCTTCATAAGTAGGAGTATTACCACCAAGTCCTAGCTGGCGGCCCTTAGCACTGATAATACCGGCTGTAACCGTGTGTTCCATACCGAATGGATTACCTATAGCCAGCACCCATTCGCCGACTCTAATACTGGAAGAATCACCAAGGGTAGAGTAAGGAAAATCCTTTCCCTTAATTTTAACCAGGGCCAGGTCAGTGGCCTGGTCCCTTCCAACCAGTTCGGCTTCGTATTCCTTGCTGTTTCCGGTCACTACGGTTATTTTTACCGCATTTTCAATAATATGATTATTGGTCAAAATGTAGCCATCGGAGGAAATAAAAAAACCAGAGCCAACAGCTGTTTGCCGCAATTCTCTTTCCCTTCCTCTTGAATCCGGACGAAGGCCGAAGAATCTTTCCCAAAAATCTTCAAATGGCCAACCTTCATCCAGGCTGTAGGTAGGTACTTGCTGAACCTGCTCAGCCACAATTCTAACGACTGAGGGACCAACTTTATCAACAACAGAGACGAAACTCTGGCTGAGATCACTTTCAGGTGGAGAGGGAGCTTTTTCCCCGGCGATTAAATGGCCAGAGCTAGAGGGAAGTGAGTTAATTGGGGTTTCAGGTATAACCTCTTTTTCAGGTGTAAGAAAGATGAATCCAGCAACCAGTAAACCCAGGACAAAACTGATCACGCCTGTCCACAATTGTTTTTTCATTTTAGCCTCCCTGAATATCATTTTAAAAAATATCATATAAGCAGCTAAATTTCAATTAACCCTGCCTCATTTTGAGCGGACGAATTCTAAGCTTATAGCCTTAAAACAGCCGGGAGTCATAAAAGTTGCAGTCTTCTGATTTTCTGGATAACATAAACGCATAAGAGTCAGAAACAAAGATTACAGGTCGAGATTGGAAAAACAACCAAAAAAACAACCAAGCTTAAAAAAATCCAGCCCACCACAAGGATTGTTCATTGTCTTCGAAGGGATTGACGGTTGCGGGAAGTCCACCCAGGTTGAACTGCTGGCTAAAAGACTTCGGCGTCGGGGTAAAAAGGTTATCACTTTGAGCGAACCAACTGCTGGGCGCTGGGGCCAGAAAATAAGGGCTTTAGCCCGGACTAAAGGGTCCCTGTCACCGGCGAAAGAGCTTGAACTTTTTATTAGAGACAGAAAAGAAGATATCAAAAATAATATAAAACCAGCTTTACAGGCTGGCCAGATTGTCATCCTCGACCGTTATTTTTATTCTACCCTGGCTTATCAGGGGGCCAGGGGATTGGATATGGATGAAATCAGGGCAAAACATGATAAGTTTGTCATCAGACCTGATATTGTCTTTATCCTCGATGTGCCGGTCAGCCAGGCCTTAAAGCGAATAGCCAGCCGGCCGGTTATTTACGGACTGTTCGAGGACCGCGACTACCTCCAAAAGGTCAGAAAAAATTTTTTAAAACTCAAGGATCCAGAATGTTACCTTCTTGATGGACGCCAGCCACCTGAGGCCATCAGCCGTCAGGTCTGGCAGATTTTAATCCGAAGATTCCCCTGGCTAAAGGTTCGGTAATTGCCATTTGTTTTGATAATCTGCTATATTATTAGAAATGATCCAGGTTTAAATCACATTACATGGCTGAAAAAAAGAAAATTATTTTAAAACTAAAACTACCAAAGATAAACGGGCGCCGGCTGGTCAAGGGCCTGCTGATCGTCCTTGTTCTGCTCATATCATTGGCTCTGGGAGGCATCTTCGGGGCCTACCTGACTATAAAAGATAATGTTCCTTCAGTTGATGAAGTAGCCGAACTCAAGCCATTAATTATTTCCACTGTTTATTCTGATGAAGGAGTGCCGGCTAAAGAATTTGCCGCTGAAAGGCGAATTCAAGTTCCTTACAGTCAGATCCCTCTGGTTTTAAAACAGGCCATCATCGCTACCGAAGATCCAAGATTTTTTGCTCACAAAGGAATAGATTACCGGGGTATTATGAGAGCACTGAAAGAGGATGTGTTCAGAATAGTCCTGAGGAATAAGAAGCTTCACGGAGGCAGTACCATTACCCAGCAGTTGGCCAGGAGCCTTTTCCTTTATCCCCAGCAAACGATCAGACGCAAATTAAAGGAGATGTTTCTGGCAGTTGAGCTGGAGCGAAAGTTTAGCAAAGAGAAAATTTTTGAACTTTATTGCAATCAGTTCTATCTCGGACACGGAGCCTGGGGAGTGGAGGCGGCTTCGCAGCTGTATTTTGGGAAAAGCGTCAATGAGTTAACATTGCCCGAAGCGGCCTTAATAGCCGGCATTTTCCGTGGTCCTGGAGTATATTCGCCTTACAATAATCAGGAAGTCACTCTCAACCGTAGAAATCATGTTATTAACCGAATGGTGGAAGAGGGTTTTATTTCCAAAGAAGCAGCAAAGGCTGTTGCAGAGCGAACAAATTCGCACTTGGCAAGGGTATACGGTGTTATGTCCTTTTATCACTTTTTCAAAACTAAAAAACCAGGTAAAAATAGAATAAGCGTCTGTTTAGGAACAGCCTGCTACCTTAAGGGCGGACAGGATCTTATAGACGAAGCTAAAACTATTCTTGGTTTAGGTGAAGATGAAATATCAACAGAAGACGGATTATTCTCGGTAGAACCAGTACGCTGCATCGGCTGCTGCGGTCTCGCTCCTGTTCTTTCGGTAAACGGCGATGTGTACGGCAAGCTCACAAAAGACCAGATTGCCGGCATTCTTACTAAATATAAAAACGCATAATTCAATATGCATTATACCCTCTGTGATTTAATAGCCGATCTTACACAAAATTCAGCTGAAGCACAGGCAAAAAAAATTACAGTAGAATTACTAGAAACAGATAAAGATTTGACGGTGTATATTCGTGATGACGGAAAGGGCATGAGTCCGGAAGTGCTGCAAAAGGCGTCAAACCCTTTTTACACAGACGGCATTAAACATCCAAAACGGAAAATTGGTTTGGGCATACCTTTTTTAATACAAACAGCATCAGATACCGAAGGCTCTTGGGATATTCAATCCAAAGAAGGCGAAGGTACTACCGTTACAGCCCGTTTTGATCTAACGAATATTGATACTCCTCCTATTGGAGATGTGCCCTTGCTTTTTCGTCAAATTCTAACCTTTCCTGGCGGCTGTGAAATGCAGATTATCCGTAAAAAAAATACTAAAACATCTGAGTTTGAGTATGATTTTTTACGAAGCGATTTGCTTGATGCCTTAGGCGGTCTGGAAACTGCAGGAGATCAGGCTCTTTTGCTCGATTTTCTGCAAAGCCAGGAAGACCAAAGCGGTGACTAAGCCGCTCATCTGCGTTGCAGATTATTATGAACATTATACGCAATACGCGTATATTTAGGAGATCACTATGGCTAAGATGTCCCTAGAAGAATTGCGCAAACTCCGCGGTGAAATGCAGGGTGAAATAAAAAGACGCGAAGCTGATGGTAAAAGCATTCAGATTATTGTCGGCATGGGAACCTGCGGTATAGCAGCCGGTGCAAAAGACACTCTTGATTCTTTTATTTCGGTACTTAAGGATAAAGGAATTGCAGACACTGCAATTATTAGACAGACAGGCTGTATGGGTATGTGCGCCAACGAACCAACAGTTGAAGTTATTGTACCCGATATGCCTAAAGTAATTTACGGCAATGTAACTGCAGAAGTAGCTAAAGAAGTTGTTGAAAAACATATTTTAGGCAAAACTCTGCTGGATAAACAAATTCTCGACCGTCCTTCGATCGATATTATCAATAAGTAGGAGACACACATGGCATTTACCCATTACATTCTTGTCTGCGGCGGAACAGGATGCGAATCCAGCGGTGCAGACGGAATTTTCAAAAATCTTATTGCAGAAGCTAAAGAAGCAGGTGTTTCAGATAAGGTTCAGATTGTTAAAACCGGATGCTTTGGTTTTTGTGAAAAAGGCCCTATCGTAAAAGTTCTTCCCGAAGATTCTTTTTATGTAGAAGTTAAACCTGAAGATGCAAAAGAAATAATTAGAGAACAAATTGTTAAAGGCCGTGAAGTTACACGCCTTCTATACAATAAAGAAAAGAAAAGTCTTGAAGATGTTGAGGAAATTCAGTTTTACCAAAAACAGCTCCGTATTGTATTACGCAACTGCGGTGTTATTAATCCGGAAGATATTACTGAGTACATTGCCCGCGACGGCTACCTTGCACTCGAAAAAGCTCTTTTTGACTTAAGTCCTGAACAGATTATTAATGAAGTAAAAAAATCAGGCCTGCGCGGAAGAGGCGGTGCGGGATTCCCCACCGGTCTTAAATGGGAAGCAGGATTTAAAGCAAAAGGCGACGTAAAATACGTTGTATGTAATGCTGATGAAGGCGATCCGGGCGCATACATGGACCGTTCAACTATCGAAGGCGATCCCCATTCTGTCATTGAAGCAATGACAATCTGCGGTAAAGTAATCGGGGCACATAAAGGTTTCGTATACATCCGCGCTGAGTATCCTTTAGCAATTGACCGCTTAAAGATAGCGATGGCTCAGGCTCAGGAGAATGGCCTTTTAGGTAAAAACATTCTTGGTTCTGGCTTTGATTTCGACATTGAAATTCGTCTGGGAGCCGGCGCATTCGTATGCGGTGAAGAAACAGCTCTCTTACGTTCAATCGAAGGCTCGCGTGGTATGCCGACCCCTAAACCTCCATTCCCTGCTCAATGCGGACTCTGGGGCAAACCTACCATTATCAACAATGTTGAAACATGGGCTAACATTCCTGTTATTCTTACAAAGGGTGCTGACTGGTTTACAAAGATTGGTACAGAAGACTCTAAGGGAACTAAGGTTTTTGCTCTTACCGGCAAGGTGGAAAACTCAGGTCTTGTTGAAGTTCCAATGGGGACAACACTCCGCGAAATAATTTTTGAAATCGGCGGCGGTATAAAGAACGGTAAAAAGTTCAAAGGCGTTCAGACAGGCGGTCCTTCCGGCGGTATTATTACCGAGGAACACCTCGACACCCCGATTGACTTCGGCGCTCTTACAAGACTCGGCTCAATGATGGGTTCGGGCGGTATGATCGTTATGGATGAAGATGACTGCGTTGTTGACGTATCAAAATTCTACATGGAATTCTGCGTTGATGAATCATGCGGTAAGTGTTCACCATGCCGTATTGGTACACGCCAGCTTTACACTCTTCTCGATAAAATTTCCCGCGGTAACGGCGAATTAGAAGATCTGCAAAAACTTAAAGATATTGGTTTTGCAATGCAGAAATCTTCATTATGCGCGCTAGGACAATCTGCTCCAAACCCGACACTTTCCACTATCAAGAAATTTGAGAAGGAATATATTGACCACATTGTTAACAAGAAATGCGCTGCCGGCAAGTGTAAAAAACTTATTACATTCGAAATTACCGACAAATGTATCGGCTGCGGTATGTGTGCAAAAAAATGTCCTGCAGAATGTATTACCGGTGAAAAGAAGGCTATTCATGTTATCGATCAAAGCAAGTGTATAAAGTGCGGTGAGTGCGAAAGAACTTGTAAATTTGGTGCGATTATTAAACACTAAGGAGACTATGAAATGGTAAACGTTAACATAAACGGTAAGGATGTTCAGGTCGAAGAAGGCACATCCATCCTTAACGCAGCAAAAAAGCTGAATATTAAAATACCCTCACTATGCTATGATCCGGATCTTCCGGCCTGGGCTTCCTGCGGTATTTGTATAGTGCGCCTTGCAGGTACACCAAAAATGCTTAGAGCATGCTGTACTGCAGTATCAGAGGGAATGAAGCTCATAACTCACGACCCTGAAATTAATAGAGCAAGAAAGACTGTTCTTGAATTAATTCTTTCCAATCACCCGGCAGATTGTCTCCAGTGCAATAGAAGCGGTCAGTGCGAACTACAGGATATGGCTGCCGATTTTGGTCTGCGCCAAAAACCACGCTTTAGAAAGATTCTTAAAGATCAGCCTGTTGATGATTCTTATGAAGTTATTGTGTTTGATCGCGATAAGTGTATTAACTGCGGACGCTGTGTTGAAGCATGTCAGGTTATGCAGAATGTTTGGGCGCTCGAATACTCAGGACGCGGTGACAAGACTGTAATTGGGCCTGTTGCAGGCGTAAATCTTTCTGAAAGCCCCTGTGTTAGATGCGGTCAATGTGCTGCGCACTGCCCTGTTGGAGCAATCACTACCCATAACCCTCTTGAGGAAATATTTGAAAAGCTTGCAGATCCGGAACTGGTTTCTGCTGTTCAAATTGCGCCTTCTGTACGCGCTGCCCTCGGTGAAGAATTCGGGCTTCCTGTCGGAGCTATAAGCACTGGTAAGATTTATACGGCTCTCCGCATGATTGGTTTTAAACATGTATTTGATACAAACTTCTCTGCAGACCTAACCATCATGGAAGAAGGAACAGAATTAGTAACACGCCTTACCAAGGGCGGCCCGATTCCTATGTTCACCAGCTGCTGCCCGGGATGGGTTGATTACGCAGAAAAAAATCTTCATGACTACCTCCCGAATCTTTCAACAGCAAAGAGCCCTCAACAGATGCAGGGTGCAATTACCAAAACATATTTCTCCGACATCGTCGGTGCAAAACCGGAAAAGATTTATTCAGTTTCTATAATGCCCTGTACAGCAAAAGCTTATGAAGCACGCAGAAACGATACAATGAAATCTTCCGGCGCACAGGATGTAGATAAGGTATTAACAACAAGAGAATTTGCAGCCCTTATCCGTCTTGCAGGGATTGACTTTGCAAACCTTGAAGAAACACAAGCAGACAGCCCCATCGGACCATACTCCGGAGCAGGAACAATCTTCGGCGCCACAGGCGGTGTTATGGAAGCTGCTGTTAGAACAGCATATAAGCTTGTTGTCGGTAAAGAACTTGGAAACCTTGATTACACTGCGGCACGCGGACTCGAAAACGTAAAGACTGCAGAAGTTGATCTTAATGGTACTAAGGTTCGCCTTTGCGTAATTCACCAGCTTTCAAGTGTTGAGCCTGTTATGGCAGAAATTAGAAAAGCCCGTGACGAAGGTAAAGAACCTCCATACCACTTCGTTGAAGTAATGGCATGCCGCGGCGGTTGTGTTGCCGGAGGCGGCCAGCCCTATGGTGTTACCGATGAAATCCGCAAACAGAGAGCTGCTGCACTGTATCAGGATGACAAGGACTGCGAAATTAGAACTTCTCACCAGAATCCTTTAATCACAAAAATTTACAAGGATTTCTTTGGTCAGCCGAACAGCGAAAAGGCACATCACTTACTGCACACACATTATGAAAAACGAGCCTTATACAGGGACTAAGTAACACGGAAGATTAGTTACTCTGTGTATACACTAAAGAGGCTGACCGGGACGAAAACACCGGCCGGCCTCTTTTTTGTTTTTATGATATACTCTTATTTGTTATAAGTATGTATTTAAGGAAAAAAATATGCCTGTACATGAAATAGAA
>Ga0116149_1006858_pt1 | contig 10110 bp, 5 predicted proteins | sample AD_UKC057_MetaG_FD_89787 | JGI IMG/M metagenome (GOLD analysis project Ga0116149, IMG submission 89787) | Active sludge microbial communities of municipal wastewater-treating anaerobic digesters from USA - AD_UKC057_MetaG | ecosystem: Engineered > Bioreactor > Anaerobic > Digestate | place: USA...
CCGGCGACTTAGCCGGTCGGGGTGGAGGCCTTTACTTTTCCGCGACAGTCGGTATTTTACAGATTCGACGGGCGGTGCAGCGGGGAAAGGATTTGCGGAAGAGGTATTTAAACCGGTTCCCCTGTGGTGAGCCCAGAGGGGGGCCATGGGCCCCTTTTTGATATTTGCGGTGTTTTGCCGGGAGCCGGGTGTGAGGTGTTCGAGGTGCGCTGTGGAAGGCTTTGGCGGGAAAAGGCGTGAAATTGCGGTAAAAATGGGGTTTTGTGGTGATATGGTCGGCTACGCGGGCTGTGGAGAAGGATCATGGGTCGGGGGCGCGGCTGGCGGGGAGTTGGTGGTGGATCGAGGCAGGGCAGAAAAGCTGAAACGGCCCTGGGAGACGTGAAAGGGCTGAAAAGACGCGTTAGCCCTTTCACTGGGACATGAGAGATTTAGCGCGGGAATTGGGGGCTGAAATGCCCCTGTATAAATAATTGTTGTTTAAATATACTTAATTTTCTTTTTATTTCACACGGTATTTAGACCATTCGAAATCGACCCAAGTGCTTTCATCACCGGGATTTAGCCGGGGCTTGTCTCGCTGTATTCTGAAAAGGTTTAAATAGCCGATACAAATACTCTTTACATAAGAAATGCCGCCGCCACAAGTAAGCCTTGCATGTAACTGCTTATCGGTTTCATCCCAAATGTTTGTAGACGGATTTGGAGTTGCCAGATAGCTGATAAGACTGTTAACTTCTTCCTCAAACCTCATGTCTTTCGAGAGACACATCATAATTAACAACCGTTGCCAGATAAAATCAAGATACGAAATAGGGCCTTTGCTACTTGCAAAGGCGAAATATTTCGGATCAAAAATATTATTGTCAAACTTCGTTTTATCAAATACAAAATTGTTCAACAAGGGCGTTCTCCGAGTCAGTATTTTGGCGATGACATCCTTGGGTAGTTTTTTCGTATCAATAACGGGGGGATGTTGTTGCAACAACATAGAGGCATCTTCGTCTGATCCTACGCCAATAGCAATAGGCCAATATTCTTCAACGAATTCGGTTTCTTTAAGAAATCTTGTGAAGCTATTTGCAGAAAACCTGTGAGAAGAACAAAGCTCGGATATATATCTTCCTTCTTCGGTTGAATACACCCGATCCCCAAATATTGGCTCATTGATATTTTCATCATTACCAACAGCTTTCAGCCAATATAAAGTAATATCAACGAAGTCATTTGCTTGGGCTTGCGAAAGCATAAACATGAAAATAGCAAATGTTAAAATGAAATGTATTAGTTTCATTAGTCCCCCCAGTAGGAAAATGTATAATCAACATATTTCCGAAATCTAACTTTCAAGTAATTAACACTGTTGAAAGGGATATCAAAAACAGAGATTCCTTTGTAGATATTATGATCTTTGAAATAGGTAAAACCTCTTAAATAGCCAATTGATTTTGCCAAATAAGACCAAATTTCAGTATTTGTGGCAATTCCCAGTCTTTTTATAATTGTGTCTTTTCCCAAATCAGGAAAATCAACCTTGATCGCTCCATATTTGCCACTGCCAAAAGAAGGGTCGTAAAGCCATGTTTGGGTTGATGAATCGGTATAAAAAACCAAGGCATGGCCATCATTTGGAGCAAAAAACATATAAAATCGATCTGTCGTGTTTACTTCAACATTCAGTTGGCGATCAATCACAACTTTCTGTATGTCGACAGGAGGGATTTTGTCTGCACCGGTATATCTGTTTGCGTAAGATAAATGATAAGTACCAGTGCTGATTTCACTTGGCCATCTAGTGAATTTGTTATCCGGCATTGTTTCCTGGTTTAAACCAGGATCTGTATAAATAACAGCGCCCCAATACTCTGTTGTAACGGGATCTAAAGATTTGTTATCTGAATCTGGAACTGGGTAGTTCTTTGTAAGCAGATCAAACCCAATTCTATTTAAACCGGCAAAACCATGGCATTTCAAACTTTTATAAAAATAATTTCCTAAGCCACCACACATGCCACCTTTCCGAAGTATAACATCCTTAACACTCCACGCTTGAGCACCATATTCCAAATGATTTCCATTTTCCTGGCCGTTTGAATTCCACCACCAAAAATAGAATGTGTCTATCAGAGTTTTGCCGTCAGTATTTTTATCGAAACCAGAAAGAGCAGCTACTGAATTTCTCACACAATCAATAAAGAAATTTTCTTTATAGGTATCAGCAGTAATCTGCTGCACTACATAAACCTCGGTGTGAATAACAATTTCATCACAGCCCTCTGCTTCAAGGCGAAGGTGGTATTTGCCTATTTTGTCCGGTGTTGGAACATCTGCGCCTTCGGCGCAGTTGACTATTCCTTCATTGCCAATTGGTAAATTATCAGTGGTAAGCCATTGGTAATTTAACCTTGTTATATCTGGTCGGTTAGCTTCAGTAAACTCCGGTATCAAGTGCACATAAGAGCTGCAGCCAATAACAAATGGTACACTAGCTTTTATTCCCACATTCCACCAGATTCTATGTTTGTTTGTATAATACCACACAGGATTAGGCGAGCCATCCGGTCTGAGGTAATAGAGCATGTCAAGATGATCCATTCTGTCCGGATCTAAAAACCAACTTACGACACTAGCGCTGACATAGATTTTTGTAGGATTTGCTTCTAGTTGAACCCTGGTTGATTGCACATCTTCGGCTACAGCCTTAACTTCGAAGGCAGGGCGAGCAAAGACCATATATTCACCCGGGTGTTCACGCATAAAAGAAAAGTTAGCTTCGGTTGGAGAAATCACCACTCCAGGAAGACCACCAACACCAACCAGCCAGGCTACTTTATCCAATTTGACTTGATATTCACCGTCCCAGACAAGCAATTCATTTTGCGTAAGCAGAGCGCCATCTTCAGGGCCAAAAAACAAGCCTACAGCCGATGACTTATTAATGGTTACAGATGCGGGTACGGCTTTAACTGCCGAATCTATAACATCTGATAATGGGGAAACACTGACCTCATATTTTTTTTCGCCTGGCTTCAGACTATCACCAGAACCAAAGGCAATGGAAGCTGTAAGAGTGATTTCTGTTTTTTTGTCCAAAAGGAATTGAGGTTTGAAAGAAAAATCTGAAGAAGTCTGATTCTTAGGAGCAAACCACTCTACGGTGATTCTATCGGCTTTTAACGGAGCAGCTCCCAATAACGCTGGCGCAATTTCGCATGTTTCGTCGAAAATACCATCTGTCAGCCAAGTATATGACCTGTTATTTATTTTAACGGTTCCGTTTTCAAGGTGAAAAAATCTTTGAGTGCCCATAATTGCTCTATTTGGAAAACGTCCATTAAAAGATAGCCAATCTTGCTGTATTGCCCACAAATCGGCTCGGACAGCCGGAAAGGAAAAGACTGGCTCTTCGAATTCATCCTCAAAGCCTTTGTGCCTGCGTCTGAAGTAATTTTCGCCATCGATCAGACGAATCGTGACAGTTGCCAACACTGTTGTTGCGCCAGTTACAGTAAAACCTGCTTCTGTCGTGAGATTGTTTTCATCACTGTTAACGGTTGCACAGTTATCCGGCTCTGTTGCAGAAAACCATTCAATAGGGTCTACCAAAGCTACGAGGCCATCTTGGCCCCATTCTACCGGCTTGCCGGGTTTTTCAACCTTTTTGCCGTTAAGGGTTATATTGAGAGATAATTTCTGAGATTTCTGCAGGTCGAAATCAAGCACTTTTCTGGTGGGAGTAAGGCCGATTTCAACCGGATTTACCGTAAAATCAACCCGATCCTTGAGAAGCATGTCTTCATTAGTTTGCGGGTTTTTTATTGTAAGCTCAGCCTGCAACGACCATTTTCCAACGCGGTTCAGTTCAATATAAAATGGACCTTCGTCCAAACCATGGTTATATTCTTTGCCGTTCAAGCGCCATTTGATCTTTTTCCAGATGTTTTTCTCTTTATCGAAGCTGCTTTTAACCTTCAATGAGACATTTAGAGGGTAAGCTAGTTCGTTTATTGGCGAAAAGATGCGCAAGCCCGGCAAAGCATCAACTGGCACAAGGCTTTCCAGATAGACCGGAACTTCATCACCAGTATCGGTCTCTCGCAAACTCATAACGACACCGCAATTCATCGTATAGCTGCCGGGGCCAAGAGGGGGGTTGAATATATGAGAAAAATCAACCCCGCGCTCAGCCTTGGTTTTCCAGTCGCCTTCATCGCCCAGCGGTTCTTCATACCATAAAACATGCTCGACTGAGCTTACCGAATAGCCATTCAGGACATTAAGGTTCTGAGAGGCGCCAGAATAAATTCCTTGCCCCAAGCCAGGCAATGGTTCGATTTCTGCTTTAAAAGTTTGTTCCTGACCTTCATAGACGGTAACCAATTCTTCCGGATACAAGCGCAGTTGTAAAACTTCATTTTCGTCATAAACCGGGATTGCCGGCAGCTTTCCAATAACAGTTCTACCACTCTTCGGAGAGCTCTCATCGCTATGAAATTCGCCGCCAAGGTTGAGCTCGATGGACTTATCACTTATTTCCATTGGCGTCTTAAAAACGAATGGCTTTACCGTTTCGATTTCATGGTTGTTTTTTGCATTAAAAATCAAAGGAGTGGCTTTGAACACCATTAAGGGTGATGACGCCGGCCATAATGCCGAGCCACATATTTGTATTGGGTCAGCAAACTCCGCGTTTTCAGGAGTTGTTACAATACGTTTCTGTTGTTTAATTTCCAATTCGAAGGATTTAAAAACAATATGCCTTGTGCCTGCCGACAATTGGCCTTGAGGATATTTGCTGAATTGTGCTGAACCTTTCACCGGATAAAACGCATACAGGCCAGAAGTTTCCGGCTTCAAATCCGACTCATAAGTTTCACCCTGTTGTTGCCAGACAAGCTTAGCATCGAGCACCAGCTCGGCAAAGCCGGGTTTTGTAAATAAGAGCTGGGTTGTCGTGGCCACCGGGTTTTTAATTGTCGGGTTGCCTTCCTGGACGTGAATTTTCCAGCGCAGGCGTTCAACTTTTAGCGTTGCGGCGTAACCCAAACTATAGGCAATCCCCTCCGCCAGGTCGCCTTGAATCAACTCATTTCCGTCAGCATAGGTTACAACACAGTCTGCTGCCACCTTGAGAGCAAATGAAGCTGTCGCATTGCTTGAGATTTGCAACATTCGATTTGAAAATATATTGGCAGAAAGATCAAGGGCACGAATGGATTTATCGGCAGAAATTTTGTATTGAAATGAAGTCTGATTACCGGCATTATCGGTGTACGCATCTTCGATAACTACCGTGCATTTTGCAAATGTATTGCCAGCCATTTTAATAAAAGTTTCCGTTGTGGAAACTTCACCTGAATTGATTTGCCAATCAACCGATAAAACCTTGCCGGAACCAGCCCATGTTTGAGAAAAATTCAGTTCATTCCCAATAAATGCGTAAGATGTTTTGGGTGATAATGTTAGATCGTCGGCAGCAGCTCGTTTTGCCAACATTTCTCTACCGATGAAAGCGAGGTTTCTGCTTTTGATAATCTGACCTGTTGGCGTTGTCAGGCAATATTCGACGTATTTTTTTCCGGATGGATCTTCATAAATAACGGCGCACAGGCTGCCAGAAGTTTTTTGTCCGGGAAAAAGTTTGTCAGCGGACAAATTGATTTCGCCTATTACCTTTGCATTATCCGGAAGAGGTGGCGTTGAAACGTCATAAATTCCAACAGTAAAAGACCATTGTTTATTTACAAATTCACCAGCCTGATTTCTTATAGAAATTTCAGCGGTATGTGTGCCGATCCCCAAAAATGCCTCTGAAAGTGCTGGTGTTCTGTATAACAGCTCAAAACAGCTTTCATTTTGACTCATCTGAATTCTACCGGGATCAACAATCTGGCCGTTTATGACCAACTTCACATCTGTCAGCGGAGTTTGCGAGAAAATTCCGATATTAAAATCCGGGAACAGGCATCCGGCTTCGCCCTTTGGTCGGCATTCGGTTATGGCAAGGGCGGTATCGGCTTCGAAATACTCCGGAACAATCAGCTTTTGCCCGTCGAACATTATCTCGCGCGGTTCAACTTTTTTGTGACAAATTTCAGTTTGCGAAAAAGCTATTTGTTTTGCAGAAGAAATGCGAGCAAGAAGTAGTTCTTCAAAGGCGGCAGCTTCTTTTGCAGAGAGGGAAATTTCACCGTGCAGGGCGCGAAATTTAAGAAGTCCGGCTGCAGCAAGAGCGGCCGGAAGCCGATGCTCCGGAATCTGCCCGGCGACGCCGCTGAAATCTACAGTCTTGCCGGACAACAGCTGTGAAACAGATTCAGGAACAGTTGTATTGTCTGCGTTTACCAGCTGCCCGGCAAGGACAGACAACAGAAGTAAAATGGCAATAAAAACGGTATGGATTCTAAGGTTTTTTGATGTCATTCTCGTATCCTCTTAAATTTATTACACAAACATAATATCATCAGGCCGCAATTTATGACAAATGTGTTTAGAGGTTAGATGCAACATCGGATTCCAAAGGAATTTGCCGGCTAATGGGTTTTGGTTATTTGTTCTAGACCGGTTGGCACACGGCCCCAATGTCCAGATGACGCGGCGACTGGGGCATCGAGGCGCAAAAAGTTGGAAGAATGACAATAAATGACAAGCGGTAGAGGCATAGCCGGGGCAGATGGGCATTGCAGCGACCTGCGGAAGCCGGGTGGGCGCCACAGCCACTTGCGGTGTGGAACCCACAACTCTGATGCTGCCTCACTTGTCTTCAGAAATTTGGTTATTTCTTTGATCGATTAACAAAAAATCAATGCGTCACGGTCCAGTCTGATGGAGTTTTTGATGGATCATAGTATGTCCAGGTCCCAGATGGGTCGCCATTTGAATATTGACCGCTTATTGTTTTCCCATCAGCTGTTGAGTAACTATATGCCCCTTCTTTGATTCCATTTACAAGGTTATACTCTTCTTTTGGGTCACCAAAGGTTTCAACATGAGCGGTTACAATGGCGACACCTGTTGTCAGATCACCGTTTGCAACATTGAAAGATGGACTTACTAAATCGCAGTCTGTATATTTTACTTTTAAATTCCCTGAATTATCATACTCGGCCAAGCTGATAATTTTTCCGTTAGAATCGTAATCGAACCTGTATTGATGTGACTTTTCTTTGATAATCCATTTTCCACTACGAATGCCATTTGCATAATTTCCCGTGACTTTTATTTCTGGGTTATTCTGGTAATCGGGATAATATGTATAGGGACCATCAAACTTGAATTTTAGGCGTTTCCAAGTATTTGGAGCCCATTCTGGACCAGTAAAATTCTCTTCAACGGCAGTTTCTTTAAACGAGATTTCTTCCCAGGGCGTGGCACCTTTGTAGCGAATAATTGGCGAGGTAGCAGCCGCGACAGTAAACGTCACGTCTTTTTGTACATAATTTTGAGAAGACTTGTCTACAGGACTTTCTAACAAGCCTTGATATGCTCCCGAGCCATAGTAAGCCCGGATATGCAAAGTATGATTCCCCGCTGGTGCACAAAAATATTTTGTGTTCTCAATCTGTTTTGGTTTGAGATCTTTTGGAGTTATGCCATCCTGGCTGAAAATGGGTCTATCATGGTAAGGGAAAGTTGAGTAGGTAAAGGGCGCAAAATAATCACTTACCCAGGTTCCTGTTGCATCGTCGCACCACCAGTTATAAGCGATTGTATCGTTGCCTTCAGCCAGTACCGTTGCCATGATTTCAGGCTTTAGCGTGCCAATATATCCGACTCTGCGCGAGTCTTCCACTGCGACCTTTTGCAGTAATTGTGTGAAGTTAGAGCTTTTTAAGCAGGTTAGTGTTATGGCTGGCGTTATTACCACGGCATCGCTAATGATGACGGTATTGCTGTTATGAATCAGTGCGCCGGCTTTAACAACCAATTGAACTTTGTCATTTGCTTTGAATGACATGCCCTTGACAGTGTTCATGACACCATCAACAAAAGTGGCAGTTGCGACAGTTGAGCTATTAACCTTTATTTCACCTTCGCCATTGTATTTAATTGCGCCGATGTTTTTCCATTCGATGTCTTTGTCAATTTCGTGAACAAGGCTTCCATTCAGAACTGTGCCGTTGTTTTGATCTTTTGAAATCTCAAGCGCAAGTTTCATTGTTGGCAAAAATCTGTCAATTATTTCGCCGCCAGCAGCTGCGGCTAGAGGTAATAACACACTGGCTTGCCCTTCTGCCGCTTCTGGTGGCACTAAATATTCTATTTTAGGCGCCGTTTTAGACCAGTGATCTGACCATTTTCTTATAAGCAGAATTACTCGTTTTGAACCAAATGTATGATACAGTCTTTCATCATCTGTGTTAGCTTCAAGATCAGTTTCCTTAAAGCTTGGACTATCATATATCTTTTGGTTATATGTGGTTGGTTTTATATACGGATCCTTATTGCAAATAGTATCCTTGCTAAAAAAAGACTTATTTGTAAATAAAGCACAACCCTTAAGAATCGTTTCAACTGAGTATTTTTTGTTCAAAAATTCATTTTCAAGCATATTAGAGTTCTGCTGTAGGATTTTTGTAGCCATATCAAAGCCAACAGTAGACTCAATAAAGTCCTTCCCGCCGGAGCTTTTGCCCCCACCATGACTATCATCTCTTACATGTGATGGCATACACAAATCCGCTGCACAATGCAATGTTTCACCTAGGGATCTGAAAGATGCTGCAAACATGCTTTCGCGATAGCCAGAATAATCGAGAGTAAAATAGCCTTGGAAATCTGCAACATCATTTGGCAATTGCTTAATGCTTATGTTTTCCATCGCAGCTTTGTAAAGCAAAAGCCCTTGATAAAAACTCCAATGATGTGTGTTTTCGGTTAAAGCCCAAGCTATATGATCCATTTTAGGATTAACAACTTTATTTTTGGCGCTTGGACCAAAGTCTGTTAAATATGTCGGTGTTTTTAGCGGGTCATAAAAATGCCGCAATGGCTTTTCAATTGCAACAAGGCCATAAGCTGTTTCTGAGTTTCTGGAGCTAATGTCTGCATCAACACCGCCGATTTTTACCCAATCAGCAAAAGTTGCTGTTCTTTCAACCTCATCATTCCTTTCAACAACTGATTTCTCTGAACCAAAATGCCAAGCAACACCGACATATTTAGCTTCTTCATCCAAGTTTTTGTTACGTTCGTTAAAATTTTTATAGAAATAGTCTATAGCTGCGCCATTAATTACCTCATGAGCATTAAGTTTTCCCTTAATTTCCCATGCAGTGCATCTACCTAAAATAAAAAAAAAGGCCAGTAATAAAATATGTTTTTTCATTCTCTTTGCCCTTATTTCAAAGATCTTGAAAAAACCATTGCCCATTAATTTTTACAATTGGTAAGGCAAATGATTTAGAACCAACGTCAACGGTTATTTGACCAACACGCTCCCCGTAACTGTCATAATCGTCAGCCAAATGCGTCAATTTAGCGCTCTTAAGACTTTCTGCCATTTGAGGAAAATTCTCTTTATTTGCTTCAAACTTTTCTTTATAACCATCTTGTTCATTGCAAAGTTCAAAAATTTTATCAACATTTCCAGCTGTCAAAGCTTGCGAGAGTTCATTGACCCTAGCTTGCACGACTGGGCGCTCCTGTTCCAAAGTTTCTGGAACTGCTGGAGGCGCATATGGTGCGCTGCCGCCTGAGGATGAAGAATCTTTACTGAACCAATCAAAGACTCTACAACCGGTAGTAGCAAGCATAATGCATAAAAGGAAAGCAACACAAAAGAAGACCCGATAAGGTTTTTTCATTAACACGTAAACCTCTGTTGTTTATTTTTAGGGTAGGAAAATAACACATTAAAGGACAAACCGACAATAAATATCTTTCAGCAAAAGATTTTTTGTCGTTGAGATTGCTAGGGCAGGAACATTGAATAAGCGGAGACCAGCCCGCAAGTTTCCGCATAAACTTGTTATGCGGAAGCCGAGTGAGCCCCTCTTTTAGGGTGCGAGGGAGTGCCGGAGGCGAAGAGGCTGGCGGGGTAATGTCCGGCTAATAGGCCTATTAGGCGGCAAGCGGCGGTAGCAAAAAGCGTGACAGTTGGGAGGGCCG
>Ga0116149_1006859_pt1 | contig 10109 bp, 9 predicted proteins | sample AD_UKC057_MetaG_FD_89787 | JGI IMG/M metagenome (GOLD analysis project Ga0116149, IMG submission 89787) | Active sludge microbial communities of municipal wastewater-treating anaerobic digesters from USA - AD_UKC057_MetaG | ecosystem: Engineered > Bioreactor > Anaerobic > Digestate | place: USA...
GAGATATCGGGCTTGCGCATGATGTACTTCTCTAAGTAAGGGCCTGTCTTTTCGTTGTAAAAGTCTTCCTCATGAGGCAGTGTCGCTGCCAGACCGCCCGCAATAGCTGCTAGGGCTTCATATTCCCCATATATTGCTTCACCGGCAAGCATGCGGCCGGCATTACAATAATTCGTATCGGGGATACAGGTGCCACAGGCTGCTTTTGTGCTTGCCATGGCTGCCGCAAGGCCTGATGCATAGATGAGGTCTACAATCTGGATCATGTCAGCTAACTTGTGGCGTACATGCTGTGCGGTCTCGATTCCATTATACTCCGCAGCAAGGGCTGTCGCCCCGGTGAACATTTCCGAAACAGCAGCTTTGCAGCCAGTGTAGCTGTGTCGGTGGTACAAGGCAAAGAGTAGAGCCGCTTTACCTGCCTGCTCCGTTTCCCCGCAGAGAAAGACGCGCTCCCATGGAACAAACACGTGGTCGAAGATGGTCATGGAATGTGATTCTCCTTGGAGGTTGTACGGGGCCTTGAGGCGCTGGCGTCTCGGCGGGTTGAATGCCCCGTTGATGAGTGAGATGCCCTCCGCGTCAGCGGGTACTGAGAATGCGACAGCCCAGTCCACCTCATCAGCTGCCATGTTCCTTGTTGGCAGAACCACAATCTCGTCCGCATATGCCGAGCAGGAATTGTGGGCCTTTGCCCCATTAACGATAATTCCGTCAGGCCTTTTTTCCACAACCCGCAGGTAGAGATCAGGATCTTTCTGCTTGCCGGGACGCCAGACGCGATTTCCCTTCACATCGGTCTGTGCACAGACCAGGGCGAGGTCCTCTGACTGGACTTTCTTCATGAACTCGATGAAGTTCTTGTAGTAGCTCGTTCCGTGCTGCTGGTCGGCATCGTAGCTGGCGATAGATAGGGCGTTCAGTGCGTCGATACCCATACAGCGTTGAATGCATCCGCCAATTTCCTGACAATATAGGCGGGTCATCTTTTGCTTATTCAGCAGGTCTTCCATATTCTGATGGATGTGGTTGAATCGGTTTATCGTTTCCCCTGTGATGTGGGAAGTAGCCACACCTACTCCCTCATATTCCGGGTCCGTCGCAAAATCATATGTGGCAGAAATGACATTGATGCCCCCAACAATGCTCGGATCGAAACGGTCAACCAGCTTTCCTCCCTGGTACACGTTTGCCTTGAGTCTCGCCATCCTATCTCTGAAATCACTACTTGTTTTCATCTTCAGTCCTCCTTATCTATTCGATACCCAGTTCTTTCTTGATTTGCTCACGCATCTTGTACTTTTCGATCTTGTTAGTGGGTGTTTCTGGTAACTGCTCAACGAATCGGATGTATTTGGGCCACATGAATTTTGGCATGGCCTCTTTGATCCATTCCCGCATTTCCTCTTCCCCAAGCTGTTCACCAGGATTTGGAACGATGAACGTGACAATGTCCTGTTCGTTGCCAACCTCGGCTGGAATAGGAAAGACGCCACAGATGTTCACTTTGGGATGCCCATTTATTATGTCTTCCACCTGATAGGAAGAAACAAACTCTCCCTTTACCCGAATGACGCTTCCCATCCTGTCAACAAAGAAATAAACACCATCTTCATTCTTAAAACAGGCGTCTCCCGTATGGAACCAAAGGTTCCTAAAGGCCCTCAATGTTGCCTCCGGTTTCTTGAAATACTCTTTGACGAAGAGGCTAGGGAATTTTGGCCTAAAGACCAGTTCACCGGCCTGTCCTGGAGGGCACTCCTCATCAAAATCGTCGAGAATGTTGGCTTCAAACAAAAGGGAAGGCTTACCTAAAATACCTTTCGTCTCATCCTTCTTCGCATCCACGACATGGATATCGAACTTCCTAGCTATTGCAATAATTTCTTCCTTCGACATGCCCTTGTACAATTCCGGTGGAGTCCCTTGCTCCCCATCTAGCTCATCAATGATGCAGATGGATCCGCTCCCTGTTTCAGTCTGTCCGAAGCCTGTAATAACGAAATCGAATCCGAATCTCTTTGCAACATCGTGGTGATACTGGGGCATTGGTGCCATGTAGACCTTGTTTAAGGTGTTCTTGTAGTCAGCAGCGGACTCCGGTGGATTTATCAGCCATGGGACCATGACATCCAGCAGAACAGCTGACGTGGAGTTGCTTTTTGCAATGCGCGACCAGAAATCCTTGACGCTAAATTTATCCCACATAGCACATCCGCAACCCACCCAGGCAGCCCTGACTAAGTTGAAGAATGCGCCTGCGACGTGGTACATGGGGAGGTCATTATAGATCACGTCTTCCTGGTTGAATATGCGCCTCCAGTTAAACACGTAGTTATTAAGCCAGCGATACGTCTGGACGACTCCCTTTGGTGAGCCCGTCGTCCCGGAGGTGTATATTATGCTTGCGTTATCCATGTATTGTAGGTCAACGTCTACATGGGAGGTGTCTCCCTTGGTCATTTCAACAAAAAAATGCTCTTCAAAATAGGTATCCAGGGTAATACCTTCCAGGACTGGCTTGTAATCATGGTCTCCTTCTTTCGGGGTGTACACGATCACTGGGATCGGTTTGATCAAGTCCTTTATGTCGTTCAACAGGGGCATTAGCTCCTTTTCAACAAAGGTGGCTCTGGGATCTGTATCATTAATCTGATAGGCAAGGAGTTGGCCCTTGTAATTGAAGTTAATCGGGCAGAAAACCGCCCCTGCTTTCCAGATGCCGAACATGACCATAGATGTAATTAAAGGATTTTTTAAGAAAACACAGATCCTGTCGCCCTTGTTGATGCCAAGGGAAAGGAGGGCATTACCTATGCTGTTAGTGATTTGATCGAATTCCCGAAATGAGTATTTGCGGTCTTCCTCTCCGTAATAAACAAACGTCCGGTTCTTCTCTTGCCGTGCCCATCTTTCCAGGATGTGGGTTACAATTTCTCCGTTTTTCGTTAATTCATTCTTAATGTCGTAATAGTTCATAACCACCTCTCTTGCTTTACAGGTTTTGTATTCGCTCCCTAGCGCTTCCCTGCTCATAACTTCGCTAGGGGCCGGGGGGCGAAGCTAGCCTTCAATGCTGTTCATTCATTTAAGATGGTTTATTTACGCGCGTTAGCATCATGGTTTTCATTTCCCCTTCTGCAACCGTCTCATTCCTCTGGTTGTATGTTCTAATCTTAAAGACAATGATCCCTTTGTTTCCTTTCTTGGTGGGGATTGCATCAGCGACCACGTAGCTTATCTTTAAAGTGTCTCCCGCGAACACAGGCATTGCATACCGCCAGTCGTTATTGATAATTCCCACAAGAGTGCCCTCATAGAATCCCTGTCTAGTCATGAGCCCGGCGGAAATCATCGTAATCTGCATCTCTGGTGCTGCCTGCTTCCCGGAAATCACATAGTCAGGCCAGCCTGACATCTCTTTGAAAAACTGTATGTCCGTGAGTGTGACTGTCTTGCCAACACTTCTTCCAGTTTTCCCGACTGGGAAGTCTTCAAAATATAATCCTAATGTTTCCAAGCCTCACCTCATATACCGGGATTAATTCTTTCTCTACCTGTGTGATAGAAATTAGTTACCTTCTTTCAACTACTTGAATGGTCATTTTCCCCTTAGAGACAACTGTGTCCTTGTTCTTCTTCACTTCAAAGTCCAACAACATTCGTGAATCCTTTGAGGTCTTATCAAACCCCACAATCGTAAACGATCCCTTGATTCGGTCTCCGATGTTTACAGCGCCAACATATGAAACGCCCAAATCGTTTATGATAACCTTGTCCGCCTCCGCAAAATACATCCTGAGGAGCTGCCCTACCACCTTGGATGTCACAGAGTTCCCATGGACGATGACCTTTCCGAAGGGAGACTTTTCCATGCCCGGCCAGTTGGTATGGAGTTGGGCATCACCTTCCCAAAGAATACCCATGAGCAAATCCTTTTCATAGAACAGCTGTTCCTTTGTCTCTAAAAGACTACCGATCTTCATGAGCTCTGAATAGTTTTCCATATATCTCGAGATCACCGGGTTAGTTGAATTTAGGTTTTCTTTTTTCAACAAAAGCTTGCATGCTTTCAATTTGCTCTGAGGTCCCAAAACACAAGGAGTTCACTTCCAGTTCATAGTAATCAGCCATTGTTTCAGGTGAATCGCTTTGGACACGGAGTACCTGCTTTGCCATCATCAATGCCTTTGGTGACTTCTCGATCAGCTTGCTTGCGATCTCGTTCGCTCTATCCATGAGCTTCTCATTGGGAACAACCCAATTGACAAGCCCCATAACATAGGCCTCTTGTGCCGTGAACGGCTCACCCAGCATCACAATCTCGGCTGCACGAAAACGTCCCACTACCCGAGGAAGATAGGAAGCACCCTTAATGTGTCCTACGTTGATCTCCTGTTGTCCAAACTTCGCACTTTCCCCTGCGACAAGGAGATCTGCAGCAAATGCTAGGACAGCGCCTCCCCCATAAGCATATCCGTTCACCGCGCTAATGACGGGTTTGCTCAGTCCCAGCATTTGCTGCCTAATATCATGGAACCATTTCGCATATTTCCTATATTGGAAGGAATTCTGATCTGCCATTAATGAGATATCTGCTCCGGCAATGAATGCACGCCCTATCCCCGAAAGAATGACGACCCTGACGCTTGGGTCGCTTTCAGCATAGATCAATGCCTCCGTGATTTCCTTCTGCATCTCGATATTCAAAGCATTGAGCTTCTCCGGTCGGTTAAAAAAAAGCTTGCATATCCCTTTCTTGGATTCGATTTTGATGTGTTTGAATTCTTTTATCATCTTTCCCCCTGTTTCCTAAATTCCGAGGTAGGCCTGCCTTACATGATCGTCACACAAAAGATCCTTACCTTTCCCTTGCATGACGATATGGCCGTTTTCCAGTACATACGCCCTGTGCGCAATGCTCAAGGATCGGTCTACGTCTTGCTCCACAAGAAGAACAGAAACCCCTGTTTCGTTGATCTTCAGTATTGCTTCAAAAACTTCGTCCACGATCTTGGGGGCCAGCCCAAAAGATGGCTCATCGAGCATTAACATTTTAGGATCGGCCATCAGCGCTCTGGCTATCGCTAGCATCTGCTGTTCTCCCCCACTCAAGGTTCCGGCCATCTGGTGTTTCCGTTCCTCGAGGATGTGGAACATTTCAATAACCTTCTCGAGTCGCTCTTTGACCTTCGACTTGTCCTTCTGCACCCAACTCCCAAGCAGCAGGTTGTCACGCACCGACATCTTAGTAAAGATTGCCCGCTCGCCCGATACCAGCGACAAACCCATATCCACAATGGAATACGCAGGAATATTCTGGATCTCCTTATCCTGAAACCTGATAGCCCCTGTCCTTGATGGGATAAACCCTCCGATGGCATTCAGGAGGGTCGATTTACCTGCGCCGTTTCCACCTATGACCGAGACAAACTCCCTGTCATCGACGCGCAATGAGATATCATTCAAAACGTGTAGCTCGCTATAATATACATTGATGGATTCTATCGCTAACATTGGGCAGCCCTCTTTCCCAAATAGGCATTCACGACGATCTCGTTGTTGGCGATCTCTTGCGGTTTTCCTTCTGCTATTTTCTGACCGTGATGCAAAACGATCAACCACTGGGACACGTTCATGATGAACTTCATGACGTGCTCGATGATCAGCACTGTGACCCCCTTATCTGAAAGTTTCCTGATCAGATCGATCATTTCGAGGGTTTCCTTTGGGGTCAGACCGGATATTGCCTCGTCCAGTAGCAGCAGGCTGGGCGAGGTCGCCAATGCCCGGCATATTTCCAGCTTCTTCCTGCTGGCTATCGGCAGCTCCCCGGGAGAAGAATGTGCAAAGGACTCTAGATCCACCTCCTTCAGTATCTCCATCGCCTTGCTTTCGGCCTTTTTGATATCGTGCACGTTCTGGAGAGCACCAATCATCACATTCCCCAGTACATTCATGTTGGTGAATATCTTCGGCAGCTGAAAGGTCCGCCCGATGCCAAGCCTGGACCTGTCATAGGGATAGAGCTTGCCGATGTTCCTTTGGTTGAACCTGATCTCCCCTCTGTCCATGGGGATGAAGCCGCTTATCATGTTGAACAAGGTTGTCTTGCCGGCTCCATTCGGCCCGATCAGACCCACGATTGCTCCTCTCTTGATGTTGAGCGTGACCTCCTGAAGAGCATTGATCCCACCAAAGCTTTTCGTGACGTCATGCAACTCCAGGATGTTCTCTTTATGCTCACCGTCTGATCTCAGCATGTTCATTTCCTCTTTGTAAGGATTGGTTTCTGGTCCTGACCCATGTTTATATGGTTATTTCATGCACCTGCCACAAAATACCAGTTCAGCTTTTTCTATGTCTGGCGACTTTTCCGGCAATCAACGAGATCCCTTTCATCAGGCCTCCCGGCATGAAGAGGATGATCAGGATCAGGACGATGCCGTAGGTGAGAAATCCGATGGGTGTATAGAGCCCACCTATCCAGCTACGGAAGAACGTGCTCAAAGGTACCAGTAGAGCTGACCCCACAATAGGTCCTGCTACTGTTCCCAGACCCCCGACGATTGCGAAGACAGCGAACTGAACTGAGAAGTCGATGGAGAAGACCATAGCGGGCTCGATGTACCGCATATACATACAGTAAAAGCCACCACCGATAGCCGTAAAGAATCCGCTGATGCCGAAGATGATGAGCTTAATCCGAAAGGTATTGACACCGAGGCTCTTGGCAGCTTCATCATCGCCCCCGGTTGCCAGAAGATAGTAGCCGATCCTAGACTTGGTGACCTTCACGGTGACAATGACCATCAGCAGCAGAAGGAAGTAGGCTAGATACGTATAATAGATTTCCTGCCCGAACGTGAGGTACCGGAATCCCTGTGTGGCAGGGATGGTCGTTCCCAATCCTGTTGAGCCCAACCGCCAGTAGGTGACGAGAACCCGAAGCGCTTCAGCGCAGGCAATGGTGGACAGGGTGAAAAAAAAAGCCCTGAGCCTGAAGGTCGTGAATCCTATGAGCAGAGAAAGCAGCATGCCGAAAAAACCGCCTAACACCATCCCGATCCAAGGCGACACGCCGAAATCGGCATAGAGGATGCCGGTTACGTACGCGCCGATGCCGAAAAAAGCCACATGGCCTAGGGAAAACTGTTTCCCGAACCCGGATATGAGATTCCAGGCCTCGGAAAAGAAGGCGAAGATAAACACCAGCGTCAGGATCTGCAGATAAAAATGGTGCGGTGAAACGACCGGCAGAATTCCCAGCACCACCATAAAGATAACGAGTGGATTCTTCATATATTTTTTCAAAGGATCGAGGGTTACCATCGCTATGCTCTCCTCTCTTTGATGCCGAAAATCCCGCTGGGCCTGACCATTAGGATAGCCAGAAACATGATGAAATAGGCAAAGGTCGTCAGGGTTGAGTCAAAGTAGTAACCAACCAGCATTTCTATCATTGCGATGATCAACGCACCAACGATGGTACCAGGTACGCTCCCGATGCCACCCAGAACGACAATGATCCAGCACAGCAGATTCAGGTGGGTGCCGATCGTCGGATGGACGCTCTCGAAGGTGATGAGGGTGATTCCGCTGACAGCAACGCAGCTCAAGCCGATGCCTGTTGCTATAGCATAGATCTTATGCACGTTGATTCCAATCATCAAGGCCCCTTTCCGCTGCTCGGACACGGCCCTGATTGCTCTACCGATATTCGTATACTGCAAAAACAGTATTAATAATATGATGAGGGCTATGGATGCCAAGGCGCCATAAATATGAGGATAATCAATATACTGGCCCCAGATCTCCAAAACGTCTGCGCTGTAGCCGGTCGAAACGCTTTTATAATCCGTCGAGAACAGAAGCATCGCTCCATACTGAAAAACGAACGAAAGACCGAAGGTGGCTATGATATGTGACTCTTCAGGGGCATCCACCAACTTCTTGAAAAGCCCCTTGTACACGATGATCCCTAAAACGAAGAATAGCGGCGTCAGGATTAAGAGACCCACGTACGGGTCGACCTTCAGGAATAAGTTCACGTACAATGCCCCATACATGGCCAGCATGATAAAATCACCGTGAGCGAAATTGATTATTCCTAGCGCCCCGAATACGATCGACAACCCCAGCGCCATGAGGGCATACGAAATACCAGTCAGGCAACCATTTATGATCAATTGGGGAATGATTTCCACTGTTTTCTCCTCAATTTCCCGGAGGGGGGGGGGGGGCCCCCCCCGGTGCAAAATAATTTCCTGCTGAGTGATCAGTTCCCGTTCCCGATCACTCCTTGATCATCAGCTTCTGAACCTCAGCGTCAGTGATTGCCCTTTTGCCAAAAGGTGGTATCGGGAACACTGCATCCAATTCTGCGCCATCCTTCGGCCAGACAGCATAATACTGCTTGTTGAAGATCTGCCGTGCAACGATGCCGGCCCGGATGTTCTGCCCTGCCCGTTTAGGATCCGTGCTCGGAGCGAACTTGATTCCGCCGGGCCGGACGGTTGCCGAGGAGGGGAGATCAATGCTTGCAACCACCTTGGCGATCCTGTCCGAGTCAAAGGATCCGGCATCTGGAAGTACGTATTCGTAGAGCGCTATGGCGGACGTGAATCCGATCGCCACATCGGAAGCGCCTGACACGGTCTGCTTGTACTTGTTCTGGTATCTCTTCAGGAAGTCCCTGTACTGAGCCTGGACCTTCGGATCGGCTCCCTGAATACCGCCACCGACCTGATTGATGTCCAATACATAGTTCATGTCCGTTCCGAACTTCTGGAAAGCCTCGTCCACGTATGCCCAGGGACATCCGTCGGCGACCCAGATCTTTGGGTTAAGACCATTTTTCCTCGCATCGCGGAACAGCCGGTACCCGTCGTCCAGGTAATTCTGCGTGTGGACGATGTCCGGATTCGTTCTCTTAATTTTGAGAATCAGCGACGAAAAGTCCATGGTGTTCGGGTCATAGGGGGCATCAATCACTATGTTTAGCCCCAGTTCTTTTGCCCTCTTGATGAATCCGTCATGGCTTAGTGATTTACCCCATTCCGTGCCTTGGTACACGACCGCTATCCTCAGATCCTTTGGTTTCATCTTGAGCTTCGGAGCCATCAACTCAACGACGCAGTCAGCAGCTTGCTCTCCCCATCCGCTCGCCATAGGCCCACAGAAATAGGTATTATTGTGTCCCATCTGCCTCAATCTGTCAGCTATGGCATTCGTTTCCCAAAAAACAACGTTGTACTTGTGGGCAATCGGGTGAACAACGAAGGCAAGAGAACTCGAATACACGCCTATTAGCAATTTTACCTTCTCAACGGTGATTAGTCTTTCTGTCTCGGTTCTCGCGGAGTCAGTGTTGGCCGCATCACCGGTCACCAACTTGATCTTCTTGTTCCACATCCCTCCTTTTTCATTAACCATGTCTGTTGCTATCTCTATTCCTCTTAGAACCTCCCTTCCGATAGGAGCCTGAGGTCCAGTAAGAGGAAGAATCACCCCGATCCTCACATCTTCGGAGCTTGGGGCAGCCATCACTCGATCGCCGAGCGATGGTAGAAACAAACCACACATGGTAATGATCATGAAACCGGCCAGTATTCTCTTCATCTTATCTCCTCCTATCTGTAACGCATTTTGTTATGGTTCTTTTCACCGAAGCCTTTCCCTACGTTCACTTGCTTCTCCCCTTCAACCCGTTGACGGAGAAGTTGAAGATGAACTCGGCGACATCCTCCATGCTCAACGGCCCTTTCGGAGAATACCAGATGATCGTACGGGTGATCATCGAAGCAATGTAGCGCGCGGCCATCTTGGCATCTATCTCCCGGAACTGCCCAGCATCGATCCCCCGCTGGATGATCCCCGCAAGGATACGGTCATACTCGTCCCGCAAAAGGATCACCTTGCCCCGGTTGCTCTTCGAAAGCCTCTCCAGCCCCGAGTCGAACAGAAACCGCGACGTCTTCTGGTAACTCAAGACATGCTGGATGTGCAGATGAATGAACTCCCGCAGCTGCTCGTAAGGTGTCTCCGTGCGGTCGCTCTCAAAATGTTCGATCTTTTCGAGAATGATCAAGTTCTGCTTGTGGAGGAAC
>Ga0116149_1006862_pt1 | contig 10107 bp, 6 predicted proteins | sample AD_UKC057_MetaG_FD_89787 | JGI IMG/M metagenome (GOLD analysis project Ga0116149, IMG submission 89787) | Active sludge microbial communities of municipal wastewater-treating anaerobic digesters from USA - AD_UKC057_MetaG | ecosystem: Engineered > Bioreactor > Anaerobic > Digestate | place: USA...
ATTATTATATGGTTTGACCCAGGAGTCACAGGCATGAGACAATCACTGAGCATTGTAATCCTTGCGGCAATCCTGTCCGCATCGATATCCTGCGGCGAGATCGAGGACAACGGCGCGGCTGCCCTTGCGGTGGCGGGGCTTGCCGACGACACCGTGTATCCCGCCTCCCGCGAGTTTTACCTGGGCCTCACGCCCTTCCCGTTCGACATATCGAGCGAGTCAAAAGTCGAGTGGGTGTACGAGAAGATCGTAACTGACGCGGACATGATCGTTCACCACTTCGACAACGGCATCCCGTGGGACGACGCCCTTGCGGACTCGTATCCCTACACAACGAGGATCATGGACGACTGGTCCTTCCGGAAAAGCCACATCCCCGCGGGCCACAAGCTATACGTGGCCATTACCCCGATCAACAGCATGCGCGACGGACTCGCCCCGCTATGGAACGAGACCGGCGACAACCAACCCCTCACCGGCACCGACTGGGAAACGCGCGCATTTGACGACGCGAACGTGAAGACCGCATACCTGAACTACTGCCGCCGCGTGATCAAGTATTTCGATCCCGATTACATCGCGGTGGGCATCGAGTCGAACCTGGTAATGGCGAACATCAAGCCGCAGTGGGCCGCCTACCTCGATCTCCAGGATGGAGTGTATGAAACGCTCAAGGACGAGTATCCCGACCTGCCGATATTCGTCACCCTCACCGGCATCGACCTGGTCGAGGGCTACTCGAACGCGGACCATACCGACCAGATGGCGGCGCTTGCGGATATCATGCCGTATACCGATTACTACGCCATCTCGCTCCACCCGTTTTTCGCCGAGCAGCCCGGCGCGGAGCTGCCGGCCGACATGATCGACACTATCTCCGCGTTGAACACGGGCGCGTTGCCCGCGTGCATCACCGAGACGAGCTTCCCTGCGGAGCGGACGGTCATGACCGCGTACGACCCGGTCATCACCCTGGCGGGGAGCGCGGCGAAACAGAAAGAATATTTTCAATTTCTTCTGGCCCAATCGCAGGAGCACCACCTGCTGTTTGTCGTGAACTTCCTTGTGCGGGACTACGACACGCTCTGGGCGCAGATGGGATATCCGGAAGACATACTCAAGGCATGGCGCGATACCGGTTTCTACAACGGGTCAGGTTTCGCGCGTCCGGCGCTGAGGGTCTGGAGGGGATATCTCGGCCTGCCGGTGGTCAGGGAGCTCCTCTGGAACGAACCATCCCGTTAGCGATGATGCAGCTCCCTCGCACACGCGCATTACCCGTGCCGTGTGCCGTTCAGATGCTTGAATTGTTGAGCCCCGGCGAAAGACGTTCTCATTGTGCTCCGGGCAGAATCTTTACCGGGAAATTCCGCACCGCGGTCATCCCCTTGCGTGAAAATATAAAAAATGTTGATTATTCCCTCTCTTTACATTATTAATTAATTACCTCAAGGCTGAGTTCACCCAGCTCATGCCATCTCACCTGATAACTACGGCCATGTATACGGCATGACCCGGAAGGGGGCGGCTCTATGACAGGAAACATGATCCGGGAACATATCGAAACGCTTTTTACCGGCGCCGGCATCCGCATCGACGGTGACCGGCCCTGGGACATCAAGATACACGACAGCGGGTTGTTCTCGAGGGTCCTGAAAGGAGGCTCGCTTGCACTGGGAGAATCATATTCCGATGGATGGTGGGATTGCGAAGCCCTTGACCAGTTCTTTCAAAGGATCTTCAATGCCCGCCTGAATGAGAAAGTCAATCCCCGGCATATCCTGTCGTTCCTGGGATCGCTAATTCTGAACATGCAGAACAGGGTGCGGTCACGGGCGGTGATCGACAAGCACTACGATCTCGACGTAAACCTGTACCTCTCGTTCCTGGATCCGTACAACCAGTATACCTGCGGCTATTTCAATAATACGGACGATCTCGACAGGGCGCAGGAGCAGAAGCTCGACCTCATCTGCCGCAAGCTCATGCTCTCGCCGGATGATTCGATACTGGACATCGGGTGCGGCTGGGGCGGTTTTGCCAGGTTCGCCGCGGAGAGATACGGGTGCGCCGTCACGGGTGTAACCATCTCCGACGAGCAGATCCGCTACGCGAGCGATTTTTGCAAGAACCTGCCGGTTTCCATTGTTAAATCAGACTACCGGGACCTGAAAGGATCCTTTGACAAGGTGCTGGTCTGCGGCATGATCGAGCACGTGGGCTACAAGAACTACCGGAAGCTCATGGAGGTGGTCTATAATTCCCTGAAAGACAGGGGGCTGTTCCTGCTGCAGACGATCGGGTCCGGCATCTCCGCCAGGACCGGGGATCCCTGGATCAATAAATATATCTTCCCCAACGGGCTAATCCCCTCTGCAAAGCAGATTATCGCGGCTGCTGAAGGGCTCTTCACTATCGAGGACTGGCATTTCATGGGCGAGCATTATGACCGCACCCTCATGGCCTGGTACGGCAATTTCGTGAGGAACTGGGACCGCTTAAAGAGCGCGTTTGACGAGCGGTTCTTCCGCATATGGAAATACTATTTCCTCAGCTGCGCGGCCTCTTTTAGAACCCGCATCAACGATCTGTGGCAAATCGTGTTCTCCAAAAACGTCACCGAACGCTGCTACAGCTGCGTCAGGTGACGTCACGCCCGATTGACAGCCGGGGCGCTACCAGGAAACGATGTACGTGCACGAATCAGCGCCTTTTTTCCGTGTTGGTTTATCCGGATCCAGCTCGGCTTTAATAATTTTGGCATCACGGGGCATGAATTTCTGCGCCATCGCGAGAATTATCCCGCGGTCGAATTCGCTGGGATACGGGTTGTTGCATACCATCCGTACCCTGCGGTCGTCGATTTTCTCTGCCTTATAATGACCGATGCCTTCGGTCATTGTTCCCGTGCCCGGATCAAACATGACCTTGCCCTGCAACCGGTGGTTCATATGGTACGCCACATCTATTGCAGCGAGGGCCTTGAAAATGTCGTCGATCTCCGGAGGAAACTTTGCGTTCTCAGGTATTTTTTTCCCTATGCTGTGCAGTGTTTTTTCGCCCAGATGTTCATGAATCTGTCTGAAGGCATTGAGCCATGATTGCTGGGGATACCACTTTTCCGGTACAGGGTCATCAATGCCATTTTCTTTCAGTATTTTGATCGCCTGGCTGCGAAAGGCACCCATGCCATCGACAACGGAAAGTACCGTCTGGCCGTTTACCTCTACTTCCTTATTAAAAGCGACAAATACCGCCATAGGATCCTCCTTTTGTACAATTATGCTCGATATCATTCGAGCAATAACAGCGCACCGGGGGGGGATAGTGCACCGCTATTATGATATAATACTGTTCCTCATGGGAAAATCAAGAAAAAAAGAAGGATCACGGAATTGTTTTTCGTGCGGCCTGGAATCATTGAGAATTGCAGCTTTCACGTGCGCCGCGGAATCCGCCGTCGCACAAAGCAACCATGTAGAATCACCGGCAATGCTGCCGGATCACATGCTCCTTCTGTACTGCCCCCCGACCTCGTAGAGCGCGCCCGTGATCTGGCCGATGGAACAGTGACGCACCGTGTTCATCAGCTCGGCGAAGATGTTGGTGCCCGAGAGGGCCGCCTGCTGAAGAAGCGCCAGCGCGGCGGGCGCCTCCTTCGCGTTCCGCTGCTTGAACGCCTCAAGCCGGCGGAGCTGCGAAAGCTTCTCGTCCTCCGTCGCGCGCGCGAGCTCTACCGCGGTCGTCTCGCCGCCGTGCGACGTCTCGCCGTCCAGGAAGGCATTCACGCCCACGATGGGCAGCTCGCCCGAATGCTTCAGCGCCTCGTAGTGCATCGATTCTTCCTGTATCTGGCTCCGCTGGTAGCCCTTTTCCATGGCGCCCAGCACGCCGCCCCGCTCGGTGATCCTGTCGAACTCGGAGAGGACCGCCTCCTCGACCAGGCGGGTGAGCTCCTCGACGATAAAGCTCCCCTGCTCCGGGTTCTCGTTCCGCGCCAGGCCCCACTCCCGGTTGATGATCTGCTGGATCGCGAGCGCCCGCCGCACCGACTCGCGGCTCGGCGTGGTGATCGCCTCGTCGTAGGCGTTGGTGTGGAGGCTGTTGCAGTTGTCGTACACCGCGCAGAGCGCCTGGAGCGTGGTGCGGATGTCGTTGAACTGGATCTCCTGGCTGTGGAGCGAGCGGCCCGAGGTCTGGATGTGGTACTTGAGCATCTGCGAGCGCGGCGCCGCCCCGTACTTCTCCCGCATCGCCACCGCCCAGATGCGGCGGGCCACCCGGCCGATGACGGTGTACTCCGGGTCCATGCCGTTGGAGAAGAAGAAGGAGAGGTTCGGCGCGAAGCTGTCGATCGGCATGCCGCGCGACAGGTAGTACTCGGCGTAGGTGAAGCCGTTGGCCAGCGTGAAGGCAAGCTGGGTGATCGGGTTCGCGCCCGCCTCCGCTATATGGTACCCGGATATGGAGACCGAGTAGAGGTTCCGCACGTTGTTGTCTATGAAAAACTGCTGGATGTCGCCCATCATCCTGAGGGCGAAATCGATCGAGAAAATGCAGGTGTTCTGCCCCTGGTCCTCTTTCAGGATGTCGGCCTGCACCGTGCCGCGCACGCACGAGAGCACCTCGGCCCGTATCCGCTCCAGTTCCTCCCGCGCCGGCCGGCGCTTGTGCTGCGCCTCGAACCGGTCCGCCTGCTGGTCGATCGCCGTGTTCAGGAACATGGCCAGCATGATGGGCGCGGGCCCGTTGATGGTCATGGACACCGAGGTTGAGGGCGCGCACAGGTCGAAGCCGCCGTACAGCACCTTCACGTCGTCCAGGGTGCACACGCTCACGCCGGAGGTCCCCACCTTGCCGTACACGTCAGGCCTGGTCTCGGGATCGCGGCCGTACAGGGTCACCGAGTCGAAGGCGGTGGATAGCCGCGTCGCCTCGAACCCGCCGGACAGGAGCCTGAACCGGGCATTGGTGCGCTCCGGGTTCCCCTCGCCCGCGAACATCCGGGTGGGGTCCTCGTCCATGCGCTTCAGCGGGAACACGCCGGCCGTGTACGGGAACCGGCCCGGCACGTTCTCCTCGCGGAGCCAGCGGTAGATCTCGCCCGGGTCCGTGAACCGGGGCAGCGCGATCTTCGGTATCTTCTTGCGCGCGAGCGATTCGTAGTAAAGGGGCGTGCGTATCTCCTGGCCGCGGACCCGGTAGGTGAGCTCGTCCCTTCCGTAGTCCTCCCTGATCGAGTCCCATTGCGACAGCAGAAACTTCGTCTCCGCGTCGAGCGTCCCGTCGGCGCGCGCGGCCGCTTCGGCCAGCCGGCCGGCCTCGCCAGGGCCAAATTCCTTTGCCGCTTCACGCAGGTGCCAGGCGCGGCGCGCCGCTTCCGCCTGCTCTTCCGTGCGCGCGTGGTAGCCCCGCACGGTCTCCGCTATCTCGGCCAGATAGCGGGTCCGGTTCGGCGGGATGATGATGGTCTTGGAGGAGGACGCCTTCCCCGCCGGCCGCGGCATTGCGGAGTGGAACGAGGTCCCCGCTTTCACGTTCACCAGGTCAAGAAGCGCGTGGTAGAGCGCGGTCACGCCGTCGTCGTTGAAGCGCGAGGCTATGGTGCCGAAGACCGGCATCTCCTCGGGCGCGCGCGAGAAGTCCTTGCGGTTGCGCTGTACCTGCTTGCGCACGTCCCTGAGCGCGTCGTCGGCGCCCTCCTTCTCGAACTTGTTGATGACGACCGCGTCCGCGTAGTCGAGCATGGTGATCTTCTCGAGCTGGGACGCGGCGCCGTACTCGCTCGTCATGACGTACATGGACACGTCCGCGGTGTCGGTGAGCCCGGCGCTCCCCTGCCCCAGGCCCGCGGTCTCGGCGATGGCCAGGTCGAAGCCCGCGGCGCGCGCGATCTGCAGCGTGTCGGCCAGGGCGTCGGAAAAATCCGTGTTGGTGTGGTCGGCGGCGAAGGAGCGCATGTACACGCGCGGGCAGGTGATGGCGTTCATCCGGATGCGGTCGCCCAGGAGGGCCCCGCCGCTCCGGCGCTTGGCCGGGTCGCTGCAGAGGACCGCCACGTGGATGTCGCCGAAATCGCGGAGCAGGCGCACGACAAGCTCGTCGATGAGCGAGGACTTGCCCGCGCCCCCCGTACCCGCCATGCCGATGACCGGCATGACGCGGGAGCCCGCCTTTTCCCGGATGAGCTTCATGACGCGCTCGTACTCGGCGCCGCGCTTCTTCCGCGCCGTTTCCGCCATGGTGATGAGCCGCGCGACCGCGCCCTTGTTCTCGGGCGACAGGCCGTCCACGGGGTCGCCGGTGCCGGCCGGTACCGGGCGGTCGACCTCCGACATCAAATGGTTGATGATGCCCTGCAGGCCCCACGCGGCGCCGTGCTCCGGCGTGTATATTTTCGCCACGCCGTACGCCTCCAGCTCCCGCACCTCTTCCGGCACGATCACGCCGCCGCCCCCGCCGAAAAGCCTCACGTGGGACGCGCCCCGCTCTTTCAACAAGTCAATGATATATTTGAAGAATTCCATGTGCCCGCCCTGGTAGCAGGACACGGCGATCCCCTGCACGTCTTCCTCGATCGCGGCGCTGACGATCTCGTCCACGGAGCGGTTGTGGCCCAAGTGGATCACCTCGGCGCCGGACTCCTGGAGGATGCGGCGGAATATATTGATCGCCACGTCATGGCCGTCGAAGAGCGAGGTCGCGGTCACGATCCGCACCCGGTGCTTCGGCCTGTATATCTCGTGTTCGTGTTCCGATGACCCCGCCGGGCCCGCGTGTGTTTCGATTGATGATGCCTGTTTCATGACCTGACCGCTCCCCATGTGTTTCGACGCCCCCCGTCCCCCCGGGGGGGCGCGTGATAACAATCGTATCGCAGTTTCCCGGTTTATATGTTCCCGGTAACTGATTCAATATCCTGCATGATATGACGTTCTCGCGTCAACAGTATAATAACCATGCTTCCCGTCACTTCATTCGTGCCCCCTCCGGGGCGATGCACTGAGCCTGTCGAAGTGGGCAGGGGGGATTTACAAGGGCCTGCCGGTTATTACAGGCGACGTTAAACATCTACTTCTTTTCCTTCGCGGTATACATCCCGAGGATGAACTCCGTCTGGAGCTTGATATATTCCTCGATGCTGTAGTGCCGCGCGAAAAACCATCTCCTGAACGTCCACATGTGGCCAATGACCGCGATATTGTGCGCCGCCACCTCGACCGCGCTGTCCCCGCGCGGCGGCAGGTCGCCGGACGAGATCAGGAGCTTGATGAGGGTAATGAATATCCCGGTGATGCGGACCTCGTTTTCCAGCACCTTGCGCCGCCACTGCCGGGGGAGCGACTGCGTCTCCTGGTAGATGAGCAGGATGTGGTCGCTCATCCGGTCGCACACCAGGAAATATTCCCGTATGGCCCCGGCTAGGATGTTTTTCCCCTTGCTGGCCCGCGCCATCGCCTCGATCACGCCCTTCTCGACCTCGGCATGGATGGCATCGCAGACGAGATAGAGGATGTCCTCCTTGGAAGCCACGTATTCGTACATGGAGCCGATCGGCAGACCGGACGCGGCGGCTATCTGGCGGGTGGTCGTTTTGTGGAACCCCTTCTCGATGAAGAGCTTAACGGCCGCGTCGATTATCTGCCGCCGCCGCCGTGCGACCAGGTCCTGGTTCTTGATCTGGGTCGGTACGCTTTTTCCCTTTTTTTTCGGTTCCATCGCTGCCGGCGGCCCCGCCCGGGGCGCCGCGACCCCCTATCCGTATACAATATAATCTCGAACGAGCGCTCGGTCAATATTATCAGGATTATTTTTCATGTCAAGGGATTTATTCCGCCTCGGGGAAATAATGCCCCAGGTTTTCGCGTATCCTGCGACAGAGGTCCTCCTCGATCTTACGGTAAAGGTAGACCGAGGTCCCGGCGTCCCGGGCCACGGACGCGGCGTCCCGGTTCTCGAAATTCTTCTTTAGAAAGAGCCGCCGGTGCTCCTCCGGGAAGGAGTTTATCACGTCGCTCAGGGTCGAGATAATCTCGCCGCGGAGCTGGGCGTTCCCGATGTCCTCGTAAAACCTGCGGTCAAGCTCCGCCTCCTCGAGGCGCATGCTCCGTATCTTGTCGTTTTCGAGCCGCTTCTTGCGCATATGGTCTATGGCCGTGTTCCGTGCCACCGCGTAGATATAGCTGCGCGTCCGGGGCGATTCAGGGTCCAGGCGAATGCTCTTCTCGTATATCTTCATGAACGCGTCCTGGCACAGGTCCTCCGCCAGGTCAGGGTCGCGCACAACCCGCTCGAGGTACCGGAGAATCGCCTTCGAGTATTTCCGGTACATGGAGGTGAAGATATCGGCACCTTCGGCGCCGTCATACTTTTTGTTGTCCATGGTAATTCCATCCTTATGAATTATTTCAATCAAGCCCGCAAAAAGCGCGGTTTATTTACAATGAGTTATAATTCTATTCCGCTATTCGCGCAACCGGGAAGGAATGTACGATATGCTGCCGGGAATAAATGATACGGGAGCGGGAAAGAGTGCAACCAGGGAGCAAAATGAAATATTTACAATTGTCATTCCCGCGGAAGCGGGAATCCAGTAGTCATCAGGATTATTATCATGTAATAGATTCATGGGTTGGTGTGACACACGTCACGAGACAATAAATCATGTCATCCCCGCGAAAGCGGGGATCCATTGGTCATCGGGGACATTCCCAGGTTAGCAATTCAAGGGTTGCTGCGCTGCACAGCGCAGGGGGAGTGACCCGGAGCGGGTCGTGCAATCATAAGGGGGAAGAGGACGCTGTCCTCTTCCCCCTTTAACCCCCATCTCCTGCCGCCTCAGTCGCCGGCGGGGGGCTCACGGGCGAATTCGCAAATCCGGCAATTAAATACGAGGAGGAAGGCCTCCGCGGCCTCCCTCCTCGCGCTCCTTCCTCCCGGTCCCTCAGGCGCCGGGACGGGCTAACGGGCGAATTCGCAGAACCGGCTTCGCCGGATTCTGCTCATCGCCCTTATAAGGTTTGTCAAAACGAAGGCGATCCCGATTCGTCCGCTATCGTTAACAGACTTTTTTATGCCTTCGTTTTGACGATTTAATGGCTTGCTGTTCTCCTGCTGACAAATCCCGGAAGGTGCTTGTTCTATCAGGGGGCGTTGTGGTAACTTGTGAAAAGCGTTCGCTCGAGGCGCACATCCCTGTGCGCTCTCGCGACGCTGTGCATCCTTGCACAGCGGCCGGGAGTGGGAGTTCTCTGCGATAATTTATTTAAGTTTTATTGGTGTAAATACCCGGTTCCCGCGATTCATTATCTAACGTGATATGCGAACTGCATTTTTCTTATTGACTTTTAGTTCGTCTATGGTTAAAATCTATTTGTTATTATGGATTTTGTTTAAGTTCTGTTGGGCGCAATACCAAATTATTTATTTAATATTCCATAGATCCGAGATTGACAATATGATTAAGCTAATTTATAAAGTATTGATTATTCTATTCATTTTATCAATCAACGCTTGCTCAAAGAAAAAGTATGCTATACATGATAATTTAATTCAAAAGTATGGAATACTGTATGGTGATTCTTTTGAAGAAGTGGGTAATTGGATCGGCATTAATAATAAATCTGAATTTCTTATTATTGGCCAAAAATATATTACCAAAAAGAGTACATGGCTAATAAAACTTGATAATAATTATCAAATCACTTGGGATAAAATCATTAATCAGCCCAATGATTTTTCAATTACAAATGCAATTAATTTTAATGACAAAATATTTGCTGTTGGTTCGGCATTTATAGATAATGAATATGATAATTGGGCATTATTAATATTTGATGATAATGGGAAAATATTCTATAAAAAATATTTTGATCATACAAATACATCTTATAAATACAGTAATCATGAATATGCTAATTTCATCTCACAGATGCCGAATAATTCATTTCTTGTTGGTGGTACAACATATATTGATTTAAATAATCGAGAAGATAAGGATGAAAACGAAGAATATGAAATTAATCAATGGTACGGCTGGATATCTAATATTTCTCATGATGGGAAATTATACTGGCATCACTCTTATCAAGCAAATAACATATTAAG
>Ga0116149_1006873_pt1 | contig 10094 bp, 1 predicted proteins | sample AD_UKC057_MetaG_FD_89787 | JGI IMG/M metagenome (GOLD analysis project Ga0116149, IMG submission 89787) | Active sludge microbial communities of municipal wastewater-treating anaerobic digesters from USA - AD_UKC057_MetaG | ecosystem: Engineered > Bioreactor > Anaerobic > Digestate | place: USA...
ACTGAGCATCGCCATCACCTGTGATTCGTTTCGGGCCTCGTATGCCTGCCTGAATTTTTCATAAAAATCTTTGATCTTTCTGATCTTTTCCTGAGAAAGAGAAGCGCCGGCAGGCGGATGCAGCACAAGCGCATAAGTCCAGTTCCCGACCGTGTAGGAAACCTCAATGTCTTTTTTATTCTTTACCGAAATCATCGCCGTATATTCGGCGATGGGCCGGCCTTCCGCCATGGAAGTTGCGATTTTCAAGGGAAGATTTTGCCCCTGAGCAGAAACGCTGACAACGGCGCCGGCAATTCCCCATCCGGATACGGGAATTCGAAAGGGAACAAATCCGTCCCGGACATCCGTATCCCTTAAACGAACCGCGCCGTGAAGTGTTTGCGCTCCCTGACCTATCTCCGGATGGCCATACGTTACTTTCTCCTTCATTTTGGCTGATCTTTTCTCCAGAAGGGGGCGCAGATGCCTGTCAGAAAAGGAAGACAGCCGGTTCAATGCCTCTCTTGCCTCTTGGGACAGCACGGAATCGATTTTCCAGTCCCCATAATGGATGTGGCTTCCAAGATCCGTTTGATAAGCGCTGTAGGCGCCGTTAAATTCCTTTATTTTGGCTTTCGCCGCCGCACGGTTTCGAATCGAGGAAACAGCCGCTTCACCCGTCAGTTCGTGCAGGGCAACCTGAAGCTTCCGGATTTCCTGATCAGGCATCACGATCATCTTCAGTTCATCAGCGGGCATCATTTTCATTGCCTGACCGTAATTTTGAGCACAGGCATCTGCGACATAACGGTTTGCCTCGGCAAAATATTTCAGATAGTCAGAAAGGCTGAACCGCGAACCGCTCAAATCCGCGCGGGCATTTCTGGAAAATACGGATTTATTCTGATAGCCCAGCGATCTGGAAGAACGTTGAATTTTTTTTGTCCGGGAAATGGATTCAATTTTGTTCTTTTGGTCGTCTATTTTCGCCGCAAGCTGAATTTGTCTTTGCCGCAAACGTTCATATTCGGCCATGTCTTTTTGCGACTGGGCATTGACGGTATCAATATCGACCAGACCTTTAGCGCTCCGAATCCGCTCCAGAACCACATTGATCTGGACAAGCTTCTCCTGTTCGCAGACGCGAATGTCCTCTTCGATACTTTCAAATTCCCTGCTCGCCTTTTCATATTCCCGAAAAGCAGGCTCGATTTCCTTGTCCAGCGTCTCTTTTGCCTTGCGAAGCCCTCCATCAAAGGCTCTTTGATATTGATCCTTCAACTTTTTATACCCGGCCAGATTGGTCTGTACCAGGCTGACTTCATCCAATGCCTCCTGTTTCTGAATTTCCACCTCCCGGATTTCGGCTTCAAGCATTCGGGGAGCATTTACGGTTACCGTCAAATCGTACCGGCAATTCCGACGCACGATGCAGAAACTGTCTCCATAACGCATCATTAGATTTTGGCGCTCCTGGTAAAGACCGGCCAGCCCCTGAAGTCCCGATATTCTGGCATCGAAGATTTCAATCTGCATAGGACGGATCTGAAGCCATTTTTCCGTGTTGCCAATCAACTGATCCAGGCTTTCCGCCTGCCGGCCGTTAAAGTCCACCTGCTCTTCATCAATGACCGGCTCACCCGGGTCCAACTTGACATCGGACGGGAAAGTATATTTCAGCTCACTGTTTTTGGTGAACATTTCCCGGCTAAGCTCCTTTTCCCGCCGCAGAATGGCCGCCCGCCTGTCATCAATCTCCTTACCGAGAGTGTCGTATCTCTCTAAGGCAGAACGGATCTGCCGGTCGCAGCTCTCGTCACACTTCTCCGGTCTTTTCGCCACAGCCACACGTTCTCCGGATACCCTCTTCTTTTCCTCCTGTAAATTTTCCCGGGCCGTAAGATTTTTTTCCTGCTCCTGTTCAAAAAGCAGCAGGTTTTTTTTCACATAAGCCTGCGCTTCTTCAAGGGCTTTTCGCATATTTCCCACATCCTCGATCGCCTGGCGCAATTGATGATGAAGCGTTACGGCTCCGCGTATCGCCGGATCCATCCTGATAAAACTCATGACTGCATACGGCTCGCACCCCGAATTCTCAAAGCTTCTTCTTTTTGACCAGTCAAAGGGGCCGGATACGCAGATACTTCCGCATTTCGGCAAAGCCGCCGCACCTCCTTCCTTGCAATACCAGGCTACCAGACCATATTCTCCACCATCCGTCAGCATTCGTTCGCCCATATTCCTGGCAAAAGCCTCCTCGTCGGCGCGTGAACAATCTTCCCGGCACTTTGACAAAACATCCCTGTAAAATTCTTTTCTGATGTAATCCAGGTTGTTTTTTTCCACGGCATCCGAGACAGAGGTGAGAACTTTATTCATCGCTTCCGCATATCCGTAAATGTATTTAGCGGGAGGAAAGAGATTGGTGATGATTTCTTTAACGGAGGCATAGGCCGCTGCGCCGGTATCGCCTGCCGCAATTTGTTCGAGAAGACCGTTCAGGGTTGAAAGTTTTCCGTATGCGTTGCTGTAACGGTCATAATCCTTCATCAATGCCGAAAAATCCTTGCTGCCTGTGAATTTGGCAATAACCGGATATTTCTTATAAGCGGCATTGATCACTTCCGGCGCTTTTTTTTCAACCTTTTCCCGAACCTTGCCTTTGATATACTCCGATGTTTTTTCCTGGGCGGCATCCAATGCCTGTTTTTTGAGAAACTCCTTTGTTGTTTGCGCATCCTTTCCCAGAGAGGAATCCTGGGCAAAAACACCCGGAGAACTCGCCAAAAGGAAAAGGGCAAAAAAAAGAGTTCCCGTCAAACGGCTAAGACATATCATCGCGTCCTCCTTTGCACAAAAAACTCAAGGCGCATCCTATGACGGTTTAAATTTTCCGTAAACCGTAATCTTATCTTAATGAACGTACCAGAACCTTCCTCCCAGGGTTTTCGATATTTTGGGATTACCGGACCCTTCGATGGTCACCTCTTCATTGATGCTGGATTTCTCCTCGTGCCGCAGGTTTCTTTTGTAAATCCGGCTGGTTATGGTAACGTCATAGGATACAAGATAATTTGAATAACCGTTTCCTGATCCGACAAGCTGCATCGAAAGGTTTTGAATATTATATTTGACTTCATCAAACATTTTAAAAGTTCGGCGAAGATTCATCTGCAGGTCGGACAGCGTTGAACCATCATTGGCCTGCCATTTATCGCTCAGCATGCTGATAATTTGCGAGTCGTTTCTTTCTTCGTAGGCTTCCTTGAAGAGAGCGTAAAATGCTTTTACACGATCTTCATGGACCTGGTTGGTTTTCTGTGTCTTTGCCTGTTCCTGCGCCATCATTCCGTCTTGTTCCGTCTTTTTCCGTGCCTCCTCCTGAGTACGCTTTTTCTCCGCTTCCATCATCTCCTGCTGCCCAACTGAGCGTTCCTTCAGAAGATAATCCAGCCGTCTATCCAGAGACGCGCTCACCATTTTATAGATTTTTTCATACTGTCGCCCCATCGGATGCTCCAGAGAATGAATGACTCCGCCATTGTCTTCCATCACATAGCCAACAACCTTCTCGGGTGCGGGCAAAACGATCCCGGGCAGAAGACGCTCCACATCGGCAATTTTTTTGGCATAGTCCTTATCCTCCGGTACCAGATTTTTCATCATGATTTCTGCACCTTCTAAAGAGCTCTTCCAAATGAGCACGGATTTTGGGTATTTCAGGTAGTTTTCTTCTTTTGCCGCCTTGACGCCCGGCAAAAGAAGCATCCCTTCCATCCGTTGGTAATGATCGCTTGCATACTTTTGGATAAAGGAAAAGACCGGAACAGCTTGCCATTCGTTTCTGATCCGTTCCGTCATTTCCTTAAGTTCCGTCTTTGTCAGATAATGGGGATAAGGTTTTTCCACCCTAACCATGCCATCGTCAGAAACCTGGAGACTTAACTCGTAGTCATTTTTTCCCATACGGATGGTCTTCTTGGTAATCTGTTCCTTGAAGAAAACATTCAGCTCTTTCGATTTTTGCGAAAGCCAAAAAGCATCCTTTTCCCTGTTTCCGGCGTCGGTATTTGCAGCCAAGATCATTCGGTCAAAGCGTTCGGAAGAAACAGCTTTTTTGTATCCATCGACTTTGCCGGCTGTGGCTTTTAGAGCCTCCAGGGATTTTAACACTTCAGAGGGATTGACCGACTTGTCCACAAGAATACGGATCTGCTGAAGACTTGGATAGTTCAGCTCCTGGAGGTTTTTCAGTTTATCCTGCGCTCTGTCCCATGATTTTGTAGCGGCTTCGCTCTTGATGATCAGCACATTGAATGCGTCGGCGCCAATCGAGCCTTCTTGGATATCCAGCGAGGTTCTCCTGACATCTTCGGGTAAAGTAAAAAGCAATCCGGACCCTTTGACGCCCTTCACAAACGTGTATGAACGCTCTTTTACAAAGTTTTCCAGCCGGTCGGTTTCCGCAACCACATCCGGTTTCCAGCCGGAAGCGGCCTTTTCGGGAGCCATGGGCAAGAGTGCCTTGATTTCCTGCATATCATGATTGTATCGCGCCCACCGTGCGGCCAGCGTCTGCCTGAGTTCGCTGAAGGCGGCATAAGCGTCTTTCATGTCGGCAAGAACCGAGGCATGCTGGGTATTTTCAGACGCATTCAGAATGTCCAGGGATTCGCGGAGCATAGCACACGCAGCACCCCATCCGGCGCCGGTATTTCCGTATTTTTCCCAATGAGGTTTAACCGAACTGCTTAACTGTTCCATGTGATGATCCAGCGCGCGAATTTCACGGACGATGCTTTCGCTGTGTTGTTTGGCGGCCTCATACTGTGCGCCCAGTTCTTTCCATTTCCCATTATATTCAGCATTATTCCAAATCCCTTCTTGCACACGATAAGCCTCTTTTAATTTTACACCAAGCGGATTTTTTTGATTTTCAATGATGGCTCTGTTTTGGGCGGCAATCGCCTCTCTTGCCGTCATATATTCCTTCAGAGCGATCGCAATATCCTCGGTGGGTTTTGCAATTGCTTTTTCAAGCTCGGCAGCCCTCCGTTTCCGGTTAAGAGTCATCGCCGCGGACACGGCTCCATTCCACCCACCCATAATGTCGCCCGCCGTATCGAAATCTCCTTCGTTGAGAGATGACAGCACAGACGTCATGGCCTCCTCGGGTGTAAAACTTTTTGTCCGGCCGTTGGGTAAAGGCAATTCCACACTATGCCAGTCAAACGGTTTCAGATGAACCTGGTGGAGATCCACATAATGCGCTGCAATAGCAGCGATAGCAGCATCTCTGGGATTGTCCTTGCCTTTTTCTGCATTAGCAGCCTCCGTGTTCATCTCCTTGATCACTTGTGAAAAAGCATTTGTATTATTTTTGGCGAATGCCTCTATCCGGTCGCCAAGCATATCCCAGGCCCTGATTTCTTCGTAGATGGCGGATTCCAGATCCATTTTCCCCAAGGCCTCCGCCCGTCTCGCAAAATCAACGCCCTGAGATCTCCAAGTTTGTATCTCATTTCGCAAACCTTCCGCAATTTTTATATCCTTAGGCTTCATTTTGCCCATCTGAAGATCAATCCTGCCTCGAGCCGCTTTGCTGTTTGACGGGTAATCCATGTATTTCGGCATATCTTTTTTCAGGCCCTGCCTCGCCTCATACGCCTTGAAGACCTGCGCCAGATCATTATTGTAAAACTGCCCCACACGATCGTTGAATTTTTCGAAATCCGCTATCTGCTGGGCCACGCGCACCTGTCCCCACCGAACTCTTGCCTGTTTATTAATATCCTTGATGAGAATATGAATCCAGACGCGTGCCCTGGCTCGCAATGTTGTGTCAAGTTTTTCGATTTCCGCGTTCTTGACCGTATCCTGGCCCGATCCCAGAGCCATATATCCCTGGATCCACTGATTCCAATCCTGTTCAGGCCAGTCATCCCCGATGACATTTTTAACATACTGTTTAAAATTGTTCCGTGTACCGTCATCGGTCATCAGATACCGGTTGAAAAAATAATCGGCCGTTTCAAGGTTTTCGGGAATCTGCGGCGGCTGATCCGAGCGGGGCGTAATGATACCGAAAATTTTTCTGTCGCTTTCGACCTTGCCATAAATAGCTGCGAGATCCCGCTCCGCCCCTGTTGCCACAACCAACTTGTGCGATTGATAGGTAACCTTGATCGTTTCCCAAAGAGCTTGTAAAACCGGAAATTTCAGCCCCTTGACGGAGCCGTCGGCCGCCTGAAACAACGCTTCCACATACTCTCCATTAGCGAGAGATTTGCTTACCTGATCGACAAGTTTTGTGGTTTTCATAAAGTCGTCATATTTCTTCTTGATATTCGTCAATAAATAGGGATTCTTGTCGAGCATTTTATCAAATTCATCTGCTTCAGACTTTCCAAAGGATTCTCCGATGGAGTCCATCAACCACGACATGATTTCATCTTGAAGAACGCCTTCCACGGCTTCCCTCAATTTCTTATCTTCCGCCAGGCCATCCCTGTATGCGCCTATGATATCGAGAGTAAGTTTTTCGTGCTTTTTGATATCATCTTCCTTTGTAAACGCTGCAGCAAAGGTATTTCCCGACCAGATCAAAAACAGAGCGGCCCCAATAAACAGCGTGAGCAATAAACGTACTTTATTCATATCAATAGCCCTTTTTTATGGAATGAATGTGGATGATATCCCTGCGGCACCCTTATGTCCAGAAACCCATCAATATCAAGAATTACTGCACATACCAGAATCTGCCGCCCAGGGTTTTCGATATTTTCGCATGGCCGGAACCGTCAATGGTCACCTCCTCATTGATGCTCGACTTTTCCTCGTGTTTCAGGTTTCGTTTGTAAATCCTGCTCTTAATCGTTACGTCATAAGAAACCAGGTAGCGCCAATGACCGCTTCCTGATTCGACAAGCTGCATCGAAAGGTTTTGAATATTATATTTGACTTCATCAAACATTTTAAACGTCCGGCGAAGATTCATCTGCAAATCCGACAGCGTCGAACCGTCGTTTGCCTGCCAGGTGTCGCTGATCATGCTCATGAGCTGCGAGTCATTTCTTTCTTCGTAGGCTTCCTTAAACCGGGTGTAGAATGTCTGTATTGCTTCCTGATCTCTGCTTGCGGACACAACCGCCTGTCCCGGAACCACTGCCGCTGCGGTCTCTTTCAGACTCTCTTTTTTAGCCTGTTCCTGCTGCTCGCTCTTCTGCGCTGCTTTCGCCCGTTCCGCAATCGTGTATTCCTGGCCTTTCCGGATCGCCACGGAAAGCTGCTTCCGTAAATTCAGATAAGCAAGACCCAGGGGAAAGTTGAGCTTAGACTCATCCACGCCAATAAGACGGCCTTCCCAGGGAAGCGGTACGTAAGGCATCTTCATGCTCTTGGCGATTTTTTCCCGGGCTTTATCCTCCGCCTCGTTGGCCCGCTCCAGCGTCAGGGGCAATACCGTACTGATCTCTTTGAGCACATCCCCATAGGCAACAGCCCCCATATCCGGCTTCATGCTCCCCAAAAGGTCATGAGTCCTGTTTATCTGACTCTTGTAAATGGCTGTATTTCCGGCAACTGTGCTAAAGCCAATAATGAAGTTATCTTCCTCGGCCAGACGAATCTTGCCCAGAAGAAGCTCGGTTTCAAAAGCGGCCAGGCTGGAGGGCATATACTTCTGCACAAAGTCGTATATTTTCAACTTTCTGGCCTCTGCGGCGTATAAGGCCGCTTCACCCTTGGTCAGGTAGTGGGGATAGGGACTGGTCATCAGGTGCAATCCCGGACTGTAACTGAAATAGGGGATTCCCGCCTTCTGCTTTTCGGCAACCCACTTGCTAAACTCGGCAGTGAGGGAGGAAAGCCAGGCTGCATCGGTAGAGATGTTGTGGACTTCCGTTCCCGCCAGAGTCCGGTATTCTCCAAGCTTCACCTTTAAGGAATTGATCAGCGCCGGAACACGTTGGGCGGCCCTGTCGTAGCGATCAAAATCATCCCGGCTGAAGGTCTTGTCCACCCACATCGTAATCATATCGTAATCCTGTTTTTTGAGATCAACGGTCGGATAAAAGGCCTGCCAGTCATGAACGGCAAAATTCCATCCTTCTTCAGCCTCAATGATCTTCGCTTCCCAGCTATCCACGCTTCCGGGAAGGGGGCGCGCGCGTTCCCGGAGGCTAAGGGCGCGTTCATCGATGACCACCGAACTGGAAAATATTCCCCCTCCGCCCATCCACTCTTTTGTAACTCCCGGCCAACTGTTTTCCTTTAATTTCGCAATCGCCCTGTCCAGCCCTTCCACCACCCGTGGTTTCTGCTCGAGAGGCAGCCGTCCATCAAACTTGGCCAGATCTTTGCGCAGGGTTTCCAACTGCTTTTTCTTCTCCTGCTGAAGCTCAAGAACGCTCCGGAAAGCCTCATCCATGGCCACCTTCGTCTCGCGATAGATACTCTCATCGCCTTCCAGAAGATATCCGACGGCTTGCTTCGCCCTTCCAAAACCGGCATCAAGGACTTCAATCTGCAACCGGAGTGGCCGGACAGTACTCTCCTGACAAAAGACGTAGGCAGCAGAAGCTCTTCTTTCAATATCCTGGCAGGGCTGTTTATCCTTTTCAGTTTTTGCCGCCGCATAACAGGCATTCACGGGCGCATAAGCCGCACGAAAGGTACTGTGACAGCTGTCTTCTGCCGCCTGAAGTTGTTTAGCCAGTGGATTACGGGTCTTATTGTACAGGTCAGTCGATTTCGTCAGAACATCCGAGTAGTGGACAACATAGGTCTGGCCGGGACCCCGATCATATCCGTAGTAAGTCTTTCCCGTCCATCGGGCATAGATGTCTTCAGCCTGATCCCACTTTCCTTTGCTCAAGCTGACGACAACACTGCGTTTTGCGGTGTCTGGATCCTCGGACCAGGTGTATGGAACAACAAAAGCTTTAAAATAATAGCTATATCCGTCTTTTATTGGTTCATCCTTTTTTGCACCAGCCGGCCGCGGAGTCGGTTTTTCCATTTCCTCCTTCTGCTTCTGCGCCACAACGGGTATCTTTTCTTTGGCCTTGACGTAGCAGGTTTTGAGAAGACCGAGAAGCCTCTCCCGGTCTTTGGCATAGATTCCCTTTGCCGGGATAAACTGAATCACGTTTTCGGCAAAGCCCTTGCTTTGTTCCATCAGATCTTCGAGCGACCGCTGGCTCTTGATATTCTCCGCGTTCTGGATATAACCGGGACATTTTTTCCCAAATTCTTCAAGGGCAGGAAGCCTCCCCAGAGCTTGAGCGAATTTTACCATAACAGCATCAAGGTCTCCGTACTTGCCGATCCGGTCTTTCAGGTCGATAAAGGACTGACGAACAAGCGTCAACTGTTCTTCGACTTTCCTTTTTTGATTGAGGTCACTGAGAAGACTGGCAATGTACCCCTCCATCAACTTTCTCCTCGCTGCTAGCATCTCCGGTGTCGGCGGTGGCGGCAGAGCCTGCAAATACGGAGACGGAGGTAGCGTTATTGTTTGCACGATTGTGTTTGGCGGAATCGGCAAAATCTGCGGGGGATGTGCAGCCACATACCAACCCGACCAGTAGGCTTCCTCCGGCCAATCTTGTTGCAGCAGTTGAGTCACATAAACCCTGAACTGCGCCCGGACATTTCCGTCGTCCACAAGATCTCTCCAGAGCAGTTCGATGCTGGCGCGGGTTACGGGGATAGGATCGCCCTCGCCCAGGACCCTGTTGGGATTTCTCAGCCGCGGATTTCTGGCGATAGACTCGAAATGGCCATAGAGCGATTCCAGTTGCACCGCACGCGTTGATTCGTTCACGGCTCTTACAGAGGCCATATAGACCTTCACGGCCACAACAGCTGCATTTACGGTTAGGGTAGAGAGTCCCAATGCATTTAAATAAGATCTGCCAGCCTCAGAACCGGCAATTTCTTGGATTATCCGGAGAGCCAGGGACAATTGCGCTTCATCGTACTTTTCGGCAGCCACCTTGTTCACAACATCCACAGCGGTAAAAAACCGGGCCATGGTCTGCCGGCACCACTCAAGATCTTTAAACCATGCCGGATCAACGTTAGGCTGGTCTAATTTAAGAATTGTTCCA
>Ga0116149_1006877_pt1 | contig 10091 bp, 8 predicted proteins | sample AD_UKC057_MetaG_FD_89787 | JGI IMG/M metagenome (GOLD analysis project Ga0116149, IMG submission 89787) | Active sludge microbial communities of municipal wastewater-treating anaerobic digesters from USA - AD_UKC057_MetaG | ecosystem: Engineered > Bioreactor > Anaerobic > Digestate | place: USA...
ACAGGGTGTTGTCGAAAACAACCGGAAAATCTTCGGTTTCGATGCGCCCGCGTATTATGCCCGGTACCGAGTGGGTGTAAGATAAACCAAATGTGCCGGTTTCCAGAGCTTCGAGATTTATTTCGAGAACGGCTTTCAATGTGTCATTAATCAGTAGCCGCACCGGAATGTTCTGGCCGGGTTCGTTTGAATGATTGGTAATTGTAAACTTTATTTCTTCGGGTTTACCCGGCACTTTCAACGGATTCTCGAACCAACAACTGTCAATCGAAATATTGTTCGAAATGCTATTTCCAATTGGCACTAAAAATACATGGTAATTGAAGTCTTTTATTTTGAATGCTTTCTGTTGATTCGCCTGACAGTCGGTAATCAAGTATAAATTCATATCAGTGCCTTTACCCGCCAGCGCGCTGGCTTTCTGCATGATTTCGCCTGTGCTGCGCGATAATGATGATACTTGTATATCAGCCAGTTCGGGCTTTATATCGGTTTGACTCAGCAATCGCTGATGATTGGGCATAAAATCGTTGGTGATCAGGTAAAACTGCATGTCAGCCGGATAGGAATTCACAATTTCATATGCATATTCTTTGGCAACATCCAGTTTTTTCCCTTTCTCAATTTCGGCTTCCATGCTGAATGAATTGTCAAGATATATGGCCACTACATTACGCTTACTGCCCTGCGATGACTCTGAAGGTATAAATGGCTGCGCAAAAGCAAAAACAAGCGCAATGAGCATGAGAATACGCATCAGCATGATGAGCCAATGCTTAAGTCGCGTGCGTGTACGGTTCTCCTGCTGCAAATTTTGTAAGAGCATAGTGTTGCTGAAATACACCGTCTTGAACCTGCGGAAATGGAACAGATGGATTATGATGGGGACTGCTATGGCAAATAAACCCCAAAGGAATGCCGGAACAAGAAAACTCATACACTAATTTTACAGCTGCAAAAATAGACTTTTTGTTTAAACAAAGGGAAGCAAAATGTAATGATAATGAAACGCCATTCAGGCTTGCTTCACGACCTATCTAGGTCATTTTGAGTACATAAACATTTTTTATTGGGCTCTACGTTGGTTAATATTATTATATTATTGTTAATAATATGTCGTTTTCGTTGCATTAATTTCTACGATATTCATTACTTTTGTAGTTTCGTGGAATAATTTTAATAATGAAGTGATGAGAATACTGAAAACACTGACATTTTTGATGGCAACTTTTTTTATGGTTGCCCCTGTTTTTGCTCAGGATAACGACATTAAGTCGCTGCCTGAAAAAGAGTTATGGAAACGCGCTGAAGCTTATGTTATGGTGAATGCGTTCGACGAAGCTCTGCAATATTACCTCGTGCTGTTTGATAAAGATAACCTAAACAGGCATGTCGCTTTTAAGGCCGGGTATTGTTATCTGCAAAGCGAAAAAATTCAGGATGTTAATGTTGCTATCAGTTACCTGAATATTGCATCTACGGGTATTAGTAAGTCGTTTAAAAACAGTCCGAAAGAAAAAGATGCCCCGGTCGAAACGAATTACTTTTTGGGCGTAGCCTACCGCCTTAAAAAAGACTATAAAACAGCACTCGACTATTACAAAGACTTTCAGAAAGAATTCGAGTCTGCAAAAATGAATATCGTTACCCAAAGTCAGCTGGACCTCGAAATTAAATCATGCAACGAAGCATCTAAAGAAAAAAACGTGTCCGAAATGCTGCCGTATACTTTTATGATTAAAAACAAACCTGCGAACCTGTATGTTCGTTGCCCTATCTACGCTGAAGAAGCAGGTATCTTGTTCTTTACTATGGGTTCTGAAAACTCCTTCCCACCGGATATTAACTACGACAGGGAATATGACTTCAGACCATTTGACAGTATTTACTATTCGAAACGACTGAACGATTCAATCTGGGATGAACCGGTGAATATCAGTAAAATGATACAGGTTACCTCCCCGATTCTGCCCGTTACAGCTACCCCCGATGCCTCAAAAATTTTCTTTGTAATCGATGTCGGCGATAACGGTGATATTTATATGTCGGAAATGACCGATGGAAACGTTTCGGTTCCCAAAGCCCTGAACCGTAATATTAATACCCGACACTGGGAGTCGTTTGCAAGTATAACGTCCGATGGAAAACGCTTGTATTTCAATAGCTTGCGTCCCGGCGGATCCGGCGGACTTGATTTATATTACTCCGACCTCGATGAAAACGACAAATGGGGGGAAGCCGTTAACCTTGGGCCTGCAATCAATACTACCGGCTACGAAGAAATGCCTTACATTTCGCGTGATGGAAAAGAACTGTATTTCAGTTCCGAAGGTCATTCCACTACCGGTGGTTTTGATGTGTTTTATGTAGCTTACCTTCAGGGTGATAACAAATGGACTACCCCTATTAATGTGGGATTTCCTTTCAATACCGATGGTAACGATATGGGATATTTCGTTGAGTTCGAAGGTGACTTTTCGTTTTGCCCTGTAAACAGTAGCAAACGCCGTTATGGCTACGAAGAATGCGATTGCATCAGCCTGAAAAGAACCAAAAGCTATAAACCCATTATTGTAAACTGTCTGGTGGTTCCCGACAAAACCCTCAAATCACTGCCGGATGATGTAATGCTATTTGTGGTGAACGATGCTACAGGCGATACTGTGCATGCATTTCATATTTCTGAAGTACAGAAAAATGCCAGCTTTACGCTTCCTGAAGGTGATTATACACTTACCACCCGTAGCGAATATGCTGATCCGGGAACAAAAAAACTTAACGTTCCCAAAGAAAGCGAAAACATCAGTGTGATTATACCGATTTCGGCTGAGTTGCTGGCACAAAACCCCGACCGTAAAAACAATCCCTATCTGGTGATGGGCGCTCCAATTACTTATAAAGTACTTCGTGATAATACCTTGTCAGCTATGCCTAACGACCTGATGCTCTATGCTTTCAATGATGAAACCAAGGAAATGGTCTTTTCAACAAAGGTTACCGATGGAAACAGTAGCAACACCATACTACTACCGGTAGGTAAATACACATTCAAAACCGAAAGTGCATCAGCCAATCCTGCCATCGAAAAACTCAATGTACCCAACGATAAAGACCCTCAAAATGTAACCCTGGTTATTTCGGCATTCAGCGATCAGGTACTTACAGTTACCTGGGTACAGTTCGATTTCGATAAGTCGAACGTGAAACCCGAATTTTTTAATACCCTCGATTCACTGGCCGATTACATGAAACGATTCCCCAATTCGGTGGTAGCTGTTCATGGCCATACCGACCCGTTTGGTACTAATGATTATAATCTTGCTCTTGGTCAGCGTCGTGCAACTGCCGTTAAGACCTATCTGGTTAATAAAGGTGTCGATTCAAATCGTCTGCCTACCGAAACTTACGGTGAAGAAAAACGAATTGCTGTTGGCGACAGTGCCGAAGCCCGCAAATACGACCGCAGGGTTGAATTCATAGTGCAGAAACAAGGTGCTATTACCCTGAAAGTGATACCGCGGAACCCGCCCAAATCGCTGTCAAAATAGAAGAGGTAAACTGATTTTTTAAAGCCGGGGCAAATACTCCGGCTTTATTGTTTTAGTACATATAAAATTTAAAGCAATCGTTTCAGCTTTCTGCTATTTTTTATAGCTTTGCCTGATATGAAAAAAATTCTGGTCACCGGTGGAGCCGGTTTTATAGGTTCGCATCTCTGCGAACGCCTGCTGAACGAAGGCAACGAAGTTATCTGCCTCGATAATTTCTTTACAGGGTCCAAATCGAATATTGTTCATCTGCTCGATAACAAATATTTTGAATTGGTGCGACATGATGTTACCATGCCGTATTTTATCGAGGTTGATGAGATTTATAACCTGGCTTGCCCCGCCTCACCCATTCACTATCAGTACAACCCGATAAAAACCATTAAAACTTCGGTAATGGGCGCCATCAACATGCTTGGGCTTGCCAAGCGTATTCGGGTAAGAGTATTGCAGGCCAGTACCAGCGAAGTATATGGTGATCCAACGGTGCATCCGCAACCCGAAACTTATTGGGGCAATGTGAACCCTATTGGCAGCCGCTCCTGCTACGACGAAGGAAAGCGATGTGCCGAGACTTTGTTCTTCGACTATCACAAGCAAAATAAAGTACGTATTAAAGTAATCCGCATTTTTAATACCTATGGACCGCGCATGCACCCCAACGATGGTCGTGTGGTTTCGAACTTTATTGTACAGGCTCTCAAAGGTGAGGACATCACAATTTTTGGCGACGGAACTCAAACCCGTAGTTTTCAATATATTGATGACCTGATTGAAGCCATGCTGCGCATGATGAATACTTCTGACGAAATTACTGGTCCGGTTAATGTGGGCAATCCTTACGAAGTTACCATGCTCGAGCTTGCCGAAAGAATTCTGAAGCTCACCGGATCGGCCTCTAAGCTGGTGTTTATGCCTTTACCCGAAGATGACCCCATTCAGCGCAAACCCGATATTAGCATCGCCCGTAAGGTTTTGAACAACTGGGAGCCTAAGGTCCCACTCGAAGATGGATTGATAAAAACGATAGAATATTTTAAAAATAGCCTCTGATTATGAAAGGAATTATTCTGGCAGGTGGTGCTGGTACACGCCTGCATCCAATAACTAAAAGCATTTCGAAGCAGATTATCCCGGTGTACGACAAACCCATGATTTATTATCCGCTCTCTACACTGATGCTTGCAAACATACGTGATATTCTTATTATTAGCACGCCCACCGATATCGGACTTTACGAAAACCTGTTTGGTGACGGTCAACAGCTCGGTTTAAATATTTCATATGCCATTCAGCCATCCCCCGACGGACTGGCACAGGCTTTCATTATCGGTGATAAATTCATTGGCAACGATAATGTATGTCTCGTACTTGGCGATAATATTTTTTACGGACAGGGCTTTGGCCACGTTCTGAAACAGGCTTCTCTGCTCGACGATGGTGCCCTGGTTTTTGGGTATTATGTAAATGATCCGGAACGTTATGGAGTAGCCGAATTTGATGACGAATGGAATGTTATCAGTCTGGAAGAGAAACCTGCGAAACCTAAATCAAATTTTGCAGTTACCGGATTGTACTTCTACAGCAACGACGTGGTTAACAAGGCCAAAAGCCTTAAGCCTTCGAAACGCGGAGAACTTGAAATAACCGATCTGAATAACCTGTACCTTGCCGAAAACCGGCTTCGCATACAGTTATTGGGACGTGGGTTTGCATGGCTCGATACCGGTACCCCTCAAAGCTTGCTGCAAGCCGCCAATTTTATCGAAACACTCGAGCAGCGTCAGGGCCTTAAAGCTTCCTGCATCGAAGAAATTGCCTATCACCGCGGTTTTATCAGTAAAGAACAACTCCTTAAACTGGCCGAAGTACTCGGAAAAAGCGACTATGGTAAATATTTGTTTAAAATTGCCAACACCGAAACCATACCCGGATGGAAATAATTTCGACACCCATACCCGGCCTGCTGATTGTAAAAACAGCCGTATTTGGTGATAGCCGTGGCTATTTCACCGAAACCTATAACCGGAGCACTTTCGAAAAATCAGGCCTGGTAACGCATTTTGTACAGGACAACGAATCGATGTCGAATGCCGGCGTTGTTAGGGGTCTCCACTACCAGCTTGAACCTTTTGCCCAGGCAAAACTGGTACGGGTTGTAATTGGTCGCGTCTTCGATGTAGCACTCGATTTACGCAAAGGCTCTCCTACTTTTGGACAATGGTTCGGCATTGAACTCAGCGGCGAAAACAAAACCCAGTTCTATGTTCCCAAAGGTTTTGCTCACGGATTTGCCGTACTCGAAAATAATACTGTTTTTGCCTATAAGTGCGATGCTTTATATAACCGTGACGCCGAGAGAGGAATCAATTTCACCGACCCGAAATTGGCAATTGACTGGCCCGTCGATATGGGTAAGGCTATAGTTTCAGAAAAAGATAAGCTGAACCCGACTTTCGCTGATGCTGAATACAATTTTACTTTTTAAAAACTTTTTTGCAGGATTTCGGTTAATTATTAAACTAAAACATATTGAAAATGGAAAACAAAAACCTTCTCGACGTATTAAAAACAGCCATTCTCATGGAAAAACGCGGTCAGGCACTATACGAAGAAGTGGCTTCGAAAACAGCAGACCCCGATGTGAAAAAGATTTTCAACATTATGGCAGAAGAAGAAAAACTGCATGCTAAAATGTTGGGAGAGCAATTTAAAAATTTCAGTGAGAATAAAAGCTTTGTTAAGCAAAATCTTGCGGCCAGTAATGCCGATCAGGAACTCGCTAACATGATTCTCACCGGAAAAATCACAGCCAACATCAGTGCAGCCGGTTTCGAAGCAGCTGCAATCGGAGCCGCCATCGATATGGAAACAAAATCAATTGAGGTTTACCGCAAACGGGCCGAAGAAAGTAACGACCCCGAAGAAAAAGCTTTATTTCACTGGCTTGCCGATTGGGAAGGTTCTCACTATGAATTACTTTTAAAACTTGATAACGATCTTAAAGATCAGATTTGGGCTGACAACCAGTTCTGGCCCTTCTAATATTCACTGACTGTAATCAGTTTTTTTACCTAAACTAATTCAGGCCTCCGCGGAGGCCTGTTGTTGTTTTAAATGAATTTAAAATTAACATTAAATTAATGTTTCGGTAAGATTAACTAACGATTGCCTGAATACTTTTGGCCAAAACCAGTGCAATGAAAAAAACGCTATTTCTCCTGAGTATTCTTTTGTTGAATGTCAGCTTTTTATTTGCCCAGACAGAACTCGACGACAGGGCCAACATCTGTTTTAACAAGGGATGGGGCTTTATGACCAAAGACAGCAGCGTGGTAATGAATCTGCGCTTTCGCATTCAGAATCGCCTCGCCTTCAGTACCGAAAGCACATCCGATTTATCAATCAGCGAAACCGAATGGAAAGTAAGAAGATTGCGCCTGCGCTTTGATGGGTTTGTATATCATCATACCATCAGTTATTTGTTTCAGCTTGCATTTTCGCGCGACGATATCGATTGGGACAAAAGTAAATTTCCGAGCCTGGTACGCGATGCTATGGTGTTCTATCGTCCGGTGAAAAATCTGCAGATAGGTTTTGGTCAGGGAAAACTACCCGGAAATCGTCAGCGCGTTATCAGCAGCGGGCAGCAGCAATTTGCCGACAGAAGCATCGTAAACAGCACCTTCACCATCGACCGCGACTTTGGGGTCTTTTTGAACTATAGTTTAATGGCCGGAAGTGGCATCATTAATATTAAAACAGCGGTGTCATCCGGCGAAGGCAGGAATATTCCCAAAGGTGATGCCAATCTGGCGTATACCGGACGCCTGGAGTATTTGCCACTGGGAAAATTTACCCACGATGGCGATTATTTCGAAGGTGATCTCGAACATGAGAAAACACCAAAACTATCACTCGCAGGTGGTTACAGCTTCAACAAAGGCGCTTTGCGAACAGGTGGACAATTGGGCAGCACAATGAATACAGGTCATGATATGTATATTGCTTTTGCCGATATTGTTTTCAAATATCAGGGATGGGCACTCAGCAGCGAATTTATGCAACGCAGCACATCCGGTTCCTTACTGGTAAATCTCTCTGATGGAACAGCATCCTATATTTATGGAGGTATTGGTTTCAATACTCAGTTGAGTTACTGTTTTAGAAACCATATCGAAATTGCCGGCCGTTTTTCGTTTATGCGGCCTGACGAAGAGATTCATGGCTTCGAACCATTGCAACGACAATATATACTGGGTGTCACCAAATATTTCAGTGGTCATCCTGTTAAGCTGCAAGGCAACCTGCTTTATATCGAAAAGCAAAGTATGAATGAGGCCGTCGAAAGTTCGGGTAACTTTGGGGTGATGATTCAGATGGAACTGGGAATTTAAAATTCGATATCACAGTTTATCCACTCGTCGTCGAGCTTTGCTCCCATCTTACGGTATAATTCTATCGCATGGGTGTTCCAATCAAGTACTTGCCACCGGATACGACGGCAATTGTTTTCTTTCGCAATACCGATAACCTCATTAAGCAGCCTGTAGCCAATTTTTTGTCCGCGAAACCCTGGTTTTACATACAGATCATCAAGATACAATGATTTCCCTACCCAGGTGTAGTAAGCATAAAAATAAAGTGCCATCCCTGCAATTTCTTTATCGGCTGTTTCAGCCACCAAACACTCGAACCCGGATTGCTCGTTACGCATGAATTCTTCGGTATTCACTACTTTGTCGAGCGCTTTTTCGAAGGCTGCCAGTTCGCGTATCATCGCCAGAATGGCTCCAAAATCTGTCTCAAGGGCTTTTCTTATAGTAATCTCCATCGTCAACTATTTACAGGCGGCGGCTATGCGCACCAATTGTTCCAGTAATTTTGCCGCACGGTCTAAATGGAGCATATTGGCTCCATCGCTTTTGGCTTTTGCAGGGTCAGGATGCGTCTCGATAAATAAACCATCCACGCCCGCTGCAATTCCGGCTTTGGCCATGGTCGTAATCATTTCGGGGCGACCACCCGTAACTCCCGATGGCTGATTGGGTTGCTGTAAGCTGTGTGTAACATCGAGCAACACCGGAAAACCAAACGATTTCATTATGGGAATACTCCTGAAATCAACAATCAGATCGGTATATCCAAAACTGTTGCCACGTTCGGTGAGCATGATATTTTTGTTTCCGGTCTCCATTATTTTTTCTGCAGCGAACCCCATGGCTTCGGGCGATAAAAACTGACCTTTCTTAACATTTATGGTTTTTCCTGTATTTCCGGCAGCAACCAAAATATCGGTTTGCCTGCACAAAAAAGCAGGTATTTGCAACACATCAGCAACCTGAGCAGCAAAGGCGGCCTCATCGGCTGTGTGTATGTCGGTGCATATTGCAACATCAAATTTACTTCTGATTTCTGATAAAATCATCAGTGCTTTTTGGTCGCCAATTCCGGTAAACGAATCGAGTTTACTTCGGTTTGCCTTGCGGTACGATGACTTAAAAATAAACGGAATGTTCAATTTCGAAGTTATCTCTTTAAGCTTTTCGGCTACAACAGCACAAACTTCGTAAGACTCAACAACGCAGGGGCCGGCTATCAGAAAAAATCCGGCTGTCTTGGGGTTTTTCAAATGGGCTAAAGCAGGTACCATATGATATTTTTTCGAAAGATACTGAAAATGTATTGAAAAAAGTAATTCGGATGTAAAGCTTTATTTTGCTGCTTCCCTGCTTTTATCCTCGAGTCTCACAATCAAAGAATCACATAGTCCCAAAAAAATATTGAAACTTTCGTTGGCAACCAACTTTTCATCAATAAGCGCGCCAAATGCTTCCTGTTTTATTTTTTTAAGATTACTGAGTGCATCGGCAATGTCGCTGGCAGTGGCAATCGTTTCGTAACGATTTTCGATATCAAGTACCTTTTTATAGTATTCATCGATTCTGTCTTTTTTCTTGAGTTTCATACGCCTGAGAAAGGCCATGAAAAACCCGAATCCTCCCACCAGAAACGACGATATAAAAGCAATAAAATCGATATGTTTTTCGAGAAATGAAGGTTCATCTCTTTCAAGATATCTGATAACCCCTTCATGAAGCGGAAAATTGAGTGTACTTTGGTCGAAATTGTCGTTTATACCCGAAAGCAGCGGGTTTTTATCGGAAAGTAGCTTTGCGTTGACAATAATCTGTTCAACGATACCATACACTTCTTCAGCATCAATGTCGGCACGACAAAGTAATACTGCATCAACTGCAAGCGTAAGTACGGGCTCATGTGGACCAAACCGGTAGGTTTGCATCGGTATAATGAAAGGCCTTGCCGTTGTATAGTTCATGCAGAAACCTTCAACCGGAGAACCTTTGCCAAAAAGCCGGTAATCACCCAGGCTGAAAATTTTGCATTTACCGGTATTAAGCATATCTACTACCGAAGTTGCATTATATCCTCCCACATTCACACTGATATCGATGTTTTCGGATACAATGTTTTCAGACCATGGGGTATGTACAAAGGTGTATAATGTGCTATCGATGCCAC
>Ga0116149_1006878_pt1 | contig 10091 bp, 5 predicted proteins | sample AD_UKC057_MetaG_FD_89787 | JGI IMG/M metagenome (GOLD analysis project Ga0116149, IMG submission 89787) | Active sludge microbial communities of municipal wastewater-treating anaerobic digesters from USA - AD_UKC057_MetaG | ecosystem: Engineered > Bioreactor > Anaerobic > Digestate | place: USA...
CCGCCCGCTCTGTGAAAGTCCGCACGCAAGCCAGATACGCCCCCGGTAGGGCGGTCTCGCCGAGACCGCCGCGGACGCCTCGGCGAGGCGTCCCTGCCAGAAGCGGTTTTGCGTTACCGTCATGGCCGCTCAACCTATTGCACGGCACGTTGTCGCGGGCGGGGACGCCCGCGCTCCCGTCTCGCCATCCTCCCTTTCATCAGAAACGCACGATCTTCGCACACCCCCTTTCACTGACCGATTACGCCGAACTCTCAACGCTCAACGTTCAACTCTGAACTCTCAAGTTATGGATGAGGAGTTGAATACGAACCAGCCCCAAAGAACAGGGTGCAAAACTCCTAACTCCTAAATCCTAACTTCTCCTTTGGGTACGGCTTCTACGAAGTAGAAACGTGCCCTGTGCGCTTTACAAGGCAGGCGCGGAATGGGACAATGGCGAGATATGAAGCAACCTGTGGCAGAGTTTACGGTGGTGTCCGACTTTGCGCCGACCGGTGACCAGCCGCAGGCGATCCGGACGCTTGCGGAGGGCCTGACTGCCGGCGCTCGGCGTCTGACGTTGGAGGGAGTGACCGGCTCCGGCAAAACATTCACCATGGCCAACGTGATTCGCGCGTGGGGCCGTCCGGCCATCATCATTTCGCACAATAAGACCTTGGCGGCGCAGCTTTTCGCAGAACTCAAAGGTTTTTTTCCGCACAATGCGGTTGAGTATTTCGTCAGTTATTACGACTATTACCAGCCGGAGGCCTACATTCCCCAGACAGACACCTATATCGAGAAGGACGCTTCGATCAACGAGGAGATCGAGCGTTACCGGTTGGGCGCGACCAACGCCCTGCTCGGCCGCCGCGATGTGGTGATCGTTGCCTCGGTTTCCTGCATTTACGGACTGGGTTCGCCGGAAGATTATCGTACCATGCTGGTGGATATCGTGCCCGGTCAGACGCTGGGCCGCGACGCGATGCTGGAACGGCTGGTCGATATCCAGTATTCACGTAACGACTATGAACCGCAGCCCGGTACTTTCCGCGTGCGCGGCGACTGCGTGGACATCTTCCCCTCCTACGAAACCAGCGGCGTCAGGATCGATTTTTTCGGCGACGTCGTGGAAGATATCCGCGAATTCGATCCGGTGTCTGGCAAAGCCGGTGTCAGGTTGCCGCGCACAGTGATCTCGCCGGCCAAGCATTTCGTGATGCCCAAGGAGAAGATCGAGGCTTCGTTCGGACTGATCAGTGCCGAACTGGACGAGCGGCTGGCCGAACTGGAGCGTCAGAATAGATTGCTGGAGGCTCAGCGGCTGAGGCAGCGCACAGAGTTTGATCTTGAGATGCTGCGCGAGCTGGGCTACTGCAACGGTATCGAAAACTACTCCCGCCATCTGGCCGGCCGGGCTGCCGGCGAACCGCCTGCCTGCCTGCTGGATTATTTTGACGGTGAATTCTTGACGATCATTGATGAATCGCACGTGACCTTGCCGCAACTGCGCGCCATGTACAACGGTGATCAAGCACGCAAGCAGACGCTGGTGGAACACGGGTTCCGGTTGCCGTCGGCCAAGGACAACCGCCCGCTCAACTTTGAGGAGTTTCTAACGAAAGTCGGTCCGATCCTGTTTGCGTCGGCCACGCCTGCCGCTTACGAACGTCAAGTGAGTGAAATCACCGTTGAACAGGTGATCCGCCCCACCGGCTTGCTGGACCCGCCGGTCGAAGTCAGGCCATTGGAGGGTCAGGTCGATGATCTGATGGAGGAGGTGCGGCGCGCGTCCGAGCAGGGGGATCGCGTGCTGGTTACGACCCTGACCAAGCGGTCGGCCGAAGACCTGACCGCGTATCTTCGTGAAACCGGCATCCGCGTGGAGTATCTGCACAGCGACATCGATGCGATCCGGCGCGTGGAGATATTGGGGCGTCTTCGCAAAGGCGCATTTGACTGTCTGGTGGGGATCAATCTGCTTCGCGAGGGGCTTGATCTGCCAGAGGTGGCGTTGGTGGCTGTACTCGATGCGGATAAAGAGGGGTTCCTGCGTTCTGGCACCTCGCTGATTCAGACGGCGGGCCGTACGGCACGTCATCTGGAGGGGCGCGTGATCCTGTATGCCGACTCGGTGACCGATGCCATGCGTGTGATGATGGAGACCACGCAGGCGCGCCGTGCCAAACAGGAGGCGTACAACCGCGAGCACAACATCACGCCGCGCAGTGTGAAACGCGCGATCAACGAGTCGTTGGCGCTCTATTCCGAAGCGCAAAGAATCGAAGAGCGCATGGTGGCGGCCGAGTCGCACGAGACCTATGACTTACACCGCGCGATAGGTGAACTGGAGTCCGAAATGCTCGCCGCCGCCGCTGCGCTGGAGTTCGAACGCGCGGCGATGTTGCGTGACGAAATCCGTGAGTTGAAACGACTGAGGGCTGCGGAATGAATGCCTGTTTTAAAAAGTGGAGTCTTGGCTTGTTGACGGCGTGCGCGATCGGCGTGAGCCTGGCGGCTGAAGTGTGCGTTGCTGAGCGCCTGCGCGCGGGCATTCGCGAGTTGGGCGCAGGGTTCCAAGAACGCTACCCCGCCGATGCGCTGTTGCGGCGGCTCGATGCGCTGGATGCGGACGGAGATCCCGGTGCGTTAGAGGCTTTCGCGCGTGAGGCGCTGGTGCGCGAGAATCCGCTGCTCAACCAAACGCCGTTGTTGTTTGTGACGCGCAAGCAGTATCGTCCGGACCATCACAACACGGCCACCCTGTTTGTGTCGTGCGAAATCAATGCCCGCAGTTATGACACCGAGGGCGCGTTCAAGATTCTGGATGTGCGGCGGGGCACGGTCACGACTCTCTTCGCGCCGGGGCCGGGCGCCACGGTGCGTGATCCGGATCTGGATTTTGCGGGCGAACGGCTGGTGTTCGCGATGCGCAAGGGACCGCAGGATGATTATCACATCTACACGATGACAGTGGCGGGAACCGAAGTGCGGCAGCTCACCTCCGCGCCGGGCGTTGCGGATGTCGATCCGGTCTGGCTGCCGGACGGCGGCATTCTGTTCTCGGCCACGCGTGAGCCGAAGTACTGCATGTGCAACCGCCACATCATGTGCAACCTCTACCGCATGGAGGCGGACGGCGCCAACATCCACCAGATCGGGAAATCCACGCTCTTTGAAGGGCATGCTTCCGTGATGCCGGACGGCCGCATCCTGTATGACCGCTGGGAGTATGTGGACCGTAATTTCGGCGATGCGCAGGGGCTGTGGGTCTGCAATCCCGACGGTACGGGACATGCGCTTTACTGGGGGAACAACACGACGAGCCCCGGCGGCGTGGTCGACGCGCGCACGCTGTCGCAATCCCATCTGGCGATCGCGGTGCTGGGTTCCTGCCACGACCGGCCGTGGGGTGCCTTGGGTCTGATCGACCGCTCGCGCGGCGTCGACGGGCTTGAACCGGTGCTCCGCACGTGGCCGGCAGCCTTCACCAACCGCATCAAGACCGCCGGACAGGATTTCGACTCGACAGTCCGTTTGACCTGCAAATACGAGGACCCGCATCCGCTGGATGACCGCCATTTCCTGTGTGCCCGCCAGACCGGACGAGGGGAGGAGATGGGGCTCTACTATCTGGACCTGTTCGGCAATGAAGTGTTGGTGCATGCCGAAGCGCCGGGCTGTTTCGATCCCTTGCCGCTGCGGCCGCGCGCCGCCCCGCCTGTGCTGCCGCGCCGGCGTACCTTCGATCACCCGAATGCCGCCGGGCGCTTTTATCTGCAGAACGTCTATATCGGCACGCACATGACAGGCGTAAAGCCGGGGTCCGTTAAATTTCTCCGGGTTGTCGAATCGCCCGAAAAACGCAATTGGTCGGAACGCGGGTGGCAGGGCCAGGGCGAACAGGCGCCGGCCATGAACTGGCACAACTTTGAGAACAAGCGCATTCTCGGTACGGTGCCGGTCGAGCCGGACGGCAGCGCGTATTTCGAAGCGCCCGGCAACACCTTTGTCTTTTTTCAGGCGCTCGACGCGGACGGCATGATGATCCAGTCCATGCGTTCGGGCGCCTATGTGCAGCCCGGCGAGACCTACGGGTGCGTGGGGTGTCATGAGAACCGCGTGGGCGACATCCCGCCGGTCACGACACCGCCGCGGGCAATGCGGCGCAAACCCGACGCGCTCAACGGATGGCGCGGCGGCCCGCGCCTGTTCTCGTTTCAGAAAGAGGTGCAGCCGGTCTTCGACCGCCATTGCGTCTCCTGTCATGATTACGGCAAGAAAGCGGGCGACCGCTTGAATCTGTCGGGCGACCGCGATACGGTCTTCTGCACCTCGTATGTGGATCTGTGGGCGCTGGGTGTGATCACCTGCGTGGGCGGCGGCCCGGCCGAGGTGCAGCAGGCCTATTCGTGGGGCAGCCATCCGTCGCGGCTCATTCAAAAAGTGCGCGCCGGTCACGCCAAAGTCGTGTTGAACGCGGAGGAGCTGGACCGGTTGATCACGTGGGTGGATTTGAACGCTCCGTACTATCCGGAATACGCCTCCGCCTACCCGCACAATCCGGGCGGACGCAGTCCGTTGGCGGCGGCGGAGGTGGAACGACTGAAAGTTCTGACCGGCGTGCCGATCGCGAACGCTCACGGCGCGCGGCAGCGAGCGCAGCTCTCTTTTGCGCGGCCGGAATTGAGCCGTATCCTGGCCGGCGCGACCCATGCCGCAGCACGCGCCGAGGCGCTGGCGCTGATTCGGGAGGGTGCGCGACGGCTGCGCGAAAAACCGCGCGCCGATATGGACGGTTTTGCGGCGTGCGGTCGTGATCAGGCGCGCGAGGCGAAGTATCAGGCAAGGCTTGAACATGAACTTCGCGTCTACAAAGCGATACGCGAGGGACATAGCATTTACGATGAGGGACAACGGACAAACGAGGAGGCGACACGATGACAACGGTTTCACGGCGCGGGTTCTGCCGCGCGTTGGCGGGAGCGGGAGCGGTGGCGCAGATGCCTGCGGCCGTGCGCGGCGCGGCGACGGCGCAAACGGTCAAGCTGGGCGTGATCGGCTGCGGCTGGTATGGGATGGTCAATGTGCAGGCGGCGTTCAAAGCCGGCGCCGTCGACATCGTGGCGGTGTGCGATGTCGACAGCGAGCATCTGCGGATTGCGGCCGAAGAGGTTGCCAAACTTCAAGGCCGGTCGCCGCTGACCTTCAAGCATTACGAAGAGCTGTTGCAGGTCGAGGGGCTGGATGCCGTAATCATCGCGACTCCGCCGCAGTGGCATGCGCTGCCATTTATCGCGGCGGTGAAGCGGAACCTTGACGTCTACTGCGAGAAGCCGCTGGCCTATGACGTGCGCGAATGCCGCGCGATGCAGAATGCCGCGCGCGCCAGCGGCCGTATCGTCCAGGTGGGCTTCCAGCGTCGCCAGAGTCCCGCGTTTCAGGCGGTGCGCGACTACCTGCGCGAAGGCAAGGCGGGACGGCTCATTTGCGCCGAGGCCGCCATCCACTACACCGCAGGGGTCAAGGACCCGTCGCCGCAGACGCCGCCGGCCTCGCTCGACTGGGATCTGTGGTGCGGGCCGGCCCCGCTGATTCCGTACAGCCAGCAGGTCGGGCATAAAAACTGGCGGCTGGAGCAGACAACCGGCCACGGCCATTTGGTCGACTGGGGCATTCATCTGATCGATGCGGCGCGCATGATTCTCGGCGAGGCCGCGCCGCGTTCGGTGTCGGCGGCCGGCGGCCTGTATGCCCTTAAGGGGAAAATCACCACGCCGGACGTTCTGACCGCGCATTTCGATTTCGCCGCGTGCCCGTTGACGTGGCGGCACCGCATCTGGGGCGCGGCGGAACATGCGCCGGAGGTGGCTAACGGCCTCTTCTTCTATGGGGACCAGCAGACGGTGTTTGTCACGGACAATCGCTGGGTGGTCATCCCCAAAGGCAAGAACGCGGAGCGCCAGGAGCACACCGTGAAGGCGGACACCGGTGTGTTGCACATGGCGGAGTTCCTCAACGCGGTGCGGACGCGTCAAGCGCCGGGGTGTTCGATCGAAGAGGGGGCGAACTCCACGGTCGCGGTGAAGCTCGCTATGATCGCCTACGAGACCGGGCGGCGGGTCGACTGGGATGCGGCAGCCGAGTCGGTGGGTGCGAATCCGGAGGCGGCCGCACGGCTCCTTCGCGCCTACCGGACGCCCTGGAAACATCCCTTCATGATATGACAAACGGACAAAAACCCCGTACCATCCATCAGCAATATCTGAACAGGTTGTCGTTGGCCAACCTGATGGCGTTGCTGATCGTTTTTCCGCTTTTTTTTGCGGAAAAACGGCGGGTTCTGCTTGATGATATCGACAGCACGCTGCGCGCCGTCGCGCTCATGGCGCGCAGTGCGCTGCCTGCGGATTATCACGACCGGATCGAAGGCCCCGGTTCGGTGTCCGATGCAGCGTATGAGGAGATCGTGTCGCGCAACAACCAGCTCTGCACCGCCATCGGGTTGGAGTACATCTGGAGCGTGATGCTGGTGGACGGACGGATCGTGTTCACCACGGCGACTTCGCCTGACAAAATCGCGGCGAACCGGCGGCATGCAGCCTTTTTCGAGGGACATTCGAATCCCGCACCGTATCTCAAAGCCTTTGAGACGATGCAGCCGGTGTGCCAGACCAACGTCGACAAATGGGGCAAGATCCGGCTTTGCCTGCTGCCGGACATCGACCGGCACGGCCGGAAATTTCTGTTCGCGTCCGGTGTGGCTATCAATGTCGTGGAGCATGCTTCCGTCCGATCTGCCGCCGAGTCCTTGGCGCTTTGCCTGATCTTTTTTGGAATCAATATGATTCTGGGTCGCTGGATCGGACAGAAAATCTTCGGCCCGCTTGAACGGCTGACCGTGGTCGTTCAGGCGATCAGCCAGGGGGAATCTGGATGCACGGCGTCGGAGGAGGGCGGCTATGAAATGGCCACGCTCGCGCGGGTGGTGAACCGCATGAGCCGTATGCTGCACGGCAAGATCGATGACCTGACCGCCTCGCGTGACGCTTTGATCGACCGTCACGATGAGCAGTCACGCTTGACCCAGCATGAGTTGGACAGCCGTGAGCGGCGGTATTTCGGGCTGCTCAATTTTGCGGTCGACGGGATTCTGATCGGCAACAAAGAGGGAGAGATCACCGAGGCCAACGAGTGCATGTGCCAGTTGTTCGGCTTGCCGCGCGAGAAGATTGTCGGCCGGCATATCACGACGATGCCTTTCGCGCCGGGGGAAAATGACAAAAATCCGTTGCGGTTCGATCTGGTGTATGCGGGTGAGACGGTGACGCGGGAACGCACGATCCGGCGCGCGGACGGTACTGAGGTCATTGTGGAGATGCGGTCGAAAATGATGTCCGACGGATTGTTGCAGTCGATCTATCACGATATTACGGACCGGAAACGGATCGAGCGGACGTTGCAGGAAGCTTTGGCCCTGCTTAAAGAGGCGCAGAGCGTGGCCGGGATGGGGGCCTGGCGGTACGACATCCTGACCGGCGAAAGTTACTGGTCCGATGAAATGTATGCCTTTTTCGGAGTCGATCGCGATTTCAATGTCAATGATGAACGGACTCTCTTGTCTCTGATCCCTGCGGAGTTTCACGCTGAGCTGGTCAAGGCGTTGAATCTTGCTGAGAAAGAGGGTGTCCCGTATCGATTGGAAGTCCAATACCGCTGTCCAACGGGAGAATTGCGTTGGATGCTGACCGGTGGCCGAGCGGTGTACATGGAGGGCGTCATCATTGCCTTGGTCGGCCATGTTTTGGATATTACCGAACGGAAATGCGCCCAACAGTTGCTGGAGGACGTCAACCAGACTTTGGAACGCCGGGTCAAAGAGCGCACGGAGGATGTTAGGCGTTATGCCGACCAACTGCGCATGTTGACGGAACGGCTGATCCAAGCCGAGGAGAGCGAACGCAAACGGATTGTGCATGTGCTGCATGAAGATTTGCAGCAGGTGCTGGTGGCCTCGCGCATGACACTCGATGTGGCACGTCAGTCGGCCGCGGTCAGCAATGAAGCGGCTGCCGACGCATTGGGCCGAACGTCTGACATGCTTTCATCTGCCATACATCTTACCCGGTCGCTGGTGCGGACGATCGCGGTGCCAGGGGTGAAAGAGGGGCGGTTGCCGGATGCGGTGAATAGTGTCGGTCAGCAGATGAAGGAGAAGTTCGGCTTTGAAATCGAGTTCACCGCGCGGCCGGGGCTCGCGCTGGTGAGTGAAGAGGTGTATGTCTGTTTCTACAGGTCCTTGCAAGAGATTCTGTTCAATGTGGTGAAACACGCCAAAGTGCTGCATGCGGCCATCACTGCCGAGCAGTTGGATGTCCGATTTGCGCGTGTCACGATTCGCGACGGAGGTGAAGGTTTTATGTTGGAAGGTGACTCCGTTGAGAGTTTGGATATCCGGCGAGGAATGGGTCTGTTCGGCATTCGTCAGAGCCTCGAAGGTTTGGGGGGACGTCTTGAAATCGTGAGCACGCCCGGACAGGGCGCGTGCGTCGCATTGACGGTGCCGACCCGTGCATAGTAAGCTTTGGGAATCCGGAGGATGGCATGGACGAAACGAGATTCACGATGGGGAAAGAGATGGACCTCAAAGAGGAGATGAAGCGCACGATCGCGACGCCGCGGCTTCCTGCGAACCTCATGCTCAAGATCATGTTCCTGACCTTTGATGTGCTGTATGGTAAGGCGAGGTCGCTGCCCAAGGTGATGGTGCTGGAAATTCTGGCGCGTTATCCGTATTGGGCCTGGGAGCATGGCGCGTACCGCCTGCTCTCGAAGTGGCATTGCGGCACGCGGCCGGTGCCGCGCGAACAGATCGAGGTCGCGCTGCGCCACATTCAGATGGGGCGCGAGGCGCAGGACAACGAGCAGTGGCATATGCTGCTCTGGGCCGACCTCTGCCACCAGAAAGGCATTCCGCTCTCCGGGTTCCGCCACCTGGTGTTGCCGCGCATGATGACCTTTGTCTACTTTTGCCTGACGCGCGTCATGTACCGGCTCAATCCGGTCTGGTCGTTCGCGATGAACGCGGCCTTCGAGTCGCACGCTGAACACGAATACATGCTCTATGCGCGCGAGCATCCGGAGTTCGAGCAGCAGCCTGTCGATTCCGTCTGGTTCGCCTATTATCCGCGCCAGAAAAACCTGGCCGATCTCGTGCGCCGCGTGGGCCTGGACGAGCGCGACCACATGAATCACTCGCTGGCCGAGATCGAGCGACTCAAGGTCGCACGGGTTTAACACGCGAACGATGTCAGGCTGTCGGGAATGAAAGCCGTTGGGTGAGGTTCAGTTTCAATTAAACAGAATCGCACCCTCATTCTCTGTAGGCTGTGCTTTACGCAAAACCGATATTTATTTTGCGCAAAAGGGGGTGGTTTTATAGAAAAGGGGGGTGGTAAGGTAACGATATTGACATGAGGCGAAACCTTTCGCGGAGATTATTTGGGAAAGGCAGAAAGATGAAAAAGCGTGGCGGAAGTGCGGTGCGGTGGGTGTGTGCATGGGCTGTGTCGGGTGCGATCGCGGCGCAGGCAGCGACCGGTGTGTGGTCGAACGTCTCGGGCGGCTATTGGGCAGACAGCGCCAACTGGCAGGACGGCGTGGTGCCGTCGTCGGCGGGTTCCGAACCCGCTGGCGGAGATGTCGCGGACTTCACGGCTCTGGCCTCTGGTGAGACTGTGACGCTCACCAACGCCACGTCCTTTGGCGCCCTGCGGTTCACAGGCCTCGCGGATGATGTCTGGACGATAACCGGATCCAGCATGGGCAGCGCGAACGCGCCGGATTTTCTGACGGAGCGCTACGGCGAGATCCGAGTGGACGAAGGCGAATTGAATCTGGCGTCGCCGATTTCCAATGGTGGTTACGGGGTCGCCAAGACCGGAACCGGCACGCTCCGGCTCTCGTCGACGCATACCTACACCGGATTCACACACTTGAAGGCGGGGCGTCTGGCGTTGACCAACGGAGCGGGACTGGCGGTCAGCGCGGTGATCGTGGATGCCCCAGACGCCGCGCTGCAACTTGAAGGCGACGCGCAGATCGGCAGC
>Ga0116149_1006881_pt1 | contig 10090 bp, 10 predicted proteins | sample AD_UKC057_MetaG_FD_89787 | JGI IMG/M metagenome (GOLD analysis project Ga0116149, IMG submission 89787) | Active sludge microbial communities of municipal wastewater-treating anaerobic digesters from USA - AD_UKC057_MetaG | ecosystem: Engineered > Bioreactor > Anaerobic > Digestate | place: USA...
CAATTAGCCCTCAACGAGGTACCCACTTTTCCAACCTCGCGAAAGGCCAGGGAATATTCTTCCCGGACCTTTCACGATGTTGGCTGATAACACACCCGGAGAGGAGGGGGACGAAAATCTTCATAACGGGTCAGCGGATACCCCTTGACGGCAACGAAGGCCCGAACTATAGTAAGGAAGGATGATCCCTTTGGAGACTGACATTATTCACGAACATGGCGAACAGAAGGACTGGAACGAGGGCTTCTACTTCAGCTTCTATGACCGCGGGAATGACATCTGCGGATTCATGCGCCTAGACCTGAGACCCAATCGGAACGAGAAGACGTTGCACTGCTTCCTCATGATGCCTGACGGTTCCTTGGTGGGCACGAAGGAGAGCATCGAGTTCGACGGCCCTACATTGAGCGCGAAGGGCGTCGCCTTCACGAAGGTGGAGGATGAGAAGGTCTGGAACCTTTCGTTCGCCGGCGAGCTTCCCTCGTATAGGAAGGGAGAGGACGGCACCGCCAAGGTCAGCTTCGACCTGCGCTTCGAAGGCCTGAGCCCGGTGTTCGACTACCGCGAGTGCGCGCCCTCCGACAAGGAGTCCCTGGCGGCCGCGGTCGGCTCCGAGCACCTGGAGCAGATGGGCAAGGTGCTGGGCAGCCTGAGCGTGGATGGACGCGAGTACTACGTCAAGGGGCTCGGGGAGAGGGACCATACCTGGGGAGAGAAGGACTGGACCGCTCCGCGAGGCTGGGTCTGGCTTGCATGCCAGGTCAACGAGGGGTTCGGGTTCAACGTCACCAAGTTGTATCTGGACAAGGGAGAGTACGACGCGGGGTTCCTTTATATGGACGGGGAGACCCTTCCCGTGGTCAAGGTGGACATGGTCACCGAGTACGACGCGGATGGCAGCCCCAACACCCTCTTCATGGCCATGTATGATAAGGAAGGAGTGGTCTACGGGGTGAAGGGCGAGGTCAAGAAGAAGGCCGTTCTGGAGCTCAAGGACGGGGGCGACCGCGGCTCAATATTGTTCGAGACCCTGGCCAAGTATCGCATCGACGACGGGGACGATGCCGGCTACGGCATCGCCGAGTACCTGTTCAGGAAGTGACCCTCACCTCCCTGACCATCCTGGTCAGGGAGATGCAGGCGAGGTACAGGCCAGCCATCCCCCCACCCCCAAGGCCGGCACCTGGCCCATGGACCGCCCATGGCGGGTCATCCCTCCCTATTGCCGGTTCCGGGGCGAGCACCGAGCGGCGGTCCTTCTTTTAACCGCCCATCATGTCCTTGCGCGTCCCTCCGAGGCCTAGGTCGGACGTTCATTCCATGATGATCCAGATGGCCGTTCGTCGCCTGCCGCCGCAATGCCCCTTCCTCACGATGCGCTAGGGCGCCCTTCCCCGTCCGCCCTTTAGCCCTTAAGTGAGTTGTGGTGTTCCGAGGCGGGACGATCGACGATGTTCACATGCCCGTGGGGAATGACCCATTTCCCTCCCGAGGGGACGATGGCCGATCGACCATTCCGCCTTGGGCAGAAGCCTGTTGACCGTAGCCGCCTGTCGGTCCCTGGAACGATGCCGATCGAGCGGCCCGGAGGGAGGGGAGCAACAGGATGGCACCGACCCGATGGCCGATGGGCCCTCTTCGGGATCGGTACGACCTCCTTCCACGCTCCGCGGAGGGGCGGTGAAACGCTTTATAATCTCTCGGCCATGGCCGGACCATGGGCGAGGCCAAGCAGAGGATAGTGCCGACGGGGTTCCCGGGCGTCTTCCGTTCCGGGGACATGCTGCTCACCAAGAGCCTCGCCCCCGGAACGAAGGTGTACGGCGAAAGGCTGTTCTCCCAGGAGGGGGAGGAGTACAGGGAGTGGGTGCCCGACCGGAGCAAGCTCTCCGCCTATCTCCGCCGGGGCGGTTCCCGCTTCCCTTTCCGTCCCGACTCTCATGTGCTCTACCTGGGGGCCTCGAGCGGCACCACCCCCAGCCACGTTTCGGACATCGTTCCCCAGGGAAGGGTGTACTGCGTCGAGATATCGCCGCGCATGTTCCGGGACCTCGTAGGCGTTTGCGAGCGCCGCCCGAACATGATGCCGATCCTGGGGGACGCCACCAAGCTGGACGAACTGGCCTTCCTGGTGGAAAGGGCCGACGTGGTCTACCAGGACGTGGCGCAGAGGAACCAGGCGGGAATCTTCGCGAAGGCCATGAAACGATTCTCCGCGCCCTACGGCATGCTGGCCGTCAAGGCGCGCTCGGAGGACGTCGCCCGGGAGCCTATGATGATCTTTCATGAGGCCGAGGTGCTTTTACGGAAGGAGGGGCTAACGGTCCTGGAGATCATCGACCTGGAACCTTTTGAGAAGGACCATGCCATGATCGTTGCGGGAAGGCCCTGATGATCCCCCGCTTCTCGAAGCACTTGGAGATACTATCATCGTGCCTGCATCCGCCTGTGGCAGGACATCCACGCGTACCCCATGGAAGCCCGCATCCCGACGGCCCCATGCTGAAGGGCGGCGGTCTCCATGAAAGGGACGGAATGGCCCGGATCCAGGGCCTTGCGTTCCACGGCCTACATGACAGTGGGCCCTCCCCCGTCATCACCTATGCACTTGGCGATGGGAATCGGATAAATAGACATAGCTCCTCTCAGGGCGCGTTGCCAATGAAGTGGTGATCCAACTGCCCAATGTCTATGCCATAGGTTTCAAGGGGGACCGGTTCCTCATGGTCTACAACCCGAAGCGGGGAGGATGGGAGATGCCCGGCGGGAAGCTGGAGGAGTTCGAGACCCCCCTTGAGGGGATAAAACGGGAGTACAGGGAGGAGTGCGGCTTCGAGCTTGACGTCCTCGATTGCATGCCAATGGGGCCGGTCGTCGTTTTCGCTGGGATCCTAAAGGAGAACAGGGGGGAGGCGGAGATGGGCTGGGAGCTGATGGACGAGCTGCCGCGTGACCTGGCGTTCCCGGAGTGCGAATACCGGGAGCAGATCACGTGGGCCAGGGAGGCTGTGCGGAACAGACTGGGGAAGGGTCTAACTTTTAAATAGTAGGAGTGAAATAGACGGTCACTTCGCCGCCACCAACGAAGCAAACGCCTTCGATATCAAAACAGGATGATGTTCATATGGCAAGAATGCACGCCAGGAGAAGGGGTTCCTCCCGTTCGAGGAGGCCCCTGCTGACCGAGAGCCCCGAGTGGGTCCCGTTGTCAAACGAAGAGATAGTCCAGATGGTGGTCAGGCTGGGGAAGGAGGGCATGACCACCTCCAAGATCGGCGTGGTCCTCAGGGACCAGCATGCGGTGCCCAGCGTCAAGCTGGCCACTGGCAGGTCCATCCTGGAGATCCTCAATGAGAACGGCCTTTCCCCCAAGCTCCCGGAGGACCTGATGGCTCTGATGAGGAAGGCGATCAATCTGAACCTTCATATCCAGAACGGAAACCGGGGCGATGTGTCCAATCGCCGCGGCCTGCAGCTGGTGGAGTCCAAGATCAGGCGGTTGGTGAAGTACTACAAGCGCACCGATGTGCTGCCCGCGGACTGGAACTATTCCCTGAAGAACGCCGAGCTGCTCATCGAGTGAGGGGGACATGGACGGCAGCGTCCTCCCTGAACCTCTTTTGCTTCGCTTTTCCTCGGCCGCGGCCGCGGTGCGCGATTGCACCGAGGCCCGCGTCTTTTCGCATAACGATGCCGACGGCATTTGCACGGCGGGCGTGCTCACGTCCATGCTGATGCGCGCTGACAAGGGGGTGCAGACCACGATGCTCAAGGGCCTCGACCTGGACGCCATCCGGTCGGGGCTCGTGCCGGGCATAGACCTGCTCATCGTGGCCGACATGGGATCGAGCGCCCTGGCCTCATTGGAGGGGCTTGGGACCAAGGTCGTGGTGCTGGACCATCATCGGCCGGAGAGGGACTCGGACGCGCTCGTGCACCTGAACCCGTCGGTGCTCAAGGTCGATGGCGCCAGATATGCGTGCGCATCCACCCTCTCCATGCTGCTCGCCGTGACGGTCGATGAACGGAATTGGGACCTGCTGCCCATCGCCTTCGCCGGCATGGTCGGCGACCGTCAGCATCTCCAGGGGCTTATGGGCGTCAACGCCCATCTGTTCTCTGAGGCTATCAAGAAGGGGCTGATCCAGGAGAGGAAAGGGACACTCCTCCCGCCGGGTCCGATAGGGGAGGGGTTGAGGCGCTCCCCCCATCCCTTCATCCGGGGGGTCAGCGGGGACCCCCAGGGTATAGCCATGCTGCTACAGGAGGCGCGAGTGCGCCCTGACGCCACCTGGGAAGGACTGGACGAGGCCGACAGACGACGGCTCTCGTCCCTTGTGGCCCTGCGCCTGCTGGAGCAGGGATGTTCCCTCGGCGGGCTCGAGGAGGAACTCGCCCCTGACTATTCCTTCCCCCAGGACGGTCTCCGCGCCTCGCAGTTGACGAGACTGGTCAACGCCTGCGGGAGGAAGGAGGAGACCGCTCTAGGGCTGGCAATGCTGCTGGGGGAGAAGGACGCCCGGGAGCGCGCCGAGGCCTTGCTGAAGGATTATGAGGAGATGCTGCTGGGAGCGCTCAAGCGGACCGCGGAGCGCGGCCTCTCCAAGCTGCGGGCGGTCCAGCACTTCGAATCCCCCTATAGGGAGGTGTCCAGCGAGCTGTGCGGCCTCGTGATGCAGTGGGTGGGGGACCAGGATAAGGCCACCGTCTGCCTGACCCGGATGGACATGGAGATCAAGGTCTCCGCCCGCGGGACACGGAGGCTTGTGGACGAACGTGGGCTGGACCTTTCCGTGGCCATGCGGGACGCCGCCGCCTCCGTGGGCGGGGTGGGCGGGGGGCACAACATCGCCGCTGGGGCGACCATCCCATTGGGCAAGGACATCGATTTCCTTCAGGCCCTGGACTCGATCGTGGCCAGGCAGATGGAAAGGGTCAGCGCCAAGTGACCTCCACCTGATCGGTGCGGAACCGTTGGTCGACGGTGGTCGCCTCCAGGGGATGGCTTATCCCCGCCCGATGCATGATGAGGCCGGTCCAGGCGATCATGGCCCCGTTGTCCATGCACAGCGTCCTGTCGGGGACGAACATGCGGGCCCCGCGAGCCTCCGCCATGTCCTGCACCATGCACTGCAGGCGCTTGTTCTGCACCACCCCCCCGCCAAGGAGCACCTCCTCCTTCTCCACATGGGCCATAGCCCGTTCGGTGACCTCGGTGAGCATGGCGAAGCATGTCTCCTGCACACTGAAGCAGATGTCCTCAATGCTCTCCCCCTTCCTCCGATGGGCAACCGCGGCCGTGAGGATGCCGGAGAAGGCCATGTCCATGCCCTTGACCGAGTAGGGGAGGCTGAGGAGCCTCTTCCCCCGCGCGGCGGCGCTCTCTATCTTGGGGCCGGCGTAGTACCCGAGGCCGATCTCCCTCCCCAGCTTATCGAGCATGTTGCCGATGCCGATGTCCAGCGTCTCCCCGAATATGCGGTAGCGGCCGTTGGCGAAGGCGATGATCTGGGTGTTGCCGCCGGAGGCGTAGAGGAGCACGGGGTCCCTGGCCTCCGTCCTGATCCTTCCGATCTCCAGGTGGGAGATGCAGTGGTTCACCCCGACGATCGGGACCCCCAGGCTCAGGGAGAGGGCCCGGGCGCCCGTGGCCACGGTCCGCAGGCAGGGCCCCAGGCCTGGGCCCCTCGAGAAGGCCACCAGGCCGATGTCCTTGAACACAAGCCCCGCTTCCTCCATGGCCTGGCGCACCAAGGGGACCAGCCTCTCGGCGTGATGGTTGGCGGCCTCCCGGGGATGGATGCCCCCCTCGGCCGGCCGGTACATCTCGAGCTCGTTGGCCAGCACGTTCCCCTCATGGTCCACAATCCCCACGCCCACGGTGTGGGCCGTGCCCTCGATCCCCAGGCAGTACATACCAGTCCTTGGCCTCAGGCCAGTTCCTTGAGCTTGTTGAGGATGACGATGGACCCCTCATAGACCTCGTCGTCCACCACGAGGATGGGGAGGTTTCTATTGAGGAGTTCGTAGTATGCGGCCTCGGCGAGTCCCTCGGCCTCCGTCGTATTGACCATGCGGGGATGGACGCCCTCTGGTAGATGCGACTTGACATACTCGCACTTCTTACAATCGGGTTTGGTGAAGAGAATGATCTCCGTCATTTAGCTCAGAGGATGCAAAGGGCGGTCACTAATAAAATTTACTTTCGAAGGAAGGGCACCAGCCTATGGGTCGAGCGCTCATGAACTACGAAAGGAATATCAATTAGAACGGCTTACGGCCAATCCCAAGGGCTCATGGTCTAGCGGTTATGACGTCTCCCTGACACGGAGGAGGTCTCCGGTTCAAATCCGGATGAGCCCATCCAAATTCCTTGGTAATGCCACGAGCTGCCTATTCGATGACGCCATCATAGATGCCGGTTCATTAGGTGGATGAACTTGAAGAAGACGGAAGCTCGTCCTATAGAATGGAAACCGCAAGGATCGTAGAGAACAGTCAAGAAAAGGTCCGATCGGGTCCTATCATCGCCGTGATAGAGGACGGCCCTCTGAGGATTGGACGAAAGATAGGGCGTCGAGGCATGCGATCTTCCCGAACGGTAGCGCCGTTGAGGTCCACAAACGTTTCCGAGCGATCGTAGGCTGAACTAAGCCTTCTGCCAATGTGCCTTAAAGAGCCAGGACCCGAAATGGAGGGTGGGCCCATGAAGATGTTGTATTGGAAAAGGGTCAGAGGGATGGCTCGATCACGTACTTGCACATATTGTAGCCCGCGCCGAAGGTGTCCTTCTCCACCACCCGCAGGGGCATGTGCAGCCTCTCCTCGAAGATCGATTCCAGTATCCCCTCGTTCAATAGGCAGAGGGTCTTTCCCACGTCCGGGGCCTTGGAGCAGTCGTACTCGTCCCGGATGATGAGCGTGACGGGATGCAGGGAGAACACCACGACCTCCCCCAGCTCATGCACCATGTAGAAGTCCTTGATCTCCTTGATGAGCCCCTCCACATCGTTGGCCTTCATGCGCGTGGAGATCTCCGCTCCCATCTGCCGGCCGATGTCCTTTAGCACTGGGTCCATGTTGAACCCTATCGCCTCCATGCCGATGACGATGGAGCGGATCGTGCCCTTGAGGAACGTACTCGGGGTCCCCATCGAGCGCCCGATGGTGTTGGACACGGCCTTCTTCAGCTCCTCCCGGGGGACCACCGAGCTGCCCATCGGCCGGGAAATGATGTAGAAGATCTTCCGGCGATTGTCCTCTGGATCGTCCCTGTATCCGATGAGGCCCTCCTTGACCATCTTGTCCAGATGCACGGACAGGGTGCTCTGCGCCTTGCCAGTGAGGACGGCTATCTCGCTCAGGCTGAGGTCCCTTCGCTGCAGCTCGCTCAGTATCTTCTGGCGGACCGGGTTGGAGATCTGCCTCAACCCGGTGGTAGTGGAATAGACGTCGAAGTCCGTGGTCCTGCTGGGCAGGGATATCGCCGGATGACCGATTATGGCTCGGTCTAATTAAACCTATCGTAAGGATACGAACCATCGGGCCCTGCATACCTTAATTAGATTGCGGCCCCTCCACTCAGCGAACGCAGATGAAGCTCAGGATAGACGGCAAGGTCAGCGAGGTTCGGGCGATCTGGTGCGACGAGGGGGTGGTCCGCATGATCGACCAGAGGATCCTTCCGCACAGGGTGGAGGTCCTTGGGTTCCGGGACCATCATCAGGTGGCCGAGGCCATCCGGGACATGGCCGTGCGCGGCGCGCCGGCCATCGGCGTGGCCGCGGCCTACGGGATGATGCTGGCGGCCAACAACGGCGAGGACCTGGACGCGGCGGCCAAGGAACTCAAGGCCACCCGGCCCACCGCCTTCGACCTGTTCTTCGCCGTGGACCACATGCTCGCCCGCGTTCGAGAGGGGGAGGACCCCACAGAGGCGGCGGAGGAGTACGCCAACACGATAGTGGAGAGGTGCCGGGCGATCGGGGAGCACGGGGAGCACCTGATCAAGGACGGTGCACGCATCATGACGCACTGCAACGCCGGGGCCCTGGCCACGGTGGACCACGGGACCGCCCTGGCGCCCATCCGCGAAGCCTGGCGGAACGGGAAGAAGGTGTTCGTCTACGTCTCCGAGACGCGGCCCAGGCTGCAGGGCATGAAGCTCACCGCGTTCGAGCTGCTGAACGAGGGCATTCCGCACGCCATCATCCCCGATGGCGCCTCCGGTCATTTCCTGCGGGAGGGGGTGGACATTGTCATCGTGGGGGCGGACCGCATCGCCGCCAACGGCGACTTCGCCAATAAGATCGGTACGTTCGAGAAGGCAGTGCTGGCCAAGGAGCTCGGCGTGCCGTTCTACACCGCCGCGCCGCTGTCCACCTTCGACCTCTCCCTTAAGCGGGGGGAGGACATCCCGATCGAGCACAGGGGGGAGGAGGAGGTGACCATGATGGATGGGATGCGCATCGCGCCTCAGGGCTGCAAGGCGTTAAACCCCGGCTTCGATGTCACCCCGGCCAAGTACGTCACCGGGATCATCACCGAGAGGGGAGTGCTGAGGCCAGAGGACATCGCGCGGAGGCTCAGGGGGGCGAGGCTGTGAAACAGGCGGGAATGGATGTCGTACGCTACGGCAGGCTGCTGTATGAGAAGGGGCTAACCAGCGGCACGGGAGGGAACATCAGCGCCAGGGTGAAGGATGTGATGATGATCACGCCGTCCGGCACGTGCAAGGGCATGCTGGACCCCACGGAGCTGGTCACGGTCGACATCGCCACTGGCAGGGCGGTGGGCGGCAGGCCATCCATGGAGACGCCCTTCCATCTGACGGTGTACCGGGAGAGGCCGGACGTGCGTGGAGTGGTGCACACGCATCCCCGATTCTGCACGGCCCTTGCCTGCGCCGGCATGACCGTGGACCCGGCCTTGACGCCCGAGGGCCTGATGGTCCTGGGAAGGAAGGTGCCCCTCGTCCCCTACGCCACGCCTGGCACGGAGGCCCTGGCCGAGGCGCTCAGGCGGGAGGTCGGGGGGGCGAACGCCTTCCTGCTGGCGAGCCATGGCGCGATCTCGGTGGGGAAGGACCTTAAGGACGCCTTCCATCGCATGGAGACCCTGGAGGCCCACGCCGAGCTGCAGTACCGGCTTGCGCTGCTGGGGAAGGGAAGGCCGCTTTCGGAGGAGGAGGCGGAACGGGTTCTGAGGGAGCGAGCATGATACTTGTCACGAAATGGTTCGGGGTGTTCCTCTGTGAGGGGGAGGAGGTCCGCCGGTACAAGCTCTTCGAGAAGGACCCCAAGCTGGTTGCCCGCAAGCTCGCGGCCGTCCAGCGTGGGGAGGTCCTTCCGGAGGAGCGGGAGCTGGCCGTCCGGCGCATGAAGGTGGCGGACCCCCGCCTCAAGGCGCTCGGGAAGCCGGCGGTATTCGATTCCTCGTTCATTCGGCCGGAGGCGTACGGGCTGACCGCGGAGCACATGCAGCGGGTGATGCTGGAGCTCGGAAAGATCAGGGTTCGGGAGCCTCTCAGCGAGGACCGCTCGATCGCGCAGGCGATAAGGGCGACGGACGACCTCATCGAGGAGATCAACCTGCTGAGCGAGCGACTGCATGAATGGTACGGCGTGTACTTCCCGGAGCTGGGCGACCTCGCGAAGGACGCGGAGTACGCCCGCCTGGTGTGCGAGCTGGGGGAGCGGCAGGCCATATTGGACCACCTGGGAGTGGCGTTGGAATCGGTCGGCACCGACCTCGTCCCCAGGGACCTCGAGGTGGTCCAGGGGGTCGCCCGCACCCTACTGGAGCTCTACCGGCGGAAGGAGGCCCTGGACGCCTACATCCTGGAGGGGATGGAGCGGGTGGCGCCGAACCTGTCGGCCCTGCTCAGCCCCAACCTTGCCGCCAGGCTGATAGCCCTTGCGGGAGGCCTCCAGCGTTTGGCGCGCCTGCCCTCGTCCACCGTCCAGCTGCTGGGGGCGGAAAAGGCCCTGTTCCTGCACGTGCGCTCGGGGAAGAGGCCGCCGAAGCACGGGGTGATATTCCAGCATCCCTGGGTGAACCGTTCCCCGTACTGGCAGCGCGGAAAGGTGGC
>Ga0116149_1006885_pt1 | contig 10080 bp, 5 predicted proteins | sample AD_UKC057_MetaG_FD_89787 | JGI IMG/M metagenome (GOLD analysis project Ga0116149, IMG submission 89787) | Active sludge microbial communities of municipal wastewater-treating anaerobic digesters from USA - AD_UKC057_MetaG | ecosystem: Engineered > Bioreactor > Anaerobic > Digestate | place: USA...
CTTCATCCCCTGGTTCTGCACCGATCCGGACAATCGGGTTTCACACGATTGCCGCCCGAACAGACACGCGTCTTCCACACCAACCGGGTCTCGAACGAGGGCCTTGCGCGCAACCAAATCCTCGAGATCGGATCGGGCGTGGCCCTCGGCGATGTGGACGGCGACGCCCGAATCGATCTCTACTTCTGCTCGCTCGAAGGTCCGAACCGGTTGTATCGCAACCTGGGGGATTGGACCTTTGAAGACATCACCGCATCCGCCGGCGTCGCATGCGCCGGCTCGCCCTCGACGGGAGCCGTCTTCGCTGACGTCGATGGCGACGGCGACCTGGATCTGCTGGTCAATTCCCTGCGCGGCGGGACGCGGCTTTTTGTCAACGACGGCCGGGGCCGCTTCACCGAGGCCGGCGAGGCTGGGCTGCGGCATCCGCACGGCAGCACCACGCTGGCCCTTGCGGACATCGATGGCGACCGCTGGCTCGATCTTTACGTCGCCACCTATCGCACCAACACAATCAAGGACTCGATCCGTGACCTGAATGTCCAGGTCGGCGTTGTGGATGGCCGTTGGGTGGTCTCTCCCCCGGACCGTTTCATTCCGCTGGCCCTGAAAAACGGCGGCGTCAGCCTGCTCGAAGTCGGCGAACCCGACCTCCTGTTCCGAAACCGTGGAGAAGGCCGCTTCGAGCGGCTGTCCTGGACCGACGGCACTTTCCTGGATCCCTCGGGACGCCCTCTGGCAGCAACCCCTCACGGATGGAGCCTCACGGCGGCGTTCCGCGACCTCAACGGCGACCAGGCGCCGGATATCTATGTCTGCAACGACTTCTTCCAATCGCTCGACGAGATCTGGATCAATGACGGGTCCGGACGCTTCCGCCCGGCGCCTCCCACCGCCCTGCGGCACACGAGCATGTCGTCGATGGCGGTCGATTTCGCCGACATCGATCGCGACGGTCTGGACGACTTTGTAGTGACGGACATGCTCAGCCGCGAACACCAGCAACGCCACCGCCAGCGCGGCACCCAAGCCCATCTCCAAATGGATCTCCCGATCCGCCACCCCCTCTATCGCCCCGAATACCCCCGCAACATGCTCTTCCTCAACAGCGGCGACGGCACCCACGCCGAAATCGCCCAGTTCGCTGGAATCGAGGCGACCGAATGGACGTGGAGCGTCGTCTTCCTCGATGTCGATCTGGACGGCTACGAAGACCTGTTGATCACCACCGGCAACCTCCGCGACGCCAACGACGCCGACCTGACCCGGGGCAGAGCCAGCACCATGGAAAGCCGCTACGCCGGCAACCTGCGCTTCCCGCGGTTGGCCACGCCGGACCTCGCCTACCGAAACCGACGCGATCTCACTTTCGAGGAATGCGGTGCCGAATGGGGATTCGACACCCTGGGCGTGTCCCAAGCTATCGCTGTCGCAGATTTCGACAACGACGGCGATCTCGATCTGGTCGTGCCGACCATCGACCAACCCGCCGGTCTTTACCGCAACAACTCCGCCGCCGCTCGCATCGCCATCCGCCTGCGGGGCGCGCCGCCCAACACCCAGGCCATAGGCTCCAGAATCGTCGTCCGCAACGGCGCCGTCGCGCTCCAGAGTCAGGAAGTCGTCTGCGGAGGGCGCTACCTTTCCGGCGATGATCCGCTGCGCGTGTTCGCCGCAGGCACGCCGACCAACCGCATGACCGTCGAGGTGACATGGCGCAGCGGGCACCGCACGCTCGTCGACAATGCCCTGCCCAATCACCTTTATGAGATCTTCGAACGTAACACGACCAACACACCGCACCCGAGACCGGCCGTCCCCATCGCCAGTCCGCCCGCGGAATCGCCCGCCAGTGCACGCGTGCGCGAGTCGGGCAACGTGGACAAGGCCGTGGCCCGTTCGCCTCTGTTCGCTGACGTGTCAAGCGCTCTCAAACAACCGCACCAGGACCAACCGTTCGACGAGCACGAACTGCAGCCGGGCTTGCCCCGCGCGCTCGATCGCCTAGGACCCGGCGTCAGTTGGTACGATGTGGATCGCAACGGGACCGAGGACTTGCTGATTGGAAGCGGACGCGGGGGCTACCAGGTCCTCTACCTGGGCGATGGACACGGCGCCTTCCGCGCCATGCGCCCGAAGGATCGGGCGACCGGCGACCACACAACCACACTGGCCTGGCAGGATGGCACGAACGCGGTCGGCTTGCTGGTTGGCACTTCCCATTACGAAACCGGAAACACCGCGGAACCTGCCCTGATCCGACAGGATCCACAAACCGGCGACCTCAAACCGATCGCGGCGATGCCCGACAGCGTCGGCCCGCTCGCCCTGGGCGTGCGCGACGGACGCCCAATCCTGTTTGCCGGCGGACGTGTCCGGCCCGGACGCTACCCCGAAGCCGCGTCGTCACTGTTGCTTGTTTATCGCGACGGGGATTGGTTTTCGGACCAGGCAAACACGGACCGCCTCCGGGACATCGGGCTGGTCAGCGGCGCGGTCTGGAGCGACCTGGACGGCGACGCCAATCTCGAACTGGTGCTGGCGTGCGACTGGGGCCCTCTGCGAATCCTGCGTTTCGAGCAAGGCTTGCTTGCGGACGCCACGAGTCGCCTGGGTTTGGATCGCTACCGGGGCTGGTGGAACGGCGTCGCCACAGGGGATTTCGACGGGGACGGACGACTCGACCTCATCGCCACTAATTGGGGACGCAACACGCGCTATCAGCGGCATCGGGCCCGCCCGATTCGCATCTACTTCGGCGACTGGACGGGTGCGGGCGGCGTCGACCTCCTCGAAGCCTGCTTCGAGCAGTCGCTGGGCCGCTACGCCCCCCTCCAAACCCTCGACCGCCTCCGCGAACACATCCCCGCCCTCGCCAGCCGGTTCGCCTCCTTCGCCGATTACGCCCGAGCCGGCATCGACGACATCCTCGGAGACGCCGCCCCCTCCACACGACACTGGGAAGTGAATTGGCTCGAATCCACCCTCTTCCTCAACCGCGGCGATCGCTTCGAAGCGCGGCCCCTGCCCGACGAAGCCCAATTCGCGCCCGCGTTCGGGATCTCGGTCGGCGACCTCGATGGCGACGGCCACGAAGACGCCGTCATCAGCCAGAACTTCTTCGGCGTCGAGCCCGAGACCTCGCGCCACGATGCCGGACGCGGATTGTTGCTGCTGGGTGACGGCACGGGCGGCTTTCGCGCGCTCTCCGCAGAAGAGAGCGGGATCCGTCTCGATGGCGAGCAGCGCGGATGCGCTCTGGCCGACTTCGATCGGGACGGACGCTATGACCTTGCCATCGGCCAGAACGACGGCCCCACCGGCCTCTTCCACAACGTCGGCGGCGCTCCGGGGTTGCGGGTGCGACTCCGCGGGCCGGCCGAGAATCCGGACGCTTTGGGCGCAGTGGTTCGAATCCAACACGCTCAGAAACCGCGACCGGCACGAATGGTCCAGGCCGGCTCGGGCTACTGGTCACAGGACAGCGCCGTCCAGATTCACAACGTGCCTGATGCCTCGGCACAAGTGCACGTGCGCTGGCCCGGAGGCGCCATCTCGACCGAATCGGTCCCGCCTGGCGCCAGCGAAATCACCGTCCGCGCCCCCAGAATCCTCGACCGGCGAAACCCGCTGTAGGGTGAGCGGTCAAGGGGGTGCGGTCTATTCAGGGCGATGGCAACTGGTAGAGTTGGGGGATGCCGCAACGGCGCCAGGTGCCGACCAATCGAATGCGCTGAGTGTTTGGCACAATTGTATAATTCCATTGCAAATATACAACATGGTGGAATAGTCCGGTCCATGAGTGATCTGACGGTTCTGCGACGCGATCTGCCCTGTCCGGAACGCCCGTTCTTCCTCTTTGGCCCGCGGGGCACCGGCAAAAGCACCTGGCTGCGACAGGTCCTGGCGGACTCTCCCCGCCTCGATCTGCTCGATGCCGCTCTCTATCTTGAACTGACCCGCGATCCGCATCGACTCGAGACCCTCGTCGGCCCGCGCCCGGCAGGTGCGTGGGTCGTGCTGGACGAAATCCAGAAAGTGCCGGCGCTGCTCGATGAGGTCCACCGGCTCATCGAAACGCGCCGCTGGCGCTTTGCGCTCTGCGGTTCGTCCGCCCGAATGTTGCGCCGGGGCGGGGCCAACCTGCTGGCGGGCCGCGCACTGACGCTGGCTTTGGAAGGCTTCACGGCGGCGGAACTCGGCGACCGTTTCAACCTCCGCGCCGCCTTGGAATGGGGGACGTTGCCCTTTGTCGCCCTGGCCGCAAGCGACGCCCCGGACATCCTGGCCGCCTACGTCAACACCTATCTGAAAGAGGAGATCCGCGAGGAAGGACTCGTCCGCCAAGTGCCCCCCTTTGTCCGGTTTCTCGGCGTCGCCGGCCAGTTCAACGGCCAGGCCGTGAACGGTCACAACATCGCGCGTGAAGCCGCTGTCCCCAGGACCACGGTGGACGCCTACTTCGCCATTCTTACGGACACGCTGCTCGGGCATTTCCTGCCCGCCTGGCGGCCGGGAGCGAAGGTCCGCGAAGCGGCGCATCCCAAGTTCTACTGGTTCGATCCCGGGGTGGCCCGGGCCGCCGCCGGCTGGCTGCGTGACCCGGTGGACCGCCTCTGGCTGGGAACGGCGCTCGAAACGCTGGTTTTCCATGGACTGCGCGTTCACAACGAGATCAGCCGCCAGCATCGTCCGCTGGCCTACTACCGGACTCCCGCGGGCGTGGAAGTCGACTTCATCATCGAAACACGCCGGCGCTCGGCCAGCCAACAGCCACACGTCGTCGCGATCGAAGTCAAGCTGGCCGAACGGTGGGATCGTTCGTGGGAGAAACCGATGCGCGATCTCGCCGTTCAACCCGGGCTGAAGGTCGATCGAGCCTTCGGCGTGTACACCGGCACCCGCCGCTACGAGTACGACGACCTTCGCGTTCTGCCCGTCGCCGATTTTCTCGCCGCCCTGCGCGGAGGCGAGGTTTTCTGAACCGCATCTGAACCGCTAACCCGCATATTCCCTGATGAAGGCAATGGGGTCAGATCCGTATTGTTGACAAACGAGATCGAGCCGGATCTCTTCTCGGCATGGCGCGACCATTGCGAACTCAGATGGGTGGCGGCTGGCAGAAGCGGCGGTGGGGGGTAAGCATCGAGGCGCTCAAATAGTAACATGTATGGATCTGACCCCATTGGGTTTCTTCTGAAAAACCGTCAAAAGGTGGTCGTTTGCTAAGACCTCTGCAAGCCGCCGCCAGCCCGCGTCGCGGCTTTCTGCACCACGACCCGAGGCAGTTCAATCTTGGCTTCGGGCAAGATTTCGCGGGCGGCGCTGAGTGCCGCCTGAAACGCCAGCTTCATGCTCTCGTCATCCGTAATCTCATACTGCACTGGCCCAAGGTGGCGGCACAGTGCGTGACCACGAGGGGCAACGGCTCGCGAAGCCGATGGGAGCGCAAAACCGGCGTTTGTTAAAGCGGCCACACACTGCTGACACAATGCCCACGGGGTGTCGCTGGAAGCCATTTCGCCAACAAACCCGGCGAGCGCATTGGGAATGTCCTCGCCTCGGAAGACTCCGTCCGCAATCAAGCTGTTCAGGTAGAGCTTCCAGCAATCCTTGCACGTGACGACCTCTTTCGTGCCGAGCAATGCCGCCGGCGCTCCCACGATGGTTGCGCTGCAAATGTCGCAGATCACTTGCCGGCGGATTCCACGATTTGGATTTCCTCCGGCGTCAGGCCGTAGAGCGCATACACCAACTGGTCTATCTCCCGCTCCAACCGGCTCACGTCCGCCGCCGCGTCCCGCGCCTTCGCCGCGAGGATGCGGTCAACCAGGCGCTCCACCGCCTTTTGCTGCGCAGGCGTCGCGGTTGGGGCGAAGGCGTGGTGGCGGAGGCCTTCGCCGGGCCGTATCAGCCCGGAGTGCGGATTTGGATGGCCGGGCAACTGGCGGCGGCGGTGCGTGGGGCGGTGGCGGATCTGCGGCCCGCGGAGGTCGGCCAAGGCCGCATCGAGGCGCCGGAATTCGTCCGCAACCGGCTGGTCGGCACCCAGGGGGAAGTGGACCCCGAACTGAGCTTCGCTGTGTTCAAACAGGCAGAAGGTTCCAGCGCGGTCCTGGGGAGCCACGCAGCGCACGCCACCGTGCTCTCGGGAGGCAACATGGAGTTCAGCGGCGATTACCCCGGCTGTTGGCAGCGCGAGGTGGAATCGGCCACAAAGGGAATGGCGATGTTCCTTGCGGGTGGTGTTGGCAGCCACAGTCCGCGCGCGGGCGGCGGCGGGTTTGCGGGTGCCGAAAACATGGGGCGCGCCCTGGCAGAGCGTGTGCTCGAGGAACTGGGACGCGTCACCCTGACCAACACGGTTACCTTGGGCGTATTGGGATGCGATGTCGATCTGCCCGAACTGCACGTGCGGTTGGCGGACGACTGGCGGCTCCGGCCAGTGTTTGCCCGGCGCCTCCTGCCAGTCGAATCGCTCACCTACCTGCAGGTCTTCCGATTGGACGCGACGGTCTGGATCTCGACCCCATGCGACTTCAGCGGCGAACTGGCCCTCGAGATCAAGGATTTCATGCGCGCGCGCGGCGCCGACGCCGTCGTAACCAGCTTCAATGGCGATTATATCGGCTACGTGATCCCAGCGCGGTACTACCACATGGGCGGTTACGAACCGCGGACGATGTCGTTTTACGGACCCTGTCTGCCGGACTATTTCACCGCACTCATCCGCACGATGTCGTTGATGACGATGTGATCACCGGAAACGAGCGAGATGGCGCGGACTCACGTCCGCGTCTGCGCCCCCGTAGCCGCGGTCGCAAGACGGCGCTGATTTCTCGGCGCTGATCCCCCGCTCTCGACGGAGCGGGACGCGCGGCGTTGAGAGATCAGCGTCCCGCGGGGGTCAACACGAACTGGTGCGACTGCGGCTGGCATGCCATCGCAATCTGCTGCTCGAACTCGGCAATCTGCCGATCGAGGCCTGCAATCTCGGCCCTGCGCCCCGCCTCGGAGACCGGGTTGCGCGCCCAGTTCGGGAGCGACATCAACTGCACCTCGCGCCACCGCCTGAAGAAAACGTCGTTTTTCTTGAAGACGAGATCCAGAACGCTTCGGGACTGTCGGGTGATCGGGCCCGCTTCAACGGCGAGGTTCCAGCCCTTGGCGAGCGTCTCGCGGCTCACCGTGCCCACGACCTCACCGTCGATCTTGACCTCATACGCCTCGGCGCTCAGCCCCGTCACGCGCAATTCGTACCGGCTCAGTTCGTCCAGGACCGGCGCCAGTTGCAGGGCCGCCTTGGCCCGGGGATCGATGGGCATGGGCAACGCGTCGTCCAAACGATCAAAACTCAGCGCGCCATCCGAGAGCTTGAGGTTGTCCGCCTTGCAGCGCTCCGCGCTCGTGACCTTCTGAGATCCCCCGTCGATGTCGAGTCGGGAGACCAGGGCGCCTGCGCCGAGGCCTTTGAGCACTGCCCAAGCCATCAGAGTGTGGCCGGCCGGCCCCGGGTGCACCGCGTCGCCCCCGCCAATGAACGCCGCCGGATCGACAGCCCGCTCCCGCATCATCAAGCCAAGGTACGGATCGAACTGGTCGACGAACATCGCCCCCGTCTTGCCCGCCACGTCCTCGAGTCCGTCCGAGAACTTGCGCAGTGACAGGTTGCGCACGTCCTTGTCGGGGTCGGGGCGTTTGTCCTCGATGGGCTGGGGCGTGAGAAGGGCGACACGTGCGCCGGCCTCCTGCAAGACGCGGGCGACCCGTTCCTGGCTGCGGACGTAGGCCCGGAAGATGTCCTCACGAAAGGGCTGATACGAGTGATCGTTCATACCGAACTTGATTGTGACAACGGTCGGCTGCAGAGGCAGCACGTCGCGTTCGAGCCCGCGCTTGACGGCATCGTTGACCATCGACTGCTGCTGATCGGGATCCGCGGCAAACAGCGCCTTCTCGTCCGGATGCGCCCGCTGTCGCAGCCAAGCGGTGTCTCCGCCCCAGCCCACATTGCGGAACGTGACATTCCATTGCGGGTATCGGGTCAGGGTGTAGGCCTCGATATAGGTCGTGTAGAGGCGCTGTTCGGTGATGCTGTCACCGAGGAAGACCACCCGATCGCCATCACGGATCAGGTAGTCCGCCGCGCAGACGTTCGACGCGAAAACGAGCGCTGCGGCCAGGGGCATTGCAGACCGGAGAGAAGCGTATGTCATGGGCAAAGTCTGCCGCGTCCAATCGCGCCAGGAAAGCAGAATCCTGTACTGTCGAGGAGCAGATCCGCGACCACGTGCTGGTCCGTCGCGTAAGGTGCTGACTGACGAGCCTTTGCAGGGATCGAAACGGCTCGTCGGCGCCGGGATCGGGAGTTCAGGCAATTACGCCAATTCCGGGCTTGACGCTTTGGCGATGCAGATTAGGCTTTTATTGAAATTGAGTCAGAGGCTGGCTGAGCCAGCACGCGAAGTCGGGGACCAAGTTCTGCCGACTTTTTTGTTCCCTGTGCGGGGAAGGGCGTATGAACAACGAGTTAATAGCAGTCCTGGACTTCTGGGAGCGCGAAAAGGGTATCACGAAGGATACCCTGCTCGCTGCTGTCCAGGAGGCGCTGGTCTCCGCTGCCAAGAAAGCCATCGGTCCGGCGCGAGATCTCCGGTGCACAATCGATTCGAAGTCGGGCGATATCAAGGCATGGGCCAAACTGATTGTTGCCGAGAAGGTTCTGTCCAAACATGACCAGATTTCCGTTTTCGACGCGCGGCGCGTGAATCCCGACGCGCAGATTGGGGACGAGATTGAGTTGGAAGTCACTCCGGCCGGATTCGGACGCATCGCGACGCAGTATGCGAAACAGGCCTTGATGACGCAGCTCCGCAAGGCGGAGAAAGCCTTGATCTTCGCCGAGTTCAAGGACCGCGCAGGGGATATCGTCAGCGGCGTGGTTCGGCGTTTCGATCGGTCGGATGTCACAATCGATCTGGGCCGCTATGAAGCGCTCCTGCCCAATCGGGAACGGGTGCCGACGGAGGAGTACCAGGTGGGCGAGCGGTTGCGCTGCTACGTCAAAGCCGTCGAGAACGGCATTCATGGCCCCGAGATCATCCTGTCCCGATCCGATCCGCAGTTCGTCATCAAGCTCTTCCAACTCGAGGTGTCCGAAATCGCCGACGGCACCATCGAGATCAAGGCCATCGCACGTGAACCGGGATTCCGCACCAAGATGGCCGTCCACTCGCGGGACGGCAAGGTGGATCCCGTCGGCGCGTGCGTTGGGCTCCGCGGTCAGCGGGTGAAGAACATCGTCCGGGAACTCAACAACGAGAAGGTGGATATCATCCGGTGGGACCCAAATGTCAGGGATTTCATCACCAACGCGCTCAATCCGGCCAAGCTCAAGTCGTTTGAAATCGACGAGACGAACCGTCGTGCCCGCATCCTGGTCAGCCAGGACCAGCTTTCGCTGGCGATTGGCAAGCGCGGCCAGAACGCCCGCTTGACATCGAAACTGACCGGCTGGCAGGTGGATATCGAGGCCGAAGCCTCGACGGTCATGGGTTTCCAGGAGAAGGTCGATCAGGCGGTGAAAGGACTCTCGGAGATACCCGGAATCACGACTGCCCAGGCGGACGCTCTGGTGCATCACGGCATGCTGAGCCTCGAAGACCTCCTGCAGGCCGAAGCCGAGGATCTGGCGGCCATGCCCGAGATCGGCGAGAGCGCGGCCGAGGTTCTCGATGCAGCACGATCCGAGGCCCAACGAAGAACATTGAGCGTCGCGCCGACAGCGACAGCATAACCCCCTCGCGCCAGCCAGCCAGCAGGCGGGCAAAGGCGACGGGGGATAATTCAGAGCCGGTGCAGATTATACTATGCCCGTTCGGATTTACGATATAGCGAAACGAGTCGGAGTGGAAAGCAAGGTCGTCCTCGCCAAGGCCAAAGAACTCGGCATCACGACGGCCCGCGTTGCGTCCAGCACCCTCGACAAGATCACGGCCGAGTACCTGGAAGAGCAAATGGGCTATAAGCCGGCACCGCCCGAGCCGCATGCCCAGCCTCCCGAGCCGCCCTCGCCGCCCC
>Ga0116149_1006889_pt1 | contig 10077 bp, 6 predicted proteins | sample AD_UKC057_MetaG_FD_89787 | JGI IMG/M metagenome (GOLD analysis project Ga0116149, IMG submission 89787) | Active sludge microbial communities of municipal wastewater-treating anaerobic digesters from USA - AD_UKC057_MetaG | ecosystem: Engineered > Bioreactor > Anaerobic > Digestate | place: USA...
GGACTCGAAATGTCTCCGGGTTCAGCGAGCGTGAAGTTGACACCGGTGGCGTCCGGTTCGATGGCCGAAGCCGAAAGTCCCTGACGGGCAGTGGCCCAGGTAGAAAAACCGTACACCGGCTTTTTTGTTGCTGCGCGGAAGTAGGGAGCTGCCGGGTCTTCTTCGTTAACGACGCCGAACGCGGGAACCTGTTTTCCTTTTTTAATGTGATCGTGCGTGTCCAGTGCGCGGAACAGATTCGCCTTGTCGCTCTTGTACTGTTCGTGTGTGCCATGAAATTCAAGATGCTCGTGCGTGACATTCGTCATGACGCCAACGTCGAAAAGCACGTCCCCCAGACGATTGGTTCTGACCGAAAGCCCGTGCGAGGAAGACTCGATTACTGCATATTCAACGCCGTTGTCGCGCATCGCCGCGAGTTTCTTGTGAATGGTGACCGCTTCGGGCGTCGTCTGGTGCTCAGGGTTCGGCAATACTTCGCCGCCAAGGCTGTAGTCGACTGTGGAGATAAAGCCGGCTTTTTTCCCCGCTAGAATGAGCAGCTGATAGATGAGGGATACGGTGGTACTTTTACCTTCAGTGCCGGTGACTCCGATGACGACCAGGTCCCGGCAGGGGTAGCCGTAGAAGGCTGCTGCCAATGGAGACATCGCATGTCGGGAATCTTCGACCTTGAGGTAGGTGACACCGGGCGCAAATTCGCTCAGGTCCGATGAATGGACAACGGCCGTCGCGCCGTTCGCAATCGCCTGCGGAATATATTTTGCGCCGTCGGTATGAATTCCGCTCAGCGCAAAGAAAAGGGAGCCCGGTACGGCCTGCCGTGAATCGTAACAAAGATCGGTAATCGTCTGGTCTTCCGGACCGGTCCGTGAAAGGACGGGTACGCTGGTAATAAACTTGGACAGTTGGTTGGTCATGACAAGATTGATTGTATCAACCGCGCTCCCTGTTGGCAAGACTTGCGCTTACAGGGTATGGTGTTAAATATGTTTGAAGTACGAGTGGAAGCGGAATTCGCTGCTGCGCATTTTCTTGCCGATTACCACGGAAAATGCGAACGGCTCCATGGCCATAACTACAGGGTTCTCGCGCATGCCCGCGGAACGGAACTCGATGCAGGCGGGATGCTTGTTGATTTTGGTGTGCTGAAAAAGGCGCTCCGGGATGTGTGCTCCTCGCTTGACCATTCGAATTTAAACGATATGGAAGCGTTTTCCAATAACCCGAGCGCGGAGCGGATTGCCCGCTACGTATTCAAACGCCTTCGGGAACTGCTGCCCGGCTGTCCGCTTGCTGCAGTCGACGTGTATGAAACGCCGACAAGCCGCGCCCGCTACAGCGAATAACGCGCATTGATGCTCGCGGGCGGCCTGTAAGGCGAACCGGTCAGAGCCTGACCGGTATGCCCTGCTCTGCGAGTTCTTTCTTGATCGAGCCGACAGTATAGTCTCCCGAATGTACCATCGAGGCGATCAGCGCCGCGTCGGCCTTGCCGTGTGTCAGCACCTCGGCCATGTGCGCCGGAGTTCCGGCACCGCCTGAAGCGACAACCGGGATCGACACCCGTTCGGAGATCATTCTCGTAAGGGGGATTTCGTAGCCGTCCCTGGTGCCGTCGGCATCTATCGAGTTGAGCACGATTTCTCCCGCCCCCCGTTTTTCTGCCTCTATCGCCCATTCGAGGGCATCCAGTCCGGTTGCAACCCGGCCGCCATTGATAAACACCCGGTAACCGGACTTCATTGCACTGTCGCGCTTTGCGTCCATGCCGAGCACGATGCACTGGTTTCCGAAAATCGCCGCTCCTTTAGAAAGCAGCTCCGGGTCGCGCACCGCCGGAGAGTTGATACTGATTTTTTCGGCGCCGGCAAGAATCGTGTTGCGGATGTCCTCTACAGTCGAAATACCGCCCCCGACGCAAAACGGTATGTGGACCGTCTCCGCTACCCGTCTGATCAGGTCGAGCGTCGGTCCGCGATCCCGTGCCGAGGCCATAATGTCGTAGAACACCAGTTCATCGACGCCCTGCCGGTAGTATTCGGCAGCCATGACAACCGGGTCTCCGATGTCGACATTATCGAGGAATTTTACACCCTTTGTGGTGCGTCCGTCTTTCACGTCAAGGCAGATGAGTATTCTTTTTTTCAGCATACCGAAGCTCCTTTGGTCGACGCGCCGCAGTAGTTTGCAAGCAGTACGAGTCCGTGCGCCCCCGATTTCTCCGGGTGGAACTGGACTGCTTCGATGTTGCCGTATTTGACGGCGCACGGGACGCTGATACCATAGTCTGCGGCAGCAGTAACCACCGACGGATCGGCAGGATCTATATAGTAGGAATGTACAAAGTAAAAGTCCGAGTGTTCGGGAATACCGTCGAAGAGGCGTGAGCCGCCGTTTTTCCAGGTAATATCGTTCCAGCCCATGTGCGGAACCTTGAGTCCTTTTTCCTTAAAAGAAGCGGGGAATTTGCGTACACTGCCGGGAATCAGACCCAGGCACGGCGTATCGCGCTCCTCAGAATGTTCGAAGATAATCTGCGAACCAAGGCAGACGCCCAATAGCGGTTTGCCCGAACGGGCCCAGTCCTTGAGGAACACATCGAAGCCCGCTTTTTTCAGTTCCTGCATGGCAAAGGCTGCCTCGCCCACGCCCGGGAAAATCAGCCGATCTGCGCTTTCCAGGTCGGCCGGTGTGCGCGATATCCGGTATTCGACACCGAGCGAGAGTAAGGCAAGCTCGACGCTGCGGATATTTCCCGCGTTGTAGTCAACTATTCCTGTCATTGTGTTATCCTACCGGCGGGCGCAGGAGTCGTCAAGAAGGAGGATCGGCGGACGCCAGGAGCAACGGCAGTCGTCAAGAGTGCCGTTCATTCTGCCGATATGCAAAGCATGACGCTGTCCGAACTATTGAACCTGATACAACTGGTTGTCTTGTCTCCTGAAGTGATCGGCGTAACTGTCGTCGTTATTGCGTATATAATAATTGTCAACTACGTGGTCGCGTACCGCAAACGGCCCGCCGGTCAGCTAAAATCCAGGAAGAAAAAAGGAAAGGGCGGTGATGCGGCGGCAGCCGATGCAGAAGCTGCAGAATCTCGGGACGATGACTCTGGCGATGAGGATGAAGTGCCGCCGCCACGGAAGAGAAGAACGTAGCGGCTTTCGAAAGTAACCGGCTTTTTTTTTAATCGGCTCACCCGGCTTTTGAAATCGGCTCAACCTGCAGTTTTTTTCTTTCGTAAGACCGTCCGGCTGCGGACGATCTTCAGGCGGCCTTTCCAGAATATCCCCTTTATTTCTTCTATTTTGTTGTCCTTCATCAATCCTTTCAGGATCATCTTTGCGTCCTTTCTGCTCCAGGGGCGGACTCCGTATTTCTGTGCCAGAGAACGGTTTGCAATACCGGTTGTTTCTTCGGCCGCTTCGTCGAGCGTGCGGCTCCGTTCGTTCCGGGAAAGCCAGGCAAGCACAGCCTTTTCGTCGCGGGCTTCAGGGTCTGCCTTTCCGCTGCATACATCGCAGCCTGAACAGGCTGTCGCTTCGCCGCCGGGCGCATCCTTTCCAGCTGCGGGGTCTCCGAGGGCTTCCAGCAGAACTGTCCGTCTGCACCGGTCCCCGCGGGCAAAATCCGCCATGGCGTACGCCCGCTTTTCTCCAATAATCGCGGCATTCCGCGCAAGCGCTTTTTCGTCGTCGGCACTCCACAAAAGTACTGCTTCTGCAACAGTCCCGTCCCTGCCGCCCCGTCCTGCTTCCTGGATGTAGGCTTCGGCCGTCGGAGATGGATCCCGATGAATTACCGAACGCACATCTTTTTTGTCGACTCCCATTCCCCAGGCGCAGGTGGTTACCAGAATTGCCCGCCGATGGCCGTGGAACCAGGATTCGACTTCGAGTTTTTCATTTTTCTGCAGGCCGGCATGATAGAACCGTATGTCGCGGTCGTGCAGGCGTTCCCGAAGCAGTTTTGCCGTCCGTTCGGTACCGCCGCGGGTCGCGCAGAAAATGACCATCGGCCGCTCGTGCCGGCTTGCCTCCAGCACCAGTGCGCTTTCCTTGGCGCGGCAGCGTACCACGCTGTATACAATATTCGGTCGGTCTCCCGCGGAGCGGACGACGTGGGCGCTTCCGGCAAACAGCACTTCCGAAACGCGCGCGAGCACCTGTGGAGATGCCGTCGCGGTGAATGCAGTTACCGCAGGCGGGTCAAGCCCTGAAATGAGCGTCCCGAGTGCAAGGTACGCGGGACGGAAGGTATCTCCCCATTCCGAAACACAATGGGCTTCATCGATGGCAATATGTGCCGGTTTTCGCGCTGCGATGCGCCTGAACACTGCGCTCCCTGAAATCGGGCCGGTGTCGTCCTTCCGGATTTCGCCGATGAGCACTTCGGGATTCGCGATTACGAGCCGCGCAGGCGGACGGCCGTCGGTTCCTTCGAGCCTGCGGAACTGTGCTTCGCGCTCTTCCTTCGACTGGGAGCCGCGGAACAGTGCCGGGTCGAGCCCTGCTTCAATCATGCGGCGGAGCTGGTCGCCCATGAGGGCGAGAAGGGGATAGATGACAAGGGTCGGGCCGTCCAGAAACAGGGCAGGCACCTGGAAGCACAGGGATTTGCCGGTGCCGGTCGGAAGGAGGATTATCTGCCGGCCGCGGAGGGCTCCGTCCTCGTCGAACAGTTCGTCGTCGTCATTTTGGTCTGTCGGTTCATCGCTGCCGGTACTCATGTCGCCTCCGGTACTGATGTCATCGACGTTGGTGCGGGCGGCTTCGCGCGGGGTGTTTTTCCGGGCGTTTCGAGCCGCTGCAGCTGTCGCCGAGGCTGCGGCATCCAGGATGTTTGCGACGACAAGCCGTTGCCAGGGGTAGAGGTATTCGATACCGAATGTATCACGCGCTGCACGGGCGACCGGATCTTCTGCCGTTTCGCCGGGTTCGCCGGGTTTGAACGTTTCGCCTGTTTTGAACGTTTCGCCGGTTTCATCAGGGGTGTCTGTGTCCATGCATTGCTTATTGTCCATCGCGCTCTGTTTTGCCCATGTGAGGCTCTTTTTAAAACCCGGAAAGTTTTGAAATCGGCTTTTAAAATCGGTTCATGTATTTATGGGCACCGAGAAAAACTGATCGAGTTTTTCGAGGTGCCCTTATGCTATTCTGAGAGTATCGCGCATTACTGTGTGGAGATTCGAATATGAGAAAAAAAGTGCCTGTTAAGGCGATCGTGCGTGCTGGCGTTCCCCTTGTTCTGTTTATTGTTTTCGCGCTGGCACTGTCCTTTCCGAAGTATGTGCCGTTTTTTCAGATTAGGCATGAAAAACACGAGGGCATCGGCAGCGTTGTATATGTGGTTCCGTCTGGAGCGGGTTCCATCGATCTTGTGATGAAAAAAGTTCCTGCAGGGACGGCTCCCCGCGGCTGTACGGATGAGCCAGGAGGGACTGTTGTCCGTTCGCCTTTTCTTCTTGCCCGGACGGAAACGTCGAACAGACTGTGGACTGCGGTGTGCGAACGGGCTGAGAAACACGGTTTTTTGTTTTCCGGACTGGCGATTCGCGGAAATGCCCCTGACGCGCCGGTGGAAGGAGTTAGCTGGCGCGATGCGGTCGTTTGGTGTAATGCCCTTTCGGTTCAGCTGTCGCTGACGCCGGTTTATTACGAAGATGACGCCTGTACGGAACCGGTGCGGTCCTTCGCATGGCTTGAATTCCCGGGCGATGCGGTAGCTGTCAAAGCTGATGCCGATGGTTTTCGCCTTCCTGCAAGCGCAGAGTGGGAGTTCGCCGCCCGGTATCTCGACGGGTTTTCCTGGATTCCGGGCTCTCACCCGTCCGGAAGCGCTGATGCATATCATTTGTATGTACAGTCGGCGGGGTATGCGGTGTTCGACGCCGAGTCGGCCGCTCCGTGCGCTTCTCTGGCGCCGAACAGGCTCGGCATCTACGACATGAGCGGGAATGTCTGGGAATGGTGTTTTGACCAGATGCCCGATCCGCTTTCCACAACGGGCTTTGATTCTGAGGGGAAACGCGTTGTAAGAGGTGGCAGTTGGGCGGGAAATGCATACCGGCTGCAGATCGGCGGCGAGTTCGGCTCGCTTCCCGATGCCGTCGAGCAGGGACAGGGGTTTCGCGTCGCACGAACCGGCTGGCAGGACGCCCGAACCGGCCGGGACTAAGGCGGGTGCGGTGCCTTTGGCCCAAAGAAGCCGCGGCTCAATGGGCCTCGCGTCAGCATCCACGTCGTTCGGTTATGTCAGCGCGGCATCCAGCTCCGCCACAATGCGCGCGAATTCGGCGCAGGCGGCCTCGACCGGTTCGGGACTGAGCATGTCGACGCCGGCAACGCGGAGCGCCTCTATCGGGTAGCGCGAGCCGCCCGATTTCAGGAAGCGGAAGTAATCGTCCCGTTCGGATTTTCCTCCGTTGCTGATCCTCTGTGCGAGCGCCAGAGAAGCCGAGATGCCGGTTGCATACTTGTACACGTAGAAGGCGTTGTAAAAATGCGGAATCCGCAGGCCTTCAAGGTCGCTTTGCTCCTCGAACTGCATCAGGGGTCCGAAGTAGGCTTCCAGCAGCTTCCGGTATTCGCTCCTGAGGAGTTCGGCCGTCAGCGGCGTGCCGGATTCGACGAGCGCGTGCGTGCGGTGCTCGTATTCTGCGAACATGGTCTGCCGGTAGAGGGTGGCAAGAATGTCGGAAGCTCTGGTCGAAAGCAGGTAGGCCCGCATCTGCGCGGAGCCGGCATGCTTCAGGAGGTGCCGGAACAGCAGATCCTCGTTGAGCGTCGAGGCGACTTCGGCTTCGAAAATCGTGTAATTGTAGGACATGAACGGGTTGCTTCTTGCCGAGTACCAGCTGTGCATCGAGTGACCGCCCTCGTGTGCGAGCGTGAAAACGTCCCGGATCACCTCGTCCTTGTAGTTCATCAGAATGTACGGGTCGCCCTCGTAGCCTCCCGAAGAAAAGGCTCCCGACCGCTTGCCCCTGTTTTCGTAGCGGTCAACCCAGCCTCCGAGCAGTCCCTTCGTCAGCGTTTGGACGTATTCGTCTCCGAGGGGCGCGACCGCCTTTCCTATCAGGCCGACCGCATCCTCGTACGGAGTCGTTTGTTTTACCGCCTGCACCAGCGGAACGTAGACATCGTAGTGGCGAAGCTCGTCGAGTCCGAGAACCCGCTTCCGGAGCGCATAATAGCGGTGCAGCGCATCAAGATTTGACCTTACGGTCGAAACGAGATTGTCGTAGACGGTTTCGTCGACCTTGTCCGGGAACAGGGCCATGGCCCGGGCGCTCTCGTATCCGCGTATGCGCGCGAGCGCAACGTCCTGGTTGACGCTTCCTGCGTACAGCGAGGCGATCGTGTTTTTGTGCGCGTCGAAGGCGGCGTAGAATTTGAGGTACGCGTCCTTGCGTACGGCGCGGTCCGGGTCTTCCATTAAGCGCGACCAGGTTGTCTGGCTTAAGGGCTTGGGGCCGTCCTTCGTGTCGACGGTGCCGAAATCCATGTCGACGTTCGTCAGCGCCGAAAACGCCGTGCGCGGCGCCTGGTCGCCCTCGATCTTGAGCGCGAGGATGCGTTCTTCCTTTTCGCCCAGGATATAGGGCTTGAGCCGTAAAAGCTTGTCGAGCCAGACGCGGTAGGCTTCAAGCCGCGCATCGGCGCTTTTCGCGAGGCTGTCGGGGATCGTCTGGAGGGCAGGCACGAGCCAGCTGGTTTCCGCCTCGAAGGCGCTGGCGGCCATCATGTACCTGCCGAAGCGGTCGAGGTTCGCGGCATCGCTTTCATCTGCGGATTTTTTGAGAAATGCGTAGTTGCTCAGTTTTTCGCCGAGCTGCTGGGCCTGTGCGTAGGCGTCGAGACAGTCGGCGAAGGTGCCTGCAGAAAGCTTGTCAGGAGAGGCGAACGCCGGTTTGAAGGCGTTGACGGCTGCCGCAAGGCCGGAAAACCGGGCGAGCTCGCCGTTCCACTGTTCGTCGCTTTCAAAAAGGGACGCAAGATTCCAGGTGTCGCCGGGTGCGACTTCGGATCTGGCGGGTATGGTTGTTTGTTTCATGCGGAAAAGATACAATAATAGGGATGACTGAGCAACTGTCCCCGTTCCGGATTAAACGCGGCCGGCGAATCTTCGATTCCTACAGCGCCATCAATTCCTTTTCCTTCGCGCTGGTGACCGGAAATACAGTGACGCTGTACGCTCTCGCGCTCGGAGCGAGCGGTACGGCCATCGGTTTTCTGAGCGCGTTCATGTATCTTTCGTTCTTCGCCATCCCGCTCGGGAAGCTTGCCCTCAAGCGGTCAACTCTCGTCAAAACGTTTGCGAACTCCTGGATGCTCCGCAATTCTTCCCTCGTTCCGCTTTTGGCCATGCCCTGGCTTGCCGCGACAGCCGGAGCCCGCACTGCCTTGACGGTGCTGCTCGCCTGTGTCTTCTTTTTCAACTTTTTCCGGGGCATCGGGCTGATCGCGAACAATCCAGTTATCGGCATTCTCGCTCCCGGCAAGGACCGGGGCGAATACATCGTGCGCCTCTCGCTCATCAATAACGGGACTGCGCTCCTTGCAACCGTCGGTCTTGCAGTGCTTTTGAGGATCGACTCGGGAATTCAGACCTACAATCTCGTTGTTCTCGTCGGTATCATCACCGGCATACTGGCCTCCCTCCTCCTGTACCGGCTGCCCGAGCCTCAGCGCGACCGGCCCATTCCCGGCAAGACGACCGGAACCTTCCGCGCAAACCTTGCAAAATCCTTTGCCGATCCCAACTTCAGGCGCTTTCTTTCCGCCTATCTCGTCGTCGGACTCGGCATCGGCATGGCGCGCCCGTTCATCATTGTATTCTGCAAGGAAGTGTACGGCCAGAGCGACAGCATCGTTACCGTGTTCACAATCTGTTCCAGCCTCGGCGCCCTTGTGATGGGCCTGGTGATGCGCCTCGTCATTGACCGCCTCGGCGCAAAGCCCATGTTCGTCATCTTTACCGCAATAAGCCTTGCAAGTCTCGTTCCCGCCCTCGTTGCACCCGGAATAGGCTCTGCGTCTTTCGCCGTCGTATTTCTCGCGCTGCTCTCGGCTGCCACCAACATGGGTTTTGCCGGCCAGGAAAACGCTGCGCAAACCTATTTTTTCGGCATGGTCCCCAAGGAATCGATCCTCGATCTGAGCATGCTCTACTATTTCATCCTCGGCGGCACCGGCGCCCTCGGCTCGATCATAGGCGGCGCCATACTCGACGCCCTCGGAGGAGCCGGTCTTTCTCCGCTACCGTCGTTCAGGATTTTTTTCCTGTTCGCGCTCGCCCTTGTCGGCGCCGGGCTCCGCATCCAGCGCAAGCTCATGGATCTTGGCAGCTATCCGGTCAAGGATACGCTCGCGGTTCTTTTTTCGCCGCGGGACATGCGCGCACTCACCCTGCTCAGAAGGCTCGACTCGAACGAGGATCCCGAAGAGGAAACCGGGATACTCGCAGAACTCGGCGAGGTCGGTTCCTCCGTGTCTGCCGAAAGCCTTCTGGACCGGCTGTCGTCCCCGCGCTTTGCCGTCCGCTACGAAGCGCTCCAATCTGTCGCTTCTCTGGACACTCTGTCCGTTCGCATACGGGATGCGCTTCTTTCGGAGCTTGAACATGGCGTCTTTTCGACAGCCGCACTCGCTGCGCGCATCCTCGGCGAATTCCGCGTTTCCCAGGCAGTTCCCCTGCTGACAAAAAGCCTTACCAGTCCTGACTACCGGCTTTTGGGCGAAGCGATGCTTGCCCTGGCGCGGCTCGGCGAAACGCGCGCCCAGTTCGCAATCAGCGATATTATGCTGGAAACCGATAATCCGTTTTTAATGGTTCGCGCCGTACAGGCGATGGAAACTTTCGGCACTACGGCAAGTATTCCGATTCTGGTTGATTTTCTGCGGAACGAACAGCTTCCGGATCATGTCGCCGACGAAACAATTCTTGCACTGTCGACTCTTATGGCAGTTCCAAAAAAGTTTTTTTACGCGTATGAATCCTATGTTCGCGACCGATCTCGCGCCGGAGAAATCCTGGGAGATCTTCTGGAAGAGTATTTTTCACGGCATAAAA
>Ga0116149_1006904_pt1 | contig 10064 bp, 9 predicted proteins | sample AD_UKC057_MetaG_FD_89787 | JGI IMG/M metagenome (GOLD analysis project Ga0116149, IMG submission 89787) | Active sludge microbial communities of municipal wastewater-treating anaerobic digesters from USA - AD_UKC057_MetaG | ecosystem: Engineered > Bioreactor > Anaerobic > Digestate | place: USA...
ATTCTACCTATCGAATCAGTCTCAGAATAACCCATAAACGAATTCCAATTATGATTGGATCGGACTATTGTGTTAGCACATTTGACTGGGATGAGGAAAATTGCCGTATAAAACCCGATTGTAAGCGATTTAATAACATTGCTCGCGTCAACAATAGCCTGGACAAATTTCGGGTTAATGCTGAACAAATGATTGATTTACTTACATTGAGTGGAGAGATAGATAAACTGTCGCCCAACGAATTGAAAAATCGAATAGTAAATAAAAATCGACCTACAACTTTCAGGGAGTTCAACAATAAAATTATCAAGGAACTCGAACTTTCAAATAAACTGGGGAACGCATCCTGCTACATTCAGGCACAGCGTTTTCTCGATAGGTACTGCACAAAAAAGGATTTGTGTTTTGAGGATATTGATTACAAGTTCCTAAAAAACATTGAAGTCCAGCACCTCGCTAAGAACAATTCCTTCAATAGCCTGAGCTTCTACCTGAGAACAGTGCGGGCGGTGTTTAACAGAGCAATTCACGAAGGAGTAGTTCGCCGTGAGATTTATCCATTCGATAAATATTCCATCAAAGAAACCAAAACCAAGAAACGTGCTATCCGTAAAAACGACATCAACCTGATTCGTGATCTCAATATTGAGGAAAACACACCCATGTGGCATGCACGCAATTACTTTATGTTCTCGTTTTATTGCATCGGGATGAATTTTGCTGATATGGCCAATCTGAAACGGTCGAATATTATAAAAGGCCGCATTGAGTATGTGAGAGCCAAAACCGGAAAACCCTACTCGGTGAAACTGGTAGAGCCGGCAATCGAAATAATTAACCTGTATTATAACGGTCAGGGACCCAAAGACTATGTTTTTCCCATCATCAAGCGCGAAGACCCCGCATTACGCATGAAAGACCTCCAAAACGAGCGAAAAACCTACAACAAGTACCTGAAGCATATCGCAGCTGCCTGTGGCATTGAAGCTAACCTGACATCGTACGTAGCCCGGCACTCATGGGCTACCATAGCCAAAGACCTTAACCAACCCATCAGCGTCATCTCCGAAGGCCTCGGCCACGAAGACTCCAAAACCACCCAAATCTACCTCGACAGCTTCGACGATGAAGTAATTGACAACGCAAATGAGTTGGTGACGGGGTAGGGGGTTGTTTAAGCAATTCCAGATCATTGTAGGATACAGATATACTTTGCTATATGCGCCTATTGCCTTTTGGCTATTGCTGAGCACGATTGCCGCCTTAACCGAAGCATTTTGATGTACTTCGCGTTTTGCTGGGCTCTCTCATCGACAAAACCCCAATCAGAGAGTTGTTCGAAAAACCGGACAACGATAGACCTTTTATATCTGATAAAGACGGGGTTCAACATAGCTTAAATTTTTAGTAGACACTAGGGATTGCTTTTATTATTTAATTCTGTTTTTTCCCAACTCAGGTTTTTAATTTCTGAGGGTGAGCAAGTTTTTAATTTGTCTAGTGTTTGCACAATTGATTTATATCTCTCTGAATATATATAGTTGTCAGGGTCTTTTAATTTAATTCTATTCAACTCTGTTTGACAACTTTGAAGTAATTTAATCTCATCTTTGATTGAAGAAATTCGAAAAGGTTGAGATATAAAACTTATATATTCATCTGTGACTGATGATTTACTAAAATCAGCAGAACCCGAATAAGCATCTAACTCAGCTTTAATTGTTACCTTATAATTTTGTAGTGTTGCCTTATTTGAATTGTTTATCAATTCAAGACTCCAAAGTTTTCCATACTCTTTTTCAACCACCTTTCTGTTTTGGTCATATTTTGCCTGTAACGTATTTAAAGCATTTCCATAAATGTCATAAATGGTAGTTGGTTTATAACTACCAGATGTTGAATATGTGATTTTTATTGAATAACTCAATATTTCAGTATATTCATAAGACAAATAACTTGATGAATATTGAGAATATGCTTGCACACTATATGTAATAAATAGTGGCAAAATGAGTGTTTTTAGAAATTGTTTCATTTCAATAAATTTTTATATTTTTTAATTAGCTCATGTCGGTATTTTGATCCTCGACCTGTATTTGATTTAATATTGCGAGCATCTAATTCGAAAAAGATTAAGTTTGAGAGTTGCAAAGGATAATCAAGTTCTTTGCTGAAAAACTCCATATTCTTACTGATGCTTTGCAAGTATAAAGTCAATTGCTCCGTAGTTATTTCGTTTGCACTAATTATTGGTGTAATTACTTCTATGTCTTTTCTGAGATTATCTTCTTTTATACAGTGTTCAATTATTTCTAGTATTTTCTCTTTTTCCATGTTGTATTTTTTTAATAAGCTCTAACCGTCTCGGGCTTTACGTTCGGGCGGGTTTCGGAGCACAAAGCATCATATTATTACTAATGTTTATTTGAAGCACTTAGCTTCGAGTTTTCACGTCAGCCCGCCTAACGCAAAACCCGTGTTATGGGCATTTAATTCATTATTTCAGTTATAAATTCAACTTGAATCCTACAGGTTGGGCAAATTGATAGAGGTCCTTGTCTTCCACATAATTTTTCCCATGTCCACTTCGGACTATTCAATTCAATCCATACTAATTCTTCCGAATTCCGTCCACACTTTGGGCATTTGTCATGGCCTTTAAAGTTTTTACTTGGTAATCCTTTGTTAAAACAAGCAATTACGTCAGTCCAAGGAAAATGAGTATCATATGTTGTGTCCGGAATAAAACTGTTTTTGTCTAACATTTGATTTGTCTTATAATTTTTGTTTTGATTACACATATAAAAGAATACTGTCAGCAATATGATAGAAACTGTAAATAAATATGATATTGCCTTCTTCTTTTTTTTGTCTTATGTTTCGTTTAATTGGCTGTAACTCTTTTAATATAATAACTTTTTCATACATACCCATTTTGCTTTATCTAACTTTGTATTAATTACCTCACACAATCCTCCCCAAACTTACCCCCAATTTTTCAAATATCCAAGACAAAAAACAACATCTGAGATGGATTTTTCATAGGCAGTTGTTTTGCACCTGTTTCTCAAGCGTTTTTGCACCCATGTTGCTTTCAAAATGTGGTGGTCTGCGCTGCTGAGTTCGGTAAATGGTGCAATTTGTAATGCTAATCAGTTGGTGACGGGGTAGGGGGTGAATAAGCTTTTATTTAAGCAATTTTAGATACATCAATTTGCGACCCATTCGTCATCGGCAAATGGAGTTTATTCGTTTTTGAAGCTCTGTCAATCTTTTTATTAGTTCGTCAAAGTTCAATGTTTGACCATAAAGCATACTTTCTCTCATATCTTGATAGTCTTTTTCCCAGAGGGGCAACAAGTTCGCTGTCGGAACAAATTTAATGTTTTCAGGTTTGTGATTAGCGTAATCAACTCCCGGAATTTTTGTAAACTTACTGCGATGCTCAACGATTGTGTAGTATAAGTCAGTGTTCTGTAATGCAGTTGTGGCAAAATCAGTTTGGCTTATTTTTTCAATGTCGTAAAGATGGCGGCTTAGTCGTCTATATCTTATTTTACTCGTGTCTTTTTGAAATTCTTCGTGAAGCAGAAAAATCTTTTCCAAAAATGTCCTTTCAGGATTTACGACAGGAATGGTAATAGGGTTGTCTGAAAATGGCTTGCCTGCAAAAACTTCTGAAGTCATAGTTCCGAAAGTCCGTTGTGTAAATGGTTCTTTCAAAGAGCGACTTCCTATTTCTACCAAAACGCCTGGTTTTATGTATGTGTCAGTTTCTGTAAGTTTGTTGTAATATATTTCAATAATCAACGGGTCTTGGTCGTGATTTTCAACTTCTCGATATTTTACGGTTACTTCTTTGAAGCCCAATTCAGAAAATTTGTTTTTCACTTCTTCAGTGAAAGTTTCAGTAATAAACTGGTAAGATTTTCTTCTCAGTTTTTTAACGTCATTCTTGCTCAATTCGCCTGTAAATCCTAAAAACTCTCTATCCAATACCAAATCAATATCTTCCGAAAAGCGTTGTATCAAATTCCAAGCTTTACTCAACGATGTTCCCCCTTTAAAAATCAAAGCATTTGCACATTTTAAAGAGAAAATAACAGACAAAGTATGCACTACCCACCAATCTTTTTCAGCGGTAGGTGGGGAAGGCAAGCCAATTTGCTTACTGGTTTCTGCGAATATTCTGACTTTTGTTTCGTCAGGTAATTTAAATCACTCGTGTAAATGCGAAAAATTAATCATTCATCTTTGGTTTTTAACAATTGCCTAATCCATACAGGTGCCAGCTCAAGGTCGTGTTGCAGGTGTTTGGGATTTTCTTTATTTAAAATGATTTTTATTTGCTTCAGTTCTTCATTTGTTACTTGGTTTTTACCGATTGTTCGTAGTGCCTGTATAACCAACATACTAACTTCGCCAACAAAAGCTAAGTTTTTTGAACTTGCTTTTTTAAATGTAATTGTTTGTTTGCCAATTTTAATTTTCCTTGCCGAAGTATCGGTATAATAAACCACGTTTAGCGGGACTTGGTTTGTTAGCCCCAATTTATACATTGCGTAACTCCCTGTTGGAACAATCGTTGCCCGGTCTCTTTTTGCAATAGCTATTGCAATTTCTTCAATATTTGGCAATACCTTCCCAATGTGATCATCGATAACAGGACGAACGTAAATACCAGTGGCTACCCGGTGTAAATCACCTGATTTCACCAAACGTTCCAAAGCCTTACGCACTGCTTCAGGATTCTCGTTTTTTAAAACACTTTCTGTAAATAATAGTGTTCCTCTTTCTTTGCGTTTAACTCTTGCAAGTATTTGTTTCTCAACACTTATATGCATGTGTAAATCATATTATTTTGTCACAAATTTAGTAATAATTTGTGACAGTATAAAGACTATTTCGACACTATTGAATTTTTTGTACTGTGGTAAAATCGGCATAGGTGAACACATAATATTTAGCAAGTCTGTCGATGGTAACTACTATGTATTCAGCGGTTTTCATTTTGTTTATTATGGTGCAAATACAATCAATTTGTCCAGTTGATTGGCGAAATAACCGGACATTTTGAAATTTGTCGTAGGAAAGTGGGGGAGCGGCGAGAAGCACTTTATCTTCTTCAAGGGGGTCAGTATGTGTCGAAATGGAAGTTTTCTTCCGAAATATATTTGTTCTGCACAAGTTGTAAATTGGTGCTTCCAATTATACCTTATCCAATTCTTCCATCAGCGCTTTTCGTTGGGGATATTGTTTTCTCAAACTAGAAATAATTTCGTTTGCTTTATCTCTTGCACCAAGCTTGATAATTTTTCTAATAAACCGACAAGCCTGCTTGTAATGAGGTCTCCCAACATTGCACTCTACATACTCTATAATGCCGTGTGCATATAATTCAACAACCTCATCTGGAAATTTTTGGGCAAGGTATTTTTCGTAGTATTCTATAGAATTAAGACTCGCATGTCGTTTTACCTGTTCTAAAAGCTTATCCCACTGCTCTTCTTTTATTAAGATGCTTTCAATCAAGCCTGAATTAGACCACCGTTTTGTTTTAGAAATGTCCTTTATTACTTCCTCAACGAACTCATTCCATTGTTCATGAGAAACATTTTCTTTTAGTATTTGAAAATAATCTTGTAAAGGCATGAAATTGTCAATGAGCAGCATTCGGGCATATTCAATCACTTTTTCAGTATTCTTTTGCTTCTGTGCAATTCTCAGTAGCCAGTCGTACCACTCTTTGGCCAGTCCGGGCTTTTCTTTTAAATCGTGTTTCACACCGTCGTTTGCCAACATATTGGCTTTTTCAAAATCTTTGTTTTCAATGGCATTTACAATTGCTTCTCTTCTTAGACATGGATTTGAAATATGTTGCTCAATAAAGTTTGAAGCTGCATTTTGTCCTTGGGTTTTCAGTATAAGGCGATACTTTAGTTCCTGAGTTTTTTCTTTTTCATAATCTGACTCGTTAGAACTTTCGATTTGTTTAAAAATACGCTCGATATCTTCTTTGGTATGTGCTAGTTCTGAAGCAATATTCAATATACCTAAATGCCAATCCCAACCCGAATAAATCTGTTTGTCGAATGCCTGAAAGCAATACTCAAGAATTTGCTTTCTGATATCTTCGGGGAGTGGTCTATGAGCAATATCCCAAAGAATATCGTAAGCTGCGTCAATACTCCCGCCAATATCACCATTGCTGTCGTCAGCAAATTGCAGAGCCTGAGTCATTTGTTCCATTACTGCCGTCGAAATAAATACAGCACTTCTATAGTTGTTGCTTTCAACCTGTTTTTCAGCTGATCTCAAAAGATTATTAATTGCATTCCCCACAAGCCTTGATGCTGACCAATTAATAAATCCATCCCTTCCGGCAGCGTTACTCAGTATTGATTTCACTTGCTTTGCGTAAACTTCTTTCGATTCATGGGAATTGTGTTGTGCAAACGACATTAAAAATGCATTTCTGAAAGAAATATTTCTCTCTGTTATATCGCGAATAAACTGTTTCAGTTCTTCGTGACTCGCTTTTTCGAGCATTTCGTTTATTTGTTCAGCTATTGTTTTGCGTTTTGCGGAACCATGATTTTGGTTTCTTCTTGTCATTACTGATTTTTTGTTTAGTTCCAGTTGGTCTTGTTGTAAATAAAAAATTACTGCAGCAACATGCTTACAAACTGGTCCTGAATCGAATGGACAACTGCAAACAAACTCGATAATTATATCGTTCTTTATTTTGTAGCGCACGACATAATCTTCGGAGCCTTCAACAATTGTTTCAAATTCATCAGGGCTAATTTCTTCCGGCTCATAAACGCGTCCTTTTTTGAAATACGACAAACCACGTTTCAATATGTCTTCGTCAATGACTTGCTCGAATTGATTTAAAGGTATTTGCATCTTAATTATTTTTATTTTTTATTGACTTTGAATTTATTCTGAATAAAATCGCCAGCAATTTTGAATATGATAAACATTTTGGCATGCTGAAAGCGGTACTATAATGTTTGATATTGTTTACGAATCCATCCCCAAACCTAACCTCAATTTCCCAATAATCCAAAGCAAAAAACAATATCTGAGATAGATTTTTCATTGGCAGTTGTTTTGCACAGTTTCTCAAGCGTTTTTGCACCCGTGTTGCTTTCAAAATGTGTTGGTTTGCGCTACTGAATCCGATAGATGATGTAATTGATAACGCGAATTGGTTGGTAAAGGGGTAGGGGGTTATTTAAGTAATTCCATATCCATCAGTCTCCTACCTAACTCGTCGTCAGCAGCTATTTTTAAGATGTCGTTTTCGAGCCCCAATACACGCAATACATTAAATACCGCCCCAAGCGATACACCGGAACTTCCTTTCTCGATGAGATACAAGGTATTGCGGCTGATGTCTGCCCTTTCGGCAACCTGAACCATGGTAAGCCTGCGGCGCTTGCGTGCCAGCTTCATGTTTTCACCAAATACCTCAAGCATTTTTTTATGCTTTGGGAATATAATCTGTTTTTTCGTGCTCATAACGTACTATAATTTGTGCAAATATAATCATTTTGTTGTTAATATAGTATATTGATTGTGAATTTTTGTTAGTACCTCATACATATACAACCACAGTAACATGTAATAATAATGTGCCGATTGAAAGCGTCTCAAAAACGCTGGACCACTCCTCCCTCGAAATGACCCGAATTTATGCCCGACTCCTCGATAAAAAAGTTGGCCAGGACATGAAGCATTTGAATGATAGGTATAGGATGAGTTCTTAGGGAAAGTGTGTGCAATTGTGGGGGTTAGTTTGGGCTGAAATATCCAAATGTATGATATCAAATGTAGATGTTGATTATATTGTTGTATCTCATTAATTATTAAGTGTTTACTAAATCTAAAAAAAAAGATTAAGTAGACACTAATGATTTTTAGAGTCGGCAAAGACAGCGTTGGCAGACAGGCAAGCTCTATGGCAGGTTTTGGTTTAGCGATGGCAAGTGTGACCTGACATTGTGCTTGGCTGTGTGGGCTGGCTGTATCTAACTTTCATTTAAATAATGAATTGAATTTATAAATTGTACAGAATGAAAAGCCAATTCATGACCTAATTTAAGTGTTTCTTTATCCAAGACTATATTCTTTAGATTCATTTTTAATTCTTTAATTCTTACAAAGGATCTATCTTTCAATGATTCAATACTATTTTGTATTGCTTGAACTGTAATCGGTTTAATACTATTTTTCGCCAGTGGCACACACAATATCTTTGATCTCTCATATTCAGTTAAACTATTTGCATATATATTTTGAGGAACATCGGTTAACGAGAATAAATCTTTAATCTCTTCATTATTAAAAATAAAGAAACCATGTTTATGGGCATTTTCACCTTTTGCTAATATGTTCTTTTCGATAAATATTAAGTGTCCATCATCTTTTAATGATATAATAAGCGGATTGATAATATCTAACCATTCCTTTGGATGGATTTCATGAAGGGTGTTACACAGAAGAATAAAATCAAAAGTGTTTTTGGGAATGTTATTAATTTGATTAAATGTTTTAATATTCAATTCATTTAATCGCTTTATATCATCTGGATTTATCTCAAATGCAAAATAATTACTCCCAGATTTATTAAAATATTCTTTCGATGATTGGTAGATTCTTCCTTTGCCGGCACCAAATTCTAATATATTAAGTCCTTGGCCATTTCTTAATAATTCAATAAATGATTTAACTTGCAAATCGTCGCTGTTTGAATATTCAATAGACTCTGGAGATAATAAGCATTGAGACATGAAATTGTTATATGACCAATCCAAAATTGAACTATATAAATCAATTGATTTTGATAATAAATCGCCAGAAATATTTTCAATAATAATTATTATATCCTTTCGTGAAATTGTTCCATTCGCAACATAGAATAATTCATTAACATCCAATATCGCTAAAAGATCCATTGAATGTGAGGCGAAAAATAGCTGCCCTGAATAAAATGAAATTCTCAATTTTTCAATTAAGGTAATAATTGCATCAGGATGAAGATTTCTTTCGGGTTCATCAAAAAGTATAATGCATTTTGAAAGAGGGTCATTACTTTTTTCTTCAATATAAAACAGCAAAACAATGAATGCGAATAGAATTTTTTGACCAGCCGAGAATTCGGAATAATTAAAACTCCGATCTTCAACTAGTAAAAAATTGAAGTTAGTTGTATCAGTCCCTGAAATTATCTCTTTTATCTCTATGTTTTTTCCAAAAATGTCGAAAAATATTTTCTTAAACCTTTTAAAACGCAAATCCAAAGCAGGGTTCTTTTGATCACCTGATTGTATTGACTTTGCAATATCTTGTAAAAACTTGAGAGCAGTATTCTGAAAACTCTCAAGTTCATTTCCTTTGACTGTACCTCGGTCAATATCTTCAAGTAAAACTTCATATTCTTCGATACGATATTTAACAACTGTATCTATTTTTTCTTTGAAATTAATTAAAACTTCATGTTGAAGGAATACGACTTGTCTTGAAAGATGCTCATGAATTTTATTAATATTTAAACCAATACTCGATAAATAGCAATTAGGAATCTCATCATATGCTTTCTTACAAGTCTTGTAAACAGATGACTTAGAATCCATTTTACTTTCCTCAAGATGATAATTAGCATAGGCAATTGCATAATTTTTAATTTCCTTTAATGCGGCAATTGCATTTTCTGTTTCCCTTTTATTATTACTAATTTTTATTTCATCATTTATTATACAATTAGACAATAGATATTTACTGTCAAATATATTTTGAATGATCTTAAGAAATCTTGTCTTACCAGCTCCGTTCTTTCCAAAAATGCCAGCAATATGACCGATATTATTGAGGTTAATTTCATAAAAACCTAAATCTATCTGTTTGCAGGTTTTTATACTTAAGTTTATTGATTCTATTCTCATTAATATTGAATATTTGCTGTTTGAAGAATTCTCTTAACGTCATCAATCTTTAATACAACATTTTCACCCTGATATTGAGGACCACTACCACCAACTAAAATTCCTATTACTGTG
>Ga0116149_1006908_pt1 | contig 10060 bp, 7 predicted proteins | sample AD_UKC057_MetaG_FD_89787 | JGI IMG/M metagenome (GOLD analysis project Ga0116149, IMG submission 89787) | Active sludge microbial communities of municipal wastewater-treating anaerobic digesters from USA - AD_UKC057_MetaG | ecosystem: Engineered > Bioreactor > Anaerobic > Digestate | place: USA...
TCACAATATTTTTGAATCTGAATATCTGGGTCTTGAAGAGAATACTATTCAAATACTAGGTAAAAGTAACGATATTAATAACATCCTAGACTCTTTAGATCATGATAAACTTGAGAAGTTGCAAATACCAAAAAAAGATATTGAAATACTTTTATCTCTTAAAAATCTTAAAAGACAACAAACTAGAAATCAAATTAGCCAGCTTAAATTATTCTATAAATTGCTTGACGCAACACAATATAATTACAGACTTTTCAGAAGATATCTCTTAGATAAAGATGCAAATGCCGACATTAAGATCCGTAACCTAGCCAAATTATCTAATCTGATTTTTTCAATTGAAGAGAATACAAGATCTAGAGAATTCAAATCATTTTTCTATCACTTAGATAGCATACCTGAAAGCAAGATGGAGGATTCTGCATCATTTGAAGATATTGATGCCGTAAAATTAATGACAATACATCAAGCCAAAGGACTAGAGTTTCCAGTAGTTATTCTTGCAGGAGTTACCAGTAGAAGATATAACAGACAACAAAAGGAAGATGAATTCCTCATTGAAATACCAACTGAATTAATGCTTGACAAATACAAATTTGACAGAGGCGAAGAAATTCAAAGAACTTTTTATGTTGGTCTTTCTAGGGCTAAAAAGATCCTTGCTATAAGCACAATTGATGGTAAAAGGACATCACCATCAGCTTTCATTGAAGAGATTGGAAAAGATAAATTTATCAGTCCAGAAGAATTCAATCAAAAATTTTCAGATAACGATCATTACCAAAGAACCAAAGAAAAAACAAAATTAAGTTATTCATCAATTAGTGCTTACATAAACTGTCCATTCAGATTTTTTTGTAGAGACTGCCTAGGATTCCAAACTCCAGAAGACTATTTCCAAGAGTACGGTATAATTTTACACAATTCACTTAAAAAAATCCATGTGCTCATGAAAGAAGGTAAGACAATTAATATTGAAGATGTTATTTCTATAGCGGATCTGTATTGCAAGGACGATGAAAGTAAAGAAAAATGGCGCAATGAACTTATTATGGACCTTTATAATTATTATGAGAAGACTCAAGATTTTATTGGAAACATCGTTGATGTCGAAATACCATTTTCATATATCAACAAAGACGTTGTAGTAAATGGCCAGGCCGATCTTGTTATAAAGAATAAGGAAGGAGATATTGAAATTATTGATTACAAATCTAGGTACAAAGAAGGGCTTGAAAAGATGAATGCAGACATTCAATTAAGATTATATAATATTGCTTTACAAAATAGGTATGGAAATCAGATAAAAAAAATTGGGGCATACACCGTAAAAGATAATATATTAACTTGGTTTAATAACGATGATAAAGAACTTGAGAATACCAAAGAACTTGTAGCAGTTGTTTCTGATTCTATCGACAATAAAAATTTCAAAAGGAAATGGCAAGGAAAAACTTGCAATACTCAAACGGGAAAATGTGAATTTTATTATATTTGTAATAATTTAGAAGAGGATGCAAAAAATGTCTGATACAGAGAAAATCGACAAACTAAAATTACTCCTAAAAGAGCTGTTTCAGTTTGACAACAGCGACCTTGATTTTGGAATTTATCGAATTATTAATATCAAAAGAAAGGAGATTTCCGGGTTCATTGATAAGGAGCTTTTTGATATTATCAATGAAAAAATCAAAACACTTGGCGATAACAGCGAGCTTAAGAAAACTGTCTACTCTCTTAGGTTAGAAATAGAAGAGTCCTTTGGCTGCAACATCAATGAGGCAAAGACAAAATATCCGGAAACACCCAAGGTGAAAAATTACATCGACAAGGAAAAGGAGCTCAAAGCCGTAGAAAAGGAAACTGAAATTGAGGGAGAAATCTATGATGACATCATCAACTTCTTCTCAAGGTACTACGACAAGGGAGACTTTATCTCAAAAAGACGGTATTCAAAGGACAATAAATATGCGATTCCCTATAACGGTGAAGAGGTCTACCTCTACTGGGCAAACAATGACCAGTACTACATTAAGACAGGTGAAAATTTCAATAATTACTCATTCAAAACTGGCAATCTAAAGGTGAGCTTTGAGATAGCCCCTGAAGAGATTGAAGTGGAAAAAGGCAACATCAAAGACCCAGAAAAAAAATTCTTCATATTCCATGATGCAGACTATGACGCAAATAAAAAACTAGTATCTGCCCTATTTGGTTACAGGGGGCTTACAGAAGAAGAAACTAAAATATTCAAGCTTTGACTGAAAAGAAAAACATTGGAAAAGATGAGGTAAATACCTACAATCTGAAAAAGATAAATGAAAAGATAGCGCTCTTTGGATTATCTGACCTTCAGAAAAAGCACACAAAGATGGACGGTGAAAAATCAGACAAATCTGAGCTTGAATGGCACTTAAACAAATACACAACTAAGAACACTACTGACTACTTTATTCACAAAAATCTTAAGCGATTCTTGTCCCAGGAGCTTGATTTCTTCATCAAAAATGAGATTATTCACATCGACGATATAGGCTCAAAAGAAGGCATTGAGATAAACGTAAACAAGATCAAGGCATTCAAAGATATTTGTCTCAAGATAATCGATTTTTTGTCCCAGGTAGAAGACTTCCAGAAATTGTTGTGGGAGAAGAAGAAGTTTGTTATTTCGACAGACTACTGCATTACACTTGGCTATGTCCCTGAAAAGCACTACCCCAAAATACTAGAAAATAAAGCCCAGCTTTTAGAGTGGGGAAAGCTTTACTCTTTTGACATTGAAAAAGAGGCTGGACTACTCAAAGGCAAACTTACTGCGCAAGGTAAGAGTGAAGCTGAAAGAAAGATTGAAGTGCTAAAGCAAAATCCAACTCTTGTCATAGACACTAAGTTCTATGATGAGGACTTCAAATACCAGCTCTTAAGCGAAATAGAGGATCTCGATGAAAAGACAAACGGCATTCTGATAAACTCAGAGAACTTCCAGGCTCTGAACTTGTTAATGAACAAGTACAGAGAGAAGATTAAGTGCTGTTATATTGATCCGCCCTACAATACCGAAAGAGATAGAGAACTAAGAAAATTCATTTATAAGGACGGATTTAATGAAAGTAGCTGGTTATCTATGATGGAAGGAAGATTAATTCTCTCTAGAAACATTCTAACTAACGATTCAGTAATATTTAATAGTATAGATGATAATGAACTGCAAAATCTCAGAGTATTATTTGACTATATATTTGGATTTGAAAACAGACTAGATAGGGGGGTATTTATCTGGGAAAATAAAGGTTCAACAAAAGGTTTTCGTAGGATCGTAAAAAATCACGAGTATATACTTGCATACTCAAATAATCCAGAAAATGTTGAATCTGTATACGGTTTAAATTACCCAGAAGAGATGATAATAGATGAAATAAATGAGAGATTACAGATTAAGAGAAGCCCCAAAAATCCTGTAGATACTATTAAATTTCCTAAAGGATTAAGAATAGATGATCAAATAAATATTATTTTTAACGATTCAATAGGCAATGGAACTAACAAAATCGATATAATAAGCAATGATAAAAAAATGATTTTTCAAAATGGTAAATTAATACATGATGTATTACTTGAAGCTTCATTTCCTTACAAAGAGCAAATGATAGAATTTTTTTCTAAGATGGATACTAATGAAAAAACTTATGATACTAAAGGTCAAGAATGGCTGGAAGTTTATTTTACTAAGACTGGAGTCCCGTATCATAGAAAATTAAGAAAAACTAGGATTGCAAGTTCATTGATTCAAGATGTTTCAAATTCAGGGTTAAAAGATCTAGAAAAATTTGGTATATATGGATTTGATAATCCAAAACCAGTTAGTTTAATTCAGTATTTACTCAAATATTTTACATCAAAAGAAGATATAGTTTTGGACTATTTTGCAGGTTCAGGGACTACTGGAGAATCTGTTATATTAACTAATAAAAATGATAAAAATAACCGCAAATTTATCCTTGTTGAAATGGCCGAATACTTTGATACAGTCATGAAACCAAGAATACTAAAAGTGATTTATTCCGACAACTGGAAGGAAGGTACACCACTAGACAATAAGGGCTCTAAAAAACAGATTATAAAATACCAGACTCTTGAACAGTATGAAGACTCCTTAAATAACATTGATTTCATCGAGCCAAATGTAATTGCCAAAGAGTCAAAAGATTACAAGATCAAGTACATGCTGGAATTTGAAAGTAAGGGAAGCAAGGTGCTTCTAAACATTGATGCTCTTGATAATCCCTTTGACTACAAACTCAAATTCGAGGAAAATAATGAGCTAAAGGAAAAGAGCATTGATCTTGTTGAGACCTTCAACTACCTTGCAGGCATAACTGTCAAATCAATCAAGAAGATCGTAAATGGGACTATAACCTATATCATTGTCAAAGGATATCGCAATGAAAAAGACGTGATTGTCATTTGGCGCAACAAGCCTGATGGCTTTGATCCCTTAAAGGACAAAGATTTCATCGAGAAGGAAATACTAAAAGATGATTATGATGAAATACTTGTGAACGGAAACTCACTTGTAAAAGATGCAAAGTCGATTGATGAGATATTCAAGACAAATATGTTCGGATAATTTAGGTGTTATAGTTGAGTATTAAGATAAATATTAACTTCATACAAAGTAAAGATCGTACTTATATCTACATACCTAAATCATATAGAACTTTATTTCCAGATCCTAATCCAAAAAAAACTTTTTCCATTGAAGATCCCTATTCAAACAAAATATATCCTGTCCACCTTGAACCATCATATAGAATTCCAGGTTTGGGTTCAATATTCCAAAAATATCCTTTTCTAACAGAAGGTTATGTATTTTATTTAGAAGTAGTTGAAGATAAGAAAAAGTATAGATTAAGATTTGATAATTTAGAGCAAAATAAACTAGCCAACAACATGATACCTAAAGATGAAGAATCAGTTGATACTACGACTGATCTTGAATTATTAACTTATAATACGGATAATTATTCTAACATTACTGTAAAAGAAGGACAAAGGATATTATATTTACATTACAAAATAGAACGAAAGAAAAAAATTGTTAATTTGGCTAAGGTTCTGGCCCTAAAAAACAATAAAGAGTTAAGATGTGAAGTCTGTGGATTTTCCTTTTTTGAACATTATGGCGATCGCGGAAAAAATTTTATTGAGGGCCATCATGTTAATCCACTTGGATTAGAGGATGAAAGCATCGAAACAAAAATTGAAGACATTAGACTGCTCTGTTCAAATTGCCATAGTATGATTCATGTAAAGTATCCATGGCTTACTGTTGAAGAACTAAAAAACTTATATAAAAAATAAATATTACCAGATAATCTTGTCTTTCTTTTTCTTGCACTTCCTGCAAACTAAAAACGTCTTCTCAGTCTTTGGATCATAGCAGTAGTTAGCAGTTAATTCAATTGGTCTAGCCAGCACATTCCCGCACCTAGAACAGTAGTATTCCATCATGCTTTCATTATCCATGCAACTTCGTAATACTTTGGCCTTATATCAATTGTAAATCCTGCTACTCTAGTTGTGGTGTCCCCTGCAAAAGTCCAGGATCCGTTTACAGTTTTTGTATGGCTGCCACCAGTTGTCCCTGGATTAGTTGCTGCAGTCGTTATGCCCTGAAGGAAGCGGTCAATCAGATTTGGTGTACCGTTGTTCCCATCGCAAAGCAGCCAACCTGATGGGATGCTAGAAAGAACGCCTGACCATGCGGCTATGATACCAGGAGGCACATACGAAGGCAGCCCCGAAGTTACATTTGTAACAGAAGTGATTGAGCTTGCACCGGCCACAACTGTTGCCAAAAGCATCGCATCGCTTGGGACGGAAGAGGAGGTTGAGATTGTCAGCCAGTTTGCACCGTTGTCGGAATGCAGATAAACATAGTTTGTGCTGCTTGCTGTTGCTGTTAGAGTTTCAGTCCCGCTAGACACAACTTGAAACATGCCCCCACTTGCATCTTTTACGTAAGCAGTCCCAGCTGCAACGTTTAGGTCTAGCCCGCTGTCAACTGAAACTGTAAACCCTGTCTTTATTCCCTCAGGAAAGAAATCCCCGAAGTACTGCCTGAAATCTGCCGAGGCGATGTCCTGCCCGGCCGATACCTTTTTTGTAAATGTCATATGGTCACCTAAAATTCAATAACATAATACACGGTCATAGTTTTTGTATTGTCAAAACTTTTTGTTGGCGAGATTAATGAGTGTGTCAGAAGATCTGTCTCGTTTGCAGCATAAAGCCCAAGCTCCGCCCAGGTGCCGTAATAGCCTGCCTCGGTGCTGTCAAAGTAATAGGTGGACTCTGCCTTGTTTGAATAAGTGTCGTTGTGCAGGCTGTTCGGGACATATGATTTCAAAGATCCCAACTGTGTTGTTAGGGACAGATCAGATGCCAAGGGTGCGGTGCTTCCCGTGCCTATTGCAAGCTTTCCGATCACGTGTTTATCGGCGTCATAGTCCCCCGTTAAAACGTCTGCAAGTGCTGCTTTTAGTTTGCTAGTGATCAGATTCTTTTGCCAAGATCCTTTCAAGATCTTATCCCTTTGAATATCATACTCATCAATTTTGAATTTTCCAAGGTAGGGATTTCTATCCCCCCTAATTAGTTCAGTTATTTCCATTTGCTCACATCCCATTTGGACTTACTGTCATCAAACATTGCGCCATACCCGGCCAAAGCTTCAGTTATAGTCTCTGAGAGCGATATTGCCGGAGTTTCATTTGTCTCTTTGTAATCTGTGGAGGTCTCCTGGGATTGCAGGACGTTCTCAACTTTGATCCTTCTAAGCTCAGAAAACAGATTTGCAAATGCCGAGTAGAAATCCTCTGCCGATGTGCATTCCAGTTTTACTGTTGAAATGTGCGGGTCATTTATCTCATAAGAAACAGAGAGGATTGTCTGATCATCCAAAGAAACGCCCGGGATCGAAATAGATATTACCTCCCCTGCCTTAATCCTCTTTCCAGAGGGATTTATCATTAGCTTTGATGAGTTCTCCAGGGCGTATTCTATGACCTTCTGCTGGGCCAGCATCAGAGCAGTATCTGTGTCCTTAATTGACAGATCAACAATCGGGATATCGGTGTGATTATCAAACATTTTTGCTCCAGATGCATTTTTCACTATCTGGACCCCGTAATAGGTCTTAAATGCCAGCTTTCCGGTGCCGCTGGTCCAAGACGATCCATCGGTAGAATACTTGTGTCCGCTTGCAGTCGTGTTGTCATGTGCAACCTTGAACGTATCCGCAGCTGTTCCAACCTTTTGGTAGACTATCCAATGGAGTTTTGTGATGTCAAGATGCACGTCAATATAATCCGATTTTACCCAGGACCCATCGATAGAGGTGTTCTTTGCGAGGATTGTCCCAAAGCCGACAATTGATCCAGTAGGCCCGGAGTTATCCTCAACTATCATAAATTTGAAAGCATCAAGGGGATTTCCAACCTTCTTCACGTACGCCTCAACATACAGGAGATTTGTCTTTGATGGGGTAAAAGGCGAGGCATAGTTCTTATCATGCAACGAGACCTCAGTTGTTGTTGAGGTCTGGCTCTGGTCCAAAAAGCCTTGTTTGCCGCCAACAACAAACACCCTGTCAAAGAACTTTGAAGAATCCTTTTTTATTGTTGCATTTAGTATCTGTGACGCTGCAATCGAATGTGAACTTGCTAAATCAGTTGGATCGTAAAAGTGCAGGTCATCGTTTTCATCGACATAATAATCAGCGCCCACAAGATTTGCAATCTTCTCTATCGCCTGGCCCACGTATTCCCAGGCAAGAGAAATATAGGGTATCTGCTCCGTAAACGTTTCAAGATTATCTGTTGTTATCTCTGGGCAGTACCTCAGTATCAGATCATCGACAATATCGCTTGCCGTGTAGTTTGAATAGTTCTCTGCCCCAGATATGACGGTCTGGCCGAATCTGACTGAGCCATAATCCTCTCCCGATAGGATCAGTTTGTTACTGCCGTACATGTCAATCTCAAAATCAATGCCCGTGATGAGGCCGTGAAAGATCTTTGATTCCACGGGGTAATTCTCATCAAAGTAGAGGTAGACGTCATCCCCGATCTGAAATTTTTCCGAGAGCAATCCATCGTTATTGTTCAGGACGATTTCAAAGTAGTCTGATCTTTTGCCCTTCTCGTCTGTAAATCTTGCATGCTCCAAATCGTATTTCTGCTCCAATCTCTCGCCATTGACCTCTATTGACCAGAAGAGGACGGTGCTTCCGGTGCTGACAACAGAGATGCTGGGCACGGCTGTGACAAAAGTGTCAACCCTCTCGTATCCTAAATACAGCCTGCTTGGAAAAACTGTGACAGATGCTTCAAGGAGCTCTAGGTCTACTAAGAGGGTGTCTGCTTCGGATTGTGCAGCGATTAGAGATTCTAAAAATTCTGTATAGGCTATGCCTACTACCATGCCTGTTTCTGCTACAACACTAGTCTCTGCCAGTATCTCTTCATAACTGTAAATGGATGACATGGCACAAACTGCAGGGGACAGTATTGCAAGATAATCCACTGTTGTTTCCAAGGAGGGCGAAGTATCCAAAAAGACAGGCAATGTGATCTTATACCCAGTTGCATTTAGTAAAGATGGGGACAGAATAACTATTGCCGATAGCCCCTCGATGTATATTGGTGAAAGCGTGATTGAGGACACACCGGTAACTGAGGATGCCAGGCTTTGGATCAAGGTCTGTATTGCCGGCAGTGTGGCAGCCGCAGAAACTGTCGCTGTTAAGGATTCCTCATATTCAGTTGCCCCAAGATTCTCTTCACTTCCAATAGATACAAATGATGAATAGTTGATGTGATTGTTGTAAACGGCCTTGAAGTAATCTGCCGATTTATCTTCTGTAAATACCCAGATGAAATCTATTAGATCTGAGCTCCCCAGATTTGAGGGAGCGTAGCACCTTCCTATTATTATCCCCCTGTCGGAATATGAGTAGGATGTCTTTGTTGTCGTTGATCCTGTCTTGTAACCAGTTACCGCATCATAGATATAGGCCCTAACAGTCGCTCCATCAAGAGCGTTCATGGCCAAAACCCAGTCTGTGGTGCTCTGCTCACCAGGATTTACAGAGGCATAGTAATAGTCAGATAGGCCGTAAAGGGACGTCCCACCGCGGGAGTACATCTTGGGCCCCCTGCCGTTCCATGATGTGTTCCCGCCATAGAATGTTACTCCGCTTGCAGCGCTTTTTGCCATCACAATTACGGAGTCGTCATTGCTTGTTGAGTAGGACTTGTTGAATATCGTCCCACAGCTTGATGAGGTCAGGTAGTTTGAAGAGCTCCATCCGGTAAGCGCCTTCCCGCTTACACCATTTGAAGAGTACGAAAGGCTTCCAGCCATGGAGAAGGAGTAGCCGCCTGAGATGCTGCTTGCAAGTGAGTCCTGGAAGTGGTGGATGCTGTACCCGGCATACCACGTTCCGGACTTATTTTCCTCCCCCGAATTTGCGGTATCGCCATACCAGAAGTAGATTAAAGTATCCTCTGAAGCGGATAAGCTGCAATTTACATAGAAGATGGCCTCAGAACTGGAAAACAAAACACACTCGTGCGGGATCTGGGTCGCACCATCAGCATCGCTTGTGAAGCAGACGCTGTCCCCATCGTCCCCGTCAAAGATATTCGGATGGTCTGTGGAATTAAACTTTACAAAGACCGGGTAGTTTGAAACTGCTGAAGAAATATATGCATCTGCATTTAATGCAATCTCCCGGGAGTAAAGAAAGGCCATCTAGCTCTTGCCCCGATTACTCTTTTGTTAGGCTAGAATCAAAATAGCCCAATGGGATCAGCTTTTTCACTTCGTTTAGTTTGGCCGCATATTGGATCTCTGTGATTAATCCTAATTCGAGATATTTATTCCACTGTTCAAGCTCAGGTATGGAATCTAGGAATATCCGCTCCTCTATTGGCGTTGTATCTGTTGGATTAAAGTCATCTTCAGAAATTGTTATACTGTCTGTTATTGGCAGAAA